>Ga0163209_1001188_pt1 | contig 11385 bp, 11 predicted proteins | sample Kivu_160m_FD_113538 | JGI IMG/M metagenome (GOLD analysis project Ga0163209, IMG submission 113538) | Freshwater microbial communities from Lake Kivu, Western Province, Rwanda to study Microbial Dark Matter (Phase II) - Kivu_160m | ecosystem: Environmental > Aquatic > Freshwater > Lake ... | reverse complement strand
GGAATTGCCAGAAGAGGTGAAGCGAAAATAATTTGGGGGATTAGGTGTTGGAGCTAAAATCCTTTACATCGTCCTTGAGAATCGATCTCTCCGCATTTCCCTTGGAGTTGACATGATAGACAGCGTGGCACTTTGGGGTCAGACTTGCAAATTGCGGAGATTGAGAAATAAGAATATCAATAAGCAAGTCTGACCCCAATGATTTTTCTTATTGATTGAATAAATCGCTAATGCTCTCAAATCGCCGCGCAACAAGAAGTAAGAATGTCAATAAGCAAGTCTGACCCCAATTAGATCGACTGGTTCAACAAGTTCCCATCTATTAGACAGAACGTCGATAATCTGATTCTCTGAACAGCCCAGAGACATAGCGACCTTCTTATAATCTCCCAGTAGATTACTGACTATGGGTGATGAATATCCTTTAACCTTTTCAAACAATACTGCCTTGTTTACAGTCATCTGAATTTTCTGGGTCACCGCTGACAGTTCAAATTTGGGAGAAACTTCCTTCTTGATTTTTATCAATTCACTGTTTTTTTCAAGAATGCTCAGAAAATCCCTAAGACTCATGTTGACCTCCTTTTCACCCCTATAAACCCCTGTTCTTCCCCGGCCTCGCTCCACCTGCCCCGCTTTGCGGAGCAAGGCCGGGGTGAAGCGGGGTGAACAGTACAGGGGAGTAGGGGTGCGTCAAAATATCTACCCCACACCTTATTAAAGGTGTGGGGTTTACCTCAAACAAAGCCCCGTGTTTTAACACGAGGCGCGGAGTTTACTTAAGAGTGTTAGAGCCGGGAAGAGGACCTATCTCTATATCCAAAGGGATTATGAAGAAGGATGGTCAAGTCGAATATCAATGTTAAAGCCATGCCCCCAAGCTTTTACAATTATCATTGCCATTTCCTCACAGGGAATTCTGTGGGATTGAAAAGAGATTTGGGTTAAGGTTGAGAAGACTTTTCAGTTTTCAATCTTGTTGATAAATGATTTTGCTATTTTGAAGGCAGCTTTAACTATTTCCACGTGTTCAAGATTGCCTCTGTAGTATCCAGATATATGGAGCTCCCTATAAAGAGCGTCAAAATCTTTTAATAGTTTGCCGTTGCGGGTTGTTAGATATTTCCGTAACATAACCCTATAGTCATCAACCGACTGGGGTAATTCTTTTTCACTTATTCCCTTTCTGAGTAGATATTCGTCGATTGCTTTTAGGATGGCAAGGTAAGCGGTTCCACATGCCTCTTGGACATGTTTAATGTCTGCATACCGGTCTTCTTCTACAGGAGACTTACTCAATGTCTCTTGTGCATTTTCAAAATATCGAATCGATTCTTTTTTCCGCATAAGAACCTTGATGCTTTTAATTTTAGTGGCGGTGCAGGGATTTGAACCCCGGACACTGCGGATATGAGCCGCATGCTCTGACCGACTGAGCTACACCGCCAAACCATATCAAATTTTACCCAAACTCCATCAATTGTCAATTAAAATCTTAGAGAGCTCTGAAAAACCACTATATGCTTTCTTATGGAAAAATTCTTTCCTTTCAGTTGCCCCCTTTAGTATAATCTATTCTATGGGTGTTCGTATAAATAATGGAACGGTGGATTGACAATCCATGCCCCCTCACCTTTTTCCTCTCCCCCAAAATGGGGGAGAAGGGAGGGTGAGTGGGACGGAGAAGAAAGCACGGGGTTCCATTACTTTTGAGAAGTTCAATAATTGTAGAATTTCATTACGTACGATTCCATCCACATCTTTTTTAAGGAAAGGAAGACTTCAATGTACGTTTCCCATCTGGAATGTCCGAAGTGTAGTGCAAGTTATGAAAGTGAAAAGCCCGTTCAGCTATGTCAATGTGGTGCTCCGCTTCTGGTGCGTTATGATTTGAAAAGGGTAAGGGAGAACTTTCGCAAAGAATCGCTTGCTTCCAGGAAGGCGGACTTGTGGCGCTACCTCGAGCTTCTTCCCGTCAAAAATGAGGGAAATGTGGTGTCTTTGGGAGAGGGGATGACACCTCTTCTGTCTCTCAAGAATTTGGGTCCTGAGTTAGGTCTGTCCCATCTGTACATGAAGGATGAGGGTTTGATTCCTACCGGTACTTTCAAGGCACGTGGTGCAGCAGTAGGTGCCTCAAGAGGCAAGGAGCTTGGGATTAAGGTGTTGGCGATGCCCACCAATGGTAACGCGGGAGGTGCCTGGGCTGCTTACTGCGCTAAGGCAGGCATCAAAGCGGTCATTGTCATGCCGAAAGATGCCCCCGTCATTCACCGGAAAGAGGTTGCAATTACCAAAGCAAGCCTCTTCTTAGTAAACGGCTTGATCAGTGATGCCGGGCGAATCGTAAACCGGGCAGTGACTGAATACGGTTGGTTCGACGCATCCACCCTGAAGGAACCCTACAGGATTGAGGGAAAAAAGACGATGGGGCTGGAGCTGGCCGAGCAGTTCGGCTGGGAAATGCCGGATGTGATTATTTATCCTACGGGCGGTGGCGTTGGAATTATCGGCATCTACAAAGGTTTAAGGGAGCTACAGGAAATCGGTTGGGTTAGAGGAAAGATGTCGCGACTGGTGGCGGTCCAATCAACAGGATGCGCCCCCATTGTCAAAGCCTGGGAGGAGAGAAAAAAAGAATCTGTCTTCTGGGAGAATGCTCGCACTGTGGCATTCGGTCTCACCGTTCCCAAGGCGCTGGGAGACTTCTTAGTGTTGGAGGCTGTTTACCATACGGAGGGTTGCGCCGTCGCGGTCGAGGACGATGAAATTCTCAAGGCGCAGCAAATGTTGGCCAGCCGTGAGGGGGTATTTGTTTGTCCTGAAGGTGCAGCCACTTTGAGCGCCGCTATCAAGCTTAGCCTCAGCGGTTGGATCAGACCTGATGAAAAAGTTGTCTTGTTGAACACCGGCACAGGGCTCAAGTATCCAGAAACAGTCACGACAGCCCCACGGGTGCTGGAACCGGATGATCCTCTGCCCCGGTTTTAGATCCCTTCCGGGCAAGTCCAGAGATTTTTATTCCAAATGATTGAATTCAGAGATGGCCTCAAACTCTATATTCCTTTCTTTTCTGGAATTATTTTTTAATTGCTTGACCCATCGCTTCAACAAATTTCGTTTGATTTTATCTTTCTTCTCTCCGATAATAAAGAAAATCTTCTGTAGCCACACCCTTTGGGATCGCTGCAGGGCGCAGGTTAAAACCTGCGGCTACAAAATAACATTATAGAGAAATCAGCATGGAGATGAGAATGCAGATTGCTTACTTTGACTGTTTTTCTGGGGCCAGTGGGGATATGATCCTCGGATCGATGATTGATGCTGGGTTGAGTCCTCGTCTATTGAGAGAGGAGTTGAAGAAACTTTGGATCCCAACCATTCGCTTGAATGTTGAGAAAGTTCTGAAACGGGGTATCTCTTCGACTCAAGTTATCGTTGAAGGGAAAAAGGAAAAAAGATCCCATCGGAATTTGAAAGAGTTGGTCAGGATCATTGAGAGAAGTGATTTAGAGTCAGAGGTAAAGAAAAAGAGCAGAGAGATCTTCCAACGAATCGCCTCCGTAGAAGCTGAGATTCATCAAAAGCCTATGGAGGAAATTCATTTCCATGAGGTAGGCGGGTTGGATTCGATTGTCGATATCGTAGGAGCTGTCTGGGGTTTTCAGCAGCTGGGAATCGATCAACTCTACGTATCAAAAGTCAACGTGGGAATGGGATTTGTGGACTGTGAACATGGAACCCTTCCAGTTCCTGCACCTGCAACTTTATCCCTGATGAAAGGAAGACCTATCTATTCTTCTGATGTGGAAAAGGAACTTCTCACCCCGACCGGAGCAGCGCTGCTTACCTCTTTAGGCTCCGAATTCGGGAAAATGCCTTCAATGAAAGTCGAGAGGATCGGGTATGGGGCTGGTCGGGACGATCTTCCCCATCCTAATGTCCTCCGACTGATGATTGGAGTTCCATCAGCAATTTCGGGGAAGGAGAAGGTTACGGTTATCGAAACAAACATTGATGATATGAATCCCCAATTCTATGACTATGTGATGGAGAGACTCCTTGAGATGGGTGTTCAGGAGGTTTTCCTCACCCCTATCATCATGAAAAAGAATCGGCCAGGCACTCTACTCACGGTGATCTGTTCCTCTGAAAAACTTCCTTCCATTTTGGGATTTCTTTTCACCGAAACGACCACCCTTGGATTAAGATGGCACGAAGAAGAGAGGGAACGGGCTGATCGAGAGATACTAACCCTCCAGACGAAATATGGAAAGATCCGTTTCAAACTGGCCCAATGGGAAAGGAGAGCCATAAATCTTTCCCCGGAATATGAGGATTGTAAACGATTAGCATTGAAGAAGAGAGTTCCTCTCAAGGATGTTTTTGATGAAGCAAAGAAGGTTGGGATATCCTTTCAGGAGAGCCAGATGAAGCCCTCAACTCGTAGGCGTATTTAGGATTTTTTCAACACATCCTATCTCCCAGCTTGAATACCTTTTCACCATCCTCATTATGATTACCGCTACATAAGTTTGAATAAAATCAAGATCCATCTCGTCTTTATAATATAAAAGGAGATCCCCAGACAAGTTTCCTTGACAGATATGCTTTGAGGGTTTATATTTTTTGTGGAGGTTGAATATATGGAACCTAAAAGAATTTATTATCTTTTGAGTCTGTTGTTGGCTTTGACTTTTTTTACTCCTTGCCATGGGTGGACACAATCTCTATTTCAGTATGAAGGGGGGGCACAAGTCAAACCCGGAACACATGCACCCATTATTACTCACGCCTTTGCTGTTGAGAGAGGAAATTATGGATATATCTGGAAGATCTATATTGAAGCCGAAGACCCAGACGGGGACATGCTCAGAGTTGCCTCAGTCGCGGACCAGCTGGGTTATGGGCATTATCCAGCTGATTGGATCTTCCTCAAGCCACAGTATCAAAAGCATTTGAAGGGTTACATTCAATGGAATACTTTCAGTTCAAAAACATTATATCTGAGAGAATGGACGCAAATTACCCTAAAAATTTCCATTTTCGATAAGGCTGGGAATGAGAGTAAGGAAGTAGTTTTCCCATTTACCTTCGAGTCAGGGGTCAAGGGTCAATATCAATACAAACTGCCTTCCCCCTTCGATCAAGGGGATCTCCCAAGGTTAGGATATGTTCATATTGATCTCATTGAACCAACAATGGGGGACGGAAATAGCGCTAAGGATGATTAAATCCACCCTTCGATTGAAGGACAATCTCTGAATCCGCAAAGGCCCATGCCTCAGGGACTTTTTTAGCTCTTCCGGCTTTAATTGCTTCAGAATGATAAAAATTTTCTATCCTTTATTAAGGAGAGGGAGAAAAGCCATGAAACGGGAAATATTTCAGGTAAGGCCGGCAATCGCACTGTTATTGGTTTTCTTACTCTGTTCGGTCGGGATGGGGTGTTCAACGACAGTCAAGGAAAAGCAGAGGGAGCCCGCAACAAGCGAAGAGAGGGAGGTGAGTAAATACCGAGCCCAATATTACCATTTTGACGATGTCCTTGTTCCAGGGGAATTGAACTATAAACAGAAAAAATCCTTCATCTACGAAACCCCTCGATTCAAAGCAGGCGTCTTGTATTTTTCGAAATGGCGGCTCGATATCGACTCCTTGATCGATTTCTTTGCTTACCACATGGAAAAGGATAATTGGAAACTGGTGAACAGCTTTAAGGGGAAAGAGTCCATTCTCAATTTTTCAAAACCTGATAAAACCTGTACGATCAAAATGACAGAGAAATGGTGTGGCACCACAGAAGTGGAGATCCGGGTAGGCCCGCTGGGGGAAAAGAAAATGTAAGAGCCTGGTATGTTATTGAACCAAGTCAGAAAGACCATTGATCGCTACCATTTATTAGAAAAAGGCGACCGGTTGATCGTAGGTGTTTCCGCCGGTATGGATTCGATGGTCCTCTTTTATTTATTAAATACCTTCCGTCAAGAGTTTGACCTGTCTCTAATCGTTGCCCACATCAACCATGGCCTCCGCCCGGAGGAATCAGAAAAGGAAGCGGAACTCGTTCAGAAGGAATCCGGACGACTCGGTTTACCTTTTGAATATGGTCAGTTCAATGTTAAGGAATTTCAGAGAGTCGGGGGTATTTCCCTACAGGATGCAGCTCGAAGGATACGCTTCCATTTCTTCAAGGGCCTTCTTTCAAAATATGATGCCCAAAAGATTGCATTGGGTCATCATGCTGATGACCAGGTGGAGACCATCCTCTTAAGGTTGATGAGAGGATCTGGCTTAAAGGGGCTAAAAGGGATGCTGCCCATCCGAGAAGGACGGGTTATCCGGCCTCTCCTTGAAGTAGGGAGGGAGGAAATTGAATCCTTTGCTCGGGAAAGGGGAATTCCGTATCTTTTGGATTCTTCCAATCTGGAAAAGAACTACCTTCGGAACCGGCTTCGCTTAAACCTCATCCCCATGATCGAGAGGGAGTATCAGCCTAATTTCAGGGGAGTGATCATGAGGGCCTCGGCCATCCTCAGAGAAGAAAATGATTATCTGGAGAGAAGAGCGGTGGAGGCATATGAAGGGATTGTCCAAGAAAGGAAAGATGCGGTTTCTTTCAGATTCTCTGAATACCAATCCCTGCACCAGGCAATCCAAAGGAGGGTTGTTCAAAGGATGTTGGAAAGAATTTATAGAAGGGAAATGCCCGGAGAAGAAGGGGAATGGCTGGATGTGAATCAGATCTTTAATAAATTGAGTCAACCCGCTCCCAGTTTTGTTTTTGAATTGCCACACGGGATCTTTATAGAGAAAAGGTACGACATTGTCTCATTGGTAAAGGGGGAGATAAGGCCGATTCCGCCTTTTGAGATTGAACTTGCTGCGCCGGGTCGCACCTTTATCGAGGAGGTTGGGAAAGAAGTCGTGATTGAAGAGGGTAGGTGGGGGGATAAACTCAAAGGTCTCATGGGGGATCATGGCACTGCTCTTCTGGATTGCCAGAATCTCCAATTTCCATTGAGGATGCGAAATTTTAGGCCTGGCGATCGATTTCAGCCATTAGGGGTAAAGGGAACCCAAAAGGTGAAAGAGTTCTTTATCGACCATAAGATTCCGAGGTTCGAAAGGCCGGGAATCCTTCTGCTCATCTCAGGAGAGATGATCGCCTGGGTTGCCGGTCACAGAATCGATGAACGGGTAAAGGTTACGGAGAAGACAGAAAGAGTTTTGAGAGTGGAAGTTGTGTGGAAAAACTCAAATCTTACCGATCATCCGATCGGCAATCAGGTTTTTTAGTGTGGACGGCATCATCTGTTACCTCAAAGGCAGTTTCAACTGAGACCATTTTTCCCATATAGCTCAGCTGACCATCCCAAGCATTTTGGTCAAAATCCCAGACCACCTTGTTAGTGAGAAGCCTGGCCACCTCAATATGCGTTGCATATTGGCCAATTTGTTTCCGATCGACTCAGAAGATGTTATATTTTTATTTGATTGAACTCTTTAGCCATATTGAGTTTTGTCCAAACTGCAAGCAAGAGGAGCTCTTAACCCTTCCTTGACAAATAAATGTGGATTAGGTTAATTAAATTTAATTCCTATAGAAAAAGTATGGATTTATAACCTATGAAAATATCAACAAAAATTAGATATGGGGCAAGAGCGATGTTAGAGCTTGCTTGTCATTATGGCGAAGGGCCTATTGAATTGAAGGAGATCGCCAAGGAAGAAAACATATCTCTGAAATATCTCGAACAAGTGATGATTCCACTCCGGACGGCGGGTTTAGTTAAGTCGGTTCGTGGTTCCAAAGGTGGATATTCATTAGCGAAACCACCTTCGGAGATCTGCTTGAATGATCTGATTGGAATTCTGGAGGGCCCAGTGAATTTAATTGAATGTTTGGGAGATCCTAAGGCTTGCCAAAGATCCTCCCTCTGTGTGACACGAGATATTTGGGAGGAGGTCTCAGAAGTAATAAACCAAATTTTTCATTCAATTACTTTGGAAGAAATGGTGAATCGGAAAAGAGAGAAAGAAGGATTGATCCCTCCAATGTACCAAATATAGTTAAACAAAAGGGTTCAGGGGGCCAAGGGGTCAAGCGAACTGCTGAAAAAGTTTATTGAATATTTAAGTATTAACCATTCGAATCCACGCCCCCTCGAATCCTTGAATCCTATTTTTTGAGTCTTCATGGGGAGAGTTGAGATGGTAAGAATCGCTAACTTTGTCTCAGATTTGATAGGGAATACCCCTTTGGTAAGGTTGAATCGAGTAACCAAAGGCTGTAAGGCGGAAGTGGTGGCAAAACTTGAATCATTCAATCCCTGTGGGAGCATCAAGGATCGAATTGGTATTTCGATGATTCAAGCCGCCGAGAAAAAGGGATTACTCAATAAGGAAACCATTCTTCTGGAGCCTACCAGTGGGAATACAGGCATTGCACTGGCATTTGTTTGTTCGGCGAAAGGTTATCCATTGGTTCTGACAATGCCGGATACGATTTCTGTTGAAAGGCTTCATCTGCTCCGCATGTTCGGAGCAGAGGTCGTTTTGACACCTGGCAATGAAGGGATGAACGGTGCAGTCCGGAAGGCAGAGGAGATGGCTGCCAAAGACCATCGGTATTTCGTTCTGCAGCAGTTTAAAAATCCTGCCAATCCGGAAATCCACCGAAAGACAACCGCTCTTGAAATCTGGGAAGATACCGAGGGGAAAGTGGATGTTTTAGTGGCAGGTGTCGGCACAGGAGGAACCATTACTGGGGTTTCAGAAGTCCTTAAAAAGAAAAAAGCTGAATTTAAAGCGATCGCTGTAGAACCAGATAATTCTCCTGTACTCTCCGGAGGGAGACCAGGCTCCCACAAAATACAGGGGATCGGTGCAGGTTTCGTCCCAGAGGTGCTTCAGATGGATCTGGTCGATGAGGTGATTAAGGTATCGAATGAAGATGCAGGATTGTTGGCAAGGAGATTGGCGAAAGAAGAAGGGATTTTAGCAGGGATCTCCTCCGGAGCCGCTGCATGGGCAGCCATCGAAGTAGCGAAGAGGCAAGAGAACGAAAACAAGATGATTGTTGTCATCCTGCCGGACACCGGAGAGCGTTACATCAGCACATGGCTTTTTAATGAGGTAAAGTAAAGGATCCTGGAATAAGGGAATACTGGAATGATGGAATACCGGTTAGAATTTCCGCTTTGTTTTCTTGTCATTTTGCATTCCGCAATCCGCAATCTGCACTCCGCAATCGAAACCGGGGGTGATCTTATGTTATGGATCATGCATGGCCCCGAGAGGGGAAAAAGTTAAAAGTGATCAGTTAAGAGTGATGAGTGATGAGTTGAAAAACCATCTCGGGAGGTAAAACATGGCTAAGACCATTGAAGAAATAAATGAAAAGGTTAGAAAAGGGAGAGCGGTCGTCTTTACGGCCGAGGAAATTATTGAATACGCAGCAGAAAAAGGAGTGAAGAAGGCGGCTCAGGAAGTCGATGTTGTCACCACAGGGACTTTTGGTCCGATGTGTTCTTCAGGAGCCTATTTTAATGTGGGCCATACGAAGCCTCGGATCAAGCTGGGAGGAGGAAAGACCTATCTCAACGATGTACCGGTCTTTACTGGGTTTGCAGCCGTAGATTTTTTCTTGGGGGCAACGGCAATGCCGGAGGATGATCCGAGGAATAAAATCTTCCCAGGGAAGTTTGCTTACGGGGGAGCCTATATTATCGAGGAACTGGTTGCCGGAAAAGATGTCAGGCTCACAGCCACTGCCTACGGGACAGACTGTTATCCCAGAAAGTCATTGGAGACCTACATCTCCCTGAAAGATATGAATGAGGCCGTCCTCTTCAATATGAGAAACGCCTATCAGAACTATAATGTTGGAATCAATCTCTCGGATAAGGTGATCTATACTTACATGGGGGTTCTCCAGCCCAAAATGGGCAACGCCAACTACTGCAGTGCAGGCCAGTTGAGTCCTCTTCTTAACGACCCTTTCTATAAGACCGTTGGAGTTGGTACTCGGATCTTTTTGGGAGGTGGTATTGGTTACGTGGTTGGAAACGGAACCCAGCACAATCCCGCAGTAAAGAGGACGGAGGGGGGCGTCCCTAAAACGTCGGCGGGGACCCTTGCCGTCACGGGCGATCTCAAGATGATGAGCCCAAAATGGCTCAGAGGAACTTCTTTTACCGGCTACGGGGTTACCCTCACCGTGGGCATTGGAATTCCCATTCCGATTTTAGATGAGGAGATCCTTCGATATACAATGGTTGGGGATGAAGAGATCTGGGCCCAAGTTGTTGACTATAGCGAGGCCTATCCTCAATGTATCCCCGGGAGTTTAGGAGAGGTAAATTATAAACAGCTCAAGAGTGGAAAGATAACCTTTCAGGGGAAGGAAGTTCCCACCTCCGGGCTTTCCAGTTATTTGAAAGCGAGGGAGATCGCAGAGATTTTAAAAGAGTGGATTGAAACAGGAAAGTTCTTTCTGACCCAACCTGTTGAACCGATTCCTTCTGTCGACTCGGGAATTGTTTTTAAACCGTTAAAAGAGAGACCCATTAAGAAGAAATGATCAATGCAAAATGGTCAATGAACAATGATCATTGATCAATGAATCGTTCATGAAAGGGGGTTGCTCATGCAGAAGAAAAGAGTTGTACTTAATTATCCTTCCCATCTCGTGGATCAACCGGTCATATCGAGGTTGGTTAAAGATTTCGATCTGATGGTTAATATCTCGAGAGCCCGGATCACACCCAGAGAAGAAGGGAGGCTTGTATTAGAGCTTACAGGGAAGAGGGTTGGGATGGAAGCAGGGTTCAAGTACCTCAGCGAAATAGGCGTAGAGGTGCAACCTTTGGCTCAGGATGTCAAATGGCATGAGGATCGCTGTACCCATTGCACAGCCTGCATCAGTATCTGCCCAACGAAGGCATTAGATGTCCAGAGGACGAATATGGAGGTGTCTTTTAAACGGGATAAGTGTATTGCTTGTGAACTGTGCATTCCAGTCTGTCCTTATCAGGCCATGGAGATTCTTTTTTAGTGAGGCAACGTCAAATGTCAAAGTTCAAGTGAAATTCTAAAACTGACCAGACATATTTAGAAATTCCCCTCACTCGCTCCCTCTCCCCCGAGAGACTGTGTCGTAATCGCAAGCAAAGGGGGAGAGGCAGTCAGGTTCCAAAGCTTTAGAATGCGGGTCTTTTAGATTATGGGAAATAGCCTCTTGTATAAAATTTAATGTTTTCATATACTTGGCATGGCTGAATCCGGACGGCTAAGGGTTTCCGCTCTAAATCTTTTCCACCTAACCGCCTCTCCCCTTTTTTCAAAAAGTCGGTTTTTTAATATTACGACACAGTCTCAGAG
>Ga0163209_1001187_pt1 | contig 11393 bp, 8 predicted proteins | sample Kivu_160m_FD_113538 | JGI IMG/M metagenome (GOLD analysis project Ga0163209, IMG submission 113538) | Freshwater microbial communities from Lake Kivu, Western Province, Rwanda to study Microbial Dark Matter (Phase II) - Kivu_160m | ecosystem: Environmental > Aquatic > Freshwater > Lake ... | reverse complement strand
ATGATGGAGATCTTTCGTGAGCTCCGAGACCAGCGAATGCGGGACTGGAGGCGAGTCCTTCCCATTGGGGATGAAATCTCAGATCGATGGGAAAAAGCAAAATACCTGGGATTCGGTGAGGGGACGAACATTTATGATAGCAGCCTGGTCATTGGAGATGTCAAGGTGGGGGAGAATACGTGGATCGGGCCCTTTACCATTTTAGATGGTTCCGGAGGATTGGAGATCGGAGACAACTGTAGTATTGCCTCAGGAGTCCAAATCTACTCCCATGAGACGATCTTCTGGGCTTTGTCAGGAGGGAAGATGGCATACACCCGGGCAAAGACGATCATTGGAAATTGCTGTTATATGGGGCCAAACACCATTGTAAACAAGGGCGTGAGGATAGGCAACCACTGCCTGATCGGTGCAAACAGCTTGGTGAGCATGGATATCGCCGATTTCTCTATTGCAGCCGGTTCTCCCTGTAAGATCGTCGGTAAAGTTAAAATCGACAAGAAGGGCCTGGTCACACTTTTAATCGACAAGGATCCAAAAGAATGAAAGAAAGAATTCTTGGCCTCTTGGTTTGCCCAGCCTGCAATAGGAGGTTAGGCCTCCAAGTCTTCCTCAAAGAAGACGCAGAGGTGAAAGAGGGGCTCTTGGAATGCTCTTGTGGACAATGGTTCCCGATAATGAACTCTGTTCCAAGACTCCTATTAGAGGAATACCGAAGCGATTACAATGGGTTTTTAAAGAAATATGGTCTGAAGCATTTGGAGAGCCAGACCCAAGAGCCTCGTCCCGAAGACCTGTCGAGAACTCAAGTTCAAAGCAGTTTCGGTTCAAAATGGACTTCCCAGCCTTTGTGGGGCACGACTGGTGAAACGAAGAAATTTATGAAGGAATGGAAGTTGAAGAAATATGGGTGGGAAAATCCAAGAGGTTTCAAAAGATCTTTGGGGAATCGGAAGCGCATCCTTGACGCAGGAACGGGTCTCGGGCGCGAAGCAATGGACTTTTGCAAAGCGTGCAGAGAAGGGGAGATCTTTGGGGTGGACTTAAGTGAAGCTGTCGACGCCGCTTATCTTAATACGAGAAAATATTCTAACATTCATATCCTTCAAGCGGATTTGATGAGACTTCCCTTTAAGAGAAAGGCCTTCGACTTCATCTTTGGTGAAGGGGTTCTCCATCACACCCCTGACACAAAGAAAGCCTTCCAAACCCTTCTGAATTTTTTATCCCCTGAAGGGGAAATCGCTATTTACATCTACAAAAAGAAAGGTCCGATTCGCGAGTTTTGTGATGACTATATCAGGCACTTTACAACAGGACTTTCTTATAGAGACTGTTGGGAATTCTCAAAGAAAATGACAAAGTTTGGGAAAGGGCTGTCTGATCTCAACATTGAATTTGAAATACCGGAGGATATTCCGATATTAGAAATAAAAGCTGGGAAATATAATCTTCAGAGATTTTTTTATTACCATATCTTTAAATGTTTTTGGAATGACGGATTCAGCTTTGATGAAAACAACCTGATCAATTTTGACTGGTATCATCCAGCCTATGCATGGAGGCATACCTCGGACGAATTGAAAGGTTGGTGTGTTGAGAATGATCTGGACATCCTCTGGTGGTTCGAGGAAGAGTCTGGCATTACTTTTCGTTGTCAAAAGAAATCGTGAATGGATAAAAACGGAATCATCAAGCTGGCCATGAAGAACGATTCAAAGCAAGATCTTTCCATCCTTTTTATTGTGCCCAGCGATTACGCCAGTCTTTTGGAGAAGGGTGTGGCTTCGATGATTTTAGAAAGGGACGAAGGGGGATTCTTTAAAAGGGTTTTCAATATCCACCCTTATGCCTCAAGGACACAAACGGTAGATTTGGATGAAACTCACCGATTGATTGAATTCGGTCCAGACTATCCTTTTTCCTTCTTAAATTTCAAGGGGGGGGGGCTCATCAATTATTTTTTTAAACCGCCCTTCGTTCTTGAAAGACTGATCCATATGGTCAAAAAAGAGAACATCGATATGATCAGAGCGACCGATCCTTATTGGTGCGGATTTTACGCTTGGGCAGTAAGCAGGTCGACCGGTATCCCTTTCTGCATTTCAATCCACGCGGACTATGACAAATGTTATTCGCTTGTGGGCAGAAGAAGCGGGAACCCTCTTTTATTTAAGCTCTTTGAGATATTTTCATTACCGCGTGCCAAATTGGTGATGCCTATCCGGGAATATTTAGTACCTTGGATATTAAAAAGAGGAGTACCGTCAAATAGAATCCGGGTGATTCCTCACGGGGTGGTCATGGAAGACTTCTCGAATCCTGAAAGGGAGGATGTTTTTGAAATGTTTGGGGTGCCTCGCGGAAAGAAAATTCTCAGTTTTGTTGGAAGGTTAGCAAAGGAAAATTATGTTTATGACATTGTTGCGATGGCAAAACACCTTTCTAAAAGAAGAGAGGATTTTGTTGTGCTGCTTGTTGGCGGCGGTTCAGAGCATGAAAATCTGAAGGCCCTTGTGCAGGAATGCAACTTATCTTCTTTCGTCATTTTTACCGGCTTTCAGCCAAGGCAAAAGGTCATTCTGATCCGACGACAATCCTCTATGGCTCTCTGTCTAATGGGCGGATTGAGTTTGATTGAGGCCTCTGCGGCAAGTTTACCGATCATTGCGTACGATGTCGAATGGCACTCAGAATTAGTAAAAAATGGAAAAACAGGGTTTCTCATTGAAGAAGGGAATCTTGAAGCCTTAATGAAGTCGGTCGTCTATTTACTGGACCACCCCGAGGAAGCTCGAGAGATGGGGACGAATGCACGCGAGCTGGCTGTGGCGAGACATCATGTTTCATCCACCTCCGAAGTTAAGAAAAACTGTTACCGAGAGTTACTCCAAAGTAGATTTTGATATGGGTCATGAAGAATATTGAAAAATATGTATGGTGACGGATAGGGTAGAAAAGCAGAAAAACCCAATGTTGGAAACGGTAAAGAACAATCCTTGGTATACCTCTGAACAGGTTGAAGCCGCACAAAGACATCAGAGACGTACGACAGAGCGGCGCTATCGTTTTATCCTGCAATGCGTGGATGATTACCTTCAGTGTCATAACAGGAAACCGATACGCATTCTTGATGCTGGATGCGGTGATGGAGTCCAGCTACAGGGATTAATACAGTTTCCAGAGCTGGAGGTCTGGGGGACAGACTACAACCTCTTACGAACAAGTCGCGCCAAAAGAAACTTTCCCACAACCCATATTGTTTGTGAGGATATCCTTCACCCCTCTTATCGCTCAGCCTCCTTTGACATTGTCCTTTGCAGTCAGGTCATAGAGCATATCCCACAGGATGATTTACTGTTGGAAAGGTTGGCAGATGTTCTAAAGCCACAGGGTCTGATGGTCCTCGGGACTCCTAATGAGGGATGTTTGATGGCGCGTTTGCGTAACCACTTTTTCGAACGAAGTATCATGAAAAACACAGACCACATTCACTTCTACAAGGAGCCTGTCATCCGGCGAAAAATTGAAGCAGCCGGTTTTGTCATTCAGCAGGTGATGCGAGAAAATTGGTTTTTCCCTCATCAAAGGATCAACTATTATTTGACAAATCGGAATTGGGGATTTCAGTTCATGGCACAGCTCAACAAGATCATCCCCTCTCAGGCAGCAGGATATTATTTTAAGTGCGTGAAAGGGTTGTGAACGTAGTGAATACAGTTCCTTTCAATCAGATTGACCCGAAGGTCTGGAATAAGTTTGTGGATGAATCGCCTGAAGCCTGGCTCTATCATCGGACGGAATGGATGGAGATTGAAGAGGTTGAAGGTTATCAGAATGAGTCTTTTATGGTCCTATCGGATGAGGGATCGCCGCTTGGGATCTTCTGTGTTTATCTATCGAGTCGGGGACCTTGGTGGCGTTTGTGGGAGCGGTACTTCCATACAGGGCATTGTCGAGGAGGTCCTGCAATGGTCGGGGGGTTAAGCGCTAAACATCGTGAGGAGGTATTCATCTCCGCTTTAGATTACCTTAAGAAACGCGCCCAGATTTACAGATCGGATCGGCTGGAGGTGCGTTTACCCTCTCTTGCCCCTGCTTACCTGCCTCCCATGCGAGGCGAAATCAATCCCTTAGGGGAATATGGATTCAGGGCTTTTCCGATGTATGGAAGATCTGGGGTCGGCCGTCTCCGTGGAAACATTACTCCCACTACCATTGTCGAATTACATGGGAACGATGAAGAGACGCTTTTCTCAGCATTAAGCCCTATGTGCCGGAAGGCTGTACGAAAGGCCACCCGAGCGGGTGTGACTTGTATGGAAGGGAATGGGTCGAGAGATCTTGAATTGTTTTATGCCCTCTATGAATCGAGTTACCTGCGGTCGGCCTCCGAAAGAAGACCATTTACGTTTTTTTGTAGAATGTCTGAAAACTTGGCGGAAAAAGGCTGGATGAAAGTTTTCCTTGCCCATCATGAGGAAAAACCGATTGCCAGCATTCTTTTGCTTTCTTACAAGGATGCCTTGACGTACTATGCGGGTGGGGTTGACTACGATGCACAGCTGTTGCGACCCCATCAATTGCTATTCTGGGAGACGTTGAGATGGGCACGTCAAAACGGTTGGAGATGGTATGAGATGGGTCCTTATTTTCCCTACCTACCTAAGGATAATAAGATGGCCAGGATAGGGTTTTTTAAGCGCCAATTTGGTGGCAGAGAGTTCTCTCTTTTTGAGGGGGTTTTTTTCTACAATTGGCCTATGTATTGCTGGGGGGCTTTGCTTGAGGAGACGAGGTTGAGAATTTATGCCTGTCTTCACCGATTGAGATCTGCTGATTAAGGTAACGAGTAGTGATAGAGACTTGGCTCTCTCAATTACGGTCTTTTTTTGATGCTCGGGCTCATGACCCGAAGATGTCCGGTGATGAATTTGCTCTGAATGGCTATAAGGCATCTGATCAGCCATCTTACTGGACGGATCAGGTAAAGAAGAAGTTGCTGGATGATATTATAACGAAATTGGAGTTATCTCCAAAGTATCAGATATTGGACGTCGGCTGCGGTACAGGCATGATCCTTCAACAGATTTCCCCTCACGTCGCTCACATTAGAGGCATCGACTTTTCTTTTGACATGCTTAAAATCGCCTGCGTTCATTTGCCAATGAATGCGACACTGGAACAAGGAAATGCTGCTGAGCTCCCTTTTAAGGATGAGACCTTTGACCGAGTCCTTTGCTACAGTGTGATTACGAATTTCCTTGACGATGATTTCACCCGGTCTGTTTTAGTCCAACTCCTGCGTGTCACTCGCAAAGGAGGATTTGTTCTCATCGGTAATACTCCTGATGATGAAAAAAAAGATGAACAAGCAAAGCTCATTCAGCAACAATGGCAGGCCAAAGGCAAACTTCCCCTGTGTCGATCTGTGTTGAGCTCCTTTGTGGCCCGCTGTAGGAACAGGTGGTCCTGTCGGATATTGAATCGCTCAGTACAACCCGGTTTAGGGAATCGGTTCTTTACAAAGGATTTTTTCAAAAAATTTGCAAAAGAAGCATCATGCAATATTGAGATTCTTCCCATACACGTTGAAGGATATATCTACGCTCCGTATCGATTCGACGTGCGCCTCTGGCCTTTGTAAATACTTTTGAGATGAGAAGGGATGTTCAGGGATAACCATCATCGATCAAGGGAAGTGGTGAGAGCAGAAATCTCCACCTTGTTTCATACCGTTGTGGCTTCTTATGGGATGCGTCTGGGTGAGATGATTTTGGCTGTTATTGCTGTCTATTTCTCTACTCGACTCTTTGACCCAGAGGTCTATGGTCAGATGAATATGATCTCCATGGTGGCGGGTATCATTCAAGCCTTTGGATTTGGTTGGTTGGGCAGTGTTTTGATTCGATTCGGTAAAGAAGAATATGTCCAGACAGGTGGGGTCCGCCAAACTTTCCGCGTACGTCTCATTCTCTTAACTGCTATTTGGGTTGTTTCAGTCTTCATATTTACCTTGTTTTACTTTATTGCAAAGGGTTATCTGGAAGCCTGGATGGGTTTGCCCAGTCGATTGATGTGGGTCATTCTGCTCCTCGTCATCCTCACCGTATTATCAAACGAATTGAGAGGTTATCTCAATGTCTTCGGTAAGTATACGCAGTTGGCTGGTGGAGATCTTTCCAGCCAGATAGTGAAACTTGGCGCTGTCGTAGTCCTCTACTTACATTATGGTGTTTCAGGAATAGGCGGGTTGATTGCTCTCACCGTCGGTGGGGTGGTCGCTCAATTACTCTATTCATCTGCCTGGTTGAAAAGGGATAACTTTTACTTAGGAAGGACTTCAGGACTCCGGGATCCCCTCCGTCGAACCATAGGCTATTCCCTGCCAGCTCTCGGGACATCCATCATGAGTTATATCTACAGCCCGATTGAGATATTTCTTATTCGGCACTTTGTTTCAATAAAGGCTGTCGGGCTTTTTAGTACAGCGAATTCACTGAACAGAATTTTCGCCAGCTTTGTTATGTTGTTCCCTGGCTTGACATTTCCCATCCTGCAAGGCTTGAAGGCTAATGGGAATCAGGAAGCGATGCGAAGATATTACCAGCGGGTCGTTCCTCAGGCGACTGTTCTGTTTGCTCCCCTCATCGGTTTGTGTGTCATCTGTCTACCGCCGATCATGAAAATGTTCTTAAACGAACGCTATCATCCTGCCATCGGAGCATTCTTAATTCTTATTTATGGGGAAATTCCACATCTTCCCACGGCCCTCCAATCGTCGTATTCCTATATATACGGTAAAGTAAGTCAGACGATTTGGGTCATGTCTCTGCAATATGTCTTTGAATTGGGATGTTATTTCGTCTTAATCCCTAGGATAGGGATCGAGGGGGCTGCCTGGGGATGGGTTGCAGCCTATTTTGCAAGCTCGCTCTTGCTCACTTATTATGTTTCTCAGGAGTTCGGTGCCTGCCTCCAATCGTACTTTTCAATCGGGTTATCTGCTCTGATAGGCATGGGGGCTCTTTTACTTGTGTGGTCACAAATATACGTTGGCTTCCAACTACTGATCATGTGCGGCTTTATTATTATAACAGGTATGGCCACCAAGGCATCGAAGCTATTTGAAAGCCGGGATGTGGAGTTGCTTTTTTCGATTGGAATGCCGAAGTTTCTTCATCGTCCTCTACGATTCATTTATGAAGTTTTGGGATGAAAGTGATTTATGGAAAATCATTCCAAGCTTGGAATTCTTTATAGTCAAAGTAGCCATTCTTGGTTGAAGAAAATGGCAGAACAAAGCAGGTCTATCTACCGCTTTGAGGGAACCACTGATACAGTCCGGTGGCTAAAAGGGGAGTATGCTTACCTTGCACCTAATGGGGCGGCCTCAGTCCTTCGGCGCCTCTGTATCAAATTCGACTGGTTAAGAGAGAAGGAGATAACGGAACCTGTTATTCTGAGTGCTTATCACACCCTCATGGTGCCTCACGCAGTAGCTCTCCCAGACGAGGTTCGTAAGGCCCTGATGGCATGGGTTGATCAAGGTGGGTGTCTTTTGGTGACCGGGCGGACAGACATTCCAAAGAAACTGCTTGGGGTTTCGAATGTAGAATGGTACCAGCCTCAAGGTTATACGGGGATTGACTATAAAGGACACCAATTGATCACGGGTTACCGTGGCTATACAGTAGGTCTGGTTGAGCCGACCTCAGGAAGCGAGGTATTGGCATCTGGTTATGAAACCAAAGGTTTAGGGAAGGAGACTGATTTTAAGGAACACCACCCTTTAGGTCCTGCTGTCATTCAATCGGGGAAGGTTATTTATATCACCCTTCCGTTGTTCGAAACCATAGGTGCAATGTTACAGGGGCATGTCAATTTTGAAGAGATCCGCGGTGTGGGGCATCGATTTAAATATCTCGACCGGCTGGGACGTTTTGTAAAAGACATTTTAGAAGAGGCTCGCTGGCAACATCTGTGGCATGTCCGGGTGAAGCCGTGGGGGGAATATCATGGTGTGGTGGTGTTAAGGCACGATGTCGATGAATCCACAGATACAACCTATCTCGACTATGAGCAAAAGAATCATATTCCGGCCACTTACGCCATTCTCGATAACCACCATCGCCCACACTGGTTAGATGCGGTTGCCAACCATCCAGAAGCTGAAGCAGCTTATCATTTTGACATAGGCACAGAAAGGATAACGTGGTTTGAACAATTGTTGGTCCGGTTAAAAGGGGATACCCCCCCTGTTTCGAATAAGGCTGACGGGAAGGGTCTGTGGAACCAAATGAAAAAGGCACGGGACCTTTTGGGGATTCCGATCTCGACTGGACAGCGCCACAATTCATTTTTTCATTATCCTGAGATTGTCGATGCGATGAATTATCTTTATAAAGAGGAACCCGAAGTGCTCGGTTTGGGGACGATGTTTCGCTTCACCAATTTTATGTTTGGAGCCAGGACGAAAGAGGATGATAACACGTACGTGGTTCAACACCCGGATACCAGCATCCCTTTCTGGTTCCCTTACAAGCTATGGTATGCCAGTGCCGACCACCATCATATGTTGCGTGGGTGGGACATCACTCATGTGCTGGAACCCGAACCTTGGTTGACAGAACATCTTCTTGATCAGGAGGAGTACCTTGAGGATGGAGTTTACACACTTGGTTTTCATCCTGCCCATTGTCGGGGAAAAAGCTTTCGACCCGAGGGGAACTGGCAGTGGTTTGAAAAAGCTGTAGAGTTAGGACATTCTCATGGTTACCTCTTTGCCACATGCAGGGAGGTATTCGAGCGAATGAACTATTGGGAATACCTAGGGTTTGGGTTTCATCAGGGGAGGGGATGGCTAAGTAATCAAAAATTTCATTATCCGATTACGGTTTATTTGGAGCACCCTCCGGTTTCGCTATCCTTGAAAAAGACAAAGTTCTCTCCTGAATTTCTCGGTCCCACATTAACGAAAATAGTCCTCGATGCTGGGGATCGAGTTTACTTTTCAATGGGGTAGGCTTTGATGGTCGAATGGTTGATGCCTTTTTTAATTATTCTTTTATTGGCTTTCCTTGGCTTTTGGGTGAGATTCCGTGCCTTGCGAATTAACCCAGGCCTCGGTGTGGATAATTGGTACTGGCTTCTTTGTATTGAAGATGTAAAGAGATCCCATCGCATTCCAGCGAGGCTTCCATATTTTATGCTTGAAATTGAAGAGCAATGGTATCCTCCACTGTATTCTTTTATCATGTCACTTTTCCCTATGGAGATACTCAAAAGGCATGGAGGAAAGATCGCGCAACTGATGGATCTTCTCAATGGAGGCATCATTTTTCTATCCGTCCTTTGGTTAAGTGACAATATCACGGTTGCCTTTATATCCTGTTTCTCCTATATCATCGCTTTTTTCCCATTAAGTTATAGCCATCAGCTTCAACCCAGAGGGTTGGCCAATTTCCTTTTATCCCTCATCGTGATCGGTCTTTGGTTTTATATCGATACCCGATCCTTGCTCATTTGGTTGGGAATATTGATTTTCAGTGTACTCATCCTTTTTCTCCATAAAATGACAACCCAATTATGGGCAGTTTACCTCTTGGGCTTTGGCATATGGGCGAAAGACTGGACCCTTTCGGCTTTGCTCCCCACCTCGATGTTACTGGCTATTATGATTTCAAAAGGATTCTACCTTAAAGTGCTTAAAGCTCATTGGGATATCATCACTTTCTGGCATGAGAATATCAAACATCTCGGAGGCCATCCATACTATGAATCGCCCCTCTATCGAAAAGAAGGATTTTCCTCAACGGCCATTCATCAACGAGGATTCCATCATCAGCTTAGGAAACTATGGAGTTTATTCCTTTGCAATGTTTTCATTATTGTTCTCCCCCTATTCATTTACTTCGATCCATTTCGTTCCCCTCATGACCTCGCATCATTTATCTGGTGGTGGTTAGGACTGACTTATCTCTGGGCCATTCTTACCACGTTTGTACCTTACTTTAAAGCCCTCGGGGCAGGCATATATTATCTTTATCAGAGTTTCCTCCCGCTTTTTTTATTAACGGCTCATGGGATACGTGAAATGCCCCTGCATTTACAGTGGGGATTGTTTATCCTGTGGGCAATCGCCATTTTCTTTTCCGGGATTCAATGGGAAAAGTACTGCCGCTCAGTTGCTGTACACAAAGACAATGAGAGGCAAAGAGATCTGCATGAAGTTTTGGATTATCTTAAGGGATTACCTCATGACGGAGTATTTTGCATTCCCTTCACTCTCCCCGATATCACAGCGTACTGGACTCGAAAGAAAGTTTTCTGGGGAGGGCACGGCTATGGGTTTCATACCTATCTGAGACCTTACTTTCCCATCATGAGAGAAAATGTTTTAGAAACACTGAAAAAAAAGTCTTTGACCTACGTCCTGTTTTGGCAGAGATACCTGGATTCCATGGAGGATATTGGATTAGAAGTTGGACAAAACCTTAGATTTTTACTGAGTAAAGGTGAGTATGACCTATACGAGGTAATTCAGAAATGACCTCTCCTCTCCAAGAGTTTAAACGGAACGTATTTAAAAGATGGGGATCGAGGACTGCTCGAGCAATCTCTTTTCTCCAGAAAAGGCCGAGAGGATATAAGAATTATCTTCTAAACATGTTTTCAGAAAGGCTTCTGCTGGGGCGATCCTTCGGCAAACCGGTTTCGATCACCCTTGAGCCCACCAATATCTGTAATCTTCAATGCCCTATTTGTGAAACGGGTGCCGGTGTGCTGGAGAGAAAACCACAGATGATGTCCTATGAAAATTTTGTAAAAATCATGGATCAGGTGGGTCCAGGGGCTAACCATTTGATGTTCTATTATATGGGTGAGCCTTTTCTGAACAAAGATGCCTACCGAATGATTCGATATGCCCGGGACATGAGGCTTTATGTGATGACTTGTACAAATGGCGATTATGTAAACCCTGATGCCCTCTACGATTCTGGTATTAATCATATCAGTTTTCAAATCGGGGGGGTGACCCCAAAGACTCATCAAATGTATCGAAGGGATAGCGATCTATCCAAGGTTTTGGGAAATCTGAAATCCTATATGAAAATCATTCAAGATAGAGGGAGACAGGCGGGTGAGCATGAAGTGGAACTTGGTTTAATTGTGATGAAACAAAATGAAAACGAAATTGAGGACTTCCTCAGGTTGGGTGAAGATTTAAAAATGAAGGCCACCCTTATTCGTCCGTGCGTTAGAACTCCTGAGCAGGGGAAAGAGTTTCTACCCTTAAATGAGACGTATTGGCTATATGATCGAGAGAATTTGGAAAAACGTAATCAATTAACAGTTAAAAGACTTCTTCCATGGAACTCCTGTCCCTGGAT
>Ga0163209_1001186_pt1 | contig 11393 bp, 6 predicted proteins | sample Kivu_160m_FD_113538 | JGI IMG/M metagenome (GOLD analysis project Ga0163209, IMG submission 113538) | Freshwater microbial communities from Lake Kivu, Western Province, Rwanda to study Microbial Dark Matter (Phase II) - Kivu_160m | ecosystem: Environmental > Aquatic > Freshwater > Lake ... | reverse complement strand
TAGCGAGGCGCCTGGGAGTGGGGACATCAGCAATTGCGATGGCGATAAGAAGGAAAACTGACCGAGGCAGTGAACAAGACTAACTGTGATAATTGTGAACAACGTCCCTTATCTCTTACCTCAAACTGAAATCCCTGCATGAAGAAATTCAGAGCTTACAGTAATCGGTGATGATTACTTCTTGTACCATTACTTTTATATTTTATATACTGATACAGCATTTTTTTGTTGACAAAAAATAATTTTCGTGATTGTTATCATGAGAGACAGCGTGGTAAGGCTTCATTTTTGTGGGAGATGATGAAGGTGAAGAAAAACTTCACAGGATTTAGATTCTTCCTGATTTTGGTTCTTTTGGCGGCACTTTCTTTGACAGGGACAACTTGGGCAGCGGCGCCGAAGGTTACGACAGGAAACAACCATACTGTAGTCCTGAGGTCTGATGGGACCTTATGGTCGTGGGGAGGGAACTCCCGTGGCCAACTTGGAGATGTCACCAATACCGATAAGAATTTGCCTGTTCAAATTGGAAGTGACAATAAGTGGATTTCAGTTTCAGCAGGAGGAGAACACACCTTAGCCCTTAAGTCTGATGGTACCTTGTGGGTTTGGGGGCATAACGAGTATGGCCAATTAGGGGATGGCACAAATACTGATAAGAATTCTCCTGTTGAGATCGGAAGTGACAAAGAGTGGGCTTTGGTTTCAGCACGTCACTACCACACCTTAGCCCTTAAGTCTGATGGTACCTTGTGGGCGTGGGGACAGAACATATTTGGTGAACTTGGCGATGGCACCAATACTAATAGAAATGCTCCTGTTCAGGTCGGAAGTGACGACGATTGGGTGTTGGTTTCAGCAGGTGTCTTGCACACCTTAGCCCTTAAGTCTGATGGTACCTTGTGGGCGTGGGGGCATAACGAGTATGGACAATTAGGGGATGGCACAAATACTACTAAGAATGCTCCTGTTCAGGTCGGAAGTGACAAGAATTGGGTTTCGGTTTCTGCAGGGTACAATCACACGATAGCCCTAATGTCTGATGGAACTCTATGGGCATGGGGATTGAACTCCAATGGTCAGCTTGGTGATGGCACCAATACTAATAGAAATGCTCCTGTTCGGATTGGAGATGAGAAAGAATGGGTTTTGGTTTCAGCAGGATACACCGACACTAGAGCCCTTAAGTCCGATGGGGCCCTATGGGCATGGGGGTTGAATTACTATGGACAATTAGGGGATGAGACCAACATTGATAGGAACCTCCCTGTTCAGGTTGGAAGTGACAATAAGTGGGTTTCGGTTTCAGGAGGAGGTGCGCACACCATAGCTCTTATGTCTGATGGGACCTTATGGGCATGGGGATTGAACAATTATGGTCAGTTAGGGGATGGTACATATACTAATAAGAATGCCCCTATTCAAACCGGAAGCGTCAGTAATAAATGGGTTTCGGTTGCGCCAGGAGTGGTCTTCCACACTTTAGCTCTGAAGTCCGATGGGACCTTATGGGCATGGGGATTGAATTTCTACGGCCAGCTTGGAGATGGTAGCAACACTGATAGCAATACCCCTATTCAGGTTGGAAGTGACAACAACTGGGTTTGGGTTGCGGCAGGGAACAACCACACAGTAACTCTCAGGTCAGACGGGACCTTATGGGCATGGGGATTGAACTCCAATGGTCAGCTTGGTGATGGTAGCAACACTGATAGCAATACCCCTATTCAGGTTGGAAGTGACAACAACTGGGTTTGGGTTGCAGCAGGAACCCAGCACACTGTAGGTCTGAAGTCCGATGGGACCTTATGGGGATGGGGATGGAATTTATATGGGCAACTGGGAGATGGCACAAACACTAATAGGAACTCTCCTGTTCAAATTGGAAGCGAGAATGATTGGGTCTCGGTTTCAACAAGAGACAATAACACACTATCTCTCAAGTCTGATGGGACCCTCTGGGCATGGGGAGAAAACGCTTGGGGTACACTGGGAGATGGCACAAACACTAGTAGGAACTCTCCTGTTCAAATTGGAAGTGACAATAAGTGGGTTTCGGTTTCAGCAGGAAGCACTCAAAGTGTAGCTCTGAAGTCGGATGGGACCCTATGGGGATGGGGAAGAAACGATCATGGACAACTCGGAGATGGTACAAACACAGATAAAAATACCCCTTCTAGGGTCGGAAGTGCCAAGAATTGGATTTCGGTTGCAGGAGGGCAATCTCACACTCTAGCCTTAAGATCTGACGGGACTCTATGGGCATGGGGAGAAAATTACTGGTGCCAGCTTGGAGATCTCACAAACACCGATAGAAATACGCCTACTCAGGTTGGGAGCGACAACCAGTGGATTTCGGTTTCAGGAGGAATAATTCATACTGTAGCCCTGAAGGCCGATGGGACTTTATGGGCATGGGGAGATAACTCCTATGGACAACTGGGAGATGGTACTAACATTGATAAGAATGCTCCGGAACAGATAGGTACTGTTGCCCTTACAATTACCAAGGCAGGTTCAGGGAGTGGAACAGTGACAAGTAATCCGTCGGGGATCAACTGTGGGGATGATTGTAGCGAGTTATACAATCAGGGAACCATTGTGACATTAACGGCGATGCAGGATGTAGGTTCAACCTTTGGGGGTTGGAATGGAGATGCAGACTGTTCAGATGGGGTGGTAACCATGAATACCAATAGGACTTGTACAGCCACCTTTAATCCCGAAGTCGTAGGGCACACCCTCACTGTAGTCAAGTCCGGGACAGGGAGTGGCACTGTCACAAGCTCCCCAGCCGGTATCGATTGCGGTTCTGATTGCAGTGAGACTTATCCAAAGATTCAGAAAGTGAAGCTGGCAGCCAAGCCCGATGCGAGTTCAACCTTTGCAGGTTGGTCAAGTGGAGGTTGCACGGGGACAAAGACATGTACGGTCACGGTAGATACTGCAGTCACGGTGACAGCGGATTTTGCATTGAAGACCCCTGATATTTCAGTTCCTCAAACTTCCCTTGATTTTCGTGGTGTGAAGGTAGGGAAGAAAGGAACGAAGACATTAAAGATTACGAACAATGGCTCAGGAGAACTTTGGATAACCCTTTCAGGGTTAGAGGAGACAGATTTTCGCATTCAGGGGAGCAGCAGTGTCACCGTCAAACCCAAAAAGAGTTACAGCCTGAAGGTTCTCTTTACACCGACGTTGGAAGGCTTAAGGACAGCCATATTGAGTATAGACTCGAATGACCCCGATACACCAATCATTGATGTTTCACTGACCGGGACTGGTCAGTAGGGAGGCTTAAGGTTTAAGCTCTGTCTATTAAATATCCTTATTCAAATCCCGCCTTCAATTTTCCCCCTATGCACAGAGGACCCACCTCCGGCAATTTTGCGGGGAAATCTGATTTTAATTAGCCTTTTTGAACCGGATCTTTCCCAATATTCTTCCAAGCAAATCTTTCGTGCGATCCACCATCGATGGACCTTTAATCGTCAGTTTCGTCTCCGCCGTCAGATTAGATGACATGCAAATAACCTTAGCTGTATAAATCCCCTTTGGAATGGGTGGTTGTGTGATAATAACAAACTCCCTATACTTTTTATCAATCTCAAAGCTTGCATCCGCTCTCAAGATCTCTGTAATCTTGGCCAGCTTGCTCACCTCGGCTTTGAAGGTTCCATCCGGTTGAATGAGCGCTTCGGCCACAACTAATTTGGCCTGTTTTGGGCCTAACAGTTCAATGTAGATCGAATCCTTTGCCTTAAATCCAGAACCCTCGAAAAAAATTTTAGTATCCAAAACCTTTGCGACTCCGAGGCGAATAGTCTCTGGGTTCACAATCATTTGTGGCCCAGAAATAGATGGATCAAGAGTCTTAGGCGGACTGGCACAACCCGAAACGCCAATCAAACACATCAGAATCATTAACCTCGAAATAATAACTTTCAGTTGATTAGACATTTCAATTACCCCCTTTCTCTGACCTATGGGTTCAAGGATTCCAGGGCTCCAGAGTGTAGCGTCCGCATTCCTGCCTGCCGGCAGGTATTGCTGACCGATTTTCGCGCCCTCGGTAAATGAGGGTGCTACAAAGATATTGAACCCTCGGTTCCTTGACCGCTTCACTTTATCACTTCCAATAATCTCTCTACCATTGGTCGAGCTTCTGGTTCGGACAAACAGTACCTCATTTCAGTAAATTTTTTCCTGAACTGAGAAACCTCTTCAGCCACGGGCCGGTCTTTTAGGACCACTTGACCTATGTACTCAGCGAGTTGAATAAAATCATCTTCCTTCATTCCAAAACGCGTCATCTCCTGAACACCCATTCTGAGGCAACTCGCCGTCGTAAAGGCCTCGTCATCCGGTGCACCCTGGTAGTTCACAATAATGTTATTCTCCTCCAACCTTTCAGCCATCATTGGCCCTTTCCCATACCCAACCCTCACAATCACCTGATGGGTTTCTGTGTATCCAATATGTGGATCACCCTCTACCAATAACCCTTGGTTTTTTAAAGCGCGGGCAAAGGCCTTAGCATTCCCAATCACTTCTTTCTGATAATCGGCCCTATAAGCATTCATTTCATAGGCAGCCAGAAGAAGGCCGACCAGTGTCCCCAAATGGTGATTGCTCACACTCCCAGGAAATACTCGGCGGACAATCGCCTCCCAGAGTTCCTCGTTTTCTGTTCCCTCTGACATGTTGCTCGAAATGACACCCCTCTGGGGTCCGAAAAAAGTCTTGTGGGTAGAACCTGTGACAATCTCCGCCCCTTCTTGAAAGGGTTCTTGAAAATAAGGCCCGATCAATCCAAGGACATGAGCCATATCATAAAGGAGAATCGGCTTCGGGTTCATTGGAGCAATCATTTCGGAAATCTCTTTTAAAGGCTCTTTGTAGATCACCATGCTCTTCCCAAGAATGATCATTTCTGGTTTGTGCTCTTCTAAAAGTTCTTTGGTCTTTAAAAGATCAATCCGGTAGGGATCCTCCTTCAACACAGGGAAAGGAATCGCTGCTGGCCTTTCGGTCATCGGATCGTGAGCAATGAAGTCTCTTAGGGCACCCATGGGCTGCGCGCTCAGATGGCCCCCTCGACCAATATGATGGTTCATCACCTTTCTGATCCGGCGGGGTTCACTTCTTCTGTCCAAACGGTTGAGGTAATCCACGATTCCGCTGAAAACAGCGGTATTGGCCATTTGGCCACTGACCACCCTCGCTTCCACTTCTGAACACCCGATGAATCGCCGAAGCTCTTCTGCAAGAAGGACCTCGATTTCTCCGATCAATTTTGTCCCCTGATAGTAGAAGACATCGCTTTCTCTGAATGCCTTCATCAGGCGGTGTTCAGCATATCGACCGGATGGATCAGAAATCGTCAGAAGCCTGACAAGAAGAGAGGGGGTCGTTTCTGAAGGAATGAGATTGATCGTCTCCCTCTGTCTCCAATAAGTATTTTCAGCCACGCGACGGATGAGTCTTTCAGACAGATCCTTTAAACTTCCCGTCGGCACATGGATTTTTTTCGGTTTTTCAATCAGGATCGTGTGGGCATAAGGCGGGGCCTCACTGGAGAGATGTCTCTCTACAACCACTCCTTCAAGCCTCTTGCCCCGGTGAAGAATTTCTATCTTCTGTCCTTCTTTTATATCCGAATCGATATAAGCGAGCGCAATAGGCCTCATCTTTTTTTCGTCTGTAGGTTCTGAAAGAATTCCACGATCCGAAAAAAACCAATAGGGGATCATCGTCCCGCTCGTCACATGACCTGCCAGTTCTCCATTGATATAAACTTCATCACCCTGTCTCACGATCCCCTGACCGGTAATGCCGATTGGAAATATCCTCTTTGGAACCAACTGCCTCTCTTTCGGAGGCAAAGGTTTCCCGCGTTCCCTCGCCGTCACCTCTTCAAATTGCCTTTTCAAGATATCCCTTCCGATGAATTCTCCTTTCAAGCGAGAGAAACTCATTGCCAATCTTGCTGCCGAAGGGACCGCATAAATAGGGATCTCTATTCCTTGTGGATCGAACCCTAATTCGTGACCATAAAGGGGAAGTCCTGCCTCGAGTCTCAAGGTATCCCTTGCTCCCAAACCTACCGTGACAATCCCTTCTTCCTCTCCGATGGCCAGGATCTTTTCCCATATGAGTTTTAGCTTTTCCGCAGGTAAAAATAATTCGAAACAGATGGGTTCACCGGTGTATCCCGTCCTTGAGATCGTGACATAGACGTGCTCCCCTTCTATTTCACAAACTTTCAAACGGTTCCTCCAGGGATCAGGAAGTTTGGTGTAATCCTCTAAGAGAATCTTTTCTAAAACCCTCTTGGTGTGAGGGCCTTGTAATGCGATCATTCCGATCTCATCGGTCTTATCCTCAATCACCATATTCTTGAACCGTCTCTTGTGATCGAGGAACCAATTCCAAACTTTCTCTTTATTCGCCGCATTTACAACCAGAAGATAATTTTTTTCTAGAGAGGGTTCCCCTTCTTCCAACCGATAGAGGTAGGCATCGTCCATCGCACCCCCTCCCTCGTTCTGGACCAGAGTATATTGAGCCATACCGGGATCAAGAGCCATCGCATTGTTGGTCAAAACATATTGCATGAATGGAATGGCATCCACGCCTCGAATCAAAAAACGGCCCATATGTGAAATGTCGAAGAGACCTCCGTATTTCCTTGTACCCAGATGTTCTTCGAGGATACCTTTTTGATAAGCCACAGGCATTTCCCAGCCCGCAAATTCCACCATCTGGCCACCATGTTCCTTATGCCACGAATAGAGCGGCGTTCTCTTTAAATTCTTTGGCATTCTTAACTCCTCTCATGAATATGGGTAGAGAATATGAGAATATGGGACGTTGTTGAAAAATATCACTTTTTCATCTGGGAATCCAGGTTTTGGATAGCCTTGACAATGGCTGAAGTACAAACCCCCAATTGCCTTGCTATCTCTGCCGCAGGTACCCCCAACTCATGACTTAATTGATACGATACCTTTGCCCGAACCTGCGAAATCCTTCTCCTCCTTCCCCCATTCCGAAGCTCCTGCTCCTCGATCCCCTCTTCATCGCATATCTTTTTGATCAATCGCCCAATGATAACTCTCCTTTCACCGACCCGTAACTGCCTCCTCCCCTTTCTATCCGCCTCCCTCAATATATTTGCAACAAAATCACCCCCACCCAAAATACGAGCATCATGCTCTATCTCTTCCTTATTACCCCTCAAGGACAATACCTGTGACCAACCTCCAAGACTCCGGATCAAACCCCCTCCCACCAATTCCATCCGTCTCCCCTGATCCTTCCCTTCCTCAATAAACTTACGATAGGCCCGAATGGCTCTACCTCTCTCCTCACTAAACTGTCTCAGCACGTATTCTGTCTCCTGCCAATGATTCTTCCTCTTCCCTATCAACACACTATGCCCACTCCATGGATACCTGTCCAATTCCTCAATCCTCTTCACTACCGATGCCCTCAAAGGATTTAAATGAATATAACGAATCAGCTCCAATAAATAAGGTCCCTCTTCACACACAATCGATTTATATCGATTCTGAAAGAGATGACCACTTCGATGATATTTCCGATTATATCTAATCGCATAACCAGTTAAAAGGCAGCGCATGAACTTTGATATCCCCTGGTGACCACTGAAAATCAAAAGATGAACATGATTGACCATCAGTGTCCAGGCCACTACTTTCGTCCCGGTTTCCTCAACCAATTGGCTGACTCGAGAGATAAAATTCTCTCGGTCCCGATCATCACGAAATATCTGGAGACCATCGATCCCTCGGATCATGATATGGTGAAGGGTCCCAGGGGCATCTAATCTGGGTTGGCGAGGCATAATCTCCTCTTACCATAGATCCACACTTTTGTAAAGTGATATTTTTCAACAACGTCCCCTTTAACATCTTCTTATCTCCCCGTCTCCCTACCTCCCCATCTCCACAACTCCTTAGAAATCACCCCAAGTCGCCCAGTTCATACTGAAGAATCCCAACCAAGGTAATGGCAGCGGTCTCGGTTCTTAGAATCCTCTGGCCCAATTTGACCGGAATAAATCCCTGATCCTTTGCCAACTTCACCTCTTCCTCGCTAAAACCTCCCTCCGGCCCAACCATCACATAAACCTTTTGAGGGGAAGATCGTCTCAGGGCTTCTTTCAGATTTTCACCCTCTTTCTCCCAGAGAAGAATCTTTAAACCCTCTCCCTCACAAATCTTCAAGACCTCCTGAAACGAATGGTAGGGCCCAACCCGCGGCACCTCCGCCCTTCTCGATTGCTGAACCGCTTTCACAGCAATCTCTTGCCATCGATGAGCCTTCTTCTGTTTTGCTTCTCGCTCCTCAAGAGAAATCGATCTTTCGGATTTGAAAGGAATGATGGCCGAAACACCCAGTTCTGTGGCCTTCTGGATGATCCACTCCATACGCTCTTTTTCTGGTAGGGCTTGGAGAAGGATAATCTCCAAGGATGATTCTGTCGGCGATGGAAAGGTTTCAAAAACAAGAATGGAAGCCTCTTCTCTGGAAAAACGAAGAATCCTTCCTCTAAAGTCACTCCCCTTTGAATCGGTCAGGGTGACAAGGCTCCCCACACGGCCTCCTTGAAAACGAAGGGCCTCCAGAGGAGGCCCCTTTATCAAGACTTCTTTGCCGATATCAACCTTTTGGTCGAGAATGACTCTATCCATTGCTGGAGGATTTTCCCTTTTTTTTCTTTTTCTCCTCTTTTGCCCCCTCTTCTCCGCCTCCTTCAAACTCTTTGATTTTCATCCCAAGCTCCCGAAGTTTTTTATCCACCAGGTCATTTACAGTCCCTTCTCTAAATTTTCCATCTTCGAGCCTTTCCCCAGCCTCCACACCGGTGAGGATCTCGATCCCCTGGTCAATGGTCTTGACCGGATAGATACGAAACTTCCCCTCTTTCACCGTTTCCACCACATCCTTTCTCAACATCAGGTCATCGATATTGAGATAGGGAATCATCACCCCCTGTCTCCCTGTGAATCCCTTTGCTTTACAGACATCGAAGAACCCCTCGATCTTCTCATTCACACCGCCAATAGGCTGGATCTCTCCCTTCTGATTGACCGAACCGGTTACCGCAATGTCCTGCCGGAGAGGAAGCCCTGAGATGCTTGAAAGCAAAGCATAAATTTCTGTAGAGGAGGCGCTGTCCCCATCGACCCCGCTATAAGATTGCTCGAAACAGATGCTGGCGCTCATGGTGATGGGTTTATCCTGGGCATATTTTCCCCTGAGATATCCGGCAAGGATATAAACCCCTTTGTTATGAGTGGGACCGCTCATCTCGGCCTCTCTTTCGATATTGATAATCCCTGCCTTTCCCATAGACGTCTTGACTGTGATCCGGGAGGGTTTGCCGAACATATAATCGCCCAGATTATAGATGGAGAGGCCATTGACCTGACCCGCAACCATTCCATCGGAGTCGATCAGAATGGTTCCCTCATCGATCATCTCCTGAATCTTTTCTTCAATGAGGTTCAGGCGGTAGATCTTCTTCTCGATGGCCTTATCCACGTGCTCCTCTCTCACCACATCGCTCTCATCCTTCAGAGCCCAATAGTTGGCCTCCCTCAAGAGATCGGCGATGAGGTGAAAACGTGTTGAAAGCTTTTTCTGCCTTCCCGTCATTCTCACCCCATACTCAACGACGGCAGCCATCCCTGTTTTGTCAAAGGGTCTCAACTTCTCTTCGTCACAGATCTTTCGAATGAAGGAGGCATACTGTTGGATTCTTTCCGTATCCTTTTTCATGACCGAATCGAAGTCTGCCTTGATCTTAAAAATCTTTTTGAAATCATCATCTAAATTGTAAAGAAGGTGGTAAAGGTAGGTATCCCCGATCATGATGACTTTCGTATTGCATTCTATCGGTTCCGGTTTAAGGGCAGAGGTAGCGAAGAGATAAAAGGGATCGAAGGTCTGAACCTCCATCACCTGGTTCTTCAATGTCCGCTTCAAGGCCGGCCAAACCCCTGGTTCCACGAGGGCCTCCAATGCATTAAAGATCAGATATCCTCCACTCGCTCTTAAAAAGGTCCCTGCCTTGATATGGGTGAAATCGGTCTTCCAGATGCCAGAACGATCAACCACCCGTTCGATGGTTCCAAAGAGGTTTCGGTAGTTGGGTGTGGTCTCAACGATGATGGGTGCTTTTTGGGTTTCCGAATTATCCACCAATACGTTGACCTGGTATTCCGAAAAAGAATCAACCGGCTGGGGGAAGACCAATCCTGGGATCGGAGGAGCCGGGGATTCTTCCTTCTCTCTGAAACGATTGAGATTGGTTAAAATATCTTCCTGGACCTCCTCCAGATAGCGACGGACTTTTTCGTAATCAAACTTCTCCTTAATGTCGGAGATCGAGTCTTTGACCACCGGAGAGATCACCTCATTGTCCAAGGAGGTCAGCTCTTCCTTGACGCCCTTCTCCGATTTCCGTGTCTCCTTGAAGATCTCCTCCAATTCGTTGATCAGTCCGGTTTGCTTCTCCTTCATCCTTTCCAGTTCCTCTTTGGGCAACTTCCCTTCCTCCACCATCGTCTCTAACTGCTCGATATTGACGGGATTACCTTCAACCAAGGGCAGGATGCCAGGACGAGAATAAGGCCCCATTTGAATCTGAACCAGGCTGAAACCCTCTTTATTCACCTTCTTCTCAAATTCTCTGAACATCTCGGCCTGTTTATTCCGATATCTTTCAACCACCTCTTTCTTTTTATTGAGATAGGTTTCATTCTCAAACATCAGAGGGATTTTCTTCTTCAAGGCTTCGATCAAAGTCTCCATTTCTTTTTTGAAGGCATTTCCCTGTCCCGCAGGAAGGCTGATCATATGGGGCATATCCGGGTTCTTGAAGTTATTGACATAGCAGAGATCATTGGGCATCTTCTCCTTTATATCGATCTCTTCCAGAACGCATTTGATGGTGGTAAAACGCCCTGTCCCTGCCAGGCCGGTCACAAAGATATTATATCCGATACTGTTGATATCAATCCCCACTCGGATTGCTTCCAGGCCTCTTTCCTGGCCGATGATTTCTTGGCAGGGCTGGATGTTCTCTGTGCTTTCAAAGGGCAATGTATCGGGATCACATCTCCAACGCAATCGATCCAATGGAACTTCTTCAAAGATCTTATCTACCATGATCTCCCCCTTCTCATTTTGATTTCATTATTTTTTTATTTTCCACCAGATGGGGAAAAAGTCAACGAGGGTTTAAGAAACTATAAGTTAACCTTAATGTTGCAATTCATCGGCAGGTAAATATGTTTCCAAAACTTTATCATTGCGGGTCTTTTATAAGTTTTGTCTATCATGTTCGAATTCACCTAAGG
>Ga0163209_1001185_pt1 | contig 11396 bp, 19 predicted proteins | sample Kivu_160m_FD_113538 | JGI IMG/M metagenome (GOLD analysis project Ga0163209, IMG submission 113538) | Freshwater microbial communities from Lake Kivu, Western Province, Rwanda to study Microbial Dark Matter (Phase II) - Kivu_160m | ecosystem: Environmental > Aquatic > Freshwater > Lake ... | reverse complement strand
CCCCATGTTCAAGGGCATGACCAGAGATGTGGCCTAAGGAGGTAGAAACAGAATGAGCTTAATTCAGAGAAAAGATGATCGCGGGATATTCAGCCCGCAGGAAATAGTCCCTCAGCAGACGCCGTCGGGCTCGGTTCCCGGATCTCCGGCGATAGTCTGGGACCACAGGAACAACCAGTACGGCATCCTCAACCAGGGCTTTCTGGCTGAGCTCTGCCTTCTGGCGGAAAAGGCCTACACCGTCGACCGTCTCGACGACAGGAACGGCATCAAGGCGACCATTAAAAACGGAGCCGCCGTCAACGACATCGTTAAGGGCACCATCGAGGTGCCGGCTGGCGAGGTCTGGTACATCAACCGGCTGGCGGTGGTTTGCCCGGCAGCCGACGGCAACGGCTCGGCCAAATTTAATATAGAGGTCAGCTCCTTTCCCAAAGTCGACTCGGCCAACAAGGACTATCTTCCTGCCGATGTCGCAGCCATGGGAGCGACCACTAACTATGACCTGGCGTCGGTTGGACAGCTCGGCGAGGAGCTGCGGCTGGCAGGCGGCGACAAGCTGGTGCTGAGGCTGACGGTAACGGTGGCCTTCACCGTGGACAAGGACTTCAACCTCGTGGTCTACGGTCGAGTCGGCAAGCGGCTGGTATAGGCAGCACTCTAAATCTGGCTACACGCGGGCTGGAGTTTTGTCCATCCCGCATCTTTAAACCGAAAGGAGATCGATCGTGCTCAATACCATCTTGCCGTCCGGATACACGACTGTCCTGGTCGGGTCGGTTACCAGCTTCAATGAGCTGGAGGCCTTCGAAACTCTGGAGCAGGGACAGGATGAGGGCAGTCGCATGCTGGCCCAGCTGACCTTCGAGCAGCGTTCACCGGACTTCGATTATCTGGTAGGGCAACTCAACCAGAAGTGCCTCGAGGCCAGTGTAACGCCCTGGCCGGAGCGTCGGGATATTGTCGTGGCCGACCCGGTAGAACCCATTATCTACCTCTGCTGGTGGAAGGGGTTCGTCTGGTGGGGCTGGATCCTAGCGCTGCTGGGGTCCGTGGTATTGCCACCACTCATCATGGCCGGGCTGTGGCTGATTCTGCCGGATTCGGTGAAGCAGATGATTGAAGCCGTAGTCAATCTCAGCATCATGGGCATCGTGATGTTCGTCATGTCGAAAATGACTGCGGGCATGGCAGCTACCGGAGAGGAAAGATGAACGGAGGCTACCAGTTCCAGCAGTACACGGGGCAGTTCATCCAGGAAGTGATCCCCGTGGTGATCACGTTGGCCGTGGCTGCCATCGTGGTGGCCAATGCGGTTAAGGCTATTAAGGAAGCCATAAAGGGCAAAGAAACAGCCGGAGCCGGGAGGTGATTGAAGTGGAAGCGTCATTGATTGCAGCCATGGCCCCGGTAGCCAATGCCATTATCGCCAGGTTGAGCTCGGGGCAGAAGCTGAAGGGTCAGGAGCAGATATTCATCCTGCTGTACTCCATAGCCGACGACAGCCGCGAGACCAAGCAGGAGATGCAGCGGTTGAGAGAGGACTTCGGCAGGTTTAACGAAACGCTGCACTCGCTCAACGAACTGGTCAATGAGCTGAGGGCAGAGACCGCCTTTGTAAAGGGCAAACTAAATTCACACAGGAGTTAACAAAATGAACAATAAAAGCATAGACAACATAAGAGGACTGGTCAGGCCGGTCCTGACCGTGGTCTTTGGCATAGCCTTTATTTTCGGCGTATTCGCCAGGCTTATCGAGCCCATCTGGCTGGCCTACCTAACCGTGGGCACTTTCGTCTTCTGGTTCGGCGACAGGGCGTTTAAAAACCTGGGCTTCATGCTTAAGGGGCAGTATCCGGTGGAAACACCGCCGGATACTGAGAGCACTGCATCACAACCAACAGCAGGTGCTCAGAACGCTCAGGCAGCACTAACCGAGGAGGCACAGCCGGTGGAGCCGGTACCGCCGCTGGATGTGGCTGCTTTTCATGAGGCAGTGCTCAAAGACGTCGGTCCCAGCTACACGGAAGTGAATCCGTGCACCATATTTTATGAAGCCAGAGACAAGGGGCTGGTGACGGGCGTCGAGCACATCAGCCAGGCGGAGGACTACTGGAACTATCTCGTCGGCCTGTCCCAGGAAGCCTTTAGCTCCATCTGGGGCTACAGCCTGGAGGACGCCATACAGCACGCCAAAGAGCCGGGCTGTCCCAGCTGTACCACATGCTCCGGTGGCACCGATATCGACAGCAAGGCCAGGCATGCCGGCATGGCCTACTATGCCATCCTACTTGATGTCAGGCACACGCTGAAGAAGCGTGACGACCTTTTCCAGCTTGCCCACAGCGGCATCGACTGGAAAGCTAAGCTGGCACCCCAGTATCAGACACTGTACCACCTGGGAGAGCTGGCTGAGGAGATTATGGGAACCAGCAAATGACGGACTGTACCGAGTACTGGAGAACGTTCTTCTTCTTTCTCTTCTGGGTCACCTTCAGCATGGGGATAGGGATCCTCATCGGCTGGTCCATCTGGAAGAGGAAGTAGAGTGAGGTATGGTGTAAATGGCCAACACCTTCATACTGGACATCATAACCGCCGTGAACGGTGAGCCCAGGGACTACGCCTCGCCGGGGGAGTCCGTCGTCGTCTCGGTGAGGCTCAAGAACTTGGGTGGCCAGGGTCTGTATCTTTCGGTCAGTGGCGTCTGGGACTCGTCTCAGCTCGTCTTCAGCCCGTCCAGCGCCTGGGCCGAGTATCTACAGACCGCCTATTTTCTGTCCGGCTTCACCATGCCGAACAAGGACGTCAAGGTCACGGCCTACGGCTGGTGGCTAAACGGCTCGCAGTGGGTCAACGACACCTGGCTCGACAAAGACCTGCTGCTGCAGGCGTCGGCGCCGGAGTTCTCCAATTTTCTCGTGACGCAGTATCAAAAGGTGTAAGGAGGTGATGCCATGAAAATACAGGCTTTGCAGGTGCTGCCAGCTCAATACCCGGGCTATGCCCTGTTCTATACGCTGGGCAGCGTCATCGAGGTGAAGAACGGCGACACCGTCAGGATAACGGTGGGCTACTCTTACCGCGGGCCGGCCAAGACGCTGACCCTTTATGGGGCTATCGGTGTCCAGGCGGTGTGGTTCGACGAAAAGATGGTAGGTTCCAAGCAGATATCCCTGCCCGCTTCCACCAGCTGGCTTACCAGGTCGGATTACGTCGACATAGCGATAGATACCACTAAAATCAGCGCCGGCACCGGCTACGACATGTACGCCAAGATGAAGGACGGCAGCACCGACCTGGTGATATCGCCCGTGGTTTACGACGGCATTACCGTGCTGGCCGATGCGGCTGAATTCCAGAACTTCCAGATATCGAGCTGGGCTAAGGCATGACATGATTTATATGATCTCGCTGCAGTCGCCACAGGTGGTGGAGCTTAACATCGGAGACACGCTTCGGCTGGCTATCACATTTGGCTACCGGGGACCCGCCCAGCAGCTCACGCTGTACGCCGCCATAGGCAACCTGGGATTCTTCGGCTTCGACGAGATAATCGCCGTCCAAAAGCCTGTCGACCTGCCCGAATCGCCGGACAGCTTTACCACCTGCGAACAGAGCATAGATATCGCCATCACTGATGCTATCTCTTCCGGCACCGGCTACGACCTGATGTCCAAGATAAAGGAATTTCAGTCTCAGACCGAGGTCAGGGTCAGCGACGTGGTCAACATCATCGGTGCACCTTCGATGTGGTCTAGCATCACGTCGGTGATGCTGGTGTCGATGATGATGGCCATGATGGGCCAGGTAATGCCCACGGAGCAAGGTTAAGTGATGAAGACTTACCTGGAACTGAGCGAGGTAGAAAAGTTGGAGCAGCAGGCGAGCTGCGTCAGGGATGGGCTGTTGATAAGGCTTCTGTCGAGGCTGGGCTGCCGCGTCTCCGAGGCGCTTAACATCAAGGTTCAGGATATCGACTTCAACCGGGGAACGGTGGCCATTCAGCATCTCAAGGAGCGCCTCAGGCTCTCCTGTCCCGAGTGCAGCAGCAGGCTGGGAAGAGCCCACAAGTTTTGCCCCGGGTGTGGCCGCGAGGTGGACAAGCCGACAGCCAGAACCCAGGAGGTGCACCGTAGGAGGCTATTGCCGCTGGACGGCGACACACTGGAAATGCTCCGTGATTTTATCAGGAGAGACAAAACGAAGGGTCTTATCTTCGGCATCAACCGGCACAGGGCGTGGCGCATCATCAGGGACTGCGCCAGGAAGGCCGAACTGCCTGACCTGGTCAACCCTGAAAATGGAGCTGTCAAAGGTGTCAGCCCTCATCGGCTGAGGGACGCCTTCGCCGTCAATGCCGTCAGAGTGGATGACTCGGGGGATGGCCTGCGGCTGCTGCAGGAGCACCTGGGCCATCAAAGTATAAGCACCACCATGCGATATCGAAAGGTATCCGGTGATGAACATAAGGAGTGGTATGGCAGACTCTTCAGAGATTAAAGGCGACGTTTTCTGGGATTTACCTCCGTGGATATCCTATATAGCCGGCACCGACCTGGGCTTCGCCCTGTACGTGGCCAATCCGACGGACGCGGCCAAGGAGTACGCGCTGATTTCCAACCTGTCTCAAAACGGCACGGTCATCAGCGAGGAGTCAATAAAGGTCTTCGGCTATGCCTGGTTCAAGGTGGAGGCCGGCGACTGGATACGGCTTCGAGGATCGCTGCGCCTAGACGAAACCAACTGTCTTCTGACCGTGGTTCTGGTGGAGAAGGATACACAGGAGGTGTTGGACTCGGTGGCGACCTATCTGCAGCAGCCATCGGCCGCCGAGTTGCCTCCGGGCTGGCCGGTGTCGACCACGCCGGTGCAGACGACGGACTGGATGGGTATGCTGCTGCCCTTCATGATGCTCGGCCTGATGGGAGCAATGGTGACGTCGATGGTCAGAGCTCCTGAGGAAAGAAAGCAGTTGCCAGAAGGGGGTCACTGATGCCGGGTGAGTTCTACATCGAGAACAACAGGGAAAGGCTCGACCTTTCGGCCATTCTAACCGCAATCGGTGAACTGCAAGCCGAGCTCGGTCGATTACGTGGCGAAGCTCCCGTTAGCGATTCAGTGATGGCTAACTGGCAGTCGGGAACCGGGACCAGCGGAGAAGTCGGCGCCGACCTGGTGACCATCGGTGTCAGCAATATTAAATATAAGCTCCACTCTTTACTGGTGAATATAGGCGCTCTAACAGTTGGCGCCGTAGTAATCCTGAAGCTCTTTATTAAGGTCAACGGCATGGAGCGGAAGGTCTATCACCAGTCGTTCACCAGGGGCACTGACCCCGACGGCCTGTGGATCGTGAACGGCACGGTGGGTATACACGATGTTCTCAGAGTGGAACTCGAAAGCAACAATATAACCGACAACGGCAAGGCCGTTGACTATAACTATATGTTGGAGGTGATGTAATGAGTTTACTAATCGGTTGGTCCATGCTATCGGCCATAAAGGCGAAAACGGACAATCTGCCGGATGATCCGGCGAGCCAGCTGCTGACGGCCAGCGCGGCCCAGGCAGCGGGCATCGAGGGTCAGACAGCGAAGCTGGCGGGAGAGGCTCCGGTAATCGGCTCGACAACGCAAAACTGGCAGGCTGCCGAAGCCGAGGTCGTCTCCATCGGTGCCAGCGACACCAGGAATAAGGTGCACGACCTGTCTTTGAATATCTCAGCTTTAACGGGCACGAATATCATAGTAAGGCTGTACAAAAAGGTGAACGGCGTGGAGAGAAAGGTCTACGAGCAGGTGTTTAACGTCAACAACGACCCGCCGGGTCTGCCCATCATCAACGGCACCTGGGCGATTCATGATGTGCTGAAGGTAACCCTGCAGAGCAATAAAGTCGCTGATAATGGCAAAGCAGTGGACTACGACTATATGCTGGAGGCCATGTAGTGAGCCTGTTGATCCGGGTAGGCGCTGGAACTGCCGGCATAACCAAGCTGTCCGAGCTGGAAATAGACGCCGGCAAGGACTGGCAGGCCAAAGAGATAACCAATCTCAAGGCCGTCGCCGAGTCCATGCAACATGGGGATATCGTCTATCGTGGAGCCGGCGTCCTGGAGAGGCTTACCGCCGACGCCGGCAAGGGTTATAACTTTCTGAGGAGCCGCGGTCCCGGCCTGCCACCGGTGTGGCAGGACATCGAGAGCCTGATCCAGTACATGACCCATGCACTGAACAGGGCCATAGCCGTCGATCTGTCTATGCCCATGCTAGCGGTGTCTCAGGCGGTTCAGCAGGCTTCCAGCCCGCCGGGACGTACAGGCACGGCCTCGGCCGGTATAACTCTTCCCGGCGTGAGCCTGGACATTGCGACCGGCCCGGGAGGTGGTGTTACCGCGGTTGGACCATTGTCTGTTCCGGCGCCGTCGATATCTAGAACATTAAGCAGTGGAAATCCGCTGGGTGGAGCCGTGGCCGATGACGGAGGAGTCCAAACCGACGAAACCGCTGCCGCAAACAACGATCTAGTTAATGATATGACGCTGTTGCCCGCCGTGCCGGCCGTAAATGACGCCTACTATTTCGGTCTGGGCATACAGTGGAATTATTTGAGGCTCAACATCGGCACCTCGGGCGTTGGCGTCTACTCACTGGTGTGGGAATACTGGAACGGAGTCGCGTGGTCGGCATTGCCCGACTTGAGCGACGGTACGAACTCCTTCACCTTGGCAGGGTGGTGTGAGATCACCTTTACCCGTCCCGCCGACTGGGCAGCTACCACAGTTGGTGGCATCTCCGGCTTTTACTGGATACGGGCCAGGGTATCGAGCTACGACAGTATAATCGCTCAGCCCAAAGGTACCCGTGCCTTTTGTTTTGTTACGACGTAAGGAGGTAAAAATATGAGAAAAGTTAACCATGATGAAGAGGCATTATACGACCAGCTGAAGCATCTGGGTCGAAAGCTGCACATCCCGACCGTTGAAACCTTCTGGGAGATCGAGGTCCGGGACCGGAACGGCAAGGTTTTGCAGCGCTTTAAGCAGAGGAGCCACAGCTGGGTGAGGAATGCCTACAACCTGATTTTCGCCACGCTTGCCGGAAAGGACTTAAGCGACAGCACCTTCGGCCCGGGGAAACTTAACTTGAAAGATACAAGCAATGGGGTGAGATACGGTGCCGCCAATACCGTTTGCTACGTTTTCCAATCTTCGGATGCCGCCGGTTGGGGCTACCGTGGTCCGGCTGGTAGTCACGCCTACGGCATACTGGTGGGCAGAGGCACCAACCCAGAGGACTTTGAGAGCTACTATTTGCACGTCACCATCGCCAACGGCACCGGCGCTGGACAGCTGTCCTATGTGCAGTCTGAACCGCACGTGATCACCTGGATCCCCGGAACGTTGACCCTTAAGAACGATCTCGTCCGCTACTTCAACAACAACTCAGGCGCTGATATCGATGTTACCGAGGTGGCACTGGTGAGACACGAATATATGCCGAGATCGTCCACCGACGCTTATTACATGATGGCTCGCGACCTTCTGGCTTCGGTCGTCACTGTACCGGATACCGGCCAGCTAAAGGTGACTTACACTATACAGCTTGTATATCCGGTCTAGGGGGGAGACGACGGTGAGATTTGCCATAACTTCCAGTGTGCTGTCGCTGACTCAGCTTGAGGCTGAAGCTCTCAAGGTTGGAGCGAAAGATATTAGGGCAGCTAGCCGGCTTAATCAGCTCTTTTGTGAGCTTGATGAAAGACAGGCTGAGCAATTAGCCGGTAAAGCGGGCATCGTGGTGAAGCCGATCAAGGAGTATAGAAGCAACCAGGTGATAACGGCTGCAACGCCTGCGGAGACGATAGAGACGTTGTGGGATGTGTTCTACCTGCTGCGCTCTTATTTCGCACCGGCGCTGACCGGGGCCGGGCTCACGGTGGCGGTGCTCGACAGTGGCATCAGGAAGTCCCACGAGTCATTGAAGGATAAGATTATCTATGAGGGCAACTTCACCAGTTCGCCTACATCTGAGGATATTTTCGGGCATGGCACGCAGGTGGCCTTCGTGGCTGTTGGCGGAGTTAACGCTCCCAATCAGAAAACGGGTGTCTCGCCGGGGGCAAAGATTATGAGCATGAAGGTTATCGATGATGAAGGCAACGGAACCGACGAGAGCATAATCCTCGGCATCGACAAAGTCTGCGAGCTGGTAGAGACGGCGCGCAAAAGTAATCTGCGGCCGACCGATGCCATGTATCCCAATGTCGTCAATATCAGCCTTGGCGGCGATGACGACGGCGACGCCGATAACCCGCTAAGAGCTGCCTGCCGCCAGGCCAGCAAAGACTACGGTCTTGATGTGGTGGCTGCTGCCGGCAACGCTGGACCCAAGATGACTACCATTCTGTTGCCCGCCTGCGAGCCCGAGGTCATCGCCGTGGGTGCCGTTGAGACCACAGGCGAGCTGAGCATATGGGACAAATCGTCCAGGGGGCCGACCGTACAGGGGGAAACCAAGCCGGACTTTGTGCTCTGGGGTACCAATATCGAGATGGCCAGCCACAAGTCGGATGATGAATACCTGACCAAATCGGGAACAAGCTTTGCCGCTCCAATACTGTCAGGGCTTACGGGACTCCTTTGGGAGAGCGGTAGAAGGGCCTACGGCGAGAGCTGGTCCTTCCGCTGGGTTTCGTCCAGGGATTTCGCCCCGTATTTCTGCCTAAAACCACAGGCAGCCCCCATGAAGAAAGATAACGCTTACGGCTTCGGGCTTCCGGCTATGGGCACCATGATAGGCTCGGTGGCGGGTATAAATACTTCCGGAACTACGGAGATGACCACCGGACTATTGAGCATCGGTGTGCTCGGCATGATGATGAGCATGCTGCGCGGCATAATCGTTTGAGGAGTACAGCGCAACACAATGGCCGGTCAAGCCCTAGTGACAATCAAAGACAAGCACTGGCAGGTTAGCCTGGCCACGAACTATCTGGAGCTTGTCCAGGGGCTAAGTAACACTCCTCAGATACCTTCGGGGACCGGTCTGTTGTTTGACCTGGGTTACGACACTATATTTACGGTGACCACAGAGCAAATGCTGTTCCCATTAGATATAGTCCGAGTTAGCAGCGCCATGGCCGTAACTGATGTGGCCCATAACGTGCAGCCGGGTCAATTGGCGACGTCTGAGATTCCAGCCAGATATTTTCTTGAGGTTAACGCCGGCGAAGCAAGCTCTATCAACCCGTCGGACCAGGCAACCGTTCAATTGACGGCGTCCGCAGAGCCTACTCAAATCGACATCTCGGGCCTTGCGGTAACGCTTCTGGCCATGGCCTTGATGGCGTCTATGGTGAGTGTGCCATGACCATGCCGCTCAGGCCGGAACGTGGCGGTTTCCTTCGTCCCTTTGGCTGCGGCTGGTTTATCAGGGAGTTTCTGCTGGGCAACCGGCCCTACGGATCGGCTGCAGTAGACCCGCAGCAGGGAGCGCCGCAGTCGGAGATCTTCTACCACTATAAGAAGGCTCTTATTGCGGAAATAGCCGTCGATAGAGCCACCAGGGAAGAAGAACGGCTGGCCAGACTGGAAAAGCGCGCCATAGATCCTGAGAACATCGAAAAGCTGACTCAAAAACACATTGCTAAGATACCGTACAAATCGACCAGCTGCCGCTACCATTCCTTTGTTGTATATTTTTCGAACTTGCAGAGACTTGGCTGGGTGGAGTTCACGGGTAAGGAAGAGCACTCAGCTCTTCAGGACAATTATCCGGAGGGCCACTCGCGAAGATACTTTCGCCTTACTGCATCTGGTGCGGCTGCTACAGAAGCGGCTTGGGCGAACCCCCTGCTGGCTCTCTATGGCAGTAGATAGGACCACACGGGCGGTCTAAACAGTTCTTCCTTTCACCTACGTGACTAATTCTCACTATTTGTTTTATGAGAAGTCTCTAATCCTTCCCTTAAAACATCTATTAACCGTCTGTAACCAGTTAACGTGGTAACATACAATGAAACGTAGCAAGCCAACGCACAGGATCTTACTCAGTTAGAAGTTAATCCACCGATTTTACAAAATCACGGTTGTTTGATATAGTAAATTAGGAAGGCGATGAAGCTCGCCGGGGGGTGATCCCCGAAAAGCCCGTTACGGGACGATAGCCTCTACTAGCAACGCTGGTAGAGGTTTTTTAAATAATGGCGCTGAAAAAGGGAGGATGGCGATGAAGAAAACCGAGGAAAATTACTATCAGAGCCTGTACGAGATAACATCAATGTTAAACTCGGAACGTGATCCTAGGTCCTTACTTCACTCAATTGTTGAGAGCGTGGCAAAGGCCACAGGGGCAAAAGCTTGCTCGCTTATGCTTCTGACACCGGATAAGGAGATATTACTGCATACAGTTGCGCATGGGCTAAGTGATTGGTACCTCCGAAAGGGTCCAGTAAGAGTCGGCAAGATTCTTACTGATGTACTTGAGGGCAAGACAATCGCTGTTCTAGACGCAACTAAGGATGAGCGTGTGCTTTACCGAGAGCAGGCTAAACAAGAAAGCATTGCGTCTATTCTTTCTGTCCCTATGAAACTCAGAGGAGAAGTCATAGGAGTACTGAGGGTTTATACTGCAAAGCCGTATCGGTTCACTAAAGATGATATACACTTTGTAGAGACAGTCACCAATCTTGGCGCCGTGGCACTAGAGAATTTGAGAGCCTATGATATTATTCAGAAAGACTATGATACTTTCCTGCAGGAAATGCTCCAATGGCGCGCTGAGATGGGTGATGAGTGGATGATGGAAGAGTTTGGGACACCTTCAAAAGAAGAAGGACTTAAGATCCCTCCGGGAGGATAAAATACACAAAAATTAAGTGTTGGCGATGAAGCTCGCCCGGGGATATGCCCGAAAAGCCCATGATGGGATGATAGCCTCTACTGGCACTGCCGGTAGAGGTTTTTTCTGACTTTATCGAACTGTACAGGTAATATGCGATATGCATCAGAAATATATATTAAAGAGATATGAGATTCCGTATCGAACAGGTGATCCATTTCGCCAACAAGTGATAAATTATATAGATAGATGCCACCTGGAGGACGGCGGATATTTCTTTGCCCGTATCCCACCTTCCAGCGGCACAGATACGTATTATGCTGTGAAGAGCTTGGCTCTGTTAGGTGTGAAGCCTCCGAAGCCTAAGGCTACCGCCGCCTTCTTTCTGGAGCAGATAAAAGATGGCACTCTTAGCAGCATCACGGGCATCTTTACAGCCGTAGAGGTCTTAAATGAGCTCGGACTGATTACAGATGAGTTAAAAAAATATGCCCAAAATAAAATATTAGCCTTGCAGAATAAGGCAGGAGGATTTGGTGCTCAGGATAATAT
>Ga0163209_1001182_pt1 | contig 11407 bp, 5 predicted proteins | sample Kivu_160m_FD_113538 | JGI IMG/M metagenome (GOLD analysis project Ga0163209, IMG submission 113538) | Freshwater microbial communities from Lake Kivu, Western Province, Rwanda to study Microbial Dark Matter (Phase II) - Kivu_160m | ecosystem: Environmental > Aquatic > Freshwater > Lake ... | reverse complement strand
GCCGGATGCGGCCGGGCGAGCAGAAGAAGGGGGCCTGGAACAAGCTCCGGCGGTTCACCCAGGCCTTCGACAACGACAAGAGCTTCCGGCACTTCCGGTGGATGATGTTCCTCGCCGACAGGGCGAAAGAGGAGCTCTACGCGGATGCGTTCAAGGAACGGCTGGGCGGCATCCGGGACATCAGGGAGCGGGCGCCGTTCGACCGGGTCTTCGCCCGGTTGGCGGAATTCGACCGGACGACGGGCGAGCTCTATCTCGACCTCAAGACTTACCTCGCCGACGACATCATGGTCAAGGTCGACCGAATGAGCATGGCCGCCTCCCTCGAATCGCGCGAGCCGCTCCTCGACCACAAGCTCGTCGAGTTCGCCTTCCGCCTGCCCGGCCGGCTCAAGCTCCACGGCCTGACGACGAAGTGGGTTTTCAAAAAGACCATGGAGCGGCTCCTGCCGAAGGAAACCCTCTACCGCCGCAAGGAGGGCTTCAGCATTCCCATCAAACACTGGCTCAAGGTTGAGCTCCGGGACATGATGGAGAGCTATCTCGACGAAAAGCGGATATCCGGCGGAGGGTTTTTCCGGCCCGCCCCGATCCGCAAGATGATGGACGACCACCTCGCCGGCCGGGAGAACTACAGCCACCAGCTCTGGGCCTTATTAGTTTTCGAGCTGTGGCGAGAAAACTATTTAAAATAAGGATCTCGCTTAGTCAGATTCTCTTATTGATAATGAAAATCTTCTTTGTAGCTTTGTCGATCTTGAACTGTTCAGCGACGGGCAAACCGGGGACCCAGACGATCTCCTCGCCCGAGCAGAAAACGGGCAGGCCCGCCCGAGCGGGAGCGGAAACGCCTTTGGCTCGTAGGGCTTCGTTCAGGTTCTGCCGTCCGGGCGCGCCCAACGGACGGAAGCGATCGCCCGGCTGACGAGTCCGGACCAGGAGGGGGAAGCGGACCTTCTCGGCATCGCAGAAGCACCGCGTCTTGTTGTCGAAAGACAGCGGCGTGTCGGCGCCGCGCATTTTCCTCTTCATCCGACGACCTAGGAACCTCATCTTCGTTCCAGGGATGGGCAGCTCGCCGCGCCCATCCCAGAGCAAAGCGAACCGGGCCGGCGCCGGCGATTTCTCCTTGACCTTGATCCAATTCCCCTCCCTCCTCAAGTGGAGCCTCTTCGGGAGGGTGAGCTCTTTTCTGTCGGAAAGGTCCAGGACCGCTTCGATGTCTTCGAAAGAGATGCTCCGGAGGTTTCCAGCAACCGCTTCGATGAACGCACGCACGACCCGCCGGGCAGACCCTCGCGGCAGCCGGGCCAGCTTCCGGGCATCGAGGGCGGCGCCGCGACTCTCGCCGACGATCAGGCGGGCCGCTTGGGCGCGGGCCGCGCTCTCGAGAACATTCTCGTCCTCTTGGTAGATCGAAGCCTGCCGGCCGAGTTTGACCATCAAGGCCGGCTCGAAGTGCCGCTCGAGATAGGGAACGAGCCGCTTCCGGATCCTATTGCGCAGATAGCGGCTGTCGAGATTCGTCTCGTCGGTGCGGAAGGCCAATTTATTAACCCGGCAATACGCCTCAACGTCGCGGCGCGAGATTTCGATGAGCGGCCGGACGATTCTCCCGCCGCGGACGGGATAGATGCCGGCCAGGCCGCGGGGCCCGCTGCCGCGCAGGAGGCGCATGAGGAATGTCTCGGCCTGGTCGTTGAGCGTGTGTCCGGTCGCGATTTTCGTCGCTCCGCAGCGGGCCGCCGCCCGCTCCAGAAATTTGTAACGCAAGATGCGGGCCGCCTCTTCGAGATTCAATCGCCTCCGGCGGGCATAAGCCCTGACGTCTCGCCGTGCTGTCAGGACGCGAAGCCCCATGCTTCGGGCGACGTTCCAGACAAACCTCTCGTCGCTATCGGCAGCCGCGCGGAGCATGTGATTAAAGTGGGCCACGACGAGGCGAAAGGGAATATCGCGGCGCAGCTCGACCAGAAGATGGAGCAAAGCCGTCGAATCGGCCCCGCCTGAACAGGCGGCGAGAACCGTGTCCCCGGGAACGATCATTTTGTACCGGGAGACGGTCTTTTTGAGCCGGGAAAGGATATCCGGGGTCATTCGGGCTTTATCCGTAGGCTATTTTATCACGGAAAGAGCAAGCGCGGGCGCGCGTCAGGCACGGAGATGAAAAATGGCGGCGCAGGGATTTGAACCCCGGACTCTACGGATATGAGCCGTATGCTCTGACCAACTGAGCTACGCCGCCAGAAGCGGTAAGATTTTAGAGGAATCCCGCCGCCAAGTCAATTTGACACGTTTGAGGGCGCGTCACCGAGTCTGCGGCACGATCTCCACCCTGACCTTGACCGATCGCACGAAGCCTTCCGGACCGGCTTCGAGGAAAAGGAGATCATAGGATCCGAGGAAACCCGGGCCAGGCGCCCAGGAGAACCGGCCGGAACGGGCATCGAGCGTCGATCCGATGGGAAGTGGGCGAAGCTCATCGCCGACGACGAGATAGCTTCGATATCGCAGCGGCCGGGACGACCCGCTTGAAATCGTGCCTGCGTTCCTCAGTTCCAATTCCAGGCGATTGACCTCGGGAATCTCGACGCGATAGAGGCCAGAACTGTCGGGAATGAGCGATTGAGGCTCGGCCCCCCCATCAAATCCCGTCCGCACGAACAACGGTTCCAGCGTCATCCCCAGCCCGAGGATGTCGTCTCTTCGCGAGAACGAAGCGAGGGCGGCTTGATCGTCAGCGGCGCTCTGCCGGGCCCTCGCCTCCGCCGTCCCCGTGTTCACGATGCTGAAATACCGGGAGCCGATCCCGTCGGCCGCGCCGCCGTCATCCGTCGCCACCCAGTAGATCGTATGCACCCCGTTGGCGTATTTCGTCGTGTCCAGGTAAAAAGCGCCGACGGGCCCGCCCGAGTTGTTCAATCCCGGGAATGTCGTCGCAACGTCGACACGATACTGATCATAAACGTTCGGCGCCGTCGCTAAATCCCCCACCTTGACGCTGTCCACATAGACCTCGATCCTCGACCCATCCTTGGGCACCGTTTTCGGCATCGGCGTCAGAACCCAGCCGAAGTTCACGAAAAGACTCCCCGACGCTTCCCCTCCCTGAGCCGGCGTGTCGATGGTCCCGAACGGCTTCACGGCATGGACATTGTCGCACGAGATCCAGGCCGGCCCGGTCTTCGTTTGATTTCCCTCGACATCCGTGGCAACGGCGTAGAGATCGTACGGCCCATAGCCCTGGTTGGGGAGAAAATTCGTCAACAGCATATATCCCCAGCCGCCTTTGTAATTCATGGGATACACACTGTATGCGCTTTCAATGTCCGGACGCGCCCCTTCGACGAAAGTCGCGTTCCCGATGAACACCAATCCGTCCGGTCCGATCGCCTCGGGAGGATCCATGCCGTGCGGCCCGCGCTTGATCGCGACGCTGGCGATTTCGATGTCATCCACGGCCCAGCCAGTTACGGGGATCGCCCCCGAATATAATCCGCCGGCAAGGGCCGTCATTTGCATGAGGGGGGCGGTGGAGGTTCCCGCGTCTTTGACCGTCAAGATGACGGACACCGTCCTCGGATTTGCCAGGCCGTTCGCATCCGAGATCGTCACGATTCCCGTCCGCGGGCCGGCCGCCAGGCCGGCCGTATTCACGCCTATCGTGATCTGTCCCGAGTTAGTCCCGGCCGCCGGCGCGACCGTGATCCAACTCTGATCCGGCGCCGCCGTCCAGGCCAGGGTTCCTCCGCCAGGATTGCCGACGATGATCGTTTGCGCCCGGGTCGCGACGCCGCCGACAATCGCTCCGTAATAGAGCGCCTTCCGGTTCAGGGAGATCGCCGGGGGAAGGGAGGCGATCGCGAACGGCACGTCGCTCGCATCCGACGGGCTTCCGCTCGGCGCTTCGCTGACCCGGACCAGGCACGTCGCCGAGACCACGCTCGGCACCGCCCAGGCATAGGTCCCGGTATTCGCCGTTGAAGCGACGATCGTCGTGTAGCTCGAGCCGTTGTCAATCGAATACTCGAGCCTGACGTTGCCTCCGCTGAGCGAGGAAGACCAGGCGATGTCGTAATAGGAACCTCCATACCACCGTTCGCCCCCATTGGGGGACCTGAGGACGATCGTCGGCTGGGACACGATCGAAAAGACCGTTTCACTCGTATCGACCGGACCTCCGCCGACATTTTCGCTGATGCGGACGAGGCAGGCCGCGGACGGCAAGCCCGGCACCGTCCAATCGTACCGGCCATCGTTGGGCGTCGAGCCGATGATCGTCGTCCAGCTCGCTCCGCCGTCCGCGGAATATTCAAGTTTGATATCTCCGACCGTCGGTTGGGCCGTCCATGTGATCGGATGGACCGACCCCGCCTCCCAGACCTCGTTTCCGACGGGCGACGTCAAAACGAGATTCCAATACCAGATAGCGAAACCCGCGCTCGACAATCCTCCCGCCGTATCAAATCCGCCCCCGGCGTATAGAATCGCCTCACTCGCCGCCAGGGCAAAGACATAAGAAGTTGAAAGCCCTCCGATTCCCGTCCCCAAAGTCGACCAGGATGTTCCGTTCCATTTGGCGATATCGTTTGCCGCGGTTCCGCCGGCGGAAGAAAATGACCCTCCCGCATAAAGGTCGTTTCCGGAAATCGCCAACGCGTAGACGGTCCCATCCATTCCGGGGCCCAACGAGGACCAGCTCGTCCCATCCCATTTGGCGATTTTCCCGGCCGGAATCCCGCCGGCCGTCGCGAAGTCCCCTCCCGCAAAAAGGACGTTTCCCGAGACCGCCAGCGCATTGACGTATCCGTTTATCCCCGAGCCCATGGCCGACCAGGATGTCCCGTTCCACTTGGCGATATTGTTCACCATAATGCCGCCGGCTGTGCCGAATCCTCCTCCTGCGTAGAGGTTGTTTCCGGAGACCGCCAGCGCATTGACATATCCGTTTATCCCCGAGCCCACGGCCGACCATGATGTCCCGTCCCACTTGGCGATATTGTTCGCCAGAATGCCGCCGGCGGAGGTAAATGATCCTCCTACATACAGGTTTGCTCCAGAGACGGCCAAAGCGCTTACGGAGCCGCTGATTCCGGACCCCAGGGCCGACCAGTTCGTTCCGTCCCACTTGGCGATTTTGTTCGCCGTAATGCCGCTAACGGAGGAAAATAATCCTCCCGCATACAGGTTTGCTCCGGAGACGGCCAAAGCGTGTACGGAACCGTTCATTCCGGAGCCCAACTCCGACCAGCTTGTCCCGTCCCATTTAATGACATCACTTGCGGAAACCGCTCCGCCCGCCATAGAATAACCTCCCGCAAAGAGATCCGCGCCGGATATCGCCAACGCATAGGTAGATCCCTTGATCCCAAGGCCGCCCGTCCTTCCCACCGCCGACCAGGCAGCATTGTTCCATTTAGCGATATTGACGATCGAAGCTCCTCCCGCTGACGTGAATTCGCCGCCCGCAAAGAGCTCCGTGCCGTCGTTGGCCAACGCTCGAACGGCGCCGCCAATTCCAGAGCCCAACGCCGACCAGGCCGTTCCATTCCATTTGGCGACGCGATTCGCCGGAATCCCGCCGGCCGAGGTAAAAGACCCGGCCGCGTAAAGATCCGTCCCGGAGACGGCCAGGGCGCTGATGGAACCGTTCGTTCCGGTACCCAAAGCCGACCAGGATGCTCCGTTCCACTTGGCGATGTGATTCGCCGGAAGCCCGCCGGCCGACGTAAAAGATCCGGCCGCGTAAAGATCCGTCCCAGAGACGGCCAGCGCGTCGACGCCGCCGATGATTCCTGAAGGGTCCGGCGAGGCCCAATGTGTCCCGTCCCATTTAGCGATGGAATTCGCCGAAATCCCGGCCACCATCGTGAAGGATCCTCCGACATAGAGGTCCGTCCCGGAAACGGCCAAGGTGCCATAGTAGTCATTCAGTCGTCCAGAACCCAGTTCGGACGAGGTCGTCCCGTCCCATTTGATAAAAAAATAACTAGGCCAACTCGATCCTTTCCAATGCACAACTCCGACCGCATAGAGGTCCGTTCCATAAAAAGCCAAGGAAATGATCGAGCCGCCGAATCCGGAATAAATTGTGGTCCAGACGAATCCGTCCCATTTGTAGATACTGGCGCCTGATGCCGCATAGAGGTCCGAGCCGGAAAATACCAGCGCATAAACGGCGCTTCTCAGTCCGCTGCCTAGAGCGGACCAGGTCGCGCCGTCCCATTTGGCCACATAATAGGCCGGAATACCTCCTATGACCGTGAACGACCCGCCCGCGTAGAGAATCCCGTCCTTGACGACGAGGGCAGAAACCGGGCCGTTGGCGGCAAAGAAGCGATCATCCCAAAAGCCCGCGCCTGATGCAGCCGCTTTCGTTTGGATATCGAGAGGACGAGGTCTATCGGCCGTCCCGCTTTGTCCCTGGCCCGCCAGCCCAGAAGCGGCGCCAAATAAAAATAGCCAGAGACAGACAATCACAATCGATTTTTTGCTCATCCAGTCCCCCAGACTCACCGTCCTTGCCGTTCTCTGACTCAAGAATAAGGCGCCAGGACCTGCCTGTCAAGGATATCGGCCGGCATTGCCGCTTAGGAACCTGTTCTGATAGAATCCAAACTGCCAGGGAGCGCTTTCCATGACCAGCCGGGAAATCATAGCCGCCATCGTCCGGGACAAGCGCTGTCCCGAACGCATGGGCGTCTTCGAATGGTTCTGGCAGGACGCCCCGCGAGAATGGGAAAAGCAGGGATTTCCGGCCGGGGCCGACATCTTCGAGCACTTCGACCTCGACGTCCGCGAGATCAAGGGCTCCATGTTCCGGACTACGGGCCTTCCGGTCGATGACGTCATCGTCGCGGACGAGGGCGAGACCATCGTCAAGCGCAACGGCTGGGGCGCGCTTCACCGCGAGTGGAAGGACAAGCCGGGCGTCCCCGAGCACCTCGGCTTCGAGCTATGCGACGAGAAGGTCTGGCGCGACAAATACCGGGACGGGCTGCTCGGCCTCGACCTGCGCCGCTTCCCGGATTGGGACGGCGTCGTCGCCGCGGCCCGCGCCGGCCGCGCCTCGGACCGCTTCTGCGTCTACCAGCAGATGCTAATTGTCGAGATCATGCGGCGGGCCATGGGCGACGTCATCTTCCTCGAATCCATGGTCCTCGAGCCGGCCTGGGTCCACGACTTCTGCAACGTGGTCACGAACAACATCCTCCTCCACCTCGACTATCTCATCCGCGAAGCCGGCCGGCCCGACGGCGTCTGGACCTACGACGACATGGGCTACACACGGGCGCCGTTCTTTTCGCCGGCGATGTACCGCGAATTTATTTTCCCCTACCACAAGCGCGTCGTCGATTTTTGCCACGACCACCGCCTGCCGTGCCTCCTCCACGCCTGCGGGAACGTCCGGCCGTTCCTCCCCGACATCGCGGCGACTGGGATGGATTTGCTTCACCCGCTCGAAGCCAAGGCCGGCCAGCACGTGGCCGAATTCGCCGAAGCGGCCGCGGCGATGGGAAAGTCAATGGCTTTTGCCGGCAATCTCGACATCCGCGCGTTCATGTCGAACGACCGGGCGGCGCTCGAGGCCGAGATCCTGCCCAAGCTGAGGGCGATCCGAGAAAAGAGGATCCCCTACATCTTCATGAGCGACCACTCTATCCCCCGGAGCGGTGCGCATGAAGACGTACGAGTACGCCCTGGAATTATATAGAAAATACGGCATATATTGAGCGCCGCGAGACGGCGTCGGGTCCCCCGCCTCGATCAACGCGGGCCGGATCCGAGAAATCCCGAGAAAATCGGTCTTATTGTTTGACCAGCTCGACCCGACGGTTCTTGGCCCGGCCTTCCTCGCTGTCGTTTGAAGCGACGGGGGCGAACTGACCGCAGCCGTAGGCATTCAATCGATTAGCGGCAATCCCGTGGTCGCGGACGAGCGCCTGGAGTACGGCCGCGGCGCGGTCCTGGGACAGCTTGATATTGGCGGCGATATCGCCGACGTTATCTGTGTGGCCGACGACATGGATCTTCAGACCCGGGTCGCCCTTGAGGAGCTTGCCGATCTCGGCGATAGCCGCCGCCGATTCAGGCTTGATGGTCGACATCCCGGTGTCGAAATAAATGCCGTAAACCGAGGCGTGGCCCGTGGTCTTGAGATCGTTGCCCAGGGCCGCCGCGTCCGCTGTGATATACTGTTCCATAGCTTTCTTCTCGACGATCCGCAGCCAGATCTTGCCGTTCCCCTTCATCGCTTGGGCCCAGACTTCCTGCCCGCCCTGAACGATCTTCCCGTTGACGTAGCGCTGTTCGTTGATCTGGACGATCGTGCCGCCCACTTTCTTGATGGCGTTCTCGTAGTTGCGGACGACGGCCAGGGCGCTCGGCTCGTTGGCGCGCGGACCCGTAAACGTGTAATCGATCGAGGTGAACTTGCCTTCGACTCGGTTCTTGGGGCCTTTGAGCGTCTCGAATTCAAAAAATCCGAACTCTTCGATCTTGCAGTCCGAGATGCGGTAATTCGGCATGCGGGTGGGGAACAGTTGGTGATCCTTGCAGTCCTTGGCGTCTCCCTGCTGGGCCGGGGCGGCCGCCAAGGGCACGAATAGCATGGCGCACAATAGGACGATCAGCGCATTTTTCATGTTTCGACCTCTTTCCTTCGCGCGCAGAACTTCGGCCGGCCGCGCACGACATGGATTCTTCCGGCCATGAGCCGGTCATGATACCGCCGCCCGCGCGGCGATGTCAACCGCGCCGGCGCCCCGGAGGCGAAGCGATGAGGCCCTTCCCTATCTCCTGATCCGCTCGAAGCCACCGACGCAGACAAACTCCAGCTTCTCGTCCTTTTCGACCTTGTCCAGGAGCAGGTTCAGGCCGAGGACGTCGCTCGAGATATGGCCGGCGATGACCACGTTGAGGTTGGCCTTCTTGGCGTTGGCCAGGTGGTCTTCGGAGAAGTGCATGCCGACGAGCGTGCTCACGCCGCCTGAAGCGATCTTCTCGAAGATATCCTTGGAGCCCTCCGTGCCGCCCGTCATGTCCACGAAGATCTTGCCGCAGGAATTCTCCTCCGAGCCGGCGACGATCTTGGCCGGGAGCTGAAGGCGAGCCGCCCGCTCGTACTCGGGAATGGTTCGCAGGAGCTTCATCAGGTCCTTGAGTTTGTTGGGCTTTTCCCGGTCGAACAACTTTGCGAGATGGCTCGTGACGCAGTTGTCGGCCGGCGTGTGGAGGCACATCAACGGGAGGCCGAGGAGCCGGGCGGCGTCGATTTCCCGCGTGTGATTGATGGGCAGGAGCCGCCGTTCGATCTCGCCGATGCGCTTCTCCATGAGCTGTTCGGCAACGCTGATTGTGACCCCGGCCTTGGACAGAAGCTTGGCCTGGAGCTTCATGACGTCGTGGAGCTGGGCCGCGGCCGGGCCCATGGGATGATGGGAGAGGACCAGGTCGATCTTGGCCCCTTCGTCCCGGTTGAGCGTGTGCGCCAGGAGGAGCTCGCCCACCTCGATGTCGATGCCGGCCATGACCTTTTTGATATTGGGGCTGTCGGCGGACTCGCCGGCGTAGAGGACGCGGCTGTCGGCGAAGGGATTGAAGAGCTTGTCCTTGTCGTAAAATTTCTTGTCGTCTTCCTTCAAATCCTTGAACCGCTCGTTCTCTTCGGCCAGAAGCTTGCGGACCTCGTCCGCGCCCCGAAGATCGCATGCGATCCCGGCCTCGATGGCCCTTTTATAGAATTTTTCCAGCTTCACGGCACCCTCCTCAATGGAATTTGATCGGCGCGTCGGGTTCCCCGCTCAAGAGAAACCCCGCCCAATGATACGGATGGCTGTATTTCGAACGGATCATCTGCCGTTTGGCCGAACGCAGGGCCGCCGCCTTGGACTGCCCCTCGGCCAGAAACCGGTAAAAGCTCTCCATAAACACGGCCGTCGATCTATCCCGGACCGGCCAGAGCGTCGACAGGACCGACTCCGCTCCGGCGTAGAAAAACGCCCTCTGAAGCCCGAGGACGCCCTCCCGCTTTTCCAGCCGTCCCATTCCGGTCTGGCAGGCCGAAAGGATAACCAGCTTAGCCTTGAGCTTCATTTGATAGAGCTCGCGCACCTGCAGGATCCCGTCGTTCAAGCTGTCCAGGCCTCCGCCCAGGATCAAAGCCGAGCGGATGGGATGCTCCTCGTCCGAGAGGCTGTGGCAGGCGAAGTGGATGACCTGGAATCTTCCGCCGGCCCGGGCTTTCAAATGATCTTCGCTGGCCTCCGGTCCCAGATAGACGGACCTGCGGGCCTCCGGAAAATAGCCGGAAATCCGGTTCACCTCGCGCGTCGCGTAGGGAAGCGGAGAAAAGAGCGATTCGGGAAGCGGCCGAAAGGCGCCGGCCGCGTATCCCGTTCCCTCCGAAGCCGCGAACGTTCGTTCGCGCTCGGAGACCGGGTTTCCGAAGGCGAGGAAGCCCTGATCGGGATCGCTTCCGTCGGCGGTCGCCTTCAGCATCATGAGCGCGGAGACGGACGGCGCGTAGGAAACCTGAAACCGGTCGATCAGATACTCGGGCGCCCGCCCCTCGCCCGGCAGGACCGCGGTCTCGAACGGCAGATAGTGAAGAACCCCGTCGGGGATGAGGATGATCTTGTGAATCCCCTGCCGGGCGGCGGCCTCCAAGGGAAACAGGAATTCCCTGAAGATCCGTTTCGAGGCCGAAGCGGCGTCGAAAAGCGGATCCGGAGCCGAAGAGACGTATTTCAGATACGCTTTGATCGACGTCTCGATCGAGGCCCGCGCGGGCAGAGCGAAGACGGAGCAGTCCGAGCGGGTGATGACGAGAAGAAACGACGTCTTCTCGCCGACGAAGTATTCGAGGATGGCCGTCCGGCCGTCCAGCTCCTCCGCGCGCAAGCGCGCCAATGAAAAGGGTTCGGCGTAGACGAGCCCGGCGATCGACGGGTCGATCGCCTTCAAGCTCGAGATGATCCGCAGATAGGCATCCTCTTCCCGGGACAGGCGCCGCTCGAGCTCCTCCCGGTCCTTCTCCTTGAGGTCATTCCTCAGGAATTCGAGGTAAAGGGAAGAAATCGTCCGCGAAGACGCGTCCAATTCCTTTCGTTTGACCGGATCCATGGCGTTTTCGAGGTCGGCCCTCGACTCCTGCAGGATCTCCGTAAAGGAGCGCGCCTTGGCCTTCTCGACGTAAAAATACATGTTTTCTTCGAACGACGGCCGGCGGCCTCGGGCCTTGTTTTGAAAGAGGAAATGGAGAAAAGACTCGTAAACTCCGGATTTGTTCCGGGAATATCCCGCCTTGAACGTGTCGAGATAGATGCGGCTTCTCGTTTTTTCGATGACCCGGATGGCGCCGTCGTAGAACTCTTCGGCCAGGTCCGCGCGGCGTTTCCCCTCGTAG
>Ga0163209_1001181_pt1 | contig 11407 bp, 10 predicted proteins | sample Kivu_160m_FD_113538 | JGI IMG/M metagenome (GOLD analysis project Ga0163209, IMG submission 113538) | Freshwater microbial communities from Lake Kivu, Western Province, Rwanda to study Microbial Dark Matter (Phase II) - Kivu_160m | ecosystem: Environmental > Aquatic > Freshwater > Lake ... | reverse complement strand
GATCTCGGATGCTAATTCCTTGAGGGCTTTGTCCCAATATATCAAGGATCAAGGAGGTTCTCTCGATTGTTTGAACCAGATTATTTGGTTTCGATCCCTGGAAGGTCGGCATAATTTATCGTTTCGTAATACGAAATATTGTTTCAATATTTTATACCATTCAAAAATTCTGTCAAGCTTTTTTTCTTTCCCTTTCTCTACTTCTGCAGTCCTTGAATGGGTTGAAAAAAGATTTTAAATTGAATCTTAGGTTCTTATCATAGACAAGGGCAGTTGAAGAAGGAGGATTGAGATGCCAAGAGAAAAACGGAAGGCAAAAGTCAGGGAATTCGGCTTTCTACTTGAAGAGGCTAAAAAGCTCGGAGCACTTGAGGCGAAGATCATCAGCTCTGATAAGGTCGTCATTGAAGATCGTGTGCTCCTCAAATGCCGAACAGGATGTGACTCTTACGGGAAAAAGTTCATCTGTCCTCCCTTTACGCCAACACCAGATGAATTCAGAAAGATGTTGAAGGAGTATAAAAAAGTTCTCATTGCTAAATTTCCGGTTGAAGCTGAGGCCAAAGAGGATGTTGGCAGAAGTCTCCAAAAGAATCAATGTTCCCCTGAACCTCCTCTTGATCTTCGAGAACAGACGAATAAATTTTGGGAGATGTGGAGCGGCGATAAGAGACGAATCCTCTTATCCATGCTCGAATTGGAGAAAGAGGCATTCAATCGAGGTTACACACTGGCCCTATCCTTAGCAGCAGGCTCCTGTGCCCTCTGTGCAAAGTGCAACATGGAGGCGACGTGCACCCATCCAACTATGGCTCGATATCCTGAGCATGCCCTGGGAGTGAATGTGAAGAAGACACTGAAAAAAGCAGGGATGTCAATCAAATTTCCCTTTGAGAGTCACCCAGAAGGTATTGGAATGTTACTGATCGATTAGTCTGGATGCCTTCGGGGTGGAATGCAGAGCGAGGATCAGACGAATTGGTCTAATTTAAAAAGCTTCATAGCATTTTTCGAGAGAATCTTTTCAGTATCCTCTTCCGGAAGACCCAAATCCTTTATAAAACCAACGACCCTCTCTGGTCCTCCGACAGGATGAGCATAATCCGTACCCATAAGGATGTGGTCAGGCCCCAGAAACTCTAAAGCGCATTTCATTGCAGGAAGGTGGAACGAGATCGCATCAACATATACGTTCTTCTTATAATACTCAGAAGGCATCTGTTGAAGAGAAAAACCATGATCCTTTGAGTAGCTCTTGAAGGAATCATCAATCCTTCCAACCAAATAGGGAAACATGCCACCGAGATGGGCGTGGATAATCTTTAGTCGAGGGAAGCTGTCCAGGATGCCATGAAAAATCAATCCTGTAACCGCCATCGTCGTATCCAGGGTAAAGCCGAAGAGCGGCAATGGCATGCTTGCCTTTTTCATCGCCTCTGTTGTGATGGGAGGAGCGGGATGAATAAAGAGCGGTATTTCATATGCCTCCGCCGCCTCATAGATGGGTAAGAATTTGGGCGAGTAGATCGGTACTCCCTTGATATTAGAAAAAATGATAACTCCTTTTGCACTAAGGTCCTTACATGCTCGCTCCATCTCCTTTACAGACGCTTTCACATCTTGAAAAGGCAATGTGGCCAATGCGTAAAGACGGCCTCTGTATTTTTCGCAAACAGTGGCAAGATAATCATTCACCTTCTTTGCCCAGACAACGCCTTCTCTTGCGGGTATGAGCTCCACGCTTGGCGTCGTGAGACTCATGATCTGGAGATCGATTCCATATTCATCCAGGTCTTTCATCCGCTCCTCTGGATCATAATGTCCTGCCCTATTCACCGTGGCCAAGCGTGCCTCTTTATAATAGAAGATCATATGGGTAGGCCCTATACGTTTCATAGTCGGAGAGCCTCTTCTCCCTTCGAGATAGTCCAGCCATTCCTTAGGATAAAGATGATTATGAATATCGATGACCTTCATAGATTGACCTCCTCTCCTCAGTCTGCCAGTCCAGCCGGTGGAAAATACTTCTGACCTCGGGTAGTTATGACATGGAAAGCAAGGAGTGTTCCGAGAAGCAAATAACCGATGATATCCGTAGCCCAATAGGGGTAGATCAGCAGAAGGCCTGTGATTAAGAAACCTGTGCGCAGAATCCATCCCAGGCCCTTGAAGAGATGCCCCTGGAATGCAATGGCCACACAACCGATTGCAATAAAAGATGTGAATACTCTGAGAAGGATTATGCCCAACCGCCCCATGAGCATGATCTCTGTGCTGTAAACAAAGAGATAGGGAACCAAGAAGACAGGCAACGAGAACCAGAAGGCAAGGTTGGTCGTCCTCACAGGATCTGTGCCCGCCAAGCCAGCTGCAGCAAAAGAGGTAGGAGCCACTGGAGGGCTGATATTTCCGAGGGTTCCGAAAAAGAAGACGAAGAGATGGGCTGCCATCGGATGGACTCCGGCTTTGATGAGTGCAGGGGCGGCTAAGACAGCCAGAATCAGATAGCACGTCACCGGAGGAAGGGGAAGTCCAAGGATCAGGGAAGCGATCATCGTCAGAACCAGAAGGAGAATGACACTTCCGCCTGCCAGGGTGATGAGGATATCAGAAAAACGCTCACCCAGTCCTGCCATACTGATCGTGCCTGTGATCACTCCAGCAGAGGCGCAACAGGCAGCTACGATGAGGGCTCCTTTTGCCCCTCTTTCGAGGGCGGAGGCAATCTGTCGAAACCCCATTCTTGTTTGATGACGCACCTGACTTGCAAGAATGCAGGCCACAGCGGCCCAGAAAGCTGCCCTCGGCGGCGTGCTCATCTTGATGGCAAGGAAATAGATGAGGACGCCTATGGGAATGAGCATATGACCTTTCTCTCTGAAAAGGGTTCTCAGGTTAGGAAGTTCAGCCCTTGGGAATCCTCGAAGTCTTAACTTGACTGCCTGCAGCTCAACAACCATATAGAGTGTTGCATAGAAAAGAAGAGCCGGTATAATGGCTGCTCTCACCACATCCAAGTAAGTTCCGCCGATCATTTCAGGAATGATAAAGGCTGCTGCGCCCATGACCGGAGGCATGATCATCGACCCCGTAGAGCCGACGGCCTCGATTGCAGCGGCCACTTCCGGTCGATATCCTCCCTTCTTCATCAGGGGGATGGTGAAGACACCCACGGCTGCTACGTTTGCCACCTGACTCCCCGTGATCATTCCGAAGAGACAGCTTCCGAGGACAGCCGCTTTTGCAGGTCCGCCTCTGTACTTCCCAAACAAAGCCATGCCCGTGTCCATGAAGAGAGGCCCTGTACCCGAAACCTCTAAAAATGCACCGAAGATAATAAAAACGACGATCACCGTAGCCGAGACCGCAAGGGCAGGCCCAAGAATCCCGTCGGTGCTGAAGAAAGTAAAATTGATGACTTGCTCAAAGGTAAAGCCTGTATGGGCTAAATAGAAAGGGAGATGAGTACCAAAGGTGAGATAGACAAATCCGACGAAGCAGATGATCACGATAGCCCAGCCGATGATCCGCCGGGTTGCTTCAAGGACCAGGAGAATGGCTAAAAAGCTGCAAAAAGAGTCGAGAAAATTTGGGATGCCAGTGCGAAAGCTGATGTTCTCATAGTCGACGAACACATAAATGCCAATAAAGAAAGAGAGTATGAGAAAAGAGAGATCAATGATGGTGATCGAGCGGTGTTCGTCAGCCACTTTCACTCCCCTCACTTCGTCGCTCTTTGTCCTAAACGGGAAGAGGAGAAAGATGAGAGCGAGGGCGAAGGAGAGATGGATGGTCCGCTGCTGTACACCAGGGAGCTGGCGGACACCGGCAGTATACATATGGAAAAGTGCCATTGCAAGGGCAATGATGAAAATGAGGACTCGCCGTGTCCCCCACTGCCTTGCTCCTTTCTCAGGAGGGGCGCCCATTTCCTGGTGAGGTTTCATGATACGGCACGTTTTCCGATTACTTCTTCATCACACCGATCTCTTCAAGATATTTCTCTGCACCCGGATGAAAGGGGACCGGAACACCTTTCATCGCGTCCTCTGCGGTCATATCCTTTGCCGACTGGTGGATGGCGTAGTAGTCTGCCTTGTGGTCGAAGAGGTTCTTAAGAAGTTTATAGACGAAATCGGTGCTTACACCCGAAAGGGTGAAGAGAGCGGTTGTAAACCCATAGATGAGCGTGTCTTGCTCCAAGCCCTTATAAGATTTTGCCTTTACCACAGTTCCGTAATAGTATGGATGTTCAGCCATCACCTTCTTCAGAACCTTTTCGTCTATAGGGACGATCCGGACATCATGTCTCATGGCGAGCTCGGTGTAGATGGCAATGGGATACCCGCCACCGACAAAGCCGCCGTCGAGACTCCCGTCTTGAATTCCTTCGATGCTCTCCCTGTATGTATAGTAATAAGGTTTGAAATCATTCTTTGCCACACCAGAATATTCGAGGAAGAGAAGGGCGCTGGTGGCAACGGTGCTGCCCGGACCGCCGATGCCGATCCGTTTACCCTTCACATCGGCAAAGGATTTAATGGGAGACTTAGCCGGAACGACAAGATACATGTCTGAGGCATTAACAAAGACGGCTGCCCGGAGATCAGGGAAGGGTTTGCCTGCATATACCTCAAGACCTTTAAAGGCCTTCCAGGCATCAGGGGTTCCGAAGATTGCAAAGCAGGGCTTCTTCGCAGCCTCCCGGCTCATCATCCGCCTCACCATGTCCATCGTCCCTGTGGTCGCCTCATGGACGAGGTGAGCATCAGTAAGATACTTATTCGTCACACTCACAATGCCCGCGCCTAAAACATAAGCCGTACCACCCACGGGAGGAGTATAGAGAGGAATAAGTTCAGTTGCGGCGGATGCGGGTGTGAAAGAAAAAACGCTTATTAAAGTAAATGCCCCAATAACAAAAAGAATAGACTTCATTTTCTTCCCTCCTTTCTTTTTTAAAAACGATTACACAGATTACGACTTCTGATTACACAGATTTTATTTACCCTGTTTTATCGGTGTAATCATCTTTAATCCGTGTAATCAGGGATTTGCTTTTTAGCAAATCTCTTAAAGAGGATCATCATTGGGAGCGGAATTCTCAGCTTAATCGCTCCTTTCATTGGGCAAGCCTCAACACAGGCATTACAGTGCCAGCACTCCTCCGGATAGGTGATCTGCGGCACTTCAGCCTTTTTTGATCCAAAAAAGACATCACACTGGCATGCCTCAACACACTGACCGCAACATTCACATTTCTTGCTCACAATGACAGGGGGCATCTCTCCTACTTCCTTGCTTGCCTCCACTCGAGGGCAGGCCCCTTCTCCGTTTTCTTCACTACAAGCAACTTCTCTGATAATGGGTTGGTAAAAGGATAGTCGACACGTATGTGCTTACCCCTCGTCTCTCTCCTCTCCCTTGCCGTCCGAAATATGAGTTCCCCTATCTCAATCATGTTGAGAACTTCGAGGCATCGCATCAGCTCATGGGAATTTCTGGCAATCATTGACTTCTCAGCCTTTTTCCTCAGCCTGAACAAGGCTCGTTGCCCTGCCTCAAGCAGAGTTTCTGAGCGAACGAGGCCTGCATAATCCCACATGATCTGCTGAAGGGCGATGTTCGTCTCCCTCCAGTCCGGCCCTTCCATTCTATTCCGTAACTGTAAGAATAGCGACTCATTCTCCTTTGACTGGGTTTCGACGCTCGACTCTATGAAATCATGGCTCCTCGCATAAGCCGCACCATTCTCCCCAGCGATCCAGCCGAAAACGGCTGCACCCGATATCCCTCCAAAGAACTCGTCGCCAGCAGCATAGAGGCCACTGATCGAAGTCTCTGCCCGTTCGTTATAGTAAATTCCTCCTCTCGGGAAGAGTTCATATTCATAGGTCCAGAATTCGATGGGGTCTCTACTGATGTCAATCCTTTCCTCCTTCAAGTAGTTCAAGAGAGAGACATTCCCTTCATTTTTCATCCAGTGGAGCATGTACTTAAATTCTTCATCCGAAAGGCCATGACAATCCATATAGACAGGACCTTTCCCAGATTTCTTAAAGTCGATAAATATGTCTTGATAAATATCGACAACAGGATCTCCATACTTATTGTCAGGCTTAGTCACAAATGGCCCAACCGGTTTGCCTGAAGGGTCTCTTAAGACCCCTGCCCAGGTTGCTTTTCCAGCCCTTGCAAAATACTTAGGGCCGCACCGGATCAGAGGGATCTCTATGCTTGCCAGTTCTGCACCTGCCCGAAAGGCCATGGTTCGGCCATCCCCTACGCAGACCGGAGAGAGACGTGTGTTGAACATCCATGCCGGAGTTGAGGCTGGGTACAACCTCATCACCGACCCTGTCCCCAACACAACACTTTTGGATCGAATAATAAAAATCTCATCTTCCCTTGTATTAATCCCTATGGCTCCACACACTCCACCTTCATCGTAGAACAGGTTGAAGCACATCACCCTGTTGAGTATCGTTACCTTCCTTTTGAGTGCTTGCTGGGTGAGGGCCTTCTTCTGATTGGCTCCGGCATAATGGAGATTCATCAGAATATGCCCAGGCAAGGCATGGCCTGCAAATTCATACTGCCCCTTGTACTTCATAGGGATGCCCCAGTTATCCCATAGCTTCACGATCTCAAAGGAATTTTCAAGCCATGTCCTAATAAAAGAGCGATTTCTTAATCCCCCTTGTTGTCCACGCTGGAATTCATCGATCATCAGCTCGACATCCGGGCCATGAACCTCAGGGATGTAGCACATGAAATGGTCATTTCCAAGGCCACCGGAACCGCTGTAGAGGGTATTTGCCTTTTCAACAACCAATACCCTGCTGCCACATTCCGCTGCCCTGATGGCAGCCATCAAACCCGCAATGCCCCCCCCGATGCACAAAACATCCGTTTCGATTCTCTTTGTTTTTAACCGAATCCCTTTCATCTCGGACGAGTTTAGCAAATCTATGAGTTATGTCAAGTTGAATCGCTACATTGAAAAGTTTGATAAAAATTTGAATTCTGGGGTCAAATCTTTATCCTTGAGCGTGCCCAGCGAAGGGCAGCGCATACTAACGGGTGGAAGACCCGTCATGGTAAAAGCCAGAGCCATGTAGCTTGGATGGCAGGGGGGGATGGAAACGTCTCCTTCTGAAGCCCATCGACCAAGCCCCGTAGAGCGGGGTGAGCGACTATCCGGGTCGTAACTTACATGAACGTAGAAGTAGCCTCGTAAAAGATGAAGCTCCACTGGCCGAGCCTTTTCAAGTGGGGTGAAGGCAGAATTCTCTTACTGACACTGGCTGAGAGGTAAGGGAGCGGTGGCGGGGTAGCAGCGGCGACACGGGTAGAAAGGTGCACGGTCAACTGGGGAAGCCCTCCTCGTCCCTGACGGAAACGTCAGGAGCAGGGTAGGTTCTATAAGTCGGAAGACGAAGGGAACCGAGAGGCGAGAGGGTGGCGGATGAGCCCGTAGTAGCGGAGAGGGTAAGGACAACATAACCTTACCGGAGCGAAGGGGCTCTGCTGTATCTCGGATCTTTCGATGTAAGTAAGGCAGGGGAGAATGATAAAAACTTCCGTCAATCTGCAGGAACTGAGGCGAAAGATATACAGCAAAGCGAAGACCGAGAAGCGTTGGAGGTTCTGGGGGCTATACTGTCATATCTCGAAGAAGGAAGTTCTTCAGGAAGCCTATCGGTTAGCAAAAGCTAACGGAGGGGCGCCCGGGATCGATGGGAAGAGATTTGAAGACATCGAGGCTGAGGGAGTGGAGGGATTTCTGGAAGGGATAAGGCAGGAACTGCTTGACCGGAGTTACCGACCGATGTCCAACAGGCGGGTGGAAATACCCAAAGAGAAGGGAAAGACCCGAGTGCTGGGGATACCGACGGTAAAAGACCGTGTGGTGCAGGGAGCATTGAAACTGATCCTTGAGCCGATCTTTGAGGCGGACTTCAGGGACAGCTCCTATGGGTACAGGCCGAGGCGTCATGCCCATCAGGCGATAGACCGAGTAACGAGAGGGATATTGCAGGGGTTGATGAGGGTGGTAGACGTTGATTTGAGCGGATACTTCGATAACATCAGGCATCATCTACTATTGGAGCAAGTGGGGCGTCGGGTACAGGATGCAGAGATCATGCACCTGTTGAAACTGATCCTCAAGGCCAATGGGTCAAAAGGGGTGCCGCAAGGCGGGGTGATATCGCCCCTGTTATCGAACCTGTACTTGAATGGGGTGGATGAGAGGATGGAGAGGGCGAGGGAAGTGACCCGACGCAAAGGGTACTATAACCTTGACTACATCAGAAGTGCGGACGATATGGTCATTCTGGTACATGGTCATCCGAGTGAGGATCGATTGTTAAAGACTGTACAGAGGCGGTTGAAGGAAGAGTTAGACAAGCTTCAGGTACAGATGAACCAGGAAAAGACGAGAGTGGTCAATCTCAAAGAAGGAGGCTGCTTTAGCTTTCTTGGGTTTGACATACGGCTCAATCGGAACCGGGAAGGAAAGACCTACGTCAGCAAGACTCCCCGGATGAAGAAACGTAAAGAGATTGGTAGAAAGGTGAGGGCAGTGCTCAAGTTCCATCGTGGCAAACCACTGAAGGAAGTGATCCAAGCCGTTAACGCAGTAGTTCGAGGCTGGGTGAACTACTTCAGGGTTGGCAATAGCAACAGCACCTTCTACAAAGTGAAATATTTCATTGAGAAGAAGGTGAGACGGTTTGTCATGAAAAGAAAGGGGCTGAAGGGCTTCGGCTGGAAGCGGTGGAATAAGGAAGAAATATACGGGAAATGGGGTCTATACCAGGACTACCGGATACGCTATCTCTACCCGAAAGCCGTTCCAAACCGATAGGTGTATAGGCTTTGTTGTGAAGAGAACAGGAAAGCCGTATGAGGGAAAACCTCACGTACGGTTTGAGGTGGCAGGGGATGGAGAAGTGCCATGGAGAGCCTAAACGGGCACGAAGCTGGAAACGGCGGATACGGCCAAGGTGACACCTAAAGTAACTCGCCATTCCTTGACCCTACCTAAGTTGCTTTTCTGCGTTTTCAACAACAATTTTACAAAGTTAAGAAAAAAGATTTGATAATCATATAAAACAGTTTCGGGGGCAGGCCTTGTATTTTGATGTTTTAGAATTAGCCCCATTATTCAATGATTCTTTTGATCCCAATATCAAGATTAAAGACCCCCGCGACGTAAATTAGGTGAGCCAGTCAAGGTCCAACTCAGCAAGTTTCCCTCTCTTCGGAACCCCGGTTTCAGTATCCCAGCCCATCATCTCGTAGTAAGTTTCTAAAGCTTTGGAAAATTTTTCTTTGTCAATCTTTTTCCCTTTTAACGTTCCTCCTTCCATGGGTTGGAAGAAACGATCAGGGAGAACATCATCTCTGGCCGAAAATCCTTCACGGAGGTTGAATATCCTGGCCATATTGGCATGTCTCTCAGCCACCTTGAGAAGATCAAAAAGACTCGTTTCCCATCCTGTGACCGCCTTCACATAATCTACCATCCCGTTGAGGGTTTGAGGTCCCATAGGTTTAGCTGTAAAGGCACAGATTCCGAGAGAGTTGAGCAGATTCCAGTATTGCTGGAGGTAAACGAAGATCCTAATCTTTTGAGGTCCTAAATCAAAGACATCGACAGGTTCGAAGATTCCCAAAGGTCTGAGCAGGGCAATACCTGCTTCGGTTGCCCAAAAAGGATCATGAGGGTATTCCATATGGTCAGGTCCGGTGGCAGAGACAGCATATCCAAGGCCAACCCCGGCTTTTCCCCTTGGTTCATGGAGGGGGATGGGCATTCCCTTCACATGCATGGCGAAACGTTCTGCCCCCTTTCCAAATTTCTCTGCTGCCGGGCAGATTCCCTCTGCAAGTGTATCCCCAAGGCCTTCGCGTTTTCCAATCATTTCCACCATTCTCAACATCGCTTCCACATTTCCAAACCGGAGATCAAGACCACCCGTGTCACTTTTTGTGAGAATGCCCTTCTCATAACATTCCATGGCGAAGGAAATCAGACCCCCCATAGAGATCGTATCCAGACCATAAGCATTGCAGAACTGATTCGCCCAGGAGATGGCTTTCAAGTCATCGATGTCACACATGGAACCAAAGGCAGCCACGGTTTCATACTCAGGGCCTCCATAGATGGGATCCACAAAGTAGGGCTCCCCCACTTGCACCTCTCGTTTACACCGAATGAAGCACCCATAACATGTTCCCCGTCGGACCAGAATGGTCTTCGACATGGTCTCACCGCTGATGACATCGGCCCCCTCAAAAGACCCTTCCCGGAAATTTCGGGTAGGTAGGATCCCTTGTTCACTCAACATGGTGGTGACGCGAGATGTCCCTAAATTCCCAATGCTGAAATAGGGCTCCTCGTATGTATCTTTCAGCCACTTGGTCAGCCTCCTGACGGCCTCGTCATCGGCCACTTCCATCCTTTTTTTTCCTCTCACGGCAATGGCCTTGAGGTTTTTTGAACCCATCACTGCACCCAGTCCTGTCCTACCGTTGGCATGTTTGAGCTCATTGAGAATACAGGAGACCCTGACCAACTTTTCGCCAGCCGGTCCGATCAAGGCGATTCGAATCCTTTCGTCTCCCAGTTCATTTCGGATCTCTTCCTGAGTCTCCTTAGCAAGTTTTCCCCAAAGGTGACTGGCATCACGAATTTCAGCTTCACCGTCATGGATCCAGAGATAGACAGGCCTGTTTGCCGTTCCCTTGATGACAATGGCATCGAACCCAGCGAATTTTAATTCCGGGATCCACCAACCCCCTGCCTCTGCTTCTCCAAACGCATTGGTTAGCGGCGATTTCGCTGCGACAGAAAAACGACTCAACCCGGTAGCAGGTGTTCCAGAGATCACCGATCCCGCAAATATCAGGACATTTTCAGGTCCCAAGGGATCTGAGTTTGGTTTCAATTCTTTCAGAAGATAATACAAGGCCAAGGTTCCTCCCCCAAGATAGCGGCAGTAAAAAGTATCCTGAGGCTCCTCGACACCGGTCGATTCTTTTTCTAAATCGACCCTTAATATCTTTCCGTTATACCCCTTCGGCATGACTTTCCTCCTTATCTAAGATAATAAGTATAAATAGCAGAATGAAGATGAAATCGTCAAATAAAATTGGCCATTATTTGGCGTGAGAAATAATTATGCAAAAAATCTTATCTCTGTTATCATAAGGCGAAATTTGGGAACCTAACGAAAGGAGGGCAATCGATGTCCTATTCAATCGAACATGTCAGCATCCGATGTCGGAATCTCGAAACCTCTATCGATTATTTTCGGCAGATGTTTGGTGCGGAGGTGATCCTGAGGCGAGAGCCTGACCAGTCGAAGAGAATTGTTTTCCTTCGTATGGGCGACAG
>Ga0163209_1001180_pt1 | contig 11412 bp, 10 predicted proteins | sample Kivu_160m_FD_113538 | JGI IMG/M metagenome (GOLD analysis project Ga0163209, IMG submission 113538) | Freshwater microbial communities from Lake Kivu, Western Province, Rwanda to study Microbial Dark Matter (Phase II) - Kivu_160m | ecosystem: Environmental > Aquatic > Freshwater > Lake ... | reverse complement strand
ATTCCTTTATCTTCTAATATTCTGTAGATGACACGGTAATCACCTATGCGAATGCGATGATAATCTCCTAAGCCCTTAAGTTTTTTTGAACCATAAGGGTAAGGTTCATTGAGTAAAGCGTTTATCTTAGGAGCGATTCTCAATTGCATTAAGCGAGGAATTGCACGAAGCTCTTTTGCAGCTTGATTGGTAAACTCAATTTTATATCTTGGGATTTTATTCAAGATTTAATTCCTTTTTCAAATCTTCCCAAGGAATTGTCGGTTCTTTTTCGCGGAGAATCGCAATTAATGAATCAAAAACATCTTCCCAATATTCCTCTAAAGTCTTTAAGTCGATTTGAACTGCGACTTTTTTGCCGCTGTCATCTACTAAATATTTAACGCCTTGCATCTCATTCTCCTTTGACAATTTTATATAGCAATATATTCCGCTAAAGCCGAAGCTTCAGGAATGGGAAGATTATCTTCCTTCATCCCTTTAATATGCAGCTGAACAGCTTTATGGATGAGTTTTTCCGTTTCAGCTACTGTTTTTCCGGCGGCGACACAGCCGGTTAAATCCGGGACATAAGCGGCGTAGTTTTTGTCGGCTTTTTCGATTATGACTAAATATCTGTGCATTCAAAAATAGACTACAATGACTAAAGTTCTTTGGGCGACTCTTTCAGAGTCGAATATATTTTTCCATATTCTCACCGTAGGTTTACACCTACGGCTATTCACAGGTTTCCCCTTCGGGGAAATAACCCCAATGTTTTTCCGAATGACGAGTGACAAGTGACCAATGACAATATCCAACACCCAACACTCAATTTCCAATTTCCAACCGCCAACTGCTAACTGCCAACCGCCATCAATAACTTTTCCTATGCCGCAGCGCAAACAGCACCGCTTTATGCAGCGGTATATCCGTTTCCCGCATAAAACGGTATAGAAACGAAGTCCCGAATAAAAATTGGAACAGCAGTTTGAGATTGAATTGGGTCAGCCATTTGAATAGAGGAATTAGCCCGGGGAATTTCACGCCGAGGTAAAACAACTTCTGCAATCGTTCGATCCGTTTAATTTCAGGCTGGTCTAAAATGCTGTCGGAGAAAAACGACTTTTCCATATCGTCCAAAGAATAATCTTTTTTCAACACTCCCTGCTCTTGCGCAATTTCGGCGATTTTGGTGCGGGGATAAGGCTGCAAAATGCTGCACCAGGGAAAATCGATTTTAACTTCCGCATTGAGTCTGATGGTCTGCACCGCTTCCTCCAATGTTTCACCCGGGCTGCCCATAATATTGAAGCTTTTCATCTTGATGCGGTACTTATGGAATAAGGCAGCAGCCCGGCGGATTTGTTCATCGGAAATATTCTTATGTAAAATTTCACGCCGGCGCTTTTCTACTCCTGATTCAATACCCCACATCACCAAATAACAGCCGGATTCTTTCAACAATTTCACCCGCTCTTCATCCACCAAATTCGCCCGCACATTGCAGGCGTATGGTAAATTCACCTGCTCCCGATACAGCGGGACGAATTCTTCCAGCCAATCCTTCTGCATAATGAAAATATCGTCATTAAAGAATATCTTCCTCAAGGGATATTTCGCTTTGCAGTCCAGCACTTCAGCCACCACTTTTTCCGGAGAAATTCTACGCAGCGTTTTCATCTTCCCCATATACATTTGATTGAAATCCCGGTTGAAGCAGAATGAGCATAAATAGGGACATCCCCGCCCGGTGATGAACGGCTTGGTGGGGTAATTGCGCAGGTATTTGTATTTGTAATAGAGTTCCCGGTCAGCGGGAGGGTATTCGTCCAATTGGTTTTGCCCGCATCGGACATCATTGCGGATGATGCTGCCGTTTCGTTTCGCCCATAAATTGGGAATCGAAGTAATATCACCGCCTTGATCCAAAGTATCGAGGAAATCCGCCAAAGCTTCTTCACCTTCCCCCCGGCAAACAGCGTCCACCGCCGGATGTTCGATCACTTCGGGGAAAAAAGTGGGGTGGGGCCCGCCGAAAATCACCAGCGCCGGCAGCATCGCCTTCACCTTCTCCGCCATCTGCAAATAAGTGTTATGAAAACCGGTCATCGTGGAGAAAGCGACAGCATCCGGGCTATACTGCCTGATTTTATCATAAAAAGCCTTGCCTTCTTCCGAAGCGATCAAAATCTCACACTGGTGCCCTTTGCTCTTGACATAGGCCGATAAGCACATCACTCCCACATATTCAAATGCGACTTCTTGAAGGAATAATAGTCGAGCCATAGTTCAAATATCAAGTATCAAGTTGATGCTTTAATTATTGCCATCTACCACCAGCACCCAGCCATCTGCCATCCGCCGCCATCAGCGGGCATAACAGTACACACATCCTCCTTGACAAGTCCCGTAACTGCCGATATCGGCAGATTCGGCGCAGCCGCAGCCTTCGCGGCTGGGCTTCAAAGCATAGCGGTATCTGCCGCCCCACATTGCGCTTACCAGTTCACCATCGACACAATGCGCTTTCTCAATCCCGGATAAATCTTCCAAATATTCGCAGCAGCAGGATTGCAGCGTCAAGCCATATTCCGCCGCCAGCATCCCCAGCCGCACGGCTAAAGCGCGCTTGCGCTCAAGATTGGGATCGATATAGGTCAAATTCTTTATTTCCTGCAGTAATTTCAGAGACCGTTTCACCTTTTCATAGAAGAAGGCGAAACTGAAAATACAGCGCTGGGTAAAAGGGGCGATTCTATCCGCAATCCAGCGGAAGCGGTCTAAAAAGTATTGCTCGCTGGTAAGGCCTGTAATCAATATCGGGTCGAAACGCCAGAAAATATGACCTTTCCAATAGCGCAAAGACAGGTATTTAAAATCTTCAATCGTATTTTCCGGCGGGGGAATATTGGGTTCCAGGATTTCCGGCAGACCGGTTATGGTGAAATTGAAGAGGAATTTATCGAAGCCTTTCTGCTCTAAGAGATTGAGTTTGGGCAGAAAGGGTTTATAATTTTTCGACCAGAAGACGATAGCGGCAGTGCTTTCCGGCTGTAAAGGCACAGTATAGACCGCCTTGCTGAACGGATTCGGCACTTCCACCGCGCCCGCTTCCACCCGCTGCATCAGCCAATCGCCGAAACAAGCGGGAATATCGCTGCGGCGGGAAGCTGAAATGATCAAAGGTTTTTCTGCCTTCGAGCTAATAATAATTCGACTCCATTATAAACTTCATCTACGGTAATATCGGCGATGCACTTAGCGCCGTTCTTACAGCGGATTTTCTTGGCGCTCTTGAAAGATATGCAGGGACTGCAGTCGTAATCCTTGAAAATGGCGTAATGCAGGTCGGATAAGGGACCGTACCTTTTCGGGCTTTCAGGACCGAACAGTGCTACAGTGGGCGTCTGCATCGCCATCGCTAAGTGCATAGGTCCGGAATCATTGGTGATAAAAATCTGCGCCCGTTCCAAGGCGGCGATGGCTTGCTTTAAATTCGTTCTGCCGGCGAGGTTGATGCCTTTGTGCTTAGTTCTGTCGATTACTCCCTGAACCCGCTTTTGTTCATTTAGCGCCCCGATGAAAATCGTCTTTGCCTTTAGGTTCTCCGCCAAGCGGTCGTTCAATTCCGCATAGCGTTCCGGCATCCACATCCGGGCGTCCGCTACCTCGGAGGCGTTGACATTGATAGCGGCGACGAAATCACCTTCTTCCACGCCCTCATTCAACAGGAGATTTTTGATATAATCACGGTCTTTATTGAGCAGTGAAACCGGCAGCGGAGTCAAATCATCCGGCATCCTCACGCCAAAGGGATAAAGCATGCGGAAGAAGGAGCGTGAAATGTGTTCATCCTCGATGAAAGGCACCTTGACATTGAACAGACTTCGCCGGTTGGGTGCGGTAAAGCCCACCCTCATCCGGACTCCGACATAAAAGGAGACGATTTCGGCGAAATTCGCCCAGGGCTCCAGATTCAGTACCAAGTCGAAATTTTTACGGCGCAGGACGAAAAACATTTTAATCACATCGAAAAGGAAAGCGCGCAGGGAACTTAGATTAAGATAAATCACTTCATCGAACAGCCCGCTCTCTTCATATACGCCCCGGTTCTGGCTCAAAGTGACAAAGGTGACATTAGCGCCGGGAAACTTGCCCCGGATAGCTCGGAACGCTGGTGAGGAACGGATAATGTTACCGATACCCCAGAATTTCACGATTAATATCCGCCGGTGCGGCTCTTTGCGCCATCCGGAAGGATACAAATCCCGCAGTTTCTGGTAATAATACAACAGAATTCTGAGTCCAGTCCCTAAATATTTATCGGTAAATCTGATTAAATTGAGGTTCATTTAAGTTTGACTGCTGTTTTCCCGGTATTACTCAATCCGGTATGTCGATATAGTAATCTCAGCACCCAGCTCTTTTTATAGATACCTTCATCCGAAGAAGAGCCTATCGGCGTCCGTTTATCTTCTTTGACTTTGACAAATAACATATAGATACCGATTATCATTATTTTAAAGAAGAACAACATAAAGGGAGTTGTGCGGATGAGCCTTATCAACCTGACAGGATTGAAAAAGAAACGGCGATAGGCGTAATTTCTTAGGCTGAGTATCCGTTCAGCGGATACTTTGCTGATATTTGAACACAACGAATAATAATGACCATATTTGGTATCCTGCAGCTGATAACCCGCTTCTAGCGCCTGCCGGTAAATTTCCGTGTTAGGATACGGATTCAGGAGAAAGAATGAAGCGGTGTGAGCCTTAGATTCCACAGCGAAATTAATCGACCTCCGCATTTCTTCCTCCGTTTCATCCAGAAAACCCAGCATATAAAAAGAACCAACCGATATATTCTTCCCGGCGGTCAAAGCTATCATTTGCCTGGCTTTTTCCAAATCAAGGTTCTTTTTCATTGTTTTCTGAATACGCGGTGAACCGCTTTCTATGCCATACACTATGCGGAATACCCCCGCCTGCTTCATCAAATCCACCAATTCCTCATCCATTCTGTCCGCTCGTAAACCATTAGGGTAACTGTAATATAATCCCAAATCCGCATCAATAAGTGCGCGGTAGAAGTTTTTCGCGTACTTTAAATTTAAATTAAAGGTATCGTCGATAAATTCGATTTCTCTGACGCCGTATGTCCGCTTGAGAAAGCGCAGTTCTTCGATTACTCTTTCCGCGCTGCGGCGGCGGAATTTGCGTCCCATAAAATTTTGACAATAAGTGCATTGATACGGGCAGCCTCGAGTCACTTGCAGGGGCGCAGATTCCACATATTTCTTGTATATATTCATCTGCGTACCCCGTCCTTTACACTGATAATAATCCGGCAAATGGATTAAATCCCAGGCGTAATCCGGAATGGAGTCCAAATCTTCGATAAAATCTTCCGGGGCGTTGATCACAACTTCTCCCTGCCGGCGGTAGACTAACCCTCTGATAGTGGAAAAATCGCCCCCATACTGCATTGCGTTAAGCAGATTCAACGCTGGAATTTCACCTTCATTCTGCACCAAGAAATCGACGGCTTCGTTCTTCAAAGCGTCCAAAGGTTCGCTGGTCGGATAGGGCCCTCCCATAATCAATGGTGTCTGGGGAAATTTCTTACGCAGGTAAAGCAGCGCATGATGACCCACTTGCCTTTCCATACTAAGCAGCCCGACGCCGATAATGTCCGGCTGAAAATCCTCCACTTGTCCGGCTATGCCGGAATCCGAGGCGCATTTTAAACGCCCGTCGAAAATTCGAACTTCATGCCCCCCATATTGGCGCAGATAAGCCGCCAATGAAAGAAAACCCAACGGAGGCAACGCTGAATACACTTCTGAGTTAGGCCGAAACAGCAGCAACTTCATAGGAATTCCTTGGAAAATGTAAATCAACCTTGGATTAGAAATAAATATTAATCAAAAGAGCAAATACAATCTTATAAAACTAAATCCAGCTCAAATAATTTCTCACCATCCCCAGAAAATTTTTCAATTCCAGGGGGGATTTAATCTTTTTGAGAGTCTTCCAGATAATTTTAGGCCGGAAGTAAAAAGCGCGGGTCATCCGGTCGCGCAGTTCCATTATCCTTTTAGCTGGCAGACCGGGGTAATCCAATACACAGACGGATTGTTCAAAGCGGTTCCAATCCGTGGTATTAAGCCATCCTTCTTTCACCGCTTCCTCGTAGAATCTTGACCCGGGCCAAGGCGAGGCGCAATAGAACTGGGCGTAATCCAGATCCAATTCTTGGGAGAATTGTCCGGTTTTTCGCAAGCTCTCTTCGGTTTCACCGGGCAAACCTAAAACAAAATGCCCGGCGATTTGCAGCCCCGCTTGCCGGGCATTACGAACCGCCGGCCGCGCTTGTTCAAGTGTAGTCCGCTTTTTACTGCGGTCGAGTATCCCTTGGTCACCCGATTCGAGGCCGAACGAGACCAGCCAGCACCCGGCTCGGCGCATCTTCTGCAATAATTCCAAATCCACATTGTCCACCCGGCTGTTACATACCCAGCGGATTTTCAGCCGGCGCTGCAGAATCTCATCGCATAGTTGATGGACATTCTTTTTGATGATGGTAAAGCTTTCCGACCAGAAGAAGAAATCATAAATATCGAATTCTCTTTGACTATATTCCACTTCGTCAAGGATGCGTTTAGCGCTCCGCATACGGATTTTCTTGCCGTAGTAACTTTGCGCCACGCAGAAAGTACAGTCATAAGGGCATCCCCGGCTGGACATCACCATCACGAACCTTTTTCCTGTGAAGGGCAGGGCATAATGGTTTAAATTCACCAAATCCCAGGCGGGGAAGGGCAGCTCATCCAAATTTGGATAAAACTGCCGGGGCGGAAAATGTTCGATTTTACCGTTTAAACGGGCGGAAATTCCCGGCGTTTCTTTGAAGCGCTCGTCTTTATCTAAATTCATTGCCAGTTCCAGCGCGGATAATTCCGGCTCCCCTCGAATGATAAAGTCCAATTCCGGGGACATTGCGAAAACTTCATCCGGCATCACTCCGGCGTGAATGCCGAATAGTGCGGTTTTCACCACAGGATGAACTAATTTCGCTAAAGCGGGTATCTCCACATCATATTTTATCGAAGGAGTGGAACTATTGCTAACGAGTAAATCCGGTTGATAAACGCTGATTAGTTCTTTCAATCCCTCCCGGCCGATGCTTTCCGAAGGGCAGTCATTGATTCTGACTTCAAATCCGGCTTCCCTCAGCACGGCGCCGATAGTGCACAGCGATATGGGGGGCCAAACGGTAGTCCATACCCCTTCCTTCTGCATACAGCGCCCTTCCCGTGTGAAAGGATAATCACCGGGGGAAGGTGGATTTATTAAAAGGACCTTCATTTTGGTGTTTTCAAGAATCGAATTATAAATGATTAAATCGGAGCACTTTTAATTTGAAAATAGTCTGCAAGTCCGCAAGTCAACAAGTTTGCAAGTTGAAAGAAATGGGAGGTCGGACTTTAGTCCGGCACCTTAAAATCTGTGCCGCATTATCCCCGCACTCTGCAGCATTTCCATACTTTAAGGCGCCACCGCCTGACAGCAACACCTGTTATCACATTATATTGTAGGCGGGAGGTAAAATCCAAGCGTCTAAAATGAATTATTCCGCCGCCACAAAAATCAGCTGTCCGAAGGTCTCACATTTGACTTGATGGAAATCCGCATTTTTTAGCAGATTGCGGACTTCATCGACGCTGAAAAAATAGACCGGACATCTGTATAGCGAAAGTCTTATCTTTCTGATAAAAGCCCGAAAAGTGCCTTTTAAAGGAAATGAAGCGATTAAGCGGCCGGAGGTTACCTTTCTTATCTTTTTCAGCATCGTCAGCGGATCGGCGATATAATCGAACAGCCCGATGCCGATGGCGATGTCGAAAGTCTCCTCGAACTCCATTCGATTGAAATCACCGACTACTAATTTGCAAGGTGTTTCAGGCATCTGGGAATGAAGAATATTATGGGCGATTTCTATCATATTGGGCGCGAAATCGACGCCTAAAATCAGAGCAGGCCCCTTCCGGTGCAGCGCTTCCATAAATCGTCCGGAGCCGCAGCCGATATCGATGATCTTTTTACCTTCCACATTGCCGCATTCTTCCATGGTGCGCTGGAAACGCTTCTCCATATCCCAGCGCAGTTTCTTATCTAAATACCGGCTTATCAATCCTTTATTGCCAAGATAAATATTGTCGAATTGCTCCGCGGTTGCGTTGAAATGCTTTTGTACTAAATCTTTCAAGATAATTCTTATCTATTAATTATTATGCAGTTAACTGTACTATCGATTTACCGCAATGTATTCTTCCATCGATATGAATTGGAAATCTTTTAACAGCCTTCTAAACTTGTTTAGCGTGCGGTTTAAATTATAATAATGCTTGAAACCATTCGGATTAAAAAAGCTTCTCAATCTTGGCTGGAGCGGGTCGAATTCCCAGGGATGCAGATAAACTGTTACCGGTAAGCCCTGATTATTCGTCTTGCTTATGGCTTTTTGGGTAAAGTAATAAGGGTAAAATCTGAAGAATCCGCCTCCGGCGACGGGAATTTTTTTCCCTAAGAATACGGTTACCGGCAAAGGAAACTCCAAGATTTTGCCTGAGGGAGTATCGATGTAAAAGGGCTTTTCTTCCGCGCCGGGAATGCCGCCCCGGCGCCTTGTTACCGGGACGATGGAAGAGTCATATTTCAAGCCCAATTCCGCCATCACTTCAAATGCCCACATAGTTTCCGCGATAATACTGAACGACGGCGCCCGGTAGCCTAAAACCGCTTTCCCCGTCAAATCCTCCAATCTTTTAATCGAATCCGATAATTCCGCCTTAAATTCCTGAGGTGACATATTATAGATTAAACGATGCGATTTCCCATGTGAAGCTGTATTATGACCCAATGCGCTGATTCTCTTAACTAATTGCGGGCGTTTCTCCGCTTCATAGCCCAAAATGAAAAATGTGGCTTTAATGGAGGATAAAGCGCTCAGAATCACTTCAAGACTGCTTTCTATCCTGCTGGTAAAATCATCCCACTTGGAATAAGGCGCGAGATCGGAAAGCCCCGATACTTGATAATAATCTTCAACATCTATGGTTAGAAGATTTTTCATTAGGGCTGGAGTGAATGTATTTTTAATCTCTAAATATAAAATAGTCAGCAAGTCAACAGGTCGAAAGTCGAAAGATGCGCTAAATGGCACTTATATAATCTCACAGAAATGTTAAATACTGCAAAAGGCTTTCATCTAACACCACAGCATTTTGTACTTGGTCACTTGCCCACTTGCTTACTTGCTTTTTTTAAACATCCCCTGCTGACTCCACCAATATCTGAACATCTGCATTAAATTTAAATGCGACCTGTGGAGCAGCTGCCAGCCGTAGCTCATTTGAAAAATCAGGGTAAAAATAAAATTCGGCGGCAGTTTAATCAGTTTCCGTATCACAGACTGGAGCAAGGGAACTCTCACCGCAAGATGAAAGAATTTCTGCAGATTCTCCATCTGTTTAATGTCGGGATTGTCGATTACTGAAGCGGTGAAGTAGGAGGCTTGTATCGCATCGGACTTTATCTCTTTGCCCAAAGTTTTTTCCATATCCCGATGTATTTTTGTGCCGGGATACGGCTGTAAGATACTGCACCAGGGGAAATGGGGCCGGATCTCCGCATTTAACTTTACCGTCTGCCAAGCGTCTTCTATCGTCTCTGACGGCAAGCCCAGCATATTGTAAGTGCCGAATTGAATCTTATACTTTTTAAACAAAGATGCGGTGCTGCGAATGTGTTCTTCGCTGACGCCTTTTTGTAAAATCCCGTTGCGGATACGCTCCACCCCGGATTCCACTCCGAAGACGCAGGAGATACAGCCGGCTTGTTTTAACTCTTTGACCAGCTCTTCATCGATGAGGTTCGCCCTTACGGTAGAAATAAAAGGCAGTCCGATGCGCCGCCGATATTTTTCCAGAAAGGGCAGCAGCCAATTGCGGTTGAAAATCAGGGTATCATCGGAAAAACCCACGAATTTAATCCCGTAGCGCCGTTTGACCGCTTCGATTTCCGCCAGCACATTTTCGTGCGAACGGTAGCGCACCCATTTGCCGGAATCACGATATAGATTATGATATTCGAAATTGGCACAGAAGGCGCATTTATAAGGGCAGCCCCGCCCGGCGATGAAATTCTTCGAGCCCTCTTTGCGGGTCAAGGGGTATCTATCGTAATGCGTGCGGTCGGGAAAAGGCAGGGTATCAAGTTCTTCAATCAGCCTGCCCAGGGGATTAACTATCAATTTCCCTTCGCGAAAATAGGCTATATTGTCCAGCCTTTCGATTTCACCGCCGTTTTGCAGCACGCTTGCGATACTAAGGACGGCGTTTTCACTTTCTCCCCGGACGGCGTAATCGACGCCGTCTTCTTCCGCCACTTCCGGGCAGAAAGTGGCGTGCGGCCCGCCGAGCAGAGTGATGATGGCGGGATTGACTGCTTTCACCGCCCGTAAAAAACCTATTCCCCAATGATGCAGTCCCGTAGTGCAGGTAACTCCTACTACCTCTGGCTGATAGTCGAGGACTTCTTTCAGAGCGTTATTGCCCCGGACATCGATGAAGATTTGGGAATCGTGCCCTTTAGATTTCAAGACGGCGGATAAATACATCACCCCCAAATTCTCCGTCCAGAGATTCTGTATGAAAGCGAAACGAGGCAAGGGCTATTGATTACTTCTCGTATTTAAATAGCGTAGCCATAATCAGAATATATATTCTCTGGAAGAAACGGACTTTCCAAGGAGTAGTTTTCATATATAGTAGTATGCGCCGGGGATTAAGGTAAAATTTTCGCAGAGCGTACTGCCGCAGTTTTTCCAGTCGGACTGTGGGTACCTGCGACACATTGAGCGATACTTTCTGATAATGCTCGTACTCCGCTGGCAGGTCGAATCCCAGACTCAGCGCCAGTTTATACAGTTCGGTGCCGGGGAAGGGGGTCACCATAAAGAAACTGGCGGTGGCCATTTTTGAGTTTAAGGCGAAATTGATGGTCTGCATCACCTCCTCTTCGATCTCCGTGGGGAAACCGATCATAAAGAATCCGCCGATGGAGAAACCGCGCTGCGCCGCCAGCTCGATATTGCGCTGCGCCGCATCCAATTTGACATTCTTCTTTATCAGCTTCTGCACCCGCGGGCTGCCGCTTTCGATGGCGAAGACCAATCTATAAGCCCCAGCCTCCTTCATTAAATCCAGAAGCTCTTCATCGAAGCGGTCGGAACGGAGTCCGTTGGGGAAGCAGAAATTCAATTCAAGTTTTTCAGCGATAATCCGGCGCAGGATTTCTTTGGCCCGTTCCAAATCAAGGTTGAAAATATCATCAATGATCTCAATTTCTTCGATGCCCCGTTCAGATT
>Ga0163209_1001179_pt1 | contig 11412 bp, 5 predicted proteins | sample Kivu_160m_FD_113538 | JGI IMG/M metagenome (GOLD analysis project Ga0163209, IMG submission 113538) | Freshwater microbial communities from Lake Kivu, Western Province, Rwanda to study Microbial Dark Matter (Phase II) - Kivu_160m | ecosystem: Environmental > Aquatic > Freshwater > Lake ... | reverse complement strand
GCCTTCATGCCGGCGAAACCATAGACCATTCCCAATATGGACACCCCCATAACGGCTTCCCCGGAGAGTTCGACGAATTTCTGGGCCGCGGCGATCGCTTCGTCCCACATTTTTTTAGTCGAGAAATTAGCCGCCAGCCACATATAGGGGAGCGAAAACTCCGGATCCGCGGCGATGACGTTGCGGAGCTCTTCGAGCGATTCGTCGAAACGCCGCGCATAGTAGAGAGCCCAGCCCACGTGCGTGGGCGGGGCGGGCTCGAGCGGCTCAAGCTCCTGGCCCTTTCTCATTTCCCGGATGGACTGGTCAAAACGCTCCGTGCACGATAATAAATTGCCGTACCATAGATGGGCCTCAGGATAATCCGGCTTCATCTGGATGGCCTTTAAGAAATGCCTTTCCGCCTCTGTCCAGTCCCGGTCGTACCACATGGCGATCCAGCCCAGGGAGGCGTGCACCTCGGCCAGCTCGGGGTCGATCTCCAAGGCTTTGTTAGCCGCCGCCCTCGCCCGCGAATAGGTCGGGTGGGGCGGCAAGAAGCCATAGACGCCGAGTATTCCATATGCGTCGGCTATTCCCACGTGCGGGAGGGCATAACCGGGATCCTTTTCGACGGCTTGCTGAAAATACTGGAGGCTTTTTAACAGACCCCTCTCATAGCGTCGTTTCCAGAAATAGAGCCCCTTCAGATACAACTCGTAGGCTTCGTGATCTTCCGTATGCCGCTTGAGGAGCTTTTCCTTCTCGCCTTTCAGCAGGTTGAGCCTCAGGTGATCCGCAATGGTTAGCGATATCTCTTCTTGAATATCGAAAATATCTTTCATCTCTCTATCGAATTGGCCGGACCAGATATGGTAGCCGTCCTGGACATTGACGAGCTGGGCGGTGATGCGCAATCGCTCCCCGGATTTACGCACGCTTCCTTCCAGGATCGCGCCCACGTTCAATTTTCCTCCGACCTCGCGGATGTCGATTTCCTTTCCTTTGAAGGCGAAGGCCGAAGTCCTGGCTGCGACTCTCAGCTCCCCGATATGGCTAAGGGCGTTGATGAGCTCTTCGCTCAGGCCGTCGCAGAAGTATTCGTTCTCCTTGTCCGCGCTCATGTTCGTGAACGGCAGCACCGCCAGCGACGGGATACGCGAAGCCGGCGCGACTCCGAGTGCGGCCGCCACTCGTCCGGACTCGCGCTCGCGCTTCAACCGAGTCAGGTCGATCAGAAGATCCCTGGCCGACTGGTAACGGACCTCGCAGTCCTTCTCGAGGGCCTTATTGATGATCCGCTCCAACTCGGCGGGTACGCCTGGATTCAGGCGAATGGGCGATACCGGCGCCTGATGGAGAATGCTGTCGAAAATCGCCACTGACGTGTCCCCTCGGAAAGGCAGATTGCCCGTCACCATCTCGTAGAGAACCACCCCCAGCGAGAAAAGGTCCGTACGCGGGTCCAGTTCCTTGCCGAGCGCCTGTTCCGGAGACATATATGCGACAGTCCCGGCGGCCGTGCCGGGGCTGGTCAAGGGCTCGGGAGACGTAATGGTTTCGGCAACGGCCAGTCGCTCAGGCGCGAGCTTAGCAAGCCCGAAATCGAGGATCTTGGCCTGGCCGCGCCGGGTGACGAAGATATTGGCCGGCTTGATGTCCCGGTGGACGATCGCCTTGGCGTGCGCCGCCACGAGACCGTCGACGACCTCGAGCGCCACCGCGAGGATCTCATCCAGCTCCAGCTTCTTCCCGAGGATCCGTTGTTTTAGCGTCTGGCCCTCGAGCAGCTCCATCGCAATGAATCGCTTCCCCTCGTGCTCGTCGATGTCGTAGATGGTACAGATGTGCGGGTGATTCAACGCCGAGGCCGCCTGGGCTTCCCGCTCGAAGCGCTCCAGGGCGAGGCGGTCCCGGGAAAGATTTTCGGGCAGGAACTTCAAGGCAACGGGGCGCTTGAGGCGGGTATCCTCGGCTTTATAGACGACGCCCATGCCTCCGCCGCCGAGTTTCTCCAGGATCCGATAGTGCGATACCGTCTGCCCGATCATGGGAGCCTTGTATTCGAGATGCGTGTCTTCCCTTATTTGCATAAAAAGCATAACCCCGCTACGGACAGGTGTCAAGAAATCACGTTGAGGCGAGCCGCCGGTTCGATTGGGCGATGAGTTCCGCTGGATCGCTGAATCCATTATTTTCTTTTGTATTTGAACGAGCGAATTGCTAATCTTAAAAGAGCGTTTTGAAGCCCGGTTCGAGAAGGAGGCTTTTCATGGACCATTATTTCTTCACCAGCGAAAGCGTCACGGAAGGTCATCCCGATAAGATCTGCGACCAGATCAGCGACGCGATCCTCGATGACCTGCTCAGCCAAGACCCGGATTCCCGGGTCGCCGTCGAGGCCTTGACCACGACGGGCAGCGTCCACGTGGCCGGAGAGGTCACGACGAACGGCTTCGCCGACGTCCAGAAGATCGTCCGGAGGACGCTAAAGGATATCGGCTACACGGACCCCCGCTTCGGGATCGACTGCGAGGACGCCGGCGTTTGGGTGTCCATCCACGCCCAGAATCCCGATATCTCACGGGGAGTCACGCCAAAAAAGGGCCACGAGCAAGGAGCGGGCGACCAGGGGATGATGTTCGGTTATGCCTGCAACGAGACTAAGGAGCTGATGCCTCTGCCGATCATGCTCGCCCACAAGTTGTCCAAGAGGCTGGCGGACGTCCGGAAAAAGGGCCTCATCAAGAGCCTGGGTCCGGACGGCAAGAGCCAGGTCACGGTGGAGTATCGCGGCGGGAAGCCCATCCGGCTCGATGCGGTCGTTATCGCCCAGCAGCACATCTTGGACGTTTCAGAAAAGGAATTGAGGAGACAGGTCCTGGCCAAGGTCATCAAGCCCGTCTGCGGCGCATACCTCGACCGTAAAACCAAGATCTTCATCAACGCCACGGGCAGGTTCGTGGTCGGCGGACCAGAAGGCGACACAGGCGTTACGGGACGGAAGATCATCGCCGACAGTTACGGAGGGATGGGCCGGCACGGCGGCGGATGCTTCTCGGGGAAAGACCCGAGCAAGGTCGACCGGAGCGCCGCCTACGCCTGCCGGTATATCGCCAAGAATGTCGTCGCGGCGGGCCTGGCCGATCGCTGCGAGGTCCAGCTCGCCTACTCGATCGGCATCGCCGAGCCGATGGCCATATTCGTCGAGACATTCGGCACCGGGAAGATTCCCGAGGCTAGAATCTGCGAGCTCATCGCAAAGCATTTTCCGGTCAAGCCCAAGGACATCATCGACAAGCTCAAGCTGAAGAGGCCCATCTACAAGAAGACGGCCGCTTACGGCCACTTCGGCCGGACCGACCCGGATTTTACCTGGGAGAAGACGGACAAGGCGGCTGCGCTGAAAAGGGACGCCGGGAGGTCGAGATAATAGGAAATGACTACATCCCGGTGATACCGCGCTGGACGAACGCAAGGACGGCCATAACGAGAAAAAGCAGGATCGCGGGAATTGTCCAGGCGCGGCCGGCTCGGGCAGCGACGCCGATCATCCCCCCGGTCCCGGCGAAGAAGATCACGACATAGGCGATGACCATCCAGCGGACGCTCCTGAAATCGATTTTCAGGATATAGTCGAGAAGAAGTTCGACGATGAGGTACGCCAGCATCAGGCAGACCTGCACGTAATAAATGGCGGGTCGCCGGAGCGAAGGCGGCGCGGCCAATAGATATACGAGAGGAACGGCGGCGAGCATCAGAACCAGTCCCAGCCAGCGCTCGGCGGAAGCCTTTTTCAATAAACGGACGATGAATATCAGAATGACGTTTATATAGATGGCATAGGTGAGCACCGCCCCGATCAAATCTACTTTTTCTCTCAATGTCCTGCCTCCTAAGATCTGTATCCATTATAAGAGGAATATGGGAAGTGGGGAAGGCGTCCTTCGAAAGGCGGATAAATGGCGGACGAGAATTGCCGCGTTGGCGACATTTCTGCTATCCTAGGAATATCGAGTTTCCGAGGGTATCCATGAAAAAAAATCTTCGATGGTCAACGCTCATTTTCAGCTTTGTTCTGCTCGCCGCGGCGGCCGCGGCGGCCGTTTTTTCTGAGGGGCCGAGCCCGGCAGTCGGGCAAACCGCGCAGCAAGCGGCCAAGCCTTCCATCAAGGAGGCGCTCCTCAAGACTATCGACGCTAACGATATCGCGGTCACCATCCGCGAATACCGGCGCTTGAAGGCGGAATCTCCCGGCGCTTACGACTTCGCCGAACGCTGGCTGAACGAGCTCGGCCTCGACCTCATCGACATGGGCCGCATCAAGGACGGGGTCGAAATCTTCAAGCTGAATATCGAGGCTTATCCTCAGGCGTGGAATCCCGTCGACAGCCTGGGCTATGGCTATATGTTGGATGGGCAGAGGGACCTGGCCATCCTCAACTTCCGCAGGTCCGTCGAGTTGAATCCGAAGAACCTGATGGGATTCCAGTATGCCTACATCTTAGAACACTACGACAAGAGGGAATACATGATCCCGATGCGGGACGGGGTGAAGCTCTTTACCCAGGTCTACTCGCCCAGGGACGCGTCGAAAAAATATCCGATCCTCTTCCGCCGGACGCCCTACGGCATCCCGCCCTACGGCGAGAACGTCTATCGGCCGTCGCCCGGCCCGTCCTGGCCGTTCGCCGAGGAAGGCTACATCTTCGTCCGCCAGGACTGCCGCGGCAAGTTCAAGTCCGAGGGGGAGTTCATCGTGATGAGTCCCTATAAGCCGGACAAGCGGACCCCTAAGGACGTCGACGAGAGCAGCGACACGTACGATACGATCGAATGGCTGCTCGAGAACATCCCCAACCACAACGGCCGCGTGGGGCAGTGGGGGGTCTCCTATTCGGGCTGGCACACGGTCATGGGGATGATCGACGCCCATCCGGCCCTCGTGGCCTCCTCGCCCCAGGCCTCGCCCGCCGACATGTGGGTCGGCGACGATTTCCACCACAACGGCGCCTTCCGCCTGATGTACACGTTCGACTGGCTGGTCGGGAGCGCCCGGGTCCGGACGGGCCCCTCCGCGGCTTCGGGCGGCCGGTGGAGCTACGGGACTCCCGATGGCTACAGATTTTTCCTGGACCTGGGGCCCGTCGCGAACGTAGACCGCCTCTACTTCCAGAAATCCGTGCCGACCTGGAACGACTACATGGCCCACGGCGATTACGACGCCTACTGGAAGGGGCAGAACGTCCTCCCGCACCTCAAAAACATCAAGCCCGCCGTCCTCAACGTGGCCAGCTGGTTCGACGCCGAGGACTTCTACGGCCCGATGAGCATCTACCGCGCTGTCGAGGCGAACAATCCCGCGAATAAGAGCATCCTCGTCGTCGGGCCCTGGCAGCACGGCGGCTGGTCGTCCGCGGACGGCGACGTCCTCGGCAACATCAGCTTCGGCGTCAAGACGGGCGTGGATTACCGGGAAAAGGTGGAGCTTCCGTTCTTCAACTACTATCTGAAGGACAAGGGAACGCTCGGCCTTCCCGAAGCCTTCGTCTTCGAGACGGGATCGAACCGCTGGATGTCCTATGACCGCTGGCCGCCGCGGAATGTGGAAGAAAAGAAGATCTATCTGCGGGAGGGCGGGAAGCTGTCCTTCGAGGCGCCGTCGGATGAGGATGGCCGGGCCGCGGATTCCTACACGAGCGATCCCCGCAAGCCCGTTCCCTGGTCCTCGGAGATCCGGACGACCCAGGGGCACGTCTGGATGGTCGAGGACCAGCGCTTCGCGGCCAGCCGGCCCGACGTCCTCGTCTATCAGTCGGACGCATTAGCGGAGGACATCACGATCGCCGGCCCCATCATCGCCGGGCTATATGTCTCCACAACGGGGACGGACGCGGACTGGATCGTCAAGCTGATCGACGTCTATCCAAGCGACGCGCCCGACCCGCGGCCGAATCCGGCCGGCGTCCGGATGGGAGGTTTCGAGATGCTGCTCGCAGGGGAGGTCTTCCGGAGCAAGTACCGCGCGAGCTTCGAGAAGCCCGAGCCGCTGACGCCGAACTCCGTGACGAAGATCGAGTTCGACCTGCGGGACAAGAATCACTGCTTTCGCAAGGGCCACCGGATCATGGTCCAGGTCCAGAGCACGTGGTTCCCCCTCATCGACCGCAATCCGCAGGTGTTCATGAATATCTACCAGGCGCGGGAGGAGGACTTCAAGAGCGCGGTGCAGACGGTGCATAGGTCGAAAAGCCACCCGTCGAGCATCAAGGTGAATGTGATCAGGACGGGGGAGAAATAGCTTTCTCCGTCTCATTCATTCCGCATCTTGACAAAGCCCAAGCCATGTAGTAAAAATATACTACATTGGGAGTTGAAAAGCAATCCTGGCATGGATAGGCATGAGTCAGTATTTTCTAATCAACGCGGGTGCCCACCATTTGGCGCTTGATCGATTGAGGAATTATTCCCTTAAAGGAAAAGAAACACAATGACCGAAGAGACCTTCAAGTGCCCCAACTGCGGATTCGAGATCCCGGTGACCAAGGCGCTTTCCCAACAGATCGAAAGGGATATGGCGGCGAAGCACGAAGCGCGCGTGGCGGCCGCGCGCAGTGAGGAGCGCGCCCTCGCCGCCAAGGAGCGCGCTGCGCTCGAGGCGGCGGCCGCCAAGAAAGCGCGGGAGGGCGTCGACATCGAGATGAAGGACCTCCAGGCGCGGGTCGAGGAGCAGAAAAAACGGCTGGACGGGGCCCAGAAGAACGAGCTCGCGTTCCGGAGGCGCCAGCGCGAGCTCGAAGACAAGGCGAAAGAGCTCGAGCTCGAGGCCGCCCGTAAAGTGGACGAGGAGCGAGCGAAGATCTTCGAGCAGGCGGCTGCCAAGGTCGAGGACGAGCACCGCCTGAAGATAAAGGAAAAGGACCTGCTCCTCGACCAGATGCGGAAGACAATCGAGGAGTTGAGGAAAAAGGCAGACCAGGGACCCCAAGAGCGGCAGGGAGAGGTCCAGGAGCTCGTCCTGGAGGATATGCTGGCCGAGGCGTTCAAGCTCGACGAGATCGAGCCCGTGGCGAAAGGGAAGCGGGGCGCTGACATCGTCCAAAAGATCAAGACGGGCGCCGGCAAGCACGTCGGGACCATCCTCTGGGAATCCAAGCGGGTGAAGAACTGGGCCGACGTCTGGATTTCCAAGCTCAAGGACGACCAGAGGGAGAAGAGAGCTGAGGTCGCGGTGCTCGTGAGCGAGGTCCTGCCGGAGGGGGTGAAGGGGATCGGCTGTGTGGACGACGTCTGGGTGGCCGACTTCGCCTCCTTCCTCGGCCTGGCCCTCGCCCTGCGCCGGAGCCTCATCGACGTGGCGCTGGCGCGCAGCGCCATGGTCGGCCAACAGGGAAAGGCGGAGATGCTCTACGGCTACGTGACCAGCGTCCAGTTCCGCCAGAGGGTCGAGGCGATCATCGAATCGTTCAAGGCGCAGAAGAGCGACCTCGAGGGCGAGAAGGCGGCCATGCAGAGGTACTGGGCCCGCCGGGACAAGCAAATCGAGCGGATGCTGATGAGCACGGCCGCGATGGTCGGCGACCTGGAGGGCATCACCGGCAAGGAGCTCCCGGCCATTAAGACGCTCGAGCTGCCCGAAGCGGAAGCCGGAGGAGACTCGGACAAAATAACGGAGGAGGAAAAGGAGCCATAGAAGGAGCGCACCGAGAAGTACAGCTGGGAGTTCTATTTTTTATAGCTGAGTTTACGAAACCCAGAATTCACGAGATATTCGTACGTCTCTTCGAGTTCAGGAATCGGAGGGATAAATACGACGTTCCCATCGCGGCCGCGCGTAAGGAGAACCCTATAGGAATTCATCCTGAGTTTGTATGCATCCTTAACCCTTGAACTTTGTTGATACCTTCGTGCTTTTCGATTAGTCCAGCTGCCATTTTCTCTTATAAAATCGGTTCCCCAAGCTAGAAGGACGGCGTCGAGTTCAAGCCCCTGAGCTCCGAATTCTGTGACCGCATCCTTTAGATAGCGGCACGAAAAATTTCCTGGATCGCCTTCAGAATCGGAATACCACGGACCATAGCGGACACGCTTCGTGGATTGAAAGTCATTAGGGATCCCAAACTTTTCTAGGTCTTTATCTTTTGAGGAGGCGAGGAGTCCAAATCTCGCGTCTGGATTCTCTGCATATCTGTCTCTTAAATAGGTTTCTGCCGTCCCGCGATCCTTAGTGATTCGTAAATGATAGCCTTGTTTCTCGAGATTGTTGGCCAAGGCAGCGTTGTCAGCTACTTTCATGCCTTCGAGTAAATTATTAACGAAATTATGGATCTCAGTAGCGAGATGAAACCGAATTTCTGTATCTAAGCTCAGTTCGATATTCTCTTCGAACTGAATTGAACTGCCTTCGAACACTGAACGCAACGGGGGTGAAGCATGGACGGTCCAAGCATTAGGATCATCGGAAGCTTCGAGAGCCTGTCTCCATTGAATCAGACCGCCCTCTTCACCGATATGAATTTCCTGTCCGCTGCCTATGAGCCCAATGACGGCGCACCACTCTGGAATACGTTCTGCAAATTCAACGAAATGTTCGGGCTCAGACTTGCCCCCTATAAAGCCTGGAACGCCACTATGTTTAAATCGGACCTGTTCCGCGTCAAAAGCTCTTTGCGCTTCATCAAAAATTAAAACATGCTCGGGCGGAATAAGCCCTGGCCGGGCTGAATATCTTTTTACATATTCTTTAACGCCACGAACGAATGCCTTTCCTCCGCCACCGGCTTCACGGAGTTCGTATTGAAGGACCTCAACGAGCGGTCCATTTCCTGATAAGAAAACGGCCGGAGCGCTAGGCTTCCCGTTTGATCTCGGGACTGAAAGATCATCTAGGTAGTGTGCGTGGGCAGTCCGAAGCCCCACGAGTGTTTTGCCTGCTCCAGGGATTCCCGTCACAAGAATTAATTTCTTCTTCCGATGGAAGGCCGCTTCGTGAATAATATTTTTAATTTTGTTAACAGCAGGATCGGTGGCGGCTCTGGCACGTCGAATTGGTCTAAGATCTCCTTTTTCAAATAGCTCACGCGCCGCTTGGACTAAAGTCGGCAAAGGCCTGTATGCCGTTTCGGCGAGGAAAGCCTTTGGCAATATAGGCGGGACATCTTCTGGGTCGGGGAGATTCGTAATGAATCGATCCAAAATATCTGGGCCTAGAATATAAACATCATGTTGATGCCCAAGATACCCACGCGCTTTCATGGGAACGCAAATCGCCAATACTGGCCTGCAGGAACATTCTTGATGGTAGCATCGTAGATCACGAACATATGCGGCGGCTTGGTCAATGTCGGCTTGAGAAGGGCTTGATTTTCCTTTAAGCTCAAGAACAATAATAGAACTCTTAACGAGAAAAATAGCGTCGGTTCTTCTAGATTCCATGGGCAGAGAATATTCGAGAATGGTGGAGTAGCTCGGTGCGTAATGATCAACCTGAAGGATCTCGCCTACTTCACTTTGAAGTGGTGGAATCGATTCGTCCCAAGCACGAATCTGCTCAGGTCCAGCATCTTTTATATAAGCTTCGAGCTTTTCTCGAATAAACTTTGAAGGAGTTGTTTGAAAGTAAGGGAACTGGGAATTCCATCCGCAACGAGGATATTCATCCATCATTTTTCCCTTATCGGCGCAGATTCAATGATACTCGAAGATGTTAATTCAAGGCAATTGGTCACTAAGAATCTGATAAAATGTAGGAGCCATGATGAAGGTAAAAGGATTTCTTATTATTTTGGCATTGTTTTCGGCGCATGCCACTTCCCAATCTGCTTATTGCTCTTGTGCAGAATCCAACTCGAGGCCATTGATTTATCGTTCGCCGTCTGAACAAAGCTCTTCCTTCCCTTCTGGTGATGCTGAAATCGACGTCTGGCCCGGATTCCAATCCCCCCGGCCCGGCTACGGGGAAGTGGCCTTCTTCTGGTGGCTGGGGGATCCTCTGACAAAGGAGCGGCTGACCTGGCACCTTAATAAATTGGCCGGCAAGGGCATCAGCGGGCTGCAGATCAACTACGCGCACACCGACCGCGGCGGCGTGTCCTATGGATTGTCCATGCCGAGCGATCCGCCGATCTTCTCGCCGGAGTGGTGGAAGCTGGTTCAATGGTTTGCCGGCGAAGCGCAAAAGCGCGGCATGTCGATCAGCCTGAGCGACTACACGCTCGGATTGGGGCAGGGCCACGCCATGGACGCGGCGATCGCCGAAGTCCCCGAACTCGTCGGATCGCAGTTGGACAAGGAAATAAGGGCCGTGGCGGCGGGTGAGGCCGTCGCTTGGGTTTTGCCCGCGGATTGGATTGATGTTTGCGCCCTCCCGGCGGAAAAAGCGCAAAATAAGGTCTCCGCTCTTATCGACCTTCGCCGGAATGTCCAGAACGGCCGCCTGCGCTGGAAAGCTCCGCCCGGCAAATGGAGCGTGATCGCCGTATTCGGCAAGAAAGTCCGGCCATCGCTCGACCCGACGCATCCCGAGTCGGGGCGCGCGTACATAAAGCATTTCTTCGGGCCGTTCGAAAAATACCTGCCCGGGCAGGGCGGGAAGGCGCTGAATTTCTTCTTCTCGGACGAGCTCGATTTCCGCCTGCCAGGGTTGATCTGGAGCGAGCGGCTGGCGGAGGAATTCAGGAAGAGGAAGGGATATGACGTAAGGCCGCTCGCGGCGGCGCTGTTCGTCAACATAGGGCCGCGGACGCCGAAGATCCGTATGGACTACAACGACGTCCGGGTCGCTCTGAGCGAGGAGAATTTCTTCCGGCCGGTCTATGACTGGCACGAGAAGCGGGGGATGACCTACGGCTGCGACCACGGCGGCCGGGGGCTGGACGTGGCCGAATTCGGCGACTATTTCCGGACCCAGCGCTGGAACCAGGGGCCGGGCTCCGACCAACCGGGGCTGGAGAAAAACCTCATCAAGGCCAAAGTCGCCGCCTCTATCGCCCATCTCTACGAGCGGCCGCGCGTCTGGCTCGAGGGCTACCACAGCAGCGGCTGGGGCACGACCTCGGCGGGTGTCGCCGAAGCGACCTTCGCGAATTTTCTCATGGGCTACAATCTCCTCTCCTTCCACGGCCTCTATTATTCGACCCACGGCGGCTGGTGGGAATGGGCCCCGCCCGACAACCACTGGCGGATGCCCTACTGGGCGCACATGGGCGGGTTCATGCGGGCGGTCGAGCGGCTGAGCTATCTGCTGGCGCAGGGAAAGCACGTCTGCGACGTCGCGGTCTTCTATCCGGTGGCGCCGGTCGAGGCCGGGATGGAGGGTCAAGCCGCGGTCGAGGCGGCGTTCGGGACGGGAAAAGCGCTGTACGGGGCGGGGATCGATTTCGATTTCATCGACTTCGAGTCGGTGGCGAGGGCGAAGATCGAGGGGGGTAGCGG
>Ga0163209_1001176_pt1 | contig 11422 bp, 9 predicted proteins | sample Kivu_160m_FD_113538 | JGI IMG/M metagenome (GOLD analysis project Ga0163209, IMG submission 113538) | Freshwater microbial communities from Lake Kivu, Western Province, Rwanda to study Microbial Dark Matter (Phase II) - Kivu_160m | ecosystem: Environmental > Aquatic > Freshwater > Lake ... | reverse complement strand
GGTCGTACATCTGCACCGGCGGCGGCCCGCCGCGCAGCTCAGGCCGCGTCACCGTGTAGACGATGTTGCCGGTGTCCTGGCGCGCATCCCCGCTCCAGCCGTTCAGCACGATCTCGTTGCTGTCCTCGATGACGAACAGGCGGATCGCCCCGCACGGGAAGAAGTCCAGCATCTGCTGCAGGATGCGCTGCGCCACGTAGGTCTTCCCCGAACCGGTGGCGCCGGCCACCACCAACGTCCCGCCGCGCACCATCACCGCCAGCAGGTAATTGGCGGCTTCGGGCGTCAGCACGCCGCCCCCGCGCGGGAAATCTAGGGCGGCGAACTGCGGGCGCGGCACGGGCGGCAGGCGGCTGCGGCACAAGGCAGCCAAGTCCCCGCCCTCCAGGTTGCGCCCTGAGCGGTAGCTGCTGATGCGTAGAGTGATGACATCCCCGTAGGGCGAAGCGGGCGGCATGATGTAGTTGATGCGCGCCCCCTTGCGCAGGAGCGCGCCGTCCGCGCCGGGGGTCATCACCTGCAGCATGGCGTCCGCGATCGGGTAATCCGGCGAGGGGGCGCGCTGCCCGGCGCGGTCCATCAGCACCCGCAGGGCGTCGCCGATGCCTTCCGGCGCTTCGCCCCAAGGCTGCCAGCCCTGGGCGGTGGTGTAGACGTAGATGTGCCGCAGGTTGATGGCGATATCCTCCACGTCCGGGCGGGCGATCAGCTCCAGGAGAGGCCCCATGCCGGAAAGCTCGCCGGTCAGCCGCAGCAGGAACTCGTCCGGCAGGCTCACGCCGGCATCCCGGGCGCGGCTCTTCGTCTCCTCGAAGACCTGCCGCGCCAGGGCTTCGATGTCGGCAGAAGAAAGCGCCCGCTGGCGCGCTTCCACCGCCTTGCGCGCCCGCCCTTCCTGGGCTAAGGTCGCCCACCAGCGGGCGAGCGCCTGCGGGTCTATCTCGACGCCCGGCTTCATCGTCCTGCCGGCCACGTCGAAGGGAGCGGGAAGCGTCATGCGCCCCTCCGCCGTTTGCGTCCATACCCCGGTACCAGGCCGACGCGCCCGGCGCCGGCGTGGATCGCCGGGACGAAGTGCGTGGCAAAGCCGACCAGCGCCTCGGCAAAGGGGCCGAGCTCTTCGGGATGCTCCCGCTTGTAGCGCCAGATGAGGATGTCCTCACGCCGCTCGCTATTCACCGCCTGGGCGGCCAGGCGCGGGTCTACCATCGGTAGGACGCCGTTGGGGATGAGCGCCAGCTCGATCTTGTCCTCCCGCAGGGCTTCTTTCAGCAGGCGGTGCGCTGCCTTGAAGCCATCCCCCGCCACCATGTTGTAGCACAACTTGACCCGGCTGCCGATGAACTCGAAGGCCGCCTCGCGCCCGGCGGAGGCCGCCAGCGAGCCGATCATGCGGGCGATCCAGCGCCGGGTCTCGGCCAGGTCGGGGATCTCCGGGCGGATGACGATGGCGATCCCCTCGGCCAGGCGCAACGCGGTGCGGTGGACGATGTGCGCCGGGTTGAGACCCACGTCCATGATCACCACCCCGCCGGAGGAGACGCCGACCTCGAACAGCCCCTGCATCACCTTTGTGACGCGTTCCTCGTCCTGCAAGGCCTCGTCGCCCAGGTCATCGGTGATCAGGCCGGGCAGCACCTTCAAGGTCGGCAGGCCGTCCACGGGTGTGAAGGCGGTCAGGTACGCCCCGCCATCGGCCACCACGCCCATCGCCTCCCTGGATTGGGGCCTGGCCATTATGGTTGCGCTTTTGGCAACCAGCTCGCGGCGCAGCAGGGCGATCAGGGTGGTGTTGGCGCGTTCCAGGCGCAGGTGGTATTGCAGCGCGCCGGCGTTGGCGTCCGCATCCACCAGGTAGGTGGTCGTGCCGCTCAGGGCCAGGGCGACGGCCAGGTTGACCGCCGTGGTCGTCTTGCCCGTCCCGCCCTTCGGCGAGGTGACGGCGATCTTGCGGATCGCCAGCCCGGACTGCATGCGGGCGGCTAAGTCCGAACCCAGGACGGCGCGGCGGTACTGCTCATCCGCCGCCGTGTTACCCGCCTCGGCGCGGCGCATCTCTTCCAGCAGGCGGTTGATATCCACCTCGGACGGCGGGTATGCCACCGCCGGCACGCCCACGCCGTTGGCCCAGGCCGCCAGACCGTCCCCCGTCCCGGCGACGACGAAGATCAGCTTGCCGCGCTCAGCAGCCTGCACCAGGCTTTCGGGAGAGACGCTGGCCTCCGGCGAGACGACCACCAGGGCGCGGCAGTCGAACAGGTCCATGTGCTGCGGCGAAAAGGCGGCCATCTGCGCGGCAATGGTGTGTCCCTGCCCGGCGAGCAGCAGGTTCAGGCGGGAGGTGACCGTCCCGGCGCCGACTAAAAGGATTTGCATGAGGGTTCTCCTGTATCACGTGTCAAGTGTTTCGGTGTCAATCACGCGGCACGGGAGCACGTGAACACGTGATACCGATACGGCGGACACGGCTCTATGGTCGCTGTGTCGGCGTGGGGGTGGGCGTAGCGGAAGCGGCAACGGCGGACTGGATCGCCTCCAGGCGGTCGTGCTTGAACCAATCCTCGAAGTCCCAATAGGTAAAGCCGGGGCTGTTCGCCTCCTCGCCGCGCGTCAGCAGGCTGACGACAATCAGGTCGGCTTGCGAGAGGGCCAGGCTGAGCACCTCGCGGCTGTCGCGCGGCACGAGCAGGACCAGCACCTGCCGCGCCGCGGCGTAATTGCTGGGAGCCAGATAGGCGTCCTGGGCGCTCGTGGTCTTCGTGTCCGAAACGATCGTTTCCGGCAGGCCCTGGACGGCGATCACGCGCACGCCGCCGGGGAACAGGTCTTTGGACATGGGCGGCTGGCTGCGTTCCTCCTGCGCCTGCAGCGCGGCTTCCTGCGGGGATGGCGTCGGCGTCGGCGCGCTGGCAGCCTGGAAGTTGTATGCCGCGTTCTCCTCCAGGCTGTTCTGCGGACGGTTGGCAAAGACCACCGTGATCCCGACCAGGTCGCCGGGCAGGAAGGAGGACAGTTCGGGTGCGGCGACGTTGGCGGCATCCAGCGAAAGCGGGAACAGGCTGCCGGCGGGGTAGTCCGCCAAAGCCGCGGCCAGGCGGCTCGTCCCGTTGGCGGACGAGATCACCGCGGACTTGAGCAGGGGCTGCCCGGCCTTGACCGGCAGCGTCACGATGCCTCCAACCACGCCGGCGGATTGATCGGCGGTGAAATACAGGCTGGTGCTGGCGTCCTTGTAAGCCGTGATCTCGGCGAGATCAGCCTGGGCAAGCACATCGCCGATGTCCAGGTTCCTGGCTGCCGCCAGCAGGGTGACCGGGGGCGGCGTCCCCGCCGCGCCGACCATCTGCAGGAACAGGAAGGCGGCGACGAAGACGACGATGGAAATGGCCAGCACGGTGACATTGACACCCAAATGGGCAAGACGTTTGAGCATGGATCAGTTTCTCCTTTCGGGATCGGGTAGGGATACGCCGCTGTTGTGCAGCGCATGGCAATAGGCCGGTTTCGCGGCAACCTTCTCCTGCAGTTCGGCCTGCGCCTGCTGCACGAAACCGGCCAGGATGACGAAGGTCAGGTCGGTGAGCTGCGGGGAGAAGAGACACTCCTGCCAGGCGAGGAGCAGCTCGCGCAGCGGGGTCGTCAGTCCGGTGGCAGCCAGGGCTTCCGCCGAAATGCGCGGCATGTCCGGGAAGCAGGCTCGGATCAGGCCGGCCAGGGCCGCCGCGCCTGGGGGTGTTTCTGGGCCGGGCAGAGGTGGAGCAGGCGGTGGGCTTTCCGGGGAGGCGGGAGTTGCGTCTCCTCCTGCCAGCCCTTCCAGGGGCAGTTCGACGCTGCGTGCCAGGGAGGAAACGACAGGAGAACCGCTTCCAGGAGCGAGCGAAAGCGCGGTTCCCGGCTGCTTGCCGCGCCGTGCCGGGCGGTCGACGCGGGCTTGGGTGGCGGCAGGTGCGCATTCCTCTCGCAGCAAGTCTTCCACCGAGGCATCCGGCCTCTGTCGTAGGATGCGGATTGCCGCCGAAACCCGCCTGAGGCCCTCATCTAGCGCCCTCGCCAGCGTCTGTTGCGCTTCAGGTTTCAAGAGCGAGGCAGCCTCGACGTTGCGCAGCGCGATGCGCCTGCTTACTTCCGGCGGCAGACCGGCGGCCAGCTTGAGCCAACGTTTCTTTTTTGCCTGATATCCTTCGGACACTTTTCCATCTCCGTGATCTGCTCGCCCATCATACGACCTTCCGCAGGGGGGTATCGCCGCCGCGTCCCGTATCGGCGCGCCTTGGCATGGTCCTGTTGGCGAGCCTTTCGCCCCCCCCGAAGGCGGATTTTTAACCCGTTCCGCCGCTTTTACCATATTGCGAACTCGCCATAGAAGTCAGATAGTCGGATGGTCGCGTAGTCTCGTGGTCGTATAATCTCATTGTCAAGACTTTTTGACCTTTTGACCATTTGACTATGTGGCCATCTGACTATTTGTGGGGTCTCAAAGATACTGAGACTGGAAGGGGCGAAGAAGCCAGTTTGTCTCAAAGATAATGAGACTGGGTCTCAGATATATTGAGACAGATTCAAAAATCGCGCAGATATATTGAGACAAAATCACGTCTGGCACAAATTCTGCAATCCATACGAGTATCAGTAGTTCACAAAAAGGCTTGAACGTGATTAACTTGGCTCCGACCAAGGAAACCCAAACCATGTCCAAGCCCACCAACAAGATTAATTGTAACTGCTCAATGTGCCAGTTTTGAGCGAGGTTTGAATTTGCTCTGTTTGTAAAGAATTCGACCCGTCAAGGAGTTCAGGCAGAACGAGTCAAAAGTCATTAAAAAGTCAGGATAAATGATTCTATGCAAGAATGGCGGAACGAGTCAGAATTAGCGGGATGATTACAAGACGAATGCCTAGCGAAGCAGTATGGTAGTCAGAAAAGTGTCAGGGCGTGGCGGTAATATGATTGGGCGATTTCCGTCGCTCAAGATGGGACGGATGATCGCCTTTGAGTCACTGATCGAACAGGACTACCTGTTTCTTCTGGATTTTGAGTTAGACGTATTGACGTTCACGGAGCAACCGGTTCAGATTGAGTACTTCTGGGAAGGTAAAGAACGGCATTACACGCCAGACTTTCATGTGGTCCGAAAAATGGGGGAAGAGCTTGTCGAGTGCAAACCGCGGGAGTTGGTTCATCGTGACGAAAATCAGCGGAAATTCAAAATTGCCAGAGAATGGTGTGAGGGCCAAGGCTGGCGCTTCCGCGTAGTCACAGATGATGAAATCCGCACCGGGAATCGCCTGAACAATATCAAACTACTGACCCGACATGCGCGGATTTGCATTCCCCCTGGACTATTGCAGCAGGTCAAAGTTGCTCTTCAAGGCATCCTTTATCCACGATCCTTGTTCGATGTTGCCAAACTTGTTTTGCCGGGCGACATTGACCGATGCATATCTATCTTGATTTACTTGGCCTATCACCATCAAATCCAATTAGGATTAGATCAAGAACCCATAACTGCAGAGAGCATGATTCAATTGAGTGAGTATTCTGGATGAGCGCGCATCGATTCACACCTGGAGAACAATTTGTGTGGCAAGGAGCGCTGTTTATCGTACGACGCCTGCTAAAACCAGAGCAACGCATAAACCTTGAGAACCTGGAAACCGGAGCCCTGGTATTGGTGGACGAATCCGAACTGGTCAATGCGCTCTTTCGGGGCGAGGTGACTTTTAGCGACCAATCGGGCTCTCACCATCCCAAGAAGTTAGAGCCAGACCTTGCCAGCTTTTCGCCAGAGGTGGTAGAGGCAGCGCACTGGCGGTTGCGAGTGATTGAGCCGCTATTGAAATTGCCCGAAAAAGAAGTCACGGCTGAGCGCGTGAAACAATGGGTCGAAGAGGTGCGAAGAGAGAATCCGGAAGCCGGTGGAAAACTCAAGCAGGCCGTGAGCCGGGCGTCGGTTTATCGTTGGATAAAGGCCTATCGTCACAGTGGGAATGACATTCGCTCACTGTTGCCGAAAGTGGAGAAACGGGGCGGGACAGGAAAAAGCCGCCTCAAGCAGGAAACGACAGCGGTGGTGGATGCGGTTCTCAAGGAACAATGGTATCGTCCCGAGAAAGTTGGTTTGGATGATTTGTTGGCTTTGGTTGCTGCGAGGCTTGAAAAAGAAAATCGCCTGCGCCCACAAGCGGACCACCTTGTGATGCCATCCCGCGCCACAGTGGCCAGACGGATCAAAGCGCTAGACCAACAAGAAATCACCGAGGCCCAACAAGGAAAGCGAATCGCCAACCGACAATTTAGCCAAAGCGAAAAGATGCAATACCCGCAATTGCCATACGAAAGAGTGGAGATCGATCATACTCGCTGCGACTCGCTGGTGATTGATGAACGAGACAATCTTCCTCTTGGCCGTCCAACCTTGACATATTGTCTCGATTTAGCAACTCGATACCCATTGGGATATTACCTGGGCTTCGAGCCTCCTAGTTATTTCACTGTCATGGAATGCTTGTATCATACCATTGCGCCCAAAGGAGACGTTCGCGAGTTATATGGGACAGAGCATGATTGGGCGACCTATGGAGTTCCTGGGACCTTAGTGGTGGACAACGGGAAAGAGTTCATTGGGCAGGATTTGAACGATGCTTGTGAAATGCTGGGCATCGTGTTGCAGCAATGCCCCGTGATGACACCCGAACTGAAGGCTGGCGTTGAACGCCACTTTCGGAGCCTCAACACAGGCATTTTTCATACCTTGCCTGGAACAACTTTTTCCAATATCTTTGAGCGGGGCGAATATGATAGCGTGAAGCAGGCCTGTATTTCCCTGGCAGAGTTGGAAAAAGCGTTGGTTCTATTTCTGGTGGATATTTATGCCGAAAGGTTTCATCGGGGGTTAGGTGGAATTCCCGCTCGCCATTGGGAAAAAGCAGCCGCTACCCATCTGGTGCCTCGATTACCACCCAGCAAAGATGAACTGTCTATTTTATTGGGCCGTGTGGATTGGAGGGTGTTACAACCCTCTGGAATTCGATTTGAATGCCTGCGTTACAATGCGCCGACCTTGGGCAAACTACGCAACACTTTGGATGGCGAAAAGGTTAAGATCAAGTACCATCCAGGGGACTTAAGCCGCATTTATGTGTTCGACCCGCATGAGAAATGCTATTCCGAAGTGCCTGCGCTGGATCAGGAATACACCCAAGGATTGTCTTTTTGGAAACATCGGCTCATCCGTCGTTTGGCGGCTCAAGAAACAGAAAGGGTGGACCTGGCAGCGTTAGGTCGCGCCCGACAAAAAATTCAGGCGCTGGTTGACCAAGCGCGCTCGCGAAAGCGGGTCAGAATGCGGAGCAAAGTGGCCCGTTGGGATGGCAAAGCGCCCCAATCACTGGAACAGAAGCAAGACTCAGGAGTAACTGATACACAATCGTCCAAAGCGGTTACCCCTGAAATCACCACCTCACTGGATACGATCGTTTATGAGTTCGACTACAACCTTCCCCCCAGCCGCCGCGACGAATGAACCCATCGCCTCATCGGCGCTCGAACAAGTCCATTCCGTCTTCATCTTTTATCCTCGCCTGAAAGAACTTCATGCTGAGATTTGCCGTTGCCAGCAATTATCCAAAATGGCGGGCGAACCTCAATGTATGGCCTTGGAAGGCATGACTGGGACAGGCAAGACCACCTTGATCCGGCGTTTCGCCAGCGTTTTCCCGCGCCGTGAAACCGTCGACGGCACAACCGTTCCGGTGTTTTACCTGGAAACCCCATCCCCAGCAACCGTGAAAATTATGGCTTCGACCATGTTGGAACAATTGGGAGATCCCGCTGCACATATGGGTACGATCGGCTCGCTCAATTCACGCCTGATCCATCTACTGAAAGCTTGCCAGGTTGAATTGGTCATCATGGACGATTTTCACCATCTGATCGACACGGAAACCGACCGGATTTTAGCCAAGGTGTCCGACTGGTTGAAGGTGTTGATCAAAGAAACCGGGATCCCTTTCTTGGTTGTGGGCATTGAAGGCAAGGTCGAACGAATTCTGCAAGCCAACGCGCAGCTTTCCCGCCTGTTTGCTGCGCGAGAAACGCTCATGCCGTTTGCATGGCTGCCTGAACAGCAATCCACTATTCAGAGCTTGCATATCTTTGTGAGCACGGTTGAAAAAAGTGTGGGGAAACCGTTGACCCAGGCGATACCGCGTACGGAACTGCTCTTCCGGTTATATTACAGCACGAATGGGGTGGTCGGGAACATGATGAATTTGCTGCGCTATGCGGTGATGTTGGCCGAAGAACAATCTTTCCTCGCTCTGGAATTGGATATTCTCGCCGCAGCCTTTGAGAAACGCATGTCCAAGCACTTGCCTGGGAAACAAAACCCTTTCCTTGTCCCGGCCAATGAACGTTTTCTGATACCCGGGTGAGTCGGGCTCTTCCTTCCGCCGTCAAACCTCTGCTGCGGCGTTCCCCACTCTTCCCAGGTGAATCGCTGTCTTCTTTGATAGCCCGGTTAGCTCTGTTGAACGGATATTCTTCGCTAGCCATCTTGGAACGCCTTTTTCAGCCCGATCACTGGGTCCGAAGCGAGAATTTTCTACACAGGGAAGGTTTGAACCGCCTGGCACATCTGTCCGGGGTATCGGTTGAGGAATTATGGGCTGCCAGTGACGCTTATTTTGCGAGAGAACCGTTCCAGTGGAATGATTCTAGGGAGTTGTATCCGCCACTCGCTGTCATTGTCCGCCCAACCCGCTCTGCATGGTACTGCCCTGAGTGTTTGACCGAGGCTGCTTACCATCGGCTGACCTGGCATCCCGTATCAAGCGCTGCTTGCCTGAAACATACTTGTCAACTGATGAGCGGATGTCCCAAGTGTCACCAGCCTGTGTCCGTGAATGATATTGTCCAGCTACGTTGTTGCCATTGTTACACTGATTTGCGAACTGCAAAATCCGTCGCGCTGTGCGGAGATGAATACCAACTGAAGGCACAGATGGCAATGCAAAGTTGGTTATCTGGGAACCCTGCCTCCAACCTGAACTGGCCACAGCATCCTCCTGGGGTGCTTTGTCGTTTAGCAGATGGACTTGCCCTGGGAATGATTTATCTATCCAAACGGAGAACCTATCCTCAAATTCCAGGCATCTCACACGGTTCCAGACCCAATCGTCTCCAACAACTCTCACCCAGTCAAGTTCTTCACGCATACGCCTTGGCTATCCAATGCATGGTGGATTGGCCTCAAGGGTTTCGGAGATTTTTGTATTGGTGCGAACCGAATCCAAAACGCGAGCCAGGGAGAAGCGCACAAGGACTCTTGACATACCTGGAAAAGAATCTGTGGAACAATGACGCCAGTCTTTTCATCTGGGATGCTTTCCGCGCTTTTTCGAGGGATAGTATATCTTTTTTGTGGGGAAGGGGAGAAAGGGGAATGACTTACGAGCAATTGCCAGGGTGTGCGAATGCCGAAGAAGCAGCCCAAATACTGGGGATTTCACAAAACACGCTGTCGCTTTTGGTGGAGAAAAGATCGCTAGCCCCCATTCGAATATGGCACGGAATTGCTTATCAGGATTTCTTTCAGCGAGATGAACTGCGAAATTTGTCTCAATATATCTGAGACCCAGTCTCATTATCTTTGAGACAATCTCAATATCTTTGAGACTTTACACTATTTGACCACCCGACCATGAGACTACTTGTCGCTTTATACTTGAAAGTATAATACTTTGAAGTATAATATCTCTGTATTTGTAAGGAGTTGCCAATGGAATTCCAATTCTACGGTCGGCAAAGCGAACTGGAAGTTCTCGACGAACTTTGGGCTTCATCGAAGCCAGAATTTCTTATCCTGTATGGCCGCCGGCGCGTTGGCAAAACAGCCTTGCTCGCCGAATGGATCCGGCGCACCGGCAACCGCGCCCTGTATTGGGTGGCATCATCCACCTCGGCTGCTGCGCAACTGCGCTCCTTCTCCCAGGCGATCTACGGCTTCGGTACAACAGGCGTGTCATTTCCGGAGACTTTTACCTACGCCAGTTGGGAACAGGCATTCCAGCAAATTGCCGAACTGGCAAAAGACAAGCGCCTGGCATTGTTCATTGATGAGTTTACCTACTTGCTGGAAGTCTCCCCTGAGATTGCTGGAATACTACAGAATCTCTGGGATCACGTGCTCAAGAAGACCAACCTATTCCTGTGCCTCTCAGGCTCCCACTTGGGCATGATGAAACGCGAGTTCCTCTCCTACCAGGCACCCCTCTATGGCCGCGCCTCCGCTCAAATTCACCTCCGGCCCTTCTACTTTGGGGTCACCCGCGGCTTCTTCCCGAAATACTCGCCTGTTGACCGGGTGGCACTCTATTCCATCTTTGGCGGTGTGCCGGCGTATTGGGAGCAGGTAGATCCAACCAAATCCGTGTCTCAGAACATCAAGCTGCACCTCCTGACTTCCACCAACCTGCTCCAATCCGAACCGAGGTTGCTCTTGCAGGATTTCATCTCTGACCCTCATAACTACCTCGCCATCCTGGGCGCGATCGCAAATGGGGCGCACACCCCCAAGGAAATCTCCGGGGTTGCGGGACTGCCGAACGTTCATTTGCCAAAGTATTTCGGGATTTTGATCGAAAGTGGTTTCATAGAACGGCGGGTGCCGGTCACCGAAAGCGGGCCTTCCCGGGCAGGCCGTTATCACATCACCGATCCCTACCTGCGTTTTTACTTCCGCTTCCTCGCGGACAGGCAGGACCAGTTGGCCCTGGGGGCGCGGGAAACCGCCCTGGCTGAAATCACCCGCCACATGATCGACTTCATCGGAAAGTACACATGGGAAGAGTTGTGCCGGGAGTGGCTGTTGCGCGCCGGCGTGCAAGGTGCGCTTCCCATGATGCCGGATCACGTGGGCAGCACATGGAGTGCGAAGGCGCAGGTGGACGTGGTTGGCATCAACCGGATGGAGAAGACGCTCGTCCTGGGGGAATGCAAGTGGACCCTGTCGGAAAACGACCGTAAGGTCATGGCTGAACTCATCACAGAGAAGGCGGCGCATATCATTCCCGCGGAAGGAAAGTGGAAAGTAATGTTCATGGGTTTCTCGCGTAGCGGCTGGACCTCTGGCGCGTTGGAATACCAGGAGGAGATCAACCGTCACCCCGTTCAAGGGGAAAACTGGGTCTCGACCGGAATGCGCCTGGTAACTCTCGAAGAACTGGATGAGGACCTGGCGCAATGGACGAAGTAGCCAGGAGAGCTCCCCTTGTATAATCTGGGTTATAATAATCATGCTTATATAGATGCGGAGTCGCCATGTTCGTAGATCGGAATGAGGAACTTGCTTTCCTGAACGGCCTGTTCACCCGCCAACAGCCTGGAACTGCACAACTCGCCCTGGTATATGGGAGGCGCAGG
>Ga0163209_1001174_pt1 | contig 11441 bp, 14 predicted proteins | sample Kivu_160m_FD_113538 | JGI IMG/M metagenome (GOLD analysis project Ga0163209, IMG submission 113538) | Freshwater microbial communities from Lake Kivu, Western Province, Rwanda to study Microbial Dark Matter (Phase II) - Kivu_160m | ecosystem: Environmental > Aquatic > Freshwater > Lake ... | reverse complement strand
CTCACAGCCTGGGGGAATTGATTCAAAAGGAAATGGAGCGCCGAGGAGGGGAGTTGCTGAATAAGAAAGAAGAGGAGTAAAAGCGAAAGACTCATCTTTTTGCAAAAGGGGTCAGGTCTCAACATTCAACAAGACCTCCTTGTTGATCTTATCAACAATTCCCTCTAACTCCTTGTCCTCTCTTATCACCTCCTTGAATCTTCGACTCAACTGGCTGACCGCACTCCCTTCCATACCAAAATGTGCCCCAATCTCATCAAGCTTCATCCCGCTTTATTGATGAGCTAAATAAACACACATCTTTTTACAAAGAATGTTATCCTTCCCCAATACTTTAGCGACCGGCTTCTCTATACCTTCGAGAGTAGGTCCCCTTAGAACCTTCTTTATCGCTGGAATGTTACGCTTGTCTATTTTCCTCTTCTCCAGATATTCCGCTTTGACGTTGTTGATAAATTCCTCACTCCCCAAAAATGTAGATGCAATTGCCTTCTTCAAAGGACTTTCCAGTTCCCTGGTCTTTCCTCCGTCCACATATTCTCTGTACCGCCTAAATCCCACCTTCCCCTCACCCCCCAAATCCCCCAGAACCAACTCCGTTGTTAACCATCCCGGCTTGCTGCCTTTCCCTATAAAGTACCGGTAACTCGACCATGCATACTCCGAAGGACTCTTCACCATACCTGCTCGAACCGGGTTGAGATGAATGTATCGAGATAGCTCCTTACAATAAGGATCCTTCTCAACGAGAATCCCCTTGAAGCGCCTGGAACAGATGCTCCGACCGACCCCTTTTGATATTGAAGTAGGTCGTGTAGGCCCCGTTAATGTGATGAAGAATCTTTGAAAGGTTCCCTCTTGGGGTCTCCAAGAGAAGGTGGTAGTGATTCCCCGTGAGGCAATAAACATGGATGATCGCTCCATAACGATCATGAGCGGATTCAAGATAGGATAGATATTTCTCCCTATCTCGATTGCTTTGGAATACCATCTTTCGTTCGTTTCCTCGGGAGGTCACATGATAAAACGCTCCCGGGTACTCAATCCTTAAAGGCCTCGACACAATTGTTTTCTCCCAATCTTTCTCTATTCAGATCGCTTAGCGAATCCTCGAACCCTGTTGAATGTTGAGACCTGACCCCTATCGTTTCCATTGCCTCTTGCTTCGGGTGGCTAATCGAAACAGAGCTTAGGATTGCCCATAGATATAGGCAACTATCATGAAAATGGGCAATTCTTCAAATCAATCTGGCAAGTCAATTGGCGAAGGTTCTTTTGAATCTGAATGTCCTGCCGTAATGCTTCTGGCCGATCTTGTTAAAATCTACACTCTCTTCACATAAATATCCTTGACGATGTCCCGATCTAAGGCAAGGGTCGTCTCTCCAATCTGCAAGACATAGGAAGGATTTTTCTGGTGCATTCTGACGATGCTTCCTGGAACGATTCCAAGAGTGCTCAGCCGATCGAGTCGCTGATGTGATTTGGGTGCGATGAAGACGATTCGCCCCTGCTCGCCCAACCCCAATTCATCAAGAGGGATGACGAGCGGTTTCATTTCCTTTTTGAATTTAGTACAGCATTCCCCTCTTGGAATGGGTTTTCCGTGGATGCAGGTAGGCGGATGGCCGAGAAAGGTGCAGACGCTCTCCGTTACCGCAGGGCTCAGGATGTGTTCCATTTTACAGGCTGCCTCTTCCACCTCTTCCTCCGACATCTCAAAGATTTCGAAGAGCAATCTCTCCGTCAAACGGTGGCGGCGGATGATCTCTCGGGCTTTCTCTTCGCCCCTGTCTCTGAAGACCATTCGATTGCCTTCCACTTTGAAAAGGCCATCCTTGATCATCAAGCGGAGAACGTGATTCGCTTCGACATCGTGAGTCGTCTTCAAAAGACGGTCAAGATCGGAGACCCCTTCTTCTCTCAAGGTCCAGATGAGCTCGAGGAGTTCATCGACCCTGTCTTCTTCGACCCCATTGACTGCTCCCCACATCCTCCGGTGAAGACCTCTTTCCTTTTCCGTCTCTTTGTTCATGGCTTGATCTTCCTCCTCCAAAGGGATTTTAAGAAATCGACGATGGCAGACTGTTCCTTATAGGTATATCCGCAGTGGGGACAACAAAGTAGGTTACAGTTTTTTGAAAGGAGACATCCCGAACACTTCATTCCTTCTTCGGAGAATCTCTTTCCGCAGAGAGGACAAATCCTCTCCTTTCCCGCCCTTTGTAAAGGGGGGCTGGGGGGATTTGAACCTCCCGCGTCGGAATTTAGATTGTTCGATTTACTTTTCATTAAATCCCCAAAAATTTCAGCAAAAAATTCAATATTCCTCCCACACCAAAAGCAATGGGGAAGATGACCGCTGATATCCAGAGGGCTTTTGTCAGGCCTCTCTCCTTTATCATCATGAAGAATTGGGCAATGCAGGGGATGAAGAGGGTGATCGTCACCAGACTCACCAGGATCTGGTGAGAGTTGAGTTGCCCCTCTTTAGCTAAGATGAAAAGGCCCGCTGCCCCATAGTCTCTCCGAAGGAACCCGATGATGAAGGATTCCGTAACTTTGGCGGGAAGGCCCAGGAAATAGACGATTAAAGGGGTGGCCACCTGCTCCAGGAGTCCCAATAGTCTTGTCTGGTGAAGGGTAAAAAGGATGAGGGTGCCCAGAATAAAAAGCGGAACCGCTTCTTTCAGGTACCATTCAATTCGGGCCAGTGCTTTGACGATCACATTGGATAGCTGCGGGGTCCTCAGCGGAGGGATCTCCAAGATAAAATCAGAACCCTCTCCGGGCAACACCCGGGCCGCCAGATATCCCACAATCACTAGGATGCCTAAGATTAGAGCGATCCAGATCAGAAGGTACATCGCAGGAAGTCTTGCAAACATTCCGAGGATGACTCCCAATTGGGCGGAGCAAGGAACCGCGAGAGCTAAAAGCAAAGTGACAATGGTTCTGTCCTTTTCCGTGTCCAGGATCCGAGTGGTCATCGTGGCCATGGTATCGCATCCGAGTCCTAGGACCATGGGCAAGACAGCCTTGCCGTTCAGTCCCATCTTCTTAAACACGAGATTGGTCATCACTGCTAAGCGGGGCAAATATCCGGAGTCCTCCATGAGCCCGAAGACGAGGAAAAAACAGCCGACGATGGGAAGGACGATCGCAATGGCATAGGTCAGGGCCATGGTAAAAACGCCATAAGGACCGATAAAAAGTTCTTGGAGGAATGGAATCGGGATGATACCTTGAATAAAATGGGTCAAGGGTGGCAGGAACCATTTTCCGAAAAGGGTTTCCTCGAAGAATTTGACACTGATCTGGGCCCCAAATACTCCCACAAATTCATAAGTGGTCCAGAGGACAAACAACAGGATAGGAATCCCCCAAAAGGGGTGCATCGAAAGATTCCCCAAGTAGCTGGATAGGCTTCTATGTACGACTCCCTTCGATCTCATCACTTGCGATAAAAGTTCATCTGCTTTTCGGAGCCGCGCTTGATTGATCAGGTAGCCAATGGGGTCAACAAAATGGATCTGAGTCTCCTGACGAACCCTCTCGATCTGAAGAATTTCCTTCTGTGAAAGATTTTGGTGAAGCCAGCTGGTAAGACTTTCATCCCCGGATAGGAGCATCAACGCGAGAGAACGTTTGGAGATGGACTCCTCAGGGAGAAGCGGAGTGATGCGGGAAACGCCCATTTCAATCGCCTCTGGGTAGGTGATGGAGATAGAGGAGGGAGGTTGGGTCTGGAGGTTGTCTTGGATCTTTTCCAAACCTTTTTTCCTCGTCGCCACCGTCTTAAGAACCGGAGTCCCCAAGTTCTTCGATAGCGTCTGGACCTGGATATCGATCCCCCTGCTTTTTGCCTCATCCCACATATTTAAAACGACAAGGAAAGGAAGCCCCATCTCCAATAGTTGAAGGGAGATCAGAAGACCCCGGCGCAAATTTTTCGCATCCATGACCTGAACTAAATAGGAGAGGCGTTCTTTGAGAAGGATATCGCGGGTGACTTTCTCATCTTCCGACATGGGGATAAGAGAGTTGACCCCAGGGGTATCCATCACCTGAAGCTTCCTCCCGTGGGCCAGGGTTGTACCGATGGCGACTTCCACCGTGGTTCCGGGATAGTTTGAGACGGTGACATATTTACCGGTGAGGTAGTTGAAGATAACCGATTTCCCGACATTGGGGTTACCGATAAGAATGACCTTTTCCCGAGAAAGTCCCCTCTGTTTTGTTTCCGCTGTGGAGGATTCCATCCTTTACCCTGTTAGAAAGCCTCGCTTTTTAAAACGGGAATGGATTGTGTAAGGGTTTACCGTTTTTCTCCGATGGGTTCCTTTCTTTTGGATACAGTTCAGACATTGGCCGTAAAGTTCCATCCTATGATGGAAGACTTTAAACCGATAATGCTGGGCGATCCTGTTCTGAAGGGTTTCAAGGGTATCATCCTCGAATTCGATGATCTTCCCACAATCGAGACAGATCAGATGATCATGGTGGGTTCCTTCCGAAGTGCGTTCATATCGCGTCTCTCCATCCGCAAATCTCCGTTGGGCCGCTAAACCGAGACGGGTCAGGAGTCTCAGGGTCCGATAGACCGTTGCGTAACCGATTTTGGGATTGACTTTAGCCACCTGGGCATAAATCTGAGAAAGGTTCTTATGCCCGGGCAAGTTGAGGAAGATATGAAGGATCTCCTCACGTTGTTTGGTCGATTTCAATCCTTCTCCGGAAATTAACGACTTAAACAGATCAGTCCCCATGTTGGTTCCTTTCTTGAAATTGATATTCAATTTCATTTTAAATGCCTCTCAACCGTTTTGTCAACCCCATTAACCATGTAATGCATCATTGGAGCGTGGGTAGAAGACTGTAAGCGGACAGGAATATCTTCGATAATCTTATCAAGCGGGTCAGATAAGATTGTGGTTGGCAAAGGTAACTGCCCTGGCCAAAACATGGTCCTTGCAATACTCATGGTATTTTTGGAGTTGAGGGACAAGATGGGGTTTCCGCTATAAGATTTTCTCGGACATCCCTGCCCGCTTCTGTGGAGTTTCCCCGGATGAGTGAGGGATTGCTTGACCACACCGTTTCTGTCTGATAATCTAATATTGTGGAGCGAATATCGGCTGAGACGCCTCATCAAGGTTTCGAAGGGAAGAACTACGAGAAGATCGTTACGCACAATGACTTCGATGGAATTGTGAGTGCCTCCATCTGTACAAGGGTATTGAAGATCGGAAGGATACTCTTCGCCGGTCCACTTACCATTAATAAATCTCAAATCACGATTACCGAGAAGGATGTGGTTTGCGATTTGCCCTATCCCCTTCAGTGCGGACTTTGGTTCGATCATCATGAAGGGAATGTTCAAGAATTGGAATACCGAAAAATCGATCCGAAATCGATCCCTGGTCGGTTTGACTTAAAACCAAGTTGTAGCCGGGTGGTTTACGAATATTTCTGCGAGCAGGTAAAGGTTCCTTCTTACTTTTTGCAGGCCGTAGAGGAAGCGGACATCATTGATAGTTTCTCTTATGCTTCGACCGAAGATTGGAGAAAGGAAACCCCTGGGAAGGTGATCGACTTAACCCTAAAGACCCGCTTTCAATCGGCAGAAGATCAAGCCACCTATATGAGGAATTTGGTTCAGCAACTTCGAGATCGTCCCATCGAAGAGGTATCCCATTTCCTTTTTGTCCAGAAGCAGTTGGAACAATATCGAGAAGAAGAAGAGCAGATGCTTCGAATCATCCGGGACTCCTCCTATTGCCTTGAGCAGGATGAACGAAAAGAGGTCATTGTGATCGACCTCACGCAGCACCGCCGGAGGCCCCATCTGATCAAAAACCTGGCCTTTCTGATTTATCCTGAGGCGTTTGGGGTGTTGGAGGTCTATAACTTGACGGACCAGGGGATCAAGAGTAATCACCTCGGTTTCTCCATGTCACTCTCCATTCATGGAAATAGACAGGGCGCTACCAAGAACATTGGGGAGATCATGCGAACGCTCAACATCGGAGATGGTCATCCGGGAGCGGCTGCGGGCACAGCGCGTTGCAGTTCAAAACACGAGATGCTGAAGAAGAAGAAGGAGTTACTGGCACAGATCTTTAGGATCTGGTCCTCTCAATAACTGCTACAAAAATGCATTCTTTTCCTTTTTGGAGACGTCCTTTTGAGATATCTTTCTCAGTTTCAGAAAGCCCTTTTCTCTTGTTCATGTTTCGAATAGCAGAACTTTCCAGTCTCAATTGGAATGGCGACCTTCATCGGGAGGGTAAAAACAAGGAGACCCAAGGCCCATATTCCAAAAGAAACCATTAACTTTAATAAATTTGGAATATATTCATGGATCTCGCCAAGAGGATCCGGGACAAATCCAGGTATCACGAAATCTGGCCCTTTTTCAATCCTCCTTCCATCTTTACAATCACTTGCAATAGGGCTATCTGTATGATAATTTTTCTCTATGGAAATCGACATTCAATTTATGCCATCTCCCCCGAATCTTTCTCTGCTTTCTAAGCAAGTCATTGTCGTCATCGATGTCCTCAGGGCAACCTCTGTGATGGTGCATGCGATGTCACAGGGCACCATAGAAATACTCCCCGTCTTAACGGTTGAACAAGCTTTTCAGTTAGCAAAGACCTTTCCTTCAGGGACAACCCTCTTGGGTGGAGAAAAGGATACTCGGAGGATCGAAGGGTTTGATCTGGGGAATTCCCCAAGGGAATATATCGCAAACAGGGTGAAAGGAAAGAAATTAATCCTGAGAACGACCAATGGAACGAAGGCGTTCCATTTAGTTTCCTCCGGGAAGGAAATTTTAGTGGGAAGTTTTTTTAATATCGGAGCCATAGCAAAAAGATGCCTTGAATTAGACCAAGACCTCCTCATTTTTCCTTCAGGAGATGAAGGAAATTTTTCTATGGAGGATACGGTCTGCGGAGGAATGTTGATCGACCTGATTTTAAAGAAGAGAGAAAAGTATGTCAATCTAACCGATGCTTCCTATGGGGCTTGCTTCCTTTATCAAAGATTTGAAGCCAATCTATTAGAGGCATTTCATCTTTCTCATCATGGGAATAAATTGATCGATTTGGGACTGGGAGATGATCTTCCGTATTGTGCCCAAACTGATATTACTTCTATCGTTCCCGTATTTCGGAATGGCATCATTAAGATTAATCGTAATACTTTAGTGCTTTGAAAAAAGGACAAACGTGTCCTATCGTGTAGGGCGTTATGCCCGAGGACAAAACAAGGACAGATTCCAGTTCCAAGGGTTTCACACATGGCCACAAGGGCCTACACTACAATTATTTTTCAAAACGCTAAATTGTTAAGATGGATTGAAATGGGGGGTGCTATGCTCTATGTGCTCTGCAATTTAAGGAGGTGAACGATGCGTCGCCGAGAGAGGGAAATCAGAAATAGGGAAACCATCGCAGCCATTCTGGAACAGTCTCCGGTTGGAAGGATGGCTACGGTCAATCGAAAAGGATTCCCTGTCATCAAACCTGTCAACTTCGTTTATTGGGATGGGAAGATCTATGTCCATTCCTCAAGGAGAGGTGAAAAGATGACGGATATTCGACGGGGAAGTTTTGTCTGTTTTGAGGTGGATGAACCCATTGCTTATGTGGCGGCCCAGGGACCTGCCTGCAAAGCCAGTTATTATTATCGGAGCGTTATTGCTAAGGGGAAGGCTGTTTTGGTAAGATCGAAGGATAAAAAATTGAAAATTCTCGAAAGAATAATGGAGAAATACCAACCCGAGGGAGGCTATGAAGGCATACCGGAAGAGCTTCTCAAGAAAACGGCGGTGATCGAGATCTCCATTCAGGAAATTACAGGGAAGGAAAATCTGGGATAGTTATTTCATTCCTCCATCCCCCTCCCCTTTCTCCCCTCCCGCCAGGGGCGGGGAGAAAATTTAAAGCTGACTAGTTTATTCCCTCTCCCTTGACGGGAGAGGGAGAGGGTGAGGGTGAAAAATTTATATGAAATCTCTTGTCTCAATTGTGAGGTGTCAAGATTATGATGAACAAGAAGTGCTGATAGGGCTTCGACAGTCCATTGACCTCATCGGAGGAATCGAGAAATTCGTTAGGCAGGGCCAACATGTCCTTCTCAAACCTAACCTCCTCTATGGGAGAGCTCCGGAGAAGGCGGTGACGACCCATCCTTCCATCATAAAGGGGATGATTCAGATTGTTCGTGAAGCAGGGGGAATTCCTTTCATCGGAGATAGTCCCGCGATCGGAAGTTTAGCGAGAGCGGCTGAGAAGGCTGGGATCAAGAGAGTGGCGGATGAAAATAAATGTCCTTTATTGGAGTTTAATAAGCCCGTCTTTCCTACGAAAGGAGGAGAAAGAATTTTTAAACAATTGGAGATAGATCGGAGAATTCTCGAGGCAGATGTCGTCATCAACCTTCCAAAATGGAAAACCCATGGGCAGATGCTTCTCACCCTTGGAGTAAAGAATCTTTTTGGGTGTATCCCTGGTTCCAGAAAAGCACTGTGGCATCTTAAGGCAGGAAAAGATCGAAAGGTTTTTGCACGAATACTGATTGATCTATACCAGATCATCCAACCGTCACTCACCATTCTGGATGGAATTGTAGGCATGGACGGGAATGGACCTGGAAGTGGGGATCCCATTGAAATGGGTTTGATCCTGGCAAGCAAAGACGCACTCAGCCTTGACCAGGTTGTTTGTGACCTATTAGGTATTTCGAGGAAATCTCTGTTAACAAACCGGGTGGCGTTCGAACAAGGGATAGGAAAGGAGGAGATGGATATCGTTGGAAAAAGATTGGAAGAGATAAGAATTCCCCGGTTCAGATTTCCTCCCCCTTCTGAACCGGCTTGGAACCTTCCAAGGTTTTTGCAGAAGGGCCTTAAGAATGCCCTAACCTCCCAACCCTTATTTGAGGAAGATTTGTGTAACCACTGTGATCAATGCGTCGGAGCGTGTCCTGCAAATGCACTCTATAGGAGGGACAAAGATCTCGTTTTCGATAATGGGAAGTGCATCCGCTGCTTCTGTTGTCAGGAGGTATGCCCGGAAGGCGCCATCTCGATCAAACCAGGATGGGCTTTAAAATTAGTAGGCAGAAGGCAGTAGGAAGAATTTAAAAAGTCAATGATCAATGACCAATTATCAATGTTCAATAGCCAATGAGAATTGACCATTGCTCATTGATCATTGAGAATTAACTCCTTAAGGCGATGCGTAACATTAAACTATTGATTGAATACGACGGAACCAATTATCAGGGATGGCAGGTCCAACCGAAGGGATCGACCATTCAGGGAACAATCGAAGAAAAACTGGCGCAGATCACTGGAGAAGTCGTCCATTTGATCGGTTCTGGGAGGACTGATTCAGGAGTTCATGCTTTTGAACAGGTGGCCAACTTTAAAACCAAGAGCCAGTTGGATACTCGTTCCATGCAAAAGGCCCTGAACAGTCTTCTTCCTCCGGATATCGTAATTCAAAGAGCAGAGGAAATTGAGGAAGGTTTCAACGCCAGAAGACACTCTAAGAGCAAAGTCTATGAATATCGAATTCTCAACCGAAACCTTCGGTCAGTCTTTCATCGTGGATATGTCTGGCATATCCCTCAGAAGTTAGATTTGAGAGAGATGAAAAAGGCGGCTCAAAACCTGATCGGCGAGCGAGATTTCTCATCGTTCCGATCTGTGGGTTCCCCAACTCGAACCGCCATTCGAAAGGTGATTCGAGCCGAATGGAAGAGGGGCCGAGATGGTCTCATCCGCTTTGAGATCGAGGCCAATGGTTTTTTAAAACAGATGGTGAGGGCGATGGTGGGGACTTTAGTCGAAGCGGGAAAAGGGAAGATGAGTGCCGAAGAATTTCAAAAGGTTCTTGAGTCGAGGGATAGAAAAAAAGCAGGTCCAACAGCACCCGCCCGAGGTTTATTTTTGAAAGAAGTGAAATACTAAAAAAACCCGTCTTCTTCGCGGCATGCTTATTGGTCCTCCATTCCTCTTGCGGGAGGAAGATTCTCCAATCATTGTTGTTCTATTGTTCGCTTGCCAAGCGGTGTAACAGTTTAGTTCTTTCAGGACTTTTTTGATCACGCGCCCACATTTTTCTTGACTTGTGGGCATTTTTTTGATTAAATAATATGAGTATAAATACTCATATATGAAGGAGAGACGAAGATGAGCCGAACAGAGATCCTAAAGAAGCGTCAGGCCCGACTGAGGGAGGACATTGCGATGATGCTCGATAGTTTTCTTATTGGGACGGTCGCAAAGTCGCCTTCCATGACCGGCCACAGTTTGACGACCAAGGTGAAAGCCAAGACCGAAACGCTCTATGTTCGAAAGGACATTGTCCCGAAGGCTTTGGAGATGGGGAAGCGTTACAGCAGACTCTGGACATTGATCCAAGCGCTCTCCAAAGTCAATTGGGAGATCCTGAACCTGGAGAACCGGTAGGCGTGCCGCGCTATCCTTATCCGTCTCATGATTTCGAATGTCTGTACAGGCACTCCTGCCCGCATCTGGATGGATTGTCCACCCAGTGGGTTCTGCAACAGTACCAACGGACTCACGATGTGTACCAGGAACATCTGCGGATCATCGATGTCTTTGATGGCGAGTTAAAAGCCAGCCATGACCGGATAGGGGTTCTGGAGCGGGAGAATGCACAACTGAAGGCGAAGCTTCAGGCCTTGCACCGGCGGCAATTCAAGCCGAATAAGAAGAAAGACACAGAAACGGAGGGAAAGGATGTCGAAGGGGCCTGCTTGTCCAACGAGAGGAAAAAGAGAAAACGCGGAGCGCCGGTTGGACATCCGGGATGGGTGAGGCCCAAGCCCGACCCTATTGACCGGACCGTTCATGTGTCTGCTCCAACGATCTGCCCCGATCCCAGAGTGGACTGAAAACCCACAGCATCCTCCCCAGTCTCGTGCAAACCGCCAGAAGGCAATGCATTCATCCAAGAAAATTCCTGCAAATCCTCCTCACCGCCGATACGGCAACGGCTCAAGCCGCCCTGTACAACAATTCAAGTTGACGTGTCGATAACCGACAGGTAAAATACGGACTAAACTGTTACGGGGGATTCCAACGGGGTAAATGCCATGTCTGAGTCCAAAAAGCAAGGGCCGATGCCTTCTCATCATATGGGTGACGAAAGCAATCCGGATCAGAGATGGCCTGATGAGATTCGAACAGGCCTCAGCACGGCAGCGATCAAGCGTGCCATCCGTGAAAGCCTATTCTATCTCCAGGCCAAGTTTCCAGCCGTGGCCACACGAAACGATTTCTATTTAGCGCTGGCCTATGCCGTACGTGATCGTTTGCTGCACCTATGGTTGCGAACCGCCCAGACCTATTATGAAAAGGCGGCCCGTACGGTTTGCTACCTGTCTGCAGAATTTTTGTT
>Ga0163209_1001168_pt1 | contig 11465 bp, 9 predicted proteins | sample Kivu_160m_FD_113538 | JGI IMG/M metagenome (GOLD analysis project Ga0163209, IMG submission 113538) | Freshwater microbial communities from Lake Kivu, Western Province, Rwanda to study Microbial Dark Matter (Phase II) - Kivu_160m | ecosystem: Environmental > Aquatic > Freshwater > Lake ... | reverse complement strand
TGTCTACCGCGAACCGGAACGACTCGGCCGCCACGTAGATCGCCGTCCACAGGCCATCGTTGTCGCTCGCGTGGGGGAGGACGCCCTTCTCGGGAGAGCCGGGAACGCGCAGACCACACTCCGCAATCCAGCCGCCCCTGCTGTGGCGCGACTGCGTCATCTCCTCGTAGTGGCGGGCTTTCTCCGGGAGTGTCATAGGCCGCTCCTCGATCCGCGACACGCCTGCATTCGTGGCGATCCAAGCCCGGCCCTGAGCATCCGCCGCGATATCGGCGACCGCGTTCCCCGGCAGCCAGCGTGGCCCCCAGAAGTAGCGCCACTGGCCGTCTCGCAGCCGCCAGGCGCCCTCGTCCGTTCCGCCCCAGACATCGCCGTTCGAAGCCACCGTCAGGCAGTTGAGCGCGGTATACGGCATACCGTCTCGCTCGTCGAGCGGCTGCCACCACTCACCGCCATCGGTCAGGTACGCGCCGCGGTCAGTCGCGAGCCAAACCTGCCCCGACCGGTCCTGGACGACGGCCCGGATGGCCATGTCTATGTCGGGCATGGCCTGGTGTGCTACGTACCGCCGCGGGATCTCGAGGGAGCGCCAGCCGCCTGAGCTCTTGCGGTAGGCGCCGCGGTCGGTGGTGCCCCAGGTCTCACCCGACCTGGTGTGGGCCAGGGTCAGTATGGGTCGCCCGTCGGGTCCGGGTCCCTCCTCGGGTGCCTTGAACGCCGGCGCGTGTTCGTCGGGGCGCGCCTCGCGCCAGCGTCCGCCATCGAGTACCAGGACCTTGTCCATTACCTGCGCGAAGACCCGCTCGCCATCGCATGCGATGCGGGACACAGCCCCGGCGGGCAGACCATGGTCGGTGGTGTAGCGAACCGCGACCAGCTGTGGAAAGGCGCCAACGCGCATGGCCTGGCTGGGCACACGTGGCGCGTCCGCGACAGAGATCATCCCGATTCCCCCCTTATGGTTGCTTCCTGCCGGGCGACGCAGAGACGGGCGGCGATCACCGTCCATGAAGCGCTGCTATTCGTAGATCGGGCGCACCCGATACGGAGCCGGATCCGGTACCGCAGCCCGTTGAAATCCCCTTAGCCTTAGGGCACACGAGTCGCACGTTCCGCAAGCCTGGTCCTCGTCCCGGTAGCAGGACCAGGTGGCATGAAGCGGCGCTCCGAGCTCCGCTCCCAGGCGCACGATGGCCGCCTTATCGAGGCCGATGACCGGGGTCACAACCCGGATATTCCGGGCGGCCGTGCCGACGCGGAGCAGGGCGTTGAAGGCTTCGTAGTACTCAGGCCGGCAGTCTGGATAGCCGCTGGAATCCTCGCTGACTGCTCCGATGACGATGAGCTCGGAGCCGGTCACCTCTGCCCAGCTCGTGGCGATCGCCAGGAGGTGGGTGTTCCTGAACGGGACGTACGAGAGCGGCATCTCGGCTCGTTCCAGATCGGCGGCTTCTACCTCAATACGCGGATCGGTGAGAGACGAGCCGCCCATCTCCGCCAGATAGGTGATCTCGACCTCCAGCCTCCTGTCCGGCGGCACGCAGTAGTAGTCGGCGATCTCCCGGAAGGCCTGCGCCTCGCGACGCGCGGTCCGTTGTCCGTAGCCAACATGCAAGACCCGCAGAGACCACCCCTGAGCTGCCGCCCAAGCCAGTGCGACGCAGCTGTCGAGGCCGCCGGATACGAGGACGACCGCCTGATCCGGTTCAGACCCGTTCATCGGGCTCCCATCAGCTTGTGCGCCTGCGGGATAACGCGTACGTCGCGCAGGTGTTTCAGCGCGACTGCCTGGAGGTCCAGCAACAGGCTCGGACCGGGCGCATCGAGCACGCGGTGTGCAGGAGTGCAGGGCTGGAGCACGAGCGACACGTCGGGCCACGCGTCGCGGATGAGCTCCGCGCACGCCGCCACCTCGTGGCGAAATGTGGACGCGCATACGACGGCCTTGACACACGTCCGTATCCCGTGATCCCGGCAGATCTCCAGGAAACGGCGATGGCGCTCCCAGAGCGGCGGCGTCCCGGCGGACGATGGCAGCTTGACATCCATTGCGCAGTGATCTACCAGATGAGCGACGGATGCCAGCCGATCCGGGAGGTACCCGGCTGTCTCCAGGTACACCCGGCACCCTCGTCTGCGCAGAGCCGGCAGCCACGCCGCGAGAAAGCGGCTCTGCAGCAGCGGCTCGCCACCTGTGACTGCGACCGAGTGGAGACGCGCTCCACGTGCCAGCTGCGCGATGATCGTGGTAAGCATCCCATGGGGCACGGGGTTCTCGATCCGTTCGGCTTCAGACGGAGCGGCGCTGTGGACCAGCATGGCGGGCGTAAGGCGGCGCGACCGCGGGCTGTCGCAGAAGGCGCAGTCGAGGCTGCAACCGGAGAGACGGACGAAGACCTGCCGGACCCCGACCCACACGCCCTCTCCCTGCACGCTGACGAAGACCTCATCTACGTACCCGCTCGCCGCAGTTGGTGCGCTCACGCCGACGGCGGCAGGGCCAGGCTCCGGCACTGACTCCGTAACTAGGCATTCGCGGTCCACTGTGCTATAATAGCCCAACACGACCGAGCCGAGTGCGAGCAAGAGCGAGATCCTCTCGTCTGGTCTAGGTATCGTAGCCGCCTGCCTCAGGCGGCTTCGGTTTTGTATAGGAGGTCGGTCTGTGAACGACGAGCTGATGGATGCACTGCTGCAGATCGCCCGTGAGAAGGATATCCCGCCGGAGGCCCTGGCGGAGATCATAGCGCACGCCCTGGTGACGGCCTACAAGAAGAACTTCGTCGGTCAGACGAGCGATGTTCGGGTCGAGGTGTCGCCGGACTTCAAGGAACTGCACGTCTTCCGGACCCTGACGGTCGTGGACGATGAGGTAATGGATGCCGACGAGATCCACATTGACGATGCTCGCCGCACGCATCCGGAGTGCCAGGCCGGCGAGACGGTGGAGCTCGAGGTCAGAGAACCGGCCCTAGCGCGCATAGCGGCCCAGACCGCGAAGCAGGTGGTCGTCCAGAAGCTCAAGGAGCTGGAGCGTGATCGGATCTTCAACGAGTACAGCCAGCGCGTAGGCGAGGTCCTGACCGGTGTGGTCCAGCGTCGCGAGTACCGGCACGTCTTCGTCAACATCGGGAAGATAGACGGCGTCCTCCCGGCAGAGCAGCAGGTTCCCAACGAGCCGTACCGGTTCAATGACCGCATCAAGGTCTACGTGCTGAACGTGGGCAAGAGCTCGAAAGGCCCGCAGGTGACGCTGTCGCGCACCACGCCGAGCTTGATCCGGCGCCTGTTCGAGCTCGAGGTCCCGGAGGTTGCCGACGGGATCGTGGTGATCAAGGCAGTGGCGCGTGAGCCCGGCGCCCGCTCGAAGATCGCGGTGGTCTCTCGCGATGACAAGGTGGATCCGGTCGGTAGTTGCGTCGGGCATCGCGGAAGCCGCGTCCAGGCCGTTGTGCACGAGCTGTATGATGAGAAGATAGACATCATTCGGTGGTCGCCGGATACGGCGCAGTTTATCGGAGAGGCTCTGTCGCCGGCCAAAGTCAGCCACGTCGTGCTGGGATCCACCGACCCGAAGACGGCCCAGGTAATCGTGCCTGACAGCCAGTTGTCGCTCGCCATCGGCAAGTGCGGCCAGAACGTCCGGCTCGCGGCCCGGCTCACCGGGTGGCGCATTGATATCCGGTCCGAGAGCCAGGTAAGTCAGGGCTCCGGACCGTCAGCGACACGTGGGGCGGTTGCGACGGCCGCGCCCGAGCAGCGGGAGGGCGACGTCGAGACCGATGCGTCGGCCCCGACCGAGGCCCAGGAGCCTCGGGAGGCAGGCGCACTCGCGGCATCGGCGGACGCCGCAGACGCCGCGCAGGCCGCAGGCTAGGCCGACGCTCGGCGCGTTCCGGTCCGCGATGGGCAGGCGATCCGGCCATATACCTATTCGAACGTGCGTGGGGTGCCGCGTCGCGAGCGACAAGCGTGCGCTCGTGAGGGTGGTCAGGTCGCCTGACGGCGACGTGCGTGTGGATACGAGCGGAAAGGCCCCCGGACGAGGCGCCTACCTCTGCATGAACGAAGCATGCGTAGCTTCCGCCGCGAAGAAGCGAATACTGGACCGGCACCTGAGGTCCCCGGTGCCGGCCCAGCTATACGAGGACCTTCTCGCGGAAGCTCGGAGTCGTACCGCAGCAGACCAAACGCGTTCTACGTCGGAAGCGTAGTGCGAACGCGCGCGGTTCCGCCGCGCTCGCTTCTCACGGTAGCCCCGATTATTGCTCCGGGCGTGCCGCGCACGACGTACTCGACTTTGACACGCTCCTCCGTTGGATCGGCCACCCAGCCAATGGCAGAGGGTGACTTGTGGCAGCGCCCCTCCAGGTGGCCGACCTCCTGACGCGGCTTCCCAATCTCCAGTGAGACGCCTTCCGGGAGCTCCAGCTCCACGACGACGGGCCGCGTCGCCTGGCGCTCCAACGCCTTCTTGGAAACGTAGGTAGGCAGCCACCCCTCGTTGTCAATGACGAGCAGGAGGCGGAAGGCGTCGTGTCCCAGGGCCACAGCCTCGAAACGGTCAACCACGACGCGAGGCGATACGAGCGCCTGCCACATGAGCCAGCGAGGGAACCGAGCGACTTCCTGCTCCAGTCGTTCGGGCGGGGGGTTGCGCCAGCAGAAGGATGAATCCCAGCCACCGATCTCCACCTCACCCAACTGCGCATGAACGAACGGGCGCCATTCCACGAATCCCCGGCCGCTGAGGGCTGTGTCGTTCCACTCCAGCAGTTTCAGGTCGTCCTCGACCGGGTGCTCACGGTACCAGTCTATGAACCGGTAGCCGCCCTCGGGCTTGTCGGGCCCGAACGCAGCTATGCCGGCCTCGCGCTGGGGACACCAGATCTCAACGGTCCAGCCGAAGGCGCCAAGGTGGTCGTAGAGCCAGTCGTCGAAGACGCCGGTGATCACCTCCTTCGGATGGTAGCGGAAGTCGTGGTAGACACTGATGGCGGGGTACCCCGTGAGCTCCCGGCCCTTCTCGCCGATCGTCTGATAGAGCCACAGGTCCTCGGCGGGCATCGTGTTGTCGTCCTGAGTACCGTAGGGGCGAAGCAGCACGCCGCTGTAGGTGTGGAAGGAGACGCCGGAGACGATGTTCCGGTGTTCAGTTATGAAGGACACGGCGGCCCTGATCTCCGGCTCGCTTGTCGGGAAGGGGCCCGCGCCGTGCTGCTCGTGCTCCGGCCTCCAGTGGGCCGGGAAGTTCCGGTTCAGATCGAGCCCTTCTTTGGTTGGCCGCATCTTGACGGTCAGGCCATCGTAGTCCTCGATTTCGCCTTCCGGCAGCAGCCTGTAGTAGCGTCCGCCGGTTTCGGTCGGATCGCGGCGAACCATCAGCCTGGGATCGCCGTCGTGTACCTTCCATGCGCCGGTGGGGTCCGGTATGCGCATCGTTAGGATGCGGCCGTCTCCGTCGAGGTCCTTGCGGCGAAGCCCCCCGATCGGCTCCTCATCGTAAGGGTATGGGCGCACGCTGGACCGAATTGACTCCGTCTCCGGGGCAAGATACCGTTCCGGCCCGTCAGGGTTCAGCCGCGGCACAACGTAGAACGCGCGCGTGTCGAGGCATCGAGTGATCTCGGGATCGGAGCCATGCCCCTGCAGCATGGTGTGCAGGAAGTAGAGGCACGCGGAACTGGCCGACACCTCGGTGGCGTGTATGTTGCCGTCCACGTACACCGCGGGCTTGTCGGAAGCCGGACCCGTGCCAGTGTTCGTAAGAACGGCGCACCATATGTCGCGACCCTCATAGCTCGTGCCGATGCCCTCGATGCTGAGCAGGTCGGGATGTGCCTCCGCAAGGGCGTGCAGGTGACGGGTCAGGTCGTTGTAGTTGTAGTAGACGTCGAAACTGAGTGCATCGGTGCTCAAGGCTGGGCCCTTTCGAAGGCGTTCTGCGCCGTCAAGCGGCCGACGGCCTGAACAGGCTGGATATGGACTCGTTGTGGTTAGCTCGCCTGATCGCCTCGCTGAAGAGCTCTGCCACACTCACGATTGTGAGTTTGGGGTGCCGGCGCGCTGGGGGTATCGGGATCGTGTCGGTGACCACGATCCGCGTGATCTCGGGGCGACCGGTCAGGCGATCAAGAGCATCCGAAGCCAGAACCGCATGCGTGGCCGCCACGCGGATGTCAGGTCTGCACCCGTGCGCGAGCAACAGGTCGCACACCTCCACAACGCTCCTGCCGGTGGTGATCATGTCCTCGACCACGATAGGGGACCGGCCCTCGACGTCGCCGGCCAGGTAAGACGCCACCCCTCCCTCGGCGCTGTCCTGGTGGTAGGCCACGGCCAGCCGTGCCCCCAGGACTGCTGCGACGCGCCTGGCTTTCTTCACGCCGCCCTCGTCGGGTGACACGACGACCGTCTCCGAGGGCGTATCGCGGCCCAGTTCACGTGCCAGCAGGTTCGCCGCCGTCAGGTGGTCCACCGGGACGCTGAAGAAGCCCTGTATGGCGTCTGCGTGAAGGTCCATGGCCATGACACGGTTGGCTCCAGCGTGCTCGAGGAGGTCGGCGACCAGCTTGGCCGTGATCGGCTCGCGCGGAAGGTCCTTCTTCTCCTGTCGTGCGTAGCCGAAATAGGGGATCACCGCTGTGATGCGGAGTGCCGACGCGCGTCGGAGGGCGTCGAGACATATCAGGAGCTCAACGAGTCGGTCGTTTACCGGTGGGCACGTCGGCTGGATCACATAGGCATCGGTGCCCCGCACCGTCTCCTCGCAGCGCAGGTGGATCTCACCATCGGCGAACTGCCGGACGCGCATGGGCGCCGGCGTGAGCCCAAGCCTGGCTGCTACGGCCTCGGCGAGCTCCGGATGCGAGGTGCCCGCGAAGATGCGAATCGGCGGGCCGTCGCCGTGTGGGACTCGCGCGGCGCGAACCGGCCCACGCTCAGGGCGATGTCGGGTGTTGCCCACGCCTAGAAGCGGATCCCGAAGGCGGCCTTGACTCCGTCGGCTCGAAGAGGCGTCCCGTTGCTGTCATAGAACGCGCTGACCCAATCGTAAGCGACCTCCACGAACGCCCGATCCCCAAGATCCATGCCCGCAACGAACTGGAGTCCCGGCTTTACGACCGCTCCGCTGTGGCGCGAATTGATGAAGTAGACGCCCGGGCCAAGCCCGCCGTACATTCGGAGCGCCTCGGTCTTGGGCGAGATCGGCCATGTCACCTTGGCGGTCACGGGGATCGTGAACACGCCGCGCCCCTGAGCGTCGCGGAAGTCGAAGTCAGCGCCTAAGCGAACCGTACCGTTGCCCGGCTTGTACTGAAAGCCCGGATCCAGGTCAACGCCGACATACCACCACTCGTGTCCGGCTTCATCTCGCATCGCGCCGTGGCCTGGAAAGAAGGCGCCGCACTTGAGCGATACCTGCCATCGCCCCGCTTCGGCGTCAGCGCCTGCGGCAAGCGGCGCAGCGCACAGACCTGCGACGACCATGCCAACCAGCAATCGGAGACCCAAGCCACGCATTGCGAACACTCCTTGTGTAGCGCGGGCGGCTCCCCGAGAGGCGGGCCGACCCGGCAGTTCGGTCAGTATAGCGTTAGGTACCGCCCTTGTCAACCGCGATGGCCTCTGCTAAAATGGTCGCGACTTCACGCTCCGGGGGAACGATCGGGTGAGCCTGACGGAACCAGACCAGATGCCAGTCCTGTCCATGAGACGGATCACCAAGACCTATCCCGGCGTGCGGGCCCTTGAGAGTGTGGACCTCGATGTTCGTGCCGGCGAAGTGCATGCACTGGTCGGCGAGAACGGCGCCGGGAAGTCCACGCTGATGAAGATACTGGCCGGCGCCCAGCCGCGCGATGCCGGAGAGATACTCATCAACGGCAAGGCGGTGGTGATTGACACCCCGCAGAAGGCGATGGATCTCGGGGTTTCGACCATCTACCAGGAGTTCAACCTCGTCCCGTACCTGAACGCCGCCGAGAACATCTATCTTGGCCGCGAGCCACGAGCGCGCATACCGGGTTTCGTGGACTTCCGCGTCATGTACCGTGAGGCACAGGAGGTGGTGGACCGCCTCGGGGTACGGCTGAACGTGCGCACGCCGGTCAACCGCCTATCGGTGGCACAGCAGCAGATGGTGGAGATAGCGAAGGCCACCTCGAGGCGCAGCTCGATCATCGTGATGGATGAGCCATCGGCGACGCTGACGGAACACGAGCTTGCGAGCCTGTTCACTCTGATCCGGCAGCTCAAGTCCGAGGGAGTCGCAATCGTCTATATCTCGCATCGGCTGGAAGAGGTCTTCGAGATCGCAGATCGTGTAACTGTGCTGCGGGATGGTCATCGAATAGCCACAAACGCGATCTCGGAGTTGACGCGCGAGGACATCATCCGCCTGATGGTTGGGCGCGAGCTGACGCAGATGATCCCGAAGGTGCCGGCGCCGCTGGGCGAGGTCGTGCTGGAGGTTCGCGGACTGCAGCGAAGGGACGTGCTCCACGACATTGATCTGACCATCCGCCGGGGCGAGGTGGTGGGCATCGCCGGGCTGGTGGGTGCCGGCCGCACCGAGCTTGCGAGGGCGCTGTTCGGCGCCGATCCCATAGATGCCGGTGAGGTGATCCTCGACGGGAAGTCCGTTCGGATCAAGTCCCCGCAGGAGGCGATCCGGCTCGGTGTCGGCCTGGTAACGGAGGATCGCAAGGCTCAGGGACTCGTGCTGGGCATGGTGGTGCGCGAGAACGTCACGCTGGCGAATCTGGGCGCACTGACGCGCCTGAACTTCATCATGGCCGGACGCGAGCGTGCGGTCGCGCGGAAGTACGTGGACGACCTCTCGATCAGGACGCCGTCAATAGAGCAGACCGTGCAGAACCTCTCGGGAGGGAACCAGCAGAAAGTGGTTCTCGCCAAGTGGCTCTTCACGGACTCCAAGCTGCTTATCTTCGACGAGCCGACGCGCGGCATAGACGTCGGGGCAAAGACCGAGATCTACCAGCTCATGAACGACCTTGCCGCTCGCGGGGTGGGCATACTGATGATCTCGTCCGAGCTGCCGGAGGTTCTGGGCATGAGCGACCGCATCATCGTGATGCATGAGGGTCGCATCGTCGGCGACCTGCGCGCCTCAGAAGCGACCCAGGAGGGCATCATGCATCTCGCGACCGGTGGGTCGTAGAGGTCGCCCAACCCCGATCGCGGCGAGCGGGAGGCCACCCGATCAGAACGGCGACGCACCCCCGAACGCCGAATCGGAGGCGAACTCCGTGTCCTGCGCATCTTCGCCGTAGTCGGGCATCTTGAAGAACACCCGTGCGGTGTTGCTCTCCAGAAGGCAGACGGCCACCAACTCCCAGCCCTTCTCACCCTCCGAGTTCAGCTTCGCCTCGGCTATGGATAAGTCGCGTAACACCATCGAGCGGTACTTCCACTTCTGCATGTCACCCTCCTTAACCCTGTGATGCCGATGAACAGAGACCCGGCGGCGGCGGACGCCGCTACTTTCGACGCCGGCGTACCCAATCCTCCAGGCTGAACCGGCCATACGCGTAGGCCGTCACGGCGGCGTCCAGGACGCATTGCTCGCGCGTCCTCACGCGCTTGGAACCGGACGGAGCGTACATCGTGTTGCGCGCGGTTCCCGACTGAATGCTGCGCCACACGATCGCGCCGTCGGCGACCCTGAGCAGCGCAAGCTCGACGATGGCCTCGGCGACCTCGCCAACTGCCGTGTCGTCGGCTTCGCTCAGATCGGGCATCAGCGAGACGCTCTGGGCTCTGCTGCAGAACACATAGTCTGCGGTCAGGCGCCGCCCGAGATCGGCGACGGCGTCATTGTCAAGATCCCCGCCGCGCCAGAGCTCGGCCTCATCAACGCCGGCCGCCTCCATCGCGCCTCGCACCTCCTCGCGGCTCGACAGGTCCGCGATCGGCCCAACCTCCGGCTGGAATAGGACGTCGGACTGCCGGGACAGGGCGGCGCCAGGCAGCAGGTACAGCACCCGCCCGAGGGCCGAACGGACCTCTATGTTGTCCGGCATGTCGGCAGGCAGGATCGCGACTCGGACATCCTCTGCGAACGGCGACTGCTCGCCCCGGTCAAGGGCGCCGTACGCCTGGCCGGCACAGGCCGACGCCGCTTCGTCCGCGAGCTCGTCATCCGCTCGCATATGTCCACGCCCCAGGAGCCTTGGCGCCGTTCGTGCGACGGCGAGTGCAAACACCGGACCGCGCACCTTCCCCTCATCTGCGGGTACGACCCAGACTATGGCCCGGATCCAGAGCTCCCTGAAGAGGGCGTCGCGCACGCCTGCCCGGTCCACCGCGACGCATACGCATGCGTCGGCGCCGGTCTCCCGGGCGAGGCGGCGCGCGGCGAGCACATCCGGCGACGGGCGTCCCGTCTCGCGCTCGGGGACCCACACAGGTGCCTCGCCGCTCGGTCGCAGGACGGATGACCCGGACTGGGCAAGGCGCGACTCGAGCTTCCGGTCGAGCACGGCGCATGCGCGGATGAGAAGTGCGCGGTCGAGGCTCGCCGCGTCACGTTTGCCTGCCGTAGTGGAGGCTGCGAGCGGCGCCGCCTGCGGCAGTGCCAGACGACGCAGATATGCAAGCGCCGACGGTTGCATACCGTGAGGCACCTGCCCTGCGGCCCGTACCCGCTCGCACGCCATTGACACCGCGAGGAGCGCGACCGTATACTCAAGCGCTCGTAACATGATGGAGCACGCTCGACATTGACCAGAGACCTTCGAGAGCTATGGCGCTTCCGTGAACTCCTGTGGCAGCTCGTTCGGAGGGACCTGAAGGTCCGTTACAAGAACTCCCGGCTCGGCTTCTTCTGGTCTATCGCCCCTCCCTTGATGCAGGTTGCCTGCATCACCTTCGTGTTCAAGTACGCGGGCTTCGCTGCGCGTTTCACCAGCTACTCGGCGTACGTCCTTGTTGCCATCATCCCCTGGACGTTCTTCCTAACTGCCGTTCTCGATGCCAGCCAATCAATCCTCTTGATGTACGGTGTGATCAAGAAGGTCTATCTCCCGCGCGAGGTCGTCCCCCTGTCCTCGGCGATCGCCAACTTCATCCACTTCCTGCTCTCTTGGGCGATCTTCTTCGTGTATCTTGTGGCCTACGTTCGTGCACCCATACTGCCCACGATCATCTGGTTCCCTTACCTCGTGCTCGTCCAGTTCGTGCTCGTGGTTGGGGTCTCGCTCCTTGTCTCGTGCCTGAACGTGTTCTACGAGGACATCAAGTACATCACGTCGGTGCTGCTTAACCTCCTGTTTTTTCTGCTGCCGATCATGTACGTGGTGGAGCAGGTCTACTACTCGCCGGTGTTCGCGGCTCCCGGCAACGGTTGGCTCCGAGCCCTGTATATGTACAATCCGATGGCTGCGCTGATCAACGGTTACCGCAAGTGCCTCCTCCAGTCACCCGATCCGAGCGCCATCGGA
>Ga0163209_1001167_pt1 | contig 11469 bp, 14 predicted proteins | sample Kivu_160m_FD_113538 | JGI IMG/M metagenome (GOLD analysis project Ga0163209, IMG submission 113538) | Freshwater microbial communities from Lake Kivu, Western Province, Rwanda to study Microbial Dark Matter (Phase II) - Kivu_160m | ecosystem: Environmental > Aquatic > Freshwater > Lake ... | reverse complement strand
TCTTCGACCAATTTCTTATACTTTTCCTCTGATTCTTCCAGTTCCTTCTCCGTCCGTACCCGTTCGGTAATATCCTCCACCGTTGCAACCATTCCATCAAATTTGCCTGAATCATCAAACAAGGGGGCAGCATTGATGGAAAGGAGTACGCGCCTCCCGTTAGGCCACTCAATGGCATGACGCACGTCGTAAACCGCCTGGTTGGTGGTCATTACTTGTCCGAAGGGCAGCTCCTTATCCGGGAAGGGATTGCCATCATAGTCAGTGATGCGCCACTCAGGGGCGTTGTAAGTGAGCTGGGTGATTTGATCCTTCTTCAGACCCAACACTTGTTCGGCTTGACCATTTGCAAAGGCGATCTTTCCTTGCCGATCCACCACCGTTATGCCGGCTGGATTGGTCTCCATGATGCGGCTGAACAGGTTATGTTCCCACCGTAATGCCTCCTCCGGTCTTTTGCGTCCCTTTTTCATCCTTTCTAATTTATCAACACGTTGGCGAAATTCCTTCAACTCTTCGATGAGTTGCTTCTTTGTCTTATATTCTTCTTTCATCCCGCTACCTCTTTAAAGGTGTTAAATAGAGAACTCCAAACTTGGTAATATTGTACTACAACTCAAACAGTAAGGCCAATAGATAACCATAGGTGAACTGTTGGGCAGTGGGAGAGGTGGAGCTTAACCCCTTAAACCCTCGATATAGAGATTGTTTTAAAACTGTGATAGAATAAATCTAATAGGAACGGAATTCTTAGAAAAGATCAAAACAGAAACCAATTTGGGTCATCATATAGGAGTCAATGGCCATAGGTCGGAAGAAGAAGGCTCTTATCCATATTGCAAAAGGAGACCTTCATCTCGATGATGAGTCTTATCGCCAGATCCTGAAAGGGGTGGCAGGGGTGGAGAGTTCAACCCAATTGACGAGAGAAGGATTTGAAAAAGTCATGAAACGGTTCCAAGAGATGGGCTTCAAGGGTCTCCTCCCCCATCCCTATCAGCCTGTGCCAAAAGGTAGACTCATCCCTTCCGGCAGTCCCCAAGGCTTGGAATTAATGACCTCGAGCCAACAGGATTTCATATCTTATCTTTTAGAAAGATTGGACTGGGACAATAAGCATTTTCATACCTTCTGTCAACGGATCATTAAGAGGCCCGGTCCCCTGACCAAACGGGACGGTCAAAAGATGATCATCGGTTTGATGGCGATACTGAGAAAAAAGGCAATCCAAAAAAGGAGAAGCAAATGAGAAGATATTGGAAGGTGGGCCTTGCGGGTGGACTCCTCATCTCCTTCGTGCTTGTCTCCGTTGGTAAGGAGACTCTTCCTGCCTTCATTGAAATGGAGGTGAAGGGAGTGAAGCTTGATGCCCTTGGACAAAATCCAGTGGTCATCCTTGTCGATAAGGATGGTAAAAAGGCCCTTCCCATCTGGATTGGCCTTCTTGAGGCAAATGCGATCGATAGGGAACTAAGGAATATCACCTCCGTTAGACCTATGACGCATGATCTCATCCATTCCATTCTGACACAGACTCATGTGAAGGTGAAGGAGGTAAGAATTGTCGACTTAAAAGACAATACCTATTATGCGAGACTCTTTCTGACATCTGACAACGGTTTAATTGAAATCGATGCCCGTCCCAGTGATGCGATTATCATCGCATTGAAATCTAAAACTCCGGTTTTCGTCTCCGCCAAAATTCTCCGCGACCAGGGAATTGTCCTTACCAAGAAGGAGGCCTTTGGAGAGCGATATGGAATTCGAATTCAGGAACTTACCCCCTCCTTAGCCTCACACTTTAACTTTAAAGGTTCAAGGGGCGTATTGGTCTCAGAGGTCCTTCCAGGGAGTACGTCAGAGGTTTCTGGGATCAGAGCTGGGGATATCGTCACCCAAATCAACCTCAAAGATGTGGAAAGTGTTCAGGAATTTGAAGAAATCTTTGATACGGTCAAGGCGGGCAGTTCAATTCAAATCCTGCTCTTCAGAGAAAACAAATTCCAAGAAGTGAATTTACCCTTCAAGCCCTAAACGAATACAAAGTCACGATATGACCGGGCGACCAACTTAGCTGTCGAGGCGTTTCAGGATTGGAACTTTAAGAAACGGAACCCCTTCTTCTTTGAGCAGAGTCTCCTCCTGAGGGGTGGCGACCCCTTTGATATTCCTCTTTTCCGCCTCTCCCCAATGGATCTTAAGGGCCTCCTTGGTGAATTCACTCCCTACGTCTTCAAAATGCTTATCCAGATAATCCTGAATCAGCCGAAGTGCTTGGTAGGGATTTTCGGAATTTCCTTCCTCTTTTTTTTTCTCCTCATTCTTTTTTATTGCAAATGGGGAGAAGACCTTTTCTACGTCGCTGTCGTTACAGACCGGACAGTTGATGATGGCAGAAGATTTCTGTTCCTCATAGGAGGCACTATCCCTGAACCAGCACTCAAATATGTGGCCGTTCGAACAGATAAGGTCGTAGGCGATCATTTCTAAGCCCTGAACTAACTTAACACCTTAACACTTTTCTGACAAGGGGTTTTTCTCATCTTTTTTCCCATTAAGGATGACTAAGAGGAAACATAGGAGAAAGCTAATTAAGGAAACAATGAGGGTCAATTGAAAGGTCCCCGTAACATCTTTTAAATAACCGCCTATGGTCGTCCCCAGGAACTGTCCGATGCCATGGATCAGGGTAACCAATCCATAAACAGAAGCCCTTTTTTCAATCACCTGATCCCCAACAGATGCCGCAATGATCGTGACAGTTCCTAAAAAGGTCAATCCAAAAAGAAAGGCGGAGAAAGCGAGGAAGGGAGTCTGATGTAATAGGAGGGGAAGAAGAACGGCCAATGAGATCATCCCATTGTTCCAGAGCAATGCCTTTCGTCTTCCCAGACGGTCTGAAATAAATCCCCATATCAATCCACTCCCCATGCACATCCAACCGAAAATGGCCCAGATATCTCCCACGGTTTTTTCTGCAAGTTGAATTTCTTCGACCATGTAGGCAACAAAATAAGTGGCATAGATGTTATAAGCGAAACCGAAGATGAAATACATTACAAAGATTGTTCGGAGGGTAAGCCCATCTCTCCTCACCGGGAGGAGAATGGTTTCCCTATGATCAACGATTTCTAAAGTTGGAAGGCTCATTTGGCCGGGTTTCTCCTTCAATAGGAAAAAACCTATGACAGACACGGTGAAGGTAATCATGGCCAGGAGGAGCCAGCATTGCCTCCATGCCTCTTGACCTAAATGGGACAGAAGATAGGGAAGCAGAAGGCCTGTGACAATGATGCCGAGGCCTGTCCCTCCAGTCACGACCCCGAGGGCCCTGCCCAACCTGTTCTCTTCAAACCATGCCATGGGTAAAGTGGTCATGGAAATGTGAGCGCCGGCACCCCCTCCTCCCATTGCGAAACCGAAGAAGAGAAGAGGAAGAAACTCTGACAATCGACTGATCACAAACATGGAGATCGATCCACAGAGAAGGGAGGCGATCACAACCCTTTTGGGACCGAATCGTGTTGTCAGCATTCCGCCAATAAGAGAAAAGAGAAGGTAACCCAGCATGATGGCTCCACTCAAAAGTCCCATCTCAATATAGTTGAAACCGAGGGATCCCCTCATACTGGGAATGAGCATGGGATAAGCAAAACGGCCAAACCCCAGACCTGCCATCTTAACCAGAACGCCCACCCCGACAATGACCCAACCATAGCGCATCGTCTTCATTGCCGACAACATTAATGCGAACTATTGACGAAGTCAACCCTTTCTGATATGGATAATTTCAAGATACCAGCGAAATGGACATAAGGAGAGAAGGAAGATGAAGGCGAAAGTTCATCAATCTGTTTTAGAGGTGGTCCAGGGCGATATCACTCGGGAGGCAACGGAGGCTATCGGGAATGCTGCCAACTCGGCATTGGCAGGAGGAGGTGGGGTGGATGGCGCCATCCACAGTGCAGGAGGGCCTTCCATCATGTCAGAACTCAAAGCCAAATATAAGGGATGTCCAACCGGCTCCGCTGTGATCACGGCCGGCGGAAATCTCAAAGCAAAATATGTCATCCATGCGGTGGGGCCAAGATATTCGAGATCCCCCAAAGATGCTCAACTTCTATTAAGCGCTTATCGAAAGAGCCTTGAATTATGCACCCAGAACATGATTTCTTCGATTGCCTTTCCCTCCATCAGTACGGGAATCTATGGATATCCCGTGGAAGACGCTTCCCGTATCGCATTAAAAACCGTCATTGACTATTTGAAGGATCACTCTGAAATCCAACTCGTCCGATTCGTTCTTTTTGATTCAAAAACTTACAGTGTTTATGAGGGGGCGTTGAAGGAATTAAGCATACTGGAGTGAACCCAACCCCGATGAAACAGAAGTCATTCATTACCCAATTCCAATGGGTTTCAAATCTCCCAACCGCCACTGATGCTGTGAAAACATGAGGGGCAGTAAACCGGGCAGAGGGATATCTCCAAAACTGTAGGTGGAATTATCCCAGGATCTTTTTGAGGGCTTCTTCCGTCTTCCGTCCTCTCGGCCCATCCCCTGGAAGGTAGATCATCACTCCTTTGCCACCCTTTAAGGGGAGGAGTTCGATCTTTCCTTCCGAGGCCATTTTGGTTGTGAGTTCGATGGGGTCTTTGTTAAAGTGTTTTCGGAAGGCTTCATTGAGCCCACTAAAGACGCTGTTGATACCTCTATAGGGTTCTTTTCGTAATTTTGTTATCCCCTCAATGATGAACTCTTCTTCAGAAAGGGATCGGTTTCCAGATTCCGATATCAATTGGATGATCTCTTCAGATGAAGGTCTTTTGGGAGCTTCTCCTAAAAGAAAAAGCATCACTCCTCCTTTAAAGGGCCGCGTTTCTATCTTTTTTTCATCAGCCAGTCTGGAAGTGGCTTCCACGGGGTTGGTCCCAAAATACTTTCTAAAGGCTTCATTGAAACCACTGTAGACGCTATGGATTCCCCGATACGGCTCTTTTCTCAACTTTTTGATCGCCTGAAGGACAAATTCTTCCTCGGTCATTTTCTTTGCTTCTTCCATTGCGGGCACCCCCTTTTTTCGTGTTACCTACCATCGATTCAATAGCCTCAAATCTCTAAATACCCCCTTCCCTGCCTCAAGAGTGAGATTGAAATCGGGTGTCAAAGATTAGAAAATTCTAATCTTCTTTTAATCTTCCTTTAATCTGTATGGTGTATAGTGATAGCCAAAGAAAAGAAAATATCTCTTTCCTCCTCATTCACCTTAACCCCATAAGAATCCACCGAACTCAACGAGTTTGGTGGATTTTTTATTATTCATTCCAGCCTTTTAAAGTCGAACCCCTCTTCAAGAATGAAATTCTTCAGATCCTTCACATTGATCTTTTTTTCGATGGCGTTGAGTATCTCTGAAACGCCCCGAGTTTGTCCGAGAAAAATACAACCGGCGATTCGGTCCTCTTTGAAGGTCACCTTGCAATAGTTGCACTTTTCCCGATTGCTTTTTACCACAAACTCCAACTTTCCCTCCGGATCGATCTCGCCTGCGGCCGTGAGATCAATACCCACGACTTTCAGGGTATTGGAGACCACGGTCCCTTCATAGACTGCTTTTCCCCCAGATATATTGATTCCAGCCACCTCCCCCTGCCTTTGGGCGGCTGGCCAGATTCCGTAACAGCGGCCTCGATGTTCTGCAACATCTCCTGCTGCAAAGATACCCTCACTCTTCGTCTCCAATCGATCATTGACCAAAATTCCGTTCTTTGTCTCCAAACCCGCTGATTTGGCGAGTTGTACGTTTGGCCTCACCCCCGCTGAGAGGATCACCATCTGGCCCTCAACGATTCTCCCCTCTTTAAGACGTAACCCCTCCACCTCTTCTTTCCCAAGAATTTCATCAGTTTGGCCATTGAGGAAAAAGGAGAACCCCATCTCCTCCATTTTCGCTTGAAGGATTTGGGCCCCATCATTGTCCATCTGTCTCGGAAGGATCCTTGGGTTATACTCAATGACCGCCACCTTCACCCCTCGCCTGAGCAAGGCCCCTCCTGTCTCCAATCCCACGAGACCCCCCCCAATGAGGATCGCCTGGCTCACCCTTTCCGAAAATGCCTTCATATTGATGGCATCCTGCATCGTCCGGAGGGTGAAGACCCCCCTCTTTTCCGACCCTTTTATCGGAGGCACAAAGGCAGTGCCACCTGTCGCCATTAGCAAAAGGTCATAGGAATAGGTCTTTCCTTTTTTGCTGATGACCTCTCTTTTTTCTGGATGGACCTCCGAAATCGATTCCTCCAAATGGAGAGAGATCTCCCTATTCTGATACCACTCCTTGGTATGGATGGTGATGTCCCTAAGGGTCACTTCTCCAACGACCAACTCTGGGAATCGCACCCGGTAGTAAAAAGGATAGGCTTCTTCTGTAAAGATGTGGATCTCCCCTTTCTGATCAGCCTCCCTGATCTTGACCGCTGCCCTTGCACCCGCTCCACCATCCCCTATAATGAGATATCGCTTTATATCCATCCCCCTCTATTCCTTTTCGTATTTTTTTAATATTTCATCGCATCCCGGAGTTCCCGTGTTAAGAGTTCTACCGTCCCCCTTGTCCCTCCTGCCAACTTCTTTCGCCACTCTCCATCGGTCTCGAACCGGCCTTCACCAATTCTCTCACCCCAAGGTTTGATCGCCTCCCGAATTCCAAAATAGTCGAAGGAGTCATTCTTCAGCTCCTTTGATCGGGCCATCACATCCGGGCTCACCCGGATGAAGGCACGGAGGGCTGCTCCTGTCTTAATGCTGTATTTCCGACCTGCCCAGGCCTTTGGGAAAAGGGCCAGAATCGCCTTAAAGTAGTTCAGAAAAAAACGTTTTCCGTTCTGTTCAAATTCCTTGAATCGATTCGCTCCTCCAAGGTTCTCGATATTGCTGAAAAGACCCACCATCTCATCGGCAAGCGAGGCCTGTGAAACTCGACCCTTCCCCACGCCCAAAATCTTGATCTCTCCATGCAAAGGCGAACTCTCTTCTTCATTGAGATTACGGATGACGTCATGGGCTAAGGCCTGATACCGATCGGCATAGAGCCTTCGACCGGCTAAAGAGATCAGATGGGAAGGGTTGAGCCGGGTATGTTTTGCGTTGATCGTAACAAAAAGTTCCACGGTCTGGCGAGGATCTAAAGTATCGAAGAGAACAGCAGGAACATCGACCTCCAAATCCTTTTCCGCTCGGGCGCTGAGTGCTAACAGCCGGTGCTGACCATCCAGACATCGAAGGATTCCAGGTTCTTCAGGAATCTGAAGCATCCCCAAGTTAGGATTCTTTCCAATGGGTGAAAAGATGAGCCGTCTTTCCGTAATCATGATCACCGCTCCCGGGATGGCAGGTAGATTTTGAGCTTCCCGGCAATCCGAATAATATTGGACCAATTCCCGAATCTTCTTTCGAATCATCGGCCTCTGAAAGGCGGCCTCACTCCGTCCGATCCGCTTCTCCAACATCTCCCAATTGATGGCCGAAGTTTTAACAGTTTTCCGGGGCGTCTCCCCCTCCTCTATAGTTGAATAATTTAACACTTCGAACTTAACCAACTTCTGAATGTCCCCGGATGTAAAAGAGGTCTGATAGAACTCCACACCAAATTGTCTAACCTTATGTGCTGGAACAGTAATCATGAACCCCACCTCCCTTTATTATTTCCCGCTATGCGCGGGGCGCTAAGCGCCCTTTAATAGTTAAATATATAGATACCAAAATTTTTATCCCTTCACAAGCGATTTTTACTCCCTGTCTTAACCCCAGATTTTGGGGGAGGAATGGCAGATCCAACTCCTGAGCTTGCAAAATGGAATCCTTTTAGTTAAAAAAATCATAAATAGAGTCTGTTTATAAATTGTCCCCTAAACCGGAATCCAGTATTTTCACAAGATTCTGGATGCCCCCGTATCAAGTATCCCGTGTCAAGCATGGGACAGGCTAAGGCAGGCTCATCAAGTCCGGCATGACGAACTGACAGAATTTATCGACAGGTACTAATACCAACGCATTAAATAAAATGACATCACCCCCCACCCTCTCCCTTTCCCCTTGGAGACTGTGTCGTAATCGCAAGTAGAGGGGGAGGGCTAGCTGGGGGGTAAAAAGACTTAATGCGTTGGTATTAATACAAACGCATTAAATGATTTAACGTAGTGCAGCCCTTCATGGGCGTAAAAAGATGATGACGATTCAGGATGATTGGGGCCATGACCCCTCGGTTCAAAGCATGCGGCGCGTGTTTGCCCGCATGGAGAGCGCTCAAAAGGAGTTATTGGAGTTTTTGAACATTTCACCTTTAAACCCAATACTCCGGCGCAGGCGTGAAGGAGCCCGGACATTTTTCGAGCGGCTCTGGCCCGTCGCAGCCCAAAGGGGCGTTGTGGTGAACGAAGAAGATGCCGTCTCCCTTTATATACACTGCCTGGCCCGGACATTCAGATCAGATGGCGTTGAGGTCCCCGGTGAGGCCCTGCCTCGCGATAAGAGAATCATCAAATTTCTATCCGAGGAGCGCTTATGATCCATCTGCGTTTGTTCGGCCGTTGTCGCATCTACCACGACCCAGTCACTCCTGTGCTCCGAGCCCCTGCCCAAATCGGATGGGATGCCTGGTTTCGTAGTATCGACTTAGTGACCCCCCAACGGTTAAAAGGAGAGGAACTGCTTTTACGCACGCGTGGCTGGTGGACGGTGGAACCTCATGATGTGGCCGAAGTGGTTAAAAGGCATGGTCGGCTGGTTGTTGGCGAAGGAGGTGAGCTGATGGTGGAACTGACGGATCAAAAAGACGCCGAGGCGCTGTCAGCTGCTTTATCTGAGCGGTTTGGGGAACAGGTTCTGATCGCTCCCTGATGGGTGAATGGTCTCACATCGCGAATCCAGCCTGCATCCATCATTCCAGAGGAGAGCTTCATATGAGAAACAAACCATACCATATACACAGAAAGCAACAAACCCAGAAAATAGGCACTTATGAATCGATTGATGAGGTTCTTAAGAAATTAAAAAAGCCCGGCCCAAAAGGGAGTGATTACAGAGAGCGCTCCCTCAAGATACACGGCCTCATCTGTGCGAAATGTGGGAGGGAGTTTGATGAGAAAACAAAGGATCTCCTCACGGTACACCACAAAGATGGAAATCACCTGAATAATCCTCCGGATGGATCGAACTGGGAAAATCTATGCGTCTACTGCCATGACGACGAACACACCCGGGAACTCCTCGGGAAGTATTTAAGGGATGAAAAATAGGGTATCGGGTTTGTTTATCGACCATACATTCCAGTGATCGAGGCTGACTCGATTACTTTTCCCTCAATCGCTTTCTTAAAGGCCGAAAGCGAGGTGTTCACCCCCAGTTCGAGCTTCTCCACGTTTAAGGCGTAGAGAGTCACCACATAAGGATGGTCGCCCGTTCCTTTAGGAGGCTGAGGTCCCCCATAGCCAATATCCCCAAAGGAGTTTTTGAGCTCTATTGACCCTGGAGGCATCTTTTTTCTGGATGCTCCTTCATCAACAGAGTTTACTCCTTTTGGGATGTTAATCACCAGCCAGTGTACCCAGTTTTGCGCCACTGGATGGGGATCAACAATCGACAAAGCAAAGGATTTCGTGTTAGCAGGAACGTTTTTCCAAACAAGAGGTATTGAAATATTCTTCCCTCCGGCTCCAGGCATGACATACTGAATCGGAATCTTTCCCTGATCCTTAAATGCTGAAGATGAAATCTCCATGGCTCCACCCCCTGAAACATTCTGACTAATAAGTAACAACATGAGAACAAGAATTAATAAAATTCTTTTCAAGTCATCCATTGGCTCACCTCCTTCCGAGTTCTGAAAAGTTGGTCATTTTATACCTCCTATTTCTATCAAAAATGAAGGATGGGGTCAAACAAAATGCATCATTTTCAGTAGGTCAAGGGTTATGTCTGCCGAACTGGGGCAAGAGAATTCATAATTCGATTCGATTGATGAGGGTGATGCCGGTATAATAGCAACAGCAGGCGCTATCAAAGCTGTTATCGAAGACCCTCTTTTTTCCATCCTGGAAGAGGATTCGAACAAAACAGAGCCCGCCTGGTAGGTCAGAAGTTCGTGTTTCAATCACGATCCCTCCTCCCCAGGATTTAAATTTTTTGTGAAAAACCCTATCCCCAACCTGGAGGTAGGTGTGTTTTCCAACTCTTGGTTTTGTTGCTGTAGGATTCCCTATTCTCTTCTGAGGAAGTTTATTCAATGATCTTTCTCCCTCTCCCAGTATATAATGGTTATTTTATTGTTTCAAGACGACTTCTGGCACGATGCCCCCTCTTTTTCCTCTCCCATCTCCGATGGACCCAGAACCATTGATCGGGGTACTGACGGACCATGGATTCAAGAGTTTGATTGAAGAGTTGGGTATTGGCTTCGATATCCCTTTTAAGGTCACCCGTCTTGATCAATTCAAGAGGTTCCTTGATGATGAGACGATGTCTTTGAAACCCATTCCGAACCATAAAAACAGGCACAACGGGAGCCCCTGTTTTCAATGCCAGGGTAGCCAGACCAGGAGTGGTGGGTGCCTTTCTCCCAAAGAAATCGGCCCACACCCCTCTCTTGCGCTTCGCCCTTTGATCGATCAAAATTCCAACCACTCGATTCTTAGAAAGTGCCTGAATCACTTTCCGGCTCGCATTTTCAGGGGGGATCATCTCAAGGCCTGCCACCTTTCTTATCTCTGTAATCCATCGATCTATTATTTTCTGTTTGATAGGTTTGGCAATGACCAGGATTGGGTTTCCAATCACCTTTGACATGAAACCCATTAATTCCCAATTTCCGAAATGTCCGATAAGGAGAAGCCCTCCCTTTCCCTTCTCAAGAAGCTTCAGTGCTTTCTCAAGTCCCTCCACACTCACCTTTTTCTTAAAATCCCCCATATCCAACCCAGGAATTCGGAAAAACTCAACAGCCATCATTCCCAGATTTTGGAAGGTCCTTCTGGCAATTCCACGGATCTCACTTTTTGATTTTTCTTGACCAAAAGCGAGAGTAAGATTCTGAAGAGCTACTTTCCGATGTTCCCAATCCAGGCAGTAACCCAGATTTCCTAATTGTCTCCCCACCCAGAGGCTGAACCCATCAGGGAGAAGATTGATGAAGAGGCTGAATCCTTTCAGAAGTAAGTAGACGAGATACGGGAACAAACGAATCACTCCCCAGGTCTTATTTCAATCCTTAGCTAAATCCCAATAACCAAATCACAAGCTCCAAATAAATTCCAATATCCAATTTCCGAATTCTAAAAAAATGACTATACACGACGACATAAGTTTTGCAGGATTTGTCATTCCGGGCTTGCCCGGAATCCAGCGTTTTTTTGGATTCCTGCTTTCACAGGAATGACGCCCTTCTCTAAGAGTTATGACGCTGTATATAATTC
>Ga0163209_1001163_pt1 | contig 11489 bp, 9 predicted proteins | sample Kivu_160m_FD_113538 | JGI IMG/M metagenome (GOLD analysis project Ga0163209, IMG submission 113538) | Freshwater microbial communities from Lake Kivu, Western Province, Rwanda to study Microbial Dark Matter (Phase II) - Kivu_160m | ecosystem: Environmental > Aquatic > Freshwater > Lake ... | reverse complement strand
CTCCTGCGATTCCTGCCTTGCCATCAATAGGCGCGGCGCACTCGATATCATCGAGATCGACGAGGCCAGCAACCGCGTCATAGACGCTATGAACGACCTCAAAGAAAGGGTCAACTACTCTCCGAATATCCTGCGCTACAAGGTATATATCATCGATGAGGTGCACATGATAACCAGGGAGGGCGCCAACGCCTTTCTCAAAACTTTAGAGGAGCCTCCCCCGCACGTTATTTTCATCCTGGCGACAACCGATCCTCACAAAATAATATCCACTATCACTTCACGCTGCCAGCGCTTCGATTTCCACCGCCTTTCCAGCAGCGCCGTCATCTCACGCCTGGCACATATCTGCGCAAAGGAAGGGATAGAGATAGACCCCGAGTCTCTCAAGTTGGTGGCCAAGGTAACTACAGGCAGCCTGCGGGATGCAACTAATTTACTGGAACAGCTCATTACCTATAACGGCAACAGCATCAGCCTGGCACAAGCACAGGCTATGCTGGGCATTAGCGGTGACCTGCGCATACGCGAGCTGGCGCGCTGTATAGTTGCCATGGACGTATCCTCGGGGCTCAAAGTCATCAACGCTGTGGCGGGAGAGGGCCTCGACCTGCGGCAATTTAATCGCGAACTGGTGGACTACATGCGCCAGCTCCTGCTGGCCAAATCAGGCTCTGCGGATATGATAGACGCCACCTCCGACGACCTTGCCGAGATGCAGAAAGTTGCTGGAAGCACGACTCTCGATTACCTGCTTAATGCTATTAAGCTGTTCAGCAGCGTCGACCTGCGCATGGACACCTATTCGCCCCTGCCGCTGGAACTCGCCCTCGTGGAAAGTGTCGTATCGCAGCATGCCAGGGACAAGTCCGCCGCTGCGGATCAGCCGCCCGGCAGGGAGTGGCAGTCGTCCCGTCCCACCATGCCAACGCTCAGGGTCAGCCGGCCGGCCGAACAGTCACGGCCGGCCAGCCTTGTAAGCAGGCCCGGTAAGGTTGCTGAAGCACCGCCCCAGGCCTCCGCGCCTCCCACTCCGGCCATCGATCCGATAGAGCAACACCGTCCGTCGGAGCCACTCAAGATGGATGATCCCAACGATTTGAAGTATTTGCAGGACCACTGGAAAGATTTCATTAATTCCATGCGCGGTGAGGGCTCCGGGGGCAACCTGGATGCCCGGCTGCGCCATGCCTGTGAGCCTGTCGAGATCAGGGACGGCAATCTCATCCTAAGTTTTTATCACGATTTCCACAAGAGCTACATAGATAACCGCAAATACCTGCATATTATCGAGAAGAAGCTCAAAGAGGTTTTCGGCCACACTTATACGGTGACCTGTATACTAATGCAGCAGGGAGGAGCCAAATCCGAGCTTAAGCCTGCCAGCAGCAACCACCTGGTGGAGGCTGCCCTGAGCATGGGAGCCAGGATCGTAGAAGATAACTCTGAAACGGAGGGGAAATGAGTCAATTTAACCTGCGCCAGATACAGGAATTGCAAGCCAAAATGATCAAGGCCCAGGAGGAACTGGGCAATACCAATGTGGAGGTAACGGCCGGTGGAGGCGCCATTAAAATAATCATCAACGGGCATCAGCAGTTCCAGTCGATCTCAATTTCACCTGAAGTCGTCAACCCCGAAGACGTCGATTTTCTGCAAGACCTGGTATTGGCTGCCTGCAATGAGGCAGTGCAAAAATCGCAGGAATTGGCGGCACAGAACATGAGCAAGCTGACAGGCGGTCTCAAGATACCGGGGCTCACGTAGGAGGGAGATTTGAACCCCGATTTCCTCCCCTCCGCCCGGCCCATTTCCAGGCTCATCGAAGAGCTGAACAAGCTGCCGGGTGTAGGCCCCAAGAGCGCCCAGCGCCTGGCCTATCACCTGCTCCAGTCGCCACCTGAAAAGTCTCGCGACCTGGCCGAGGCCATAATCTCACTAAAACAGAATCTCAGGCTGTGCTCTGTCTGCCTTAACATAACCGATTCCGATCCCTGCGGCATATGCTCCGACGGGACGCGAGATATTACAAGGATTTGTGTTGTCGAGGAGCCGATCGATATTTTACCTCTGGAGCGAACTAAAAAATTCCACGGGCTCTATCACGTGCTGCACGGTGTTATATCTCCCGGCGACGGCATAAAGCCCGAGGACCTGCATATCAGGGAACTGCTGGATCGACTGACCTCTAACAGCATCATCGAGGTCATACTGGCCACCAATCCCAATGCGGAGGGCGAGGCCACTTCGATGTATATTCAACGACTGGTCTCCCCCCTGGGCATCAGGGTCACCCGGCTGGCCCGCGGCCTGCCTTTCGGGGGTGATCTCGAATATGCCGACGATGTTACGCTCAGCCGCGCCCTGGAAGGGCGGCAGGAGATGTATTAGCTCACCCATGTCCGCGCGGGTCTATCGTACTACCGGCATCATCATAAAGCGTCATAAATTCGGCGAAGCTGACCGGCTCCTTACCATTTTTACCGCAGACTGCGGCAAGGTGAGGGCTATAGCCAAGGGGGCCATGCGGCCCGGCAGTAAGCTGGGGGGCAACGTAGAGTTACTCACACACAGCCAGCTTATGCTGGCGCGCGGCCGCAACCTGGATATAGTCACCCAGGCACAGACACTGGATACCTTTCTGTCCATACGCGACAGCCTCGAACTTATGTCCTGCGGCTTCTACCTCGCGGAACTGGTCGACAATTTTACCGAAGAGAACGTCGAGGACAGGGATCTGTTTGAGTTGTTGCTCGCTACGCTCAGGATCCTGTCGGAGACGGGGGAAGGGGAACGCATCGTGCGCTACTTCGAATTGCGTCTGCTGGGTCACCTGGGTTACAGCCCACAACTCCAGAAATGTGCCAACTGCAACAGGATGCTGCAGCCTGAAGCCAACTATTACAGCCCGGCACAGGGCGGGACGCTCTGCCGGGAGTGCGGCTATCCCTATATGGCAGCCAGTACCATATCGGTGAACGCGCAGAAAGTACTGCGCCTCTGGCAGCGCAGCGATATCGCCATTGCCGGCCGGGTCAAGCTCAGTGCTGTACTGGCGAGGGAAATCAAAAGCATCCTGCGAGATAACATCCGCTACGTACTGGAAAAGCAACTTAAATCGATCGAGTGGATGGACAGGCTGGCAGGGGATAGCAACTTAAACGGGAATAAAACGGCAAGCCATAACAATGACAGCGGCCCGCTGTGAAAGTCTATACCTTCGGCCAGCTCTCTATAGTGCCCAGGTAATCGTCCAATATCTCAGCCCTCCGTATCTGACGCACCTTGCCTGCGGGCGTTACAAGAAGCTCCGCACAACGCAGCTTGCCGTTATACTGGAAGCCCATAGCATAGCCGTGGGCGCCGGCATCGTGCAATATAAAGATATCGCCCGGCACCACTGCCGGCAACGGGCGGTTCACGGCGAACTTATCGTTGTTCTCGCAAAGAGAGCCGGTCACATCGTATACGTGGTCTTTCGGCTCATTTTCTTTGCCCAGCACCGTCATATGATGGTATGCGCCATACAGCGCGGGCCGCATCAGGTTGGCCATGCAGGCATCCAGTCCCACGAAATCCTTATATTTACGGGACACGTGCCTGACCTTCGTTATCAGGAACCCGTGCGGGCCCGTTATGGCCCTGCCGCATTCGGTAACGATGCGCACCGGGCCCAAATCCATATCTTCAATATATTTCTTATAGGCGCCGCGGATGCCCGTGGATACCGCGTCCAGATCAATGGCCGGCTGCTCGGGCTTGTAGGGAATGCCGAAGCCGCCACCCAGGTTGATGAAATCGAATTTTATGCCCGTATCATGGCTAATCATTGCAGCCAGCTTAAACAGCATTACTGCGGTTTCTTCCAGGTATTGCTCGTCCAGCATATTGGAGACGATCATTGTGTGCAGACCGAATCGCTCGGCGCCAAGCTCCATGGCCTTGATATAGGCGCCCCGTATCTGCCCCGTAGTAACCCCGTACTTGGCCTCCCGGGGATCGCCGATGAAGTCGTTGCCTTTTCTCAGCGGTCCCGGGTTGTACCTGAAGCAGATAAGTTGCGGCATCCCCGCATTTTTATCAAGGTAGCCTATATGTGACCGGTCATCAAGGTTGATGATGGCGCCGAGTCGTTTTGCCTTAGTATATTCATCGGCAGGCGTATCGTTGGAGGTGAACATGATATTCTCACCTCGCATACCCAGTTTTTCAGCGATGACAAGCTCGGCCAGGGAACTGCAGTCCACTCCGAAGCCCTCCTCCTTCAATATATTCACGATATGGGGGTTAGGGCAGGCCTTTACTGCGAAATAGTTCCTGTATCCGGGCTTCACCCACACGAAGGCTTTTTTATATGACCCGGCAGTGTCCCTGATGCCCTGCTCATCATAGAGATAAAAGGGCGTCGGGTATGCGCGCAGAGCTTCCGGTAGTACCCTTAAAATGCGCTCCGGCACCGGCTTGGAAGACTCGCGGCGGATGACATCACACCTTACCACCTGCTTCGACCGGGCGATACTCTCCAGACTTTTTATCTCCGGATGGCTGCCCGGCTGCTCCTTTGCCTCATTCCGCAGCGAATTCCCGTATACAGCCAACCCTTTTTTTGCGCCAGCCGGGCTGATATAGCCGTCATTGGAGGCGATTGCCGCGTAAATGCGCAGGGAAGCCTCTTTCCCCTTTATGTTCTGTATGGTGCCTCCGTTCGCACCATGTACTATTATTTTATCGATAGCTGCGGGATTAACGCGCAGCATGGCTACTCTCTCCTGAAACAGCCGCCGTTCGTCCGTCTTCATTTTGTTCTCTCTCGTACTTTAATAGCCGGTTAAATTATAACTTATCCGACGGATTTAGTGCCTGCCTGCGTGGCTGCGATGATCACCACGCGTGAAATGTACGAGTAAAACTGCTATAATATCCCGCGTTATGCCGTCTCAGCTGCCCCTATACGTACAAGCTCTGCTTGATCCAGGGGCATACCCCGACCGCCCGGCAGGGGTTAAATTACTGCAGACGCAGATGTCTTTCATCTTTCTCACCGGCGAGTACGCCTACAAGACCAAAAAGCCGGTTAACCTGGGATATCTGGATTACACCACCCTTGAGAAAAGGGAGTATTTCTGCCGCCAGGAAATGGAGCTCAACCGTCGCCTTTGCCCGGCCGCCTACCTGGATGTGCTGCCCATAACTGAATCACCCGGCGGTATTCAGCTCGGCGGCTCGGGAAAAGTCATCGAGTACGCGGTCAAAATGAAGCAGCTCCCCCTAGACAGGATGATGGACCTGCTGATCCCACGTGACCAGGTCACACCGGCCATGCTGGGGCAGGTAGCCGGATTGATGGCGGATTTCCACAGCCGCGCGGCCACCAATTCTGCCATAAGCGCCTACGGCAGCCTTGATGGAATAAGAACCAACACCGACGAGAATTTCGATCAGACGGTTAAGTATACCGGCATAATTATCCGGGAAAAATACCACCGCCTCATAAAGGAATATACCGACAAATTCCTGCTCAGTCATTCTTCTCTATTTAGCAGCCGCGTGTCCGGCGGAAAGATACGGGACTGCCACGGAGACCTGCATGCAGCTCATGTATGCTTTGCCGACAACATCTATATTTACGACTGCATCGAGTTCAACGACCGCTTCCGCTATTGCGATACGGCCTCCGAGATCGCCTTCCTCGCAATGGACATCGACCGCTACGGCAGGGCCGACCTGGCGAACTCGTTCGTCAAAGACTATATCCGCGCCAGCGAGGACAGCGAACTGGAGTCGCTGCTGAATTTCTACAAGTGCTACCGGGCGTATGTCAGGGGCAAGGTGGCCTGCTTTAAATACGACGACCCGTACCTCAAGGATAAGGATTCCATACTTCGGGAAGCACAGCTTTATTTTGATTTAGCTTACAGGTACGCATTCCCCAGGCCTGCATTGATCATAGCTACCGGCCTGATAGGCACAGGCAAAACCACCGTGTCCAGGGCAATCGGCCGGGGCCTCGACTGCAGCGTGCTCTCCTCCGACGTTATCAGGAAAGAGCAGGCCGGGGTCTCACCCACCGAGCGGCATTACGACAGCTTTGCGTCCGGCCTTTACAGCCCGCAATCTACGCAAAAGACCTATAGTGAGCTTTTCCGCAGGGCGGGCGAGCAACTCGCTAAAGGGCATTCGGTGGTGCTGGATGCCTCCTTCAGGAAGCGTCCCGACCGCCAGGCAGCCCGAAACCTGGCTCTAGAATATAGCTCGGCCTTCCTGGCAGTGGAATGCACTGCCCCTGATGATATTATCAGGCAACGTCTGGAAAAAAGGAGTCGGGCCGGATCGGTATCGGATGGGCGTTGGGCGATATTCGCAGATATAAAGAAAGATTACGATACAGTGGATGAGCTGCCACAGGGTGAGCACCTGGTACTTGACACTGTGAGTTCATCAGGTAATATTATTGCATCGATTTTGCAGAGGATAAATGTTTTATGAAATATGATATCAGGGACATCAAGCTTGCGGCCGAAGGTAAGCTCCGTATTGAGTGGGCCGGCCACCAGATGCCGGTTCTCAAGCTCATCCAGGAACGTTTTTCAAGGGAGAAACCTTTTAAAGGCATACGCATTTCCGGCTGCCTGCACGTCACTACCGAGACAGCCAACCTGGCCTATGCGCTCAAGGCCGGCGGGGCCGACCTGGTGCTATGCGCCTCCAATCCCCTCAGCACGCAGGACGACGTGGCCGCTTCACTGGTAAAGTCCGGATTCCCCGTATTTTGCATCAAGGGAGAGGACAACAAGACCTACTATAAACACATTATGGCCGCTCTCGACCATAAGCCGCAGTTGACCATTGACGACGGCGCCGACCTGGTCAGCACCATACACCGGGAGAGGGTCGGGCTACTGCGGAATGTCATCGGCGGGACCGAGGAAACCACCACCGGCGTGATACGCCTAAAGAATATGGCCAGGGCTAAGAAGCTGAAATATCCAGTTATTGCTGTCAACGATGCCAAGACCAAGCACTTCTTCGATAACCACTACGGAACCGGGCAGAGCACCATAGATGGCATCACGCGGGCAACCAACATACTCTGGGCAGGTAAGGTTGTGGTAGTGGCAGGATACGGGTACTGCGGCCGCGGCGTGGCGCGCCGTGCCCACGGGATGGGCGCCCGCATCATCGTTTGCGAGGTAGACCCCATCAGCGCGCTGGAAGCGGCCATGGATGGATTCCATGTCATGCCCATCCTGGATGCCTCCGCACTGGGCGACGTCTTCATCACCTTGACCGGTAATCGACACGTACTGGACAGGGCACATTTTGCCCGGATGAAGGACGGCGCCATACTCGCCAACAGTGGTCATTTCAACGTGGAGATCAACATACCGGCCCTGGAAAAAATGGCGGCATCCAAGCGGCGCACCAGGCAGTTCGTGGATGAGTACGAGTTGGCCGGGGGCAGGCGCGTATACTTGCTGGGCGAAGGGCGTCTGATCAACCTGGCGGCGGCCGAAGGCCACCCCGCCAGCGTCATGGATATGAGCTTTGCCAACCAGGCGTTGGGACTTGAATACCTGGTTAAGAATAAGGGCAAGCTCAAGCCCGATGTCTACCCGGTGCCGCTGGAGACCGACAATGAAGTCGGCCGTCTGAAGCTCAAATCAATGAACATTGACATAGACAAGCTCACTCGTGAGCAGCAAAAGTACCTGGGAAGCTGGGAAGAGGGAACTTAAATCACAAAGGAGCAACTATGAAAAACACTTTCATGAGGTCACCCAAGTATTTCTTCACATCTGAGTCGGTTACGGAGGGACACCCCGACAAACTCTGCGACCAGGTCGCCGACGGCATACTCGATGCCATGATCAAAGACGACCCCGGGTCCAGGGTAGCCTGCGAAGTGGCCGTCACCATCGGGCTGGTGATCGTTCTGGGAGAGATAACAACAAAGACTTATGTCGAGATACCCGACGTGGTCAGGCAGGTTGTAAAGGAAATAGGTTACACCAAGCCCGATTTCCAGTTCGACTATCAGAGCCTTGCTACCATAGTGTCCATCAAGAAGCAGTCGCCCAATATCAATGCTGGCGTGAGCAAGGCGCTGGAGGTGAGGTCCAGCGGCAGGAAAGTGGACGAGCTGGACCTGACCGGCGCCGGAGACCAGGGAATGATGTTCGGCTATGCCTGCAACGAGACCAAAGAGTTCATGCCGTTGCCTATCGCACTGGCGCACAAGCTGACCCTGCGCCTGGCCGAAGCCCGTAAGAAGAGCATCATCCCTTACCTGCGCCCGGATGGCAAATCCCAGGTGACCGTGGAATACAGCTATGGCAAGCCCAAGAGGATCGAGGCAGTGGTCATCGGAGCCCATCACGACCCCGCACCGAATAATGAGACCATTCGCCATGATATCATCCAGAAAGTAATCAAGCCGGTCATCCCGGCCGGCATGATGGATAAAAACACCAAGATATATATAAACAGCGCTGGGCGTTTCGAGGTGGGCGGACCTGTTTCCGATACAGGTTTCACCGGCCGCAAGCTGCTGGTAGACACCTACGGCGGGTATGCCCGCCACGGCGGTGGCGCATTCTCCGGCAAGGACCCGACCAAGGTGGATAGATCAGCCACCTACATGGCGCGATATATAGCTAAAAACTGTGTGGCTGCAGGGCTGGCTGACAGGCTGGAGCTGCAGGTGGCGTATTCCATCGGCGTGGCTCACCCCCTGTCAGTCTCCATCGAGACCTTCGGCACCGGCAAAATCTCCGATGCCACAATACTCAAGCTCATCCATAAGCATTTCGATATGCGGCCCGAGGCCATCATCAGGTACTTCGATCTGCGCAGGCCTATCTATAGGGCCACGGCATCCTACGGCCATTTCGGCCGCACTGACGTAAAGTTCCCCTGGGAGAAGATCGACAAAGCCAGGATACTGAAGGCTGAAGCAGGGATATAGATAATGGCGTCACGGATCAGGTTTGGTACCGACGGCTGGCGGGCCGTTATTGCCGAGGATTTCACCTACGATAACGTCCGCGCCTGCGCACAGGGCGTTGCCGATTATGTGAAAAGCGCGGGCATAGCCAGAGGAAGTATCGTCATAGGCTTCGATACCCGCTTCGGATCTGATGAGTTCGCAGCGGCAGCGGCAGAGGTTCTGGCAGGCAACGGCGTCAAGGTGTTTCTCTTGCCCAGGCCCGCACCCACACCGGTCACCAGCTTCACCGTGACGGCCCTCAAGGCCGACGGCGGTATCATGATCACGGCCAGCCATAACCCGGCCAACTACAACGGTTTCAAGTACAAGGTCGCCAGCGGCTCCAGCGCGCCCACGGAAGTCATCTCGCAAATCGAGCAATCCGCTAACGCAGCGGTAGATGCGGGGACGGTAAGGCGGCTCGACCTCGGCGAGGCGCTCAAGAAAAAGCTTGTCACCTACCACGACCCGTACCACGCCTATGCAAAGCACCTTAACCGCCTCATAAATATCGAGGCGCTCAAGAAGAACAAGCTGAAGATCGTCGTAGATTCAATGTTCGGCGCCGGCATCGGTTATTTCAAAAGCCTGCTGGAAGGGGGACAGATCGAGATACACGAGATCAACCGCGCACGCAATCCGCTCTTCCCGGGCATACAGCCTGAACCTATCAGCAAAAACCTCAGCAAGCTCGCCAGGCAGGTCATCCGGGACGATGCAACGGTTGGATTCGCCACCGACGGAGACGCTGACCGAATCGGCATCATCGATGAAAACGGCCGCTTCATGACCACGCAGGAAGTATTCGCGCTTCTTGCCCTGTATTTCCTGGACGTGCGCAAAGAGCGCGGCCCCCTGGTCAAAACGCTTACTTCAACCGATATGCTCTTCACTATCGGCGAGATCTACAACGTACCCGTCTTCGAGGAGCCTGTGGGCTTCAAGTACGTAGCGCCCGTCATGATCAGGGAAAAGGCCCTGCTGGGCGGCGAAGAGAGCGGAGGCTACGGTTTCCGCGGGCATATACCCGAGAGGGACGGCATGCTGGCCGGCCTGTATTTTATCGATTATATCGTCAGAACGGGTAAGTCTCCCTCACAATTGCTGGCCAACCTCTTCAAAAAGGTCGGGCCTCACAGCTACGACAGGCTGGACATCCACACCACCGATGAAATCAAGCAGCAAATGCTGGCCAGGATGTCCGCGGCGCCTGCCGCGAAGATAGGCGGCCAAAAGGTTGTGAAGCTGGATACGAGAGATGGATTCCGCTACAAGCTGGAGGACGGCTCGTGGCTGCTGGTACGCTTCTCCGGCACGGAACCGCTGGTGCGCATTTACGCCGAGTGCGGTTCCGTGGAAGAGGTGCAGAAACTAATACAATACGGCCAGGAAATGGCAGGGGTATGAGATATGGCAAACCTGGACGACAGTTCCGTTTACACTTCTTTAGATAAATACGGCATGGGGGCGCAGATACGCCGACTTCCAGACCAGTGCCGCCAGGCCTGGGACAAAGCCTGCAGGTTCAAACTGCCAAACGACTACTCTGATATCGATAAGGTTGTGATACTGGGTATGGGGGGCTCGGCCATTGGTGGGGACTTGCTCAAAGGGCTGACTGCTCCACTGAGCCGCCCGCTTGTGCTGGTACACCGTGATTATAATCTTCCCGCATGGGTAGACGATAAGACCCTGGTCATCGGGGCAAGCTATTCAGGCAATACCGAGGAGACGATCTCGGGTTTCACGCAGGCGCTGAAAAAGGACTGCAAGACACTGGTCATCTCGACGGACGGCAGACTAACAGACCTGGCCCGCGAAAACAGTGTGCCGGTTTTCGTTATAGAGCACGCTTCTCCTCCCCGCGCAGCCCTGGGCTATAGTTTCCTACCCTTGCTGGCAATAATGCAAAGCCTGGGCTTCACAAGTGCCGAAGCGGCGGACGTGGATGGCATGGTCAGGGCTTTGGAAACACTTGGAGCAAGCTGGCAGGACGACAGCCCTACCGAGCGCAACCAGGCCAAGATGCTGGCTGCTAAACTGCAAGACAGAATTGCCGTTGTTTACGGCGCCGGCATACTCAGCGACGTTGCGCGCAGATGGAAAACACAGATCAATGAAAACAGCAAGCAGTGGGCCTTCTTTGAGACCCTGCCCGAACTCAATCACAATGCAGTGCTGGGATACCGCTACCCGGTGGGCACGGCCGACCGCGTGTACGTCCTTTTCCTGCGCTGCCAGTCCCTGCACCCGCGTACGCTCATCCGCTATAAAGTGACCGGGGAGCTATTAGATCAGCGCAGCATTCCCTACCAGTATATCGACAGCCATGGAGGCAACGACCTCAAGCACGTTATGAGCCTTATACTGCTGGGCGACTGGGTCAGCTACTACCTGGCCATGCTCAACAGCATCGATCCCAGCCCGGTTCCCGAGATAGATCTGCTCAAGAAAAGATTGGCTGAAGAAGAATAGCTTGAGAGAATTATTATTTTTACCTTAT
>Ga0163209_1001161_pt1 | contig 11492 bp, 8 predicted proteins | sample Kivu_160m_FD_113538 | JGI IMG/M metagenome (GOLD analysis project Ga0163209, IMG submission 113538) | Freshwater microbial communities from Lake Kivu, Western Province, Rwanda to study Microbial Dark Matter (Phase II) - Kivu_160m | ecosystem: Environmental > Aquatic > Freshwater > Lake ... | reverse complement strand
GAGTGTACGCGTAGCCGTCGCCGCGGGCGCGTTGTTTGCCGTGGGCGGAGGCAGCGACACGGCTGTAGGTGTGGGCGGAGGCGGTGGCGCTGCGCACGCAGTCAGGAAACCGAACGCGACGAGTGATGGAACGATTCGAAGCCGAGTCACCATGCACGCCCCCTATCAAGCACTGAGAGAACCATCTCGCTCCTTATGATTCAGCATTTCGCGCGCACCTTCTTCGAAACTCTTTCGCAAGGTGCCATCGGCAATCTCGTCTGCTAGTTCCTGCACAACCGCGCGCGCGGCTGCCAACGCGGCATCGGCTTGTTCGCTGCGCCCCTGCGAGCGGTACAGTTGCGCGAGCGCCGCGTGAATCTGCCACAGCACCGGCAGTGCGCCCTGCGTCGCCGCGATCTCACGCGCGGCCAGCAGCGCGACTTGCGCCTGATCGAAATTGCCGAGCGCGGTGAGCGCCCGACCGCGCAGAATCGAGACGCCGAGGATGTTGCTGCCATCCGGCTTGGCGTGTGCCCCCGACGCGATCAACTGATCGACGATTTCGAGCGCGCGATGCGGATCACCGCGCGCGAGCGCAAGTTCGACACGCGAACAATAGACCAGTCGCTGCCCGAGGGTCTGAGGTGGATCATCCGCCGCCGGCGCGGCGTCGAGGGCGGCTTGTGCCGCAGCCAGATCGTTTTGGGCAACGCACACTGAGGCAAGGAAGCCGACAACGGTGCGGATCCAGTGCCACGACCCACTTTCATTCGCCAGGACGAGCGCTTGTTCAAGACTCTGCCGCGCGGCAGAAAGGGCGAAGAGGTCCTGACGGATTTCGCCCAGCATGCTGTACGCGTAGGTCATCCATTGTCGATGCCTGATCTCCATTGCGATTTCCAGACCCCGGTTAACCGATTCCAATGCGTTTGTGAAATGCCCGCGTGAGCCCTGGCAGGTCGCCAAGACGATCAAAGCAAACGCTTCGGCAGAACGCCAACCACTCTCACGCGCGATTTGGAGCGCTTGCTCGGCATCGCGCTGTGCTTCGGGTATATTCTTCGCCGACAAGACCGCGGTCGACGCCTGATGTTCTGCGGCGCCGAGAGCGACGGTGGTCAGACTGGACGCCATATCCACTCGCTCGTCCAACTCGCGAAAAAGTGTGATGGCTTGCCGATAATACACCGCGCCCTGAACCAAATCGCCACCGAGCATATTGGTCATCCCCAGCAGATCAAACGTCTGAGCGATGCCGCGGCGATCCTGAAGTTGCTGAAAAATCGTCAATGCCTCGTGATGATGGCGGCGCGCCTCCTGTGGTCGTTCGACGTTGATGTACCAATTGCCCAACCGATTTAGACTATGCGCGAGCGTGGCGGGATCGCCGAGCGTGCGCGCCAGATCAAACGCCTGTTGGAAGTACTCGCCGGTCTTGCCATAGTCGCGTTCCGCCCACAGCTTGCCCAGGTCGATGAGCGCTTGCCATTCCGCGCGTTGATCTTGCGCCGCGCGTGCATAGTCTAAAGCCGCTTCTTGATCGGCGCGGGCGCGTTCGTAATCGCCGCGCCCCTCGTATGCCAGCCCGCGCGCGCGGTACAGTTTTGCCAGCGGCGCGCGGCATCGCCGCGCGATGGCGATGGCAGAAGTGGAATGGGCTACCGCTTCCGGCAGCGCGAATCGACGCATCGCTTGTTCGCCGGCGAGGACGAAATAGGTGAGCGCGCGATCATCATCCGCTGCCTCCTCAAAATGGCGCGCCAGCAAAGGCGAAAGCTCTTCCAACTGCTCGGGGTACGACCGCTCCAATGCCTGCCCGACCGCCAGATGCAGGCGCTTGCGGTCCTGTTTCAGCAGCGAATCATACGCGGCTTCCTGAAGCAGCGCATGCTGGAAGATGTACTCCTTCTCCGGAGCCGTTCCGGCGTCGCGGATCAGCCCGGCGTTGCGGAGCATGTTCAATCGATCATCCAGCGTCATCGCTCACCCACCACCGCACGCACCGATGGCAAATTCAAGAACGCGTCGCACAGATTGGATGGCGCGTGCTCCACGATGTAGGCGATCACGTGACGCGCCTCGGCGCGCGCGTCCTCCGAATCTCCGAGGTAGGCGCAGTCAGGCATGAGATCATGCAGCGTGTGCGCCACAACCTCCACCCCGCGCGCCGCGGTGCTCAGAGCACGCGCATAGTGTGCGACCGCTTCATCATTCGCATGCACGCGCGATGCCACATCGCCCGCGCGAATCGAGTATTCTAACGTTTTTGCGTCGTCGCCAGCTTCGGCGTAATGCCGCGCGAGCATCGCCGCGAATTCGTCGAGACGATCTGGATGGAGGTGCTCGTACGTCTCGTCGACCCGCCGGTGGATCTCGCGCCGCTGTTTCAGCAGCAGAGATTCGTACGCCGCCTCTTGCGTCAAAGGGTGCTTGAAGGCATAGGTGCGCTCGCCTTCCGTCTCGGCATGGACCAATTGCGCAGATTCGAGCTGCGCGAGCTGGGCGTCCAGGTTTTGGCGCAGCGATTTCTTCGGCGCGCGGCGTATCTTGGTTTTCATGAGGGCCCCATAACCGCGCGCACGTCGGGCAAGGCGAGGAACGACGCGCACAGTTCCGGATTGCCGATATGGTCCACGATGTAGTTGACCGTGTCGCGCGCCTGAGCGCGCAAGGTTTTCGCCTGAGCCGGTTCGCCGCGCGCATCGGCGACGCGGCTCTGCTCCAGCCGGACTTGCCAGAGCGCCTGACGCGCAGATGTCCGATCCGCCACCGTATGTGCTTCCCTGAGCGCTTCATCCGCGCGGTCCAGGTCTCCCTGAGCCAGCCACGCGCGCGCTTGGACGAGCCATGCCTCGACGACGCGATAGCCGATGCCTGTCTCGTGGAAGCGCGCAATCACCGGCGCAACGGCAGAAACTGCATTCGGATAATCTTTCTGGGCGAGCGCGAGGTCCCCTTCCGCGAGCGCGAGGGGAACGGTCAGATAAACGATGTAACCAGACGACTGAAACCTGTCACGTGCCTGGCGCGCCGTCTGTGCCGCAACCCTTAGATCACCCTTGTGTGTATAGATGCGTGAGAGAATCGCCAATGCCCACGGCAGAAAAGGCAGGAACCGCTGACCATGTTCGACTGTTTGCTTACACAATTCGATGGCATGATCGAACGCGCCGAGAGAGCTGTACATCAGACCGAGATCGCTCTGCCCTCCGAGTAGGGCGGCCGCGAAGCCCGCCTGCTCTGCCCGGCGGCGCGATTCATCCATCGTTGCAATAGCGCGTCCTACATCTCCTTGCTCGAAATGCACGATTCCTTCCGTCCAACGTGCGTACGCCTGGACCCAATCATTGCCGATCGACTGGGCGAGTTGAATTGCCTGCTTGGAGTAATCGAGTGCGTCACCCAGCGCGCCCGCGTACGCGCACGTTTCGCTTGCGGTGGCCAGATTGTCCGCGAGCATCGGGACGTTGCCCAATTCGTACCAAAGTTTCTTGGCATCTTGAATCGCGCGCATCGCCTGGACATGTTCGCCCATCGCGAGATAGGTGCGGCTGATGTCGTTGAGGACGTACGCGGTCTGTTCGCGCAGGTTGAACTGCCGCGCCACCACCAACGCCTGCTCGCCATACACGATTCCCGCGGCCGCGTCGTTGGAGAAGCTCGCGAGGTTTTGCAGGTTCCACAGGATCTTCGCTTCAGAGGCGCGATCGCCGATCTCGCGCGCGGTCAAAAGCGCGTCGTCCGACAATCGTTTTGCCTCCTCCACGTCGTGCGCGATGGTCGGCGTGGCGTAAAGGGTTGCGAGCGCAATGAGTCCCCCCAGTTCCAACGCGCGGTCGCTTCGTTCCCGCGCGAGCGATCGCATCTCGCGATAATTCGCCAGCGCGTCGTCGATCCGTCCCAGCAATTCGAGCACGCGCCCGCGTTTCAAATACAGATCTCGCAGGGGCGACGCACTTGCCTGGGCAAGACCCTGGGGATATTCAGGTTGACTCACTGCCTCTGTAGATCGTGGAGAATCATGATGAGGCAAATGCGTCGCCCCGACCACGCGCCGTGCGGTGTCAATTGCACGCGAATAGTACTCGAGCGCTTCCGCGTTCGCATAGATCCGCGCCGCGGCATCCCCAGCGCGTGCAGCATACTCTAGCGTCTTGGCATCCTCGCCGGCTTCACCATAGTGCTGCGCGAGCAGCGCCGCGATTTCGTCGAGACGGTCCGCGTAGGCCTCTTCGTACGCGCGCGCGACGTGCGCGTGAATCTCGCGGCGCTTGGCGCGCAAGAGCGATTGGTAGACTGTCTCCTGCGTCAACGTGTGTTTGAACTGGTAACCGGGTTCGGCGTCCGTAGCGCGCCGGACGAGATCCGCAGTTTCGAGTTGTGCGAGTGATGCCGTGAGCGTCATCGCGATTTCATGACCGCACGCACGTCATGCCGATTTAGAAACGAGGCGCGCAAATTCGGCGGTGTGTGTTCTACAATATGGCCAATCGTCGCACGAGCATGGGTGCGGTAGTTCTCGGCATGAGCCATGTTCCCGCGTTCGGATTCCATCTCGCTCAAGGTCGTATAAATCTGCCACAACAGACGTCGAGACGGAATCCTTTCGGCTTCGGTACGGGCCTCATTCAAGAGTTCGAACGCGTGGTCGGTCTCGCCCAGCGCGCGCATCGCCTTGGCTTGTATGAATAGCGCATCGTGCAGCGATTGACGGAATCCGAGTTGGCGCAACATCGTCACCCGATTCGCCATCAACTGAACCGCGCGCTCGTACTCATGCCGTGCCAAGAGACATTCGCCCTGCGCGATCACGCCAAACAGACTGGCAGGATCTACGTGTCCAGCATGATTTTCCATTTGGCTGGCGGAGAGCGCGGTGAGTGCGGCGCTCACATTACCAACGACAAGATAATAACGCGCCAGTAGGACCCAAGCCCACGCGCGGAAAAATTCAGGCAGGGGCTGACTCACGATTTCCCGCACGCGCTGGGCCATTTCTTCGCCGCGTTCAAACGCGCCGACGAATCCAAAAGTCAAAGCGGCAAAGGCGTACGCCATGGGTGGGTTGAAATTCAGCCTCACTTCCATTGACACGCGAACGATGTCATTGGCAAGCTGGAGCGCGTGATCGAGTTCGCCACGGTCGAGATAAGGGAAAAGCAGAGTGCCTTGATTCGACAACAGACTCACCTTGCTGTCGATGGTTTTGCTGATTTCAGTGCCTTCCTCCGCCAGAGCGATGGTGGCATCGTAGTCCCCATGCAACATGGCCAGCGTGGCGGACTGCATCAGATTGTCGGCCAACATCGGTTTGTTATCGAGTTCGCGCCAAATCGCACGCGCTTGAGCTTGGAGCGGAACCATCTTTGAGACTTGACCGGATTGGAGATACGCGCGCGCGAGGTCAGTCAAGATATAACCCTGCAGCTCGCGGGCATCGAGTTCGCACGCGAGCACCCAGGCTTGCTCGCCGCATCGAATGGCGTCCGGCAGCTCACTGTTGTAGAGATACACCAAGAGTTGATTCCATAGCGACTGGGCTTGTGCCTTGCGGTCACCCAATTCACGCGCGAGAACGTTTGCTTCATCCGCAAGCGCAAGCGCCTTGGCGCGATCAAACGCGACGGACAGCACCGAACGAAGTTTGCCTTGCAGGAGCAGCGATTGGAGTTCAAGCGCGCGGTCGTCGCGGGCGCGTGAGAATTCGGTCATCTCTTCGTACGTCGACAGCGCTTCCGGATCACGTCCCGTCACTTCAAATACGCGCCCGCGTTTGGTGTAGAGATGAACGAATTGGGCCGTTGTCGCATTGCCGCGTTTGGCTGCCTCCAGCGCCTGCGAGTAGAAGGCGATGGCTTCGGCGTTCGCGTATAACCGCGCGGCGACATCGCCAGCGCGCATTGCGTAGACGAGGGTCTGTCCATCATCACCCGCCGCGGCATAATGCTGCGCGAGGATCGCCGCATAGTCATCGAGGCAACGGTTCCCATACAATGCTTCGTACGCCTGCGCGACATGGTGATGCATAGCTCGCCGGTCGGTGTGAAGCAACGATTCGTACGCTGCCTCCTGTGTCAGCGCATGCCTGAACGCGTAGGTTGGTTCCCCATCGTCGACGCGGCGCACGAGCTGCGCGGTTTCAAGTTCTGCGAGCTGTGAGATGATTTTCATTGCTGCAATGCTCGTTTCGGAAATGACGCGCGCTTGTTCCTTTTTGAGTGGGCCTTCGTAGCGCGCGCCTACGAAAGCCGTTGATTCAACAGCGCACGCGCCAAAAAACGTTCGCCTAATTCGGGCGAATAGCTTTTCGCTCGTCCGGCCATGTCCGCTCCGATTACCTGCGCAGCGTGGAGGAGCTCATCGGCGCGCCGCGCGTCTTGTGCCACCTTGCTCCAACTCATCAAGATGCACCACTCGTTATAGCGTTCACCGAATCGCCGCGTCATTGTGAGTGCGTGCGCAAAACTTTCTGCCGCCAGCTCAGTTTGTTGATGGCGCGCTTGCGCGACGCTTTTCAGGCGAAGAACTTCAGCCACAAACGGTCGAATGTGCATCGTCTGCAACTCGTCCACAAGCCCATCGCTCGCCTTGATGGCCAGTTCATAATCCCCACGTGCCGAAGCGACTTCGATGGTGGCAAGCGCGACCCAAATTGGATTCAAAGGAATCCACGCCTCGCGCTGTAATTGTCGCTTTGCGCGGTTGACGGTCTCCTGGCCCCGCTCCAAGTCGCCGCCGAGTACTTGCAAACGCGCCAACACGGCGAGGGTCCATGCGCGCAGTGAAGGCAGATACGCATCGGCCAGCTCGCGTGCCTGTTCCGCCAAAGCATAGCCGCGTTCAAGGTCGCCTAACGCGCCATAGACCCAAGCTAATTCTCCGCGAACGATGATGGTTCCAACTGGATGTCCAACTTGCTCTCCCACTTGAACCGTTTCTTTCATCACTCGCAACGCATCGTCGAGTTCGCCGCGCAGGAACCGAACATATCCATCGAGGTAATGACTGTGGGTCTGTCCCCACAGATTTCCACTTGAGCGACTCACTTCATCGCCCTCGTCGGCAAACTTGATTGCCTCCGCATACTCCCCGCGCAGGAACGCGGTGATGGAGGCACTGCAATCGTTCTGTGACAACATGGGCAAGTTGCTGAACTCTTGCCACAGTCGGCGCGACTCGGCTAAGGCAACCTGACTTTTGTCAAATTCACCCGTGCCCCAACAGGAACAACCCAAATCGGTGAGGATGTACGCCAACTGCTCGCGCAGATTGAGACTGCGCGCGATTGCAATCGCTTGCTCACCATAAGCGACGGCGTCATGGGAATCGCTTGGCGAGTAATTCGCGGTAATTTGGAGGTTCCATAGGACTTGGCACTCGGAGGCGCGGTCACCGATGTCCCGCGCGATTTCCAGGGCGCGTTCGGAGAGAAGTTTGCCCCGAGCGGGGTCATGTTCCGAATTGATCGTGCCGTAGATTTTCGCGCGCTCCAACAACGCGGCAAGTTCCATCGCGCGGTCGTAACGTTTGCGCCCCAAGGCTTCAAGCTCTTGATAAGACTGCGCGGCTTGTTCATAGCGACTCACCAACTCGAGCGCGCGTCCGTAGCTTTTGTAGAGACGCGTAATCTCATCGCCGGGCAAGGACCGGGATTCTTGTTCCGCGCGGCGGACCGTGTTGAGCGCAACTTCGTAATGCGCCAACGCTTCGGGATTGGCGTAAACGCGGATGGCGGCGTCCCCTGCCCGTGTAGCAAAATGCAGCGTCTTGGCGTCGTCGCCCGCCTCCGCGTAGTGATGCGCGAGCAGCGGAGCGAATTCGTCAAGTTGCTCTGAATAAAGTTCTTCGTACGCCAGCGCGGTGCGGCGATGCAGTCCGGCGCGCTGTGACTTTGAGCAGCGATGCGTACGCGCTGTCCTGCGTCAGCGCGTGCTTGAACAGGTAGGTTGGTTCCCCATCGTCGACGCGGCGCACGAACTGCGCGGTTTCGAGTTGGGCAAGTTGAGTTTCGAGATTCATCGCTGCAAGTTTTGCAAGCAGGCGCTCGTCCGAGTGGCGTCGGGAACGGCGTGCATCGCGTCAAATTCGGTCAGGGCACGGGAAAAATAATCGCGGGCGCGCGCGAAATCTCGCCGCGACTGTTCGAGTTCGCCTAGTTCGGCCAGCGTCCGTCCGATTTGCCAACGCGTTCCCAGCGCATTGAAGAGTTCAAGCGCTTGATTGAAGCGTGATGCGGCTTCATCGTATTCACCGGTCAAACGATGGGCGACTGCGAGCGCGCGGTGAATCATCGCGCGATAGAGTCGATGCTGGTCGCGCGCCGCGAATTGTTCCGCCAGCGGCGCATACTGGCGAATCGCCGCGAGATCGCGTTGCTGCGCGGCAATGTCCGTCAGGATCGCGTACAGATCATGCTCGTGCGGCCCCGTCCCCCACTTGACGGGCTGTGAAGATGCTGCGACGGCTTCTTCGATTTGTTGTCTCGCGAGGGCGAACTCGCCTCCGGCCCACAAGGGCAATGCGCTTCAGTACCGCGGATTCCGCAGCCAACCGTCTACCGGTCCGAGAGCGGCAAGCATCGCATCGAAGGATTCGTCGCTATGGGACTTGGCTTGTTCTTGATTTCCACGCCACGCGTGGACATTCGCGCTCAGCGCGACGGAAAATCAGGTGACGCCAACCCGTTCACGCGAATAATGCTGCTCCAACACGCGCCATTTCTTTTCGACCTCGAGCACCTCATCCCAGCGATCCAAACGAAACAGACACTGGGCTTGAATGCCCATTGCAGATGTTTGCAAATCAATCGCCTGAATCCCTTCGGCGAGATTTTCCGCGTCGCGCAAGGGTGGCAGGGCCTGCGCGTACTCTCCCAGGTACATGTGCGCCATGCCGACGCCGCGCAACGCATCTATTTTTTCGCGCACGTCATCGAACTCGGCGCCTTGCGTGAGCGCTAAACGCCTCAGGGCTATCTGCAAATGCTCGCGCAAACGGCCGCGTCCATCGTAAACGCTCGCGAGCGCGTCCAACGCGCGCGACAGAATTCCCGGGTCGGACATCTGCTCCGCCATCGCGACGGCTGCGAGCGCAAATCTCTCCGCGGCATCCCAATCGGGCGCGGAGGGCAAACGCCACGCACTCATCGAGAGCACGGTCAGGGCTTCTGCCATTTCCGCCCGCGGCGGCGCGCCTTGCATCGATTTCAATTCTGCTTCCAAACTCGCGCGCGATGCTTTGCCAATCCGATTCGCCCGCCGCATGAGATCAACTCCGACCGCCCATTTGACATCAATAACAGTCTGGATGATCTTGCGATGGAGCCGCATCACATTCCATCGATCCGCGGCTCCACGGTGGCTCCAGAGATCGATTGCCTGCTGATACAGCGCGAGGGTGCGCTCTCCTTTGCGGAGCGACCGATTGGCATCCCCGGCTTCTTCGATCAGCGCCAAATACGATTCACTGCTTGGGTCTGGTTCAACCCAAGTGAGCGCGGTTTCAAGTTGATGGACGGCTTCTTCGAATGCATAGCGAGCCAGAAAATGGCGCGCGGCCCGCCGCGCATAGGCAATCGCCTTATCGCGTTCGTCGGCTTCAGCGAAATGCTGCGCCAGCAATGCCGCGTTCTCATCCAACTGCCCGGGATATACTCCCTCTAGCGCTTCACCGACGATACGATGCAGATGCTTGCGTTCTTGCCTGAGTAGCGATTGGTACGCGGTGTCTTGCACGAGCGCATGCTTGAACTGGTACGCGCGTTCGGCGTCATCCGCGCGGCGCACGAGTTGTGCGTTTTCGAGTTGACCGAGATTGGCGTCGACGTTCATCCCTGCTGCGCCTGCTCCTGCAGCACGCGTTCCAGCACCTTGACCGGGAACTTGCGTCCGATCACCGATGCGATCTGCAGTACGCGCTTGGCGTCTTCGGACAGACGGTCGATGCGCGCGGTCAGCACGCCTTGGAGCGTATCGGGAATCTCGATGTTTTGGATTTCGCGCGTCACCGTCCACTTGCCGGTTGCTGTATCGCGCGCAATGCCGCCGCGGTCGATCAACATGCGGATTACCTCTTCCACGAAGAACGGATTGCCTTCCGCCTTGGCGAGGATCAACTGCCGCAGATTTTCCGGCAGCGCTTCCACTTGAAGCAGGTTGCTGACGAGCTGCTTGCTGTCTGTCTCCGACAGCGGCGCGAGGTACAGCTCCGTTGCGCCGACGCCGGCAACTTCGTGCGCCTGCGCCACCAACTTCCAGCCGGGTGCGTCCTTGTCCGCGCGCGTCACGAACACAAAAACGATTGGCGAGCTTGCCGCCATCGGTATGATCTGGCTGCCGAGTTCCACGGACGAGGGATCGGCCCAGTGCACGTCTTCGCAGACGATGACAGTGGGCGCGTCTTTTGCCAATGCTTGCAGAAATCTCTTGTACGCGGCGATGTACCGTGCCTGCAGCGCGGGACCATCGAGGTATTTCACGCGCGCCGCCATGTCCTCCTCTAGCTTCAGCCCCAGCAAGTGTCCCAGGAAGGGATAAACAGCCTTCATGTCTGCGCCCAGCAGCTTGTCCAGCGTATTTCGCAAAGCGGCGTGCGTCTCTTCCTCGGACGAGCCGACCGGCACCTCGATCAACGCGCGCAGAATATCGGTGCTGAGGTGATGCGCGATGGAGGACGCGTACGACAGGCAGCGCCCTTCGATCCAGCGCAACGCGACGCCCGATTCCGCGGACGCGGCTTGGCGCCATTCTGTGACGAGCCGCGACTTGCCCAATCCCGCCTCGCCGATGATGGCGATGATCGAGCCGCGTCCGCCGCGCACGTCGCCGATGACCTGCATCAGCGTCGAGAACTCGCGCTGGCGGCCGACCATCGGTGAAGCCAAGCCGGCGATGCCGCGCGCGCGGACCGCGCCTTTGCGCTCGCCGGTCACGCGGTAGACTTGAATGGGTTCCGCCTTGCCCTTGACGGTGATCCTACCGCGGTCTTCAAAATCAAAGAGCGACGTTGCCAGGCGATGCGTATTCTCCGAAATCAGAATGCTGTCCGCATCCGCCGCGCTCTGCATCCGCGCCGCCAGATTGACCGTATCGCCGACCGCGAGGTATTCCATGTGCAAGTCGCTCCCGATGTTGCCGACGACGACCAGCCCGGTGTTCAAGCCGACGCGCATCTGAAAGTTTTCCAGGTTCTTTTTCTTGCGCAGCTCTTCGCCATACTCTTTGATGGATGCCAGGATATCCAGCGCGGCGCGGATCGCGCGCTCGGCGTCGTCTTCGTGCGCCAGCGGCGCGCCGAAAAATGCCAGCACGCCGTCACCCAGCAGCTGCGCAATCGTGCCTTCGTAGCGGTAGACCGCTTCGCTCACCCGCTGATGCGCGCCAGAGACGATCTCGCGCCAATCCTCCGGGTCCATCTGCTCCGCCAGCGAGGTCGAGCCGACGATGTCGGTGAAGAGCGCGGTGACCAGCTTGCGCTCGCCTTCCGTTCGTTCGCGTTCGGCGAGGATCTTT
>Ga0163209_1001159_pt1 | contig 11494 bp, 5 predicted proteins | sample Kivu_160m_FD_113538 | JGI IMG/M metagenome (GOLD analysis project Ga0163209, IMG submission 113538) | Freshwater microbial communities from Lake Kivu, Western Province, Rwanda to study Microbial Dark Matter (Phase II) - Kivu_160m | ecosystem: Environmental > Aquatic > Freshwater > Lake ... | reverse complement strand
GATGGGATCATCGCAGCGGACATGAAGGGCAATATCTTTATCTTCAATAAGGGTGCAGAGGCGCTGACAGGATATACTGCAGAAGAGGTGATTGGTAAACTCCATATCACAAAGATCTATCCTGAGGGCGTGGCGAAAGAGATTATGAAGAAATTGAGAAGCCCCGAATATGGCGGGACTGGGAAATTTACACCCACTCAGCTGAATGTCGTCAATAGGTTTGGAGAAGAAATACATGTTCAGCTCTCCGCCGCCCTCATTTATGACGGAAAAGGCCAGGAGATCGCCAGTGTCGGTATCTTTACAGATTTGAGAACCCGTATCATGATGGAGAAGAAACTTCAGGAAACTCATCTCCAACTTGTGAGTTCAGAGAAAATGGCTTCTCTCGGAAAGCTGGCGGCCGGCATTGCCCATGAGATCAACAATCCCTTGGGTGGAATTCTTATCTATTCCAGCTTGATGATGGAGGATCTTCCTGAAGATGACTCAAAGCGAGGGGATCTGGCTCGCATTGTTCAGGAGGCAGGTCGCTGTAAAGAGATTGTGAAGAGCCTTCTTGAATTCGCCCGTCAGACCGAGCCGAAGATGGAACCAACCGATATCAACCGAGCCATCAACGATGGTCTCTTCTTCTTGGTCAACCAAGCCCTATTCCATAATATCCAAATCGTAAAGAAATTTGATTCTTTCCTCCCCTTCGTCCGGGGAAATGCAAGTCAATTGAAACAGGTCTTCATGAATATCATTGTGAATGCAGCAGAGGCAATGCATGGCAATGGGACGCTTACCATTACCACTTCCCCTACTCCAGATCGAAAGGCGGTCTTCGTAGAGTTTACGGATACCGGTGAGGGCATTCCTGAAGAGAACCTCACCCGAATCTTCGATCCCTTCTTCACCACGAAAGAAGTGGGAAAGGGGACCGGATTGGGCCTGGCGACTTCTTATGGGATTGTTGAGGATCACGGAGGAAAGATAAACGCCAAAAGTAAAGTGGGAGAAGGAACAACGTTTACGATTGAACTTCCCATTCACCAAGGGACTCAGGCTATTCTGGAGGAAAGGCCAATTCATTAGACGAGGTAAAAAATGGATTCAACCCAACAAACGAATCAAAGAGAGAGTGCATTCCTATCAGAAGTCGATCAAGCCAGTGGTGAAATCATACAGGCTTGCTATCAGTGCCAGAAATGTTCAGCAGGATGCCCGGTCGCTTATGCGATGGACATCCTTCCCAACCAGATCCTCCGGCATATTCAGTATAACCATCGTGAAAAGGTCCTCTCTTCGAAAACCATCTGGATCTGCGCCTCCTGCTATACCTGTAGCGTCCGGTGTCCAAACAACATCGATATCGCCAAGATCATGGACACCTTGAGGGGCATTGCCCTTCGCTCTGGGATCAAACCAGGAGAGAAGGATATTCCCCTATTCCACTCCGTTTTTTTAGACACGATTAAATCGAAGGGGCGGATCCATGAACTGAGCCTTCTGATTCAGTTCAAAACTAAAACCAAAGATTTCTTTAAAGACGCTGGACTGGGTTTAAAGATGTATCGCAAAGGGAAGATCAAACTCTTTCCCTCCAAGTTCGGAGGAGGAAAAGAAATTAAAGAGATCTTCAATGCTTTTGAGAGATTTCAGAAAAAGTCTTGAAATCTCTGTAATCAAGATAGCGGATTGTAGTTTCTCAGAGTTCTTTTGAGAAAGGGGAGAGAAGGTGAAAGAAATATCTTATTATCCTGGATGCTCCCTCGAAGGGACAGCCGGGGAATATGACGATTCGATTCGAGGTGTTTCAAGTCTGCTCGACATCAAACTTCATGAATTGGAGGACTGGACCTGCTGCGGTGCCTCCTCGGCCCACTGCACGAATGAGGAGTTGGCCATCGAGCTTGCCGCCAGAAACCTGGCCATCGCAGAGAAGAGTGATCGGGAACTCCTTGTCCCATGCGTGGCCTGTTACAGCCGATTTAAATGGGCTGAGAAGGAGTCCAAGGAGCATCCGGATAAAATTCATTGTCCTTATCGGGGAAATGTCCCCATACGATATGTCCTCGACTTTTTCTGTGAGGAGCCTATCTTGGCGGAGATCAAAAAGAAGATTACCAAACCCCTCTCCGGACTGAAGGTCGCCTGTTATTATGGATGTTTGACGGTCCGGCCTCCCAAAGTAACAGGGATCAAAGATTATGAAAATCCTCAACACATGGACCATCTCATGGAATGTTTAGGCGCAGAGCCCATTCCTTGGTCCTACAAAGCAGATTGTTGCGGGGCAAGCCTTGTGTTGACCCGGACAGACATCGTTAGAAAACTGAGTGGCAAACTCCTCTCTATGGCAAAAGAGGCAGAGGCTGATGTTCTGGTGACTGGCTGCCCAATGTGTCAATCCAATCTGGATACCCGGCAGAACGAATTAGAAAAAGAAGTTGGAGAAAATTTCAATCTTCCGATCCTTTATTTCACGGAACTCATGGGATTGGCTTTCGGACATAAAGACACAAAGAAATGGCTGGGTCACCACATCACCGATCCCATAAAGGTGTTGAGTTCAAAGGGATTGATGTAGTAGCCATTAGCTATAAGCTATCGGCTATTAGCTTATGGCTTATAGCTGACAGCAATGAAAAGGGAACATTTTAGAGAACCTGATTAATCGAAAGGATAGAAAGTAATGGTCGACAAAGTGGGTGCTGTGATGGTCGTTGGAGGTGGAATTGCTGGGATTCAAGCTTCTCTCGACCTGGCGGAGTCTGGTTACTATGTCTACCTCGTAGAGGCTTCGCCTGCGATCGGTGGGGTCATGGCCCAGTTGGATAAGACCTTCCCGACCAATGATTGCTCCATGTGTATTCTTTCGCCCAAGCTGGTCGAAGCAGGCCGTCACCTCAATATCCAGGCCCTTACTTACTCTGAGGTGGTAAAAGTTGAAGGAGAACCTGGAAACTACGAGATCACGGTAAGGAAGAAACCGCGTTACATTGATCCTACAAAATGCACAGGCTGTGGGGAATGTCCACAGGCCTGTCCTGTCCCAATCAAAAGCCTATTCGATGAAGGGTTAGTTGATCGAAAGGCCATCTACAGACCTTATGCACAGGCCTTCCCCAATATTTTTACAATCGAAAAAGGAGACCGGGCTCCTTGTACCCTCACCTGCCCTGCCGGAATCAACGTTCAAGGTTATGTGGCCCTGGCCGGAGTGGGTAAATATAAAGAAGCCCTTTCCCTGATCTTGGAGAATCTCCCTCTTCCTGGAGTGCTAGGCCGGATCTGTCCCCATCCCTGTGAGAAAGAATGTAATCGCAAGGATTTAGATGAACCCATTGCCATCTGTGAATTAAAACGATTTCTTGCGGACCAAGTCAACCCCGTTAGAAAACATGGAGATTTAGATGCCGCCATTTCTGAGGAAATGATACATCCTGCTGATCTACCCCTATCCAGAGAGGTTAAAAATTCTAACGGGGTCAAAACAGAGATGCCCGTCCAAAATGAGGAAGCTAAAGAGGAGCGAGTCGCCATTGTGGGTTCTGGACCAGCAGGATTGACTGCTTCCGCATGTTTAGCCCAGAAAGGTTATCCTGTTACTATTTTTGAAGCCCTGCCAGTCATGGGAGGGATGCTCTATGCAGGCATTCCTTCTTATCGTCTTCCCAGAGATATTTTAGAGAACGAGATCAAGACGATTCAATCTCTCGGTGTTGAGATAAAGACGAATTCTCCTATCGGCCCCAATCTCACGGTCAACGACCTTTTGAAACAGGGGTATCGAGCTGTTTTTCTTGCTGTCGGCGCTCACCTGGATCAAAAACTGAATATCTCTGGAGAAGAAAATCCCCATGTGATTCCTGGTGTGGTTTTTCTGCGAAAGGCCAACCTGGGTCAGAAGGTTGAAGTCGGAGAGCGGGTTGCGGTGATCGGAGGCGGAAATGTGGCTATCGATGCAGCCCGGACGGCGTTGCGAATGGGTGCCAAAGAAGTGACCATCATCTATCGCCGATCCCGAAACGAGATGCCTGCCTACGAGGAGGATGTCGAAGAGGCGGAGGAGGAAGGGATCAAATTCCAGTTTCTCGCTGCTCCGACTGACGTCATCTCCAGAGATGGAAAAGTTACCTCTCTCCGATGTATTCGAATGGAATTGGGTGAACCTGACGCTTCGGGTCGAAGACGTCCCATGCCGGTCCAGGGATCGGATTTTTCTGTTGAAGCAGATACGATCATCCCTGCCATTGGCCAGACCCCCGATCTCTCCTTCATCAAGGGAATGGAAATCGAGACGACTCCTCAGGGTACGATCAAAGTGGACCCTGTGACCCTCCAAACCTCCAAGGAGGGTGTCTTCGCAGGAGGGGATGCTGTCTCCGGACCCTGGATTGCGATTGAGGCCGTGGCTGCGGGTAAAGAAGCAGCCATCTCTATCGACCGATATCTCCGGGGACTTGACCTCTACGAGGGAAGACCAAAACCCAAAGTTGAAAAGGCTCGATTTGAAGAGATCTATGCAAACCAAACGAAGGCCCCGAGAGAACGGATGAAAAGACTTCCTCTTGAAGAAAGGCAGAAAAGCTTCTCAGAAGTGAAGAGGGGTTTTACAGAAGAACAGGCACAGAGAGAGGCCCTTCGATGTCTTAACTGCGGGCTTTGCTCTGAGTGCCTCCAATGTGTTGCACTCTGCAAGGCAGGGGCGGTCAATCACCAGATGAAAGAAGAGGTCGTGAGTTTTCAGGTGGGTTCGATCATCTTAAGCCCAGGGTTTGACGAATACGACGCAAAACGACTGGTCCCTTACGGATACGGTCGCTTCTCGAATGTCATTTCCAGCATCCAGTTTGAACGGATCCTCAGTGCCTCAGGCCCCTTCCAAGGAAATCTCTTGAGACCCTCAGACCAAAAGTCACCCAAAAAGGTCGCCTGGATCCAATGCGCAGGATCGAGAGATATGACCGGAGATGGCGGAAATGAGTACTGCAGCTCTGTCTGTTGTATGTATGCCATTAAAGAGGCGGTCATTGCTAAAGAACATCATCACGAGGTTGAACCCACAATTTTTTATATGGATATCCGTGCCCATGGGAAAGATTTCGATGCCTATTATGAAAGGGCAAAGAAGGAATACGGTGTCCGGTTCATCCGCTCCATGGTCTCCCGAGTGGCAGAAAGGCCGAAGACAAAAAATCTGATGATTACCTATATCGATTCCGAAGGTCGAGTGAAGGAGGAGGAGTTCGATCTCGTCGTCCTTTCTGTAGGATTGACACCCTCTAAAGGGGCAAAAGAACTTGCTCAAAAACTTGGTCTCGAATTGGATACCTATGGGTTCTGCAAGACCGGGGAGTTCTCACCGCTTCAAACCAGCCGGCCAGGTGTCTATGTATGTGGAGCTTTTCAGGGCCCCAAGGATATTCCTGAGACCGTAGCCCAGGCCAGTGCCGCGGTGGCGAGCGCCTCAAGTCTTCTTGCCGATGTCCGTGGGACCCTCACAAAGAAAAAGGACTACCCCGAGGAGATGGATGTCAAGGGCGAGAAACCACGCATCGGTGTCTTTGTATGTCACTGCGGAATCAATATCGGAGGGGTGGTGAATGTCCCAGAGGTCAGGGAATATGCCAAGACACTCGAAGGCGTGGCTTATGTCGATGAAAACCTCTACACCTGCTCCCAAGACACCCAGGAGAAGATCAAGAAAGCCATTCAAGAGAACCAACTCAATCGAGTGGTCGTCGCCTCTTGTTCACCACGAACCCATGAACCTATGTTTCAGGAGACGATCCGAGAGATGGGCTTGAATAAATATCTATTTGAGATGACCAATATTCGGGACCAGTGCTCTTGGGTCCATATGCATCAGCCCAAGGAGGCCACTGAAAAAGCAAAAGAACTGCTTCGAATGGCTGTGGCCAAATCCAAACTCCTGCAACCCTTGAAAGAACCTCTGGTGGAGGTCATCAAAAAAGGGCTGATCATCGGAGGTGGACTCTCAGGAATGAGAGCGGCTTTGGAATTGGCCCAACAAGGATTTGACTGTGCCCTCGTAGAAAAAGAGGCTGAACTGGGTGGAAACCTTCGCCATATCTATCACACCATAGAAGGAAATGATCCTCAGGCACTTCTTCGGAAGACCACCGATGAGGTGATCCATCATCCCCGCATCCAAGTCTTTACAAAGGCGACGTTGAAAAGCCTCAACGGGTATGTCGGCAATTTCAAGTCTGTGATCTCGACCGATGGTTCCGAAAAAGAATTTGAACATGGAGTCGTCATCGTGGCCGTCGGCGCAAAGGAGAGCACTCCCACTGAATACCTCTATGGTCAAGACCCCCGAGTCATCACACAAAAAGACTTGGAGGAGAAGATCGCCCTTCGGGAAGAGGAGATCAAACGACACCGCCATGTCGTGATGATTCAGTGCGTGGGTTCACGGACCGAGGAACGTCCCAATTGTAGTCGGATCTGTTGCTCTGTGGCAGTTAAAAACGGCTTGAAGATCAAAGAAAAGAACCCCGATGCCAAGATCACGATTCTGTATCGGGATATCCGAACCTATGGGTTGATGGAGCGATACTACACTCAGGCAAGAAAACAAGGAATTGAATTCGTTCAGTACGAACTCGATTCAAAACCGGATCTCAAGGTGGAAGGAGGATCTCTCCAACTTAAAGTGAAGGACAAAATCCTCGGTGAGGAGGTCGCCCTCCAACCCGATCTGGTCGTTCTTGCGAGTGCCATCATCCCTTACGAAAATGAGGCGTTGGCAAAGATGCTCAAGGTGCCCTTGACGGCCGATGGATTTTTCCTCGAAGCTCATATGAAGCTACGGCCAGTCGATTTTGCAACGGATGGCATCTTCTTGGCTGGAATGGCCCATTTCCCAAAGAGCATCACCGAATCCATTTCCCAGGCTGATGCGGCTGTGGCTCGGGCCACGGCATCGATTGCCAAGGGATATGTCAGCGTTCTTCCAACCATCTCAGAAGTCGACCAAACGCGTTGCGTCGGATGCGGCCTCTGCGAATTGCTCTGTCCCTTCAGTGCCATCCGTGTGGTCGAAACTGAAAAAGGAAGCAAGGCAGAAACGATTGCAGCTTCCTGCAAAGGCTGCGGGGTCTGTGCATCGAGTTGCCCTCAAAAGGCGGCGATGGTCCATCACTTCTCTGATGAACAATTGACGGCCCAAATCGAGGCCCTGGCTCCTCTGAAGGAAAAGGAAGCAGCCTAAAAGGAGGAAATCCGAAACAATTTTAGATGACCCACATCCAAAATCTAACATTGATGATTCTTGTTTAGAACATTTGGAAATTTGGATTTAGAATTTGTTTCGAGTTTCGACATTCGGATTTCGGATTTTAGGAGTTGCAAAATGACTTTCGAACCCAAAATTTTATCGTTTCTCTGCAACTGGTGCGCTTATGCAGGGGCAGACCTCGCAGGCATCTCCAGGTTTCAATATCCTCCCAACACACGGGTCATCCGGGTAATGTGCTCTGGAAGAGTTGACCCGGCATTCATTCCGAGGGCTTTCCTTGCCGGATATGATGGGATCATGGTCCTTGGATGTCATCCTGGAGACTGCCATTATTTAACCGGAAATTATCAGGCCGAGAAGAAAATTACCCTCACTCGAAAACTATTAGATATGGCTGGGGTTGGATCAGAGAGACTGCTTCTCGATTGGGTTTCGGCAGGTGAAGGAGAGCGGTTCTCCCAGGTCGTCCGGCAATTCATTGAGAAGGTTCGTGGTCTCGGCTCCTTCCCTCTCGATCAAGGCATGAAAGAAAGACTTCAAGCGGTCAAGGCCTCTCTCGAGGGAGAGAAGATCCGCTGGATGGTAGGCAAAGGGCCAGAGCTCTTTGAAAAAGAGAATGTCTATCACGAACAACTTCCTAAGGAGAAATTGGAGGTTACGATTGAAGCCACGATACGAGAGGAGTTGATTAAGAATCGAATTGTCGCGTTGATCGAGTCTAAACCCTTGGCGGCAGCAGAGATCAGCCAATCACTCGATCTCAAATTGAATGAAACCCTCACCTATCTGGTTTCATTAGTCGGGGAAGGGAGAGTAGGATTCGATCCGTCAGAGGAAGGGAAGATACCGAGGTACACACGAAATCTTTAAGGTTAAGGCTGAGGTTAAGGTTGGGATTTAAATGATAAAGTCCGAAACCTGAGCCTCGACCTAAACCAGATTAGGTCAGGAGCTATGGAAGCGATAAGAAAGGATCAACCCATAGGGGCAGTCATGGTGGTCGGAGGCGGCATCGGTGGAATGCAAGCCGCTTTGGATCTGGCGGAGTCCGGGTTCTATGTCTATATGGTGGACAATTCTCCAACGATCGGTGGGGTGATGGCTCAACTCGATAAGACCTTCCCGACCAATGACTGTTCCATGTGTATCATGTCTCCGAAATTGGTGGAGTGTGGCCGACACTTGAATATCCGCATCATCGCTAATGCAGAAGTGGATGGGGTTGCAGGTGAACCCGGCCGATTCACAGTAACCCTCACTAAAAAACCGAGATATATCCATCTCGACCGATGTACGGGTTGCGGCGAGTGTGCCAAACATTGCCCGGTGACTGCGATCGATACTTATAATGAAAAGATGAGCAGAAGAGCAGCCATTTATATCAAATATCCCCAAGCCATCCCCAAGGTCTTTTTGATCGACCGGGAAAAGTGTATCGGGTGTGGGTTATGTGAGAGGGTTTGCCTCGCCAAGGCAGTGAATTACGCCGATGCTCAGACCGAGGAGAAAATCGAGGTTGGATCCATCATCTTGTCCCCCGGCTACGAGGTTTTTGACGCCCGCCTTCGACAGGAATTCGGTTATGGAGTGAATCCTAATGTCGTTTCAAGCATTGAGTTTGAAAGACTTCTGAGTGCAACAGGACCACACCGGGGCCACCTCCTCCGACCTTCCGATGGAACGATTCCAGAGCGAATCGCCTTCATCCAGTGTGTCGGTTCCAGGGATTCGAATTGTGGAAATGATTTCTGCTCATCCATCTGCTGCATGTATGCTACGAAAGAGGCCATCATTGCGAAAGAGCATGTTCACTTCGTCAAGCCTACCATTTTCTATATGGATGTGAGGGCCTATGGTAAAGGGTTCGATGCCTATTATGAGAGGGCCAAATCCGAATACGGTGTCCGGTTCATCAAGTGTATGGTCTCCAAGGTGAGAGAACAGTTTAAGACAAAGAATCTTCTGATCACCTATTTAAACGAGGAAGGAAATTTTGTTGAGGAGGAGTTCGAACTGGTCGTCCTCTCTGTAGGGATGGTTCCTTCGAAAGGGGCCATCGAGATGGCAAGGAGGATGGGTGTGGAATTGGATAGCTATGGGTGGTGTAAGACGAGGCCTTTTACGCCCACCTCAACCTCAAAGCCAGGCATCTATGTGTGCGGGGCGTTTCAGGGACCCAAAGACATCCCCGAGACTGTTTCCCAGGCAAGCGGGGCAGTCGCCGATGCCACAGCGGCAATCGCTCAATCGAGGGGAACCATCGCCACCAAGAAAGAATATCCTATTGAATTGGACGTGGCATCAGAGGAACCCCGGATCGGAGTTTTTGTTTGCCATTGCGGGATCAATATCGGAGGAGTGGTCAATGTGCCGGGTGTAAAAGAATATGCCCACACATTGAAAAATGTTGTGTACGTTGATGAAAATCTCTATACCTGCTCCACAGACACTCAAGAGAAGATTAAAAATGCGATCAAGGAGCACCATCTGAACCGTGTGATCGTCGCCTCCTGCTCTCCGAGAACCCATGAACCGATGTTTCGAGAGACCCTTCGGGATGCAGGATTGAATAAATATCTTTTTGAGATGGCCAATATTCGCGATCAATGCTCCTGGGTTCACATGCGTCAGAAGGCGGATGCCACCCACAAAGCCAAAGATCTTGTCCGGATGGCTGTGGCGAATGCCAGACTGATTCGACCCCTAGGTGAGTTGACTGTGTCAGTGATCCAGAAAGGGTTGGTCATTGGAGGTGGAGTGACCGGAATGACCGCTGCCCTCAAAATCGCTGAACAGGGATATGAGGTCTTCCTTCTCGAAAAAGAGGCTCAGCTTGGGGGAAATCTTAGAAACCTTCATTATACCCTCGAAGGTGAAGATGTCCAGGCCTTCCTGAAGGATTTGATCGGGAAAGTAACAACCCATTCTTCTATCCATGTCATCACCAATGCACTGGTTGTCGATTTCAGCGGCTCTAAAGGAAATTTCTCAACAGGGGTGATGGTGGCTCCTACCATGTATTACCGAAAGATAGAACATGGGATAACGATTGTAGCCACAGGAGCCGATGAATGGAAACCTACAGAATATCACTATGGTGAAGATCCCCGAATTTTTACACAACTTGACTTAGAAAATAAGATCATTAATCAGCCAGATGAAGTGGCCCGAGCCAATCAGGTGGTGATGATTCAATGTGTGGGATCAAGAAATGAAGAGCGTCCCTACTGTAGCCGAACCTGTTGTGCCACAGCCGTGAAAAATGCTCTCAAGATCAAAGAGCTGAATCCCAATGCAAACATCTCCATTCTTTATCGGGATATGCGAACTTATGGACTTTTGGAATCTTACTATTCAAAGGCCCGAAATGAAGGGGTTCTATTTATTAAATATGATCCCGAAGAGAAACCAGAGGTAAAAAAGAATGGCCAAGATCTCTCCATCTCATTTATGGACAGGATTTTAAAGGAAAAGGTGGAGCTGAAACCTGACCTTCTGGTTTTATCCTCGGCGACCATTCCAAGAGAGAATGAAGAATTGGCAACCATGCTCAAAACCCCCCGCACTGCGGAAGGCTTCTTCCTTGAGGCCCATATGAAGTTGAGGCCAGTCGATTTTGCAACGGATGGTCTCTACCTGGCAGGAGCAGGACATGGTCCAAAGTTGATCAGTGAAAGTATTTCCCAGGCAAGCGCTGCCGTGGCTCGAGCATGCACTATTCTTTCAAAAGAGAAGATGTTAGTCGGCGGTGTGGTGGCCATGGTGGAGGGGGAGCGCTGTGCCGCCTGTTTGACCTGCGTGAGGGTCTGCCCCTATAATGTGCCGGTGATCAATGCGAAGGGTGAGGCGGAAATTGATTTAGCGAAGTGCAAGGGCTGTGGCAGTTGTGTAGCCGAGTGCCCGGCCAAGGCAATCGAGTTGATGCATTTCCAGAGTCATCAATTAGAAGAGAAGTGTCAGGCTTTGATCATGGATGTGGCAGCGTAGCATACAGAAAATAGATGGGGAGATAGGGTGATAGGGTGATAGGGAGATTGGGAGAATGACAGAATCAGCAGGGCAGAAAATTGAGTCAGGTCAGGAGTCACGAGTTACGGACACGAGTCACGGATACGGTTTTGAGCCGGAGGTGTTGGCCTTTTGTTGTGAGCATTGAGCCTACAGTGCGGCGGACCTGGCAGGTTCGATGAGGCTCAACTATCCGACGAACGTAAAGATTGTGAAGGTTCCCTGTACGGG
>Ga0163209_1001158_pt1 | contig 11494 bp, 10 predicted proteins | sample Kivu_160m_FD_113538 | JGI IMG/M metagenome (GOLD analysis project Ga0163209, IMG submission 113538) | Freshwater microbial communities from Lake Kivu, Western Province, Rwanda to study Microbial Dark Matter (Phase II) - Kivu_160m | ecosystem: Environmental > Aquatic > Freshwater > Lake ... | reverse complement strand
TCCCTATCCCGCGGCCGCCGACGACTGTTTCAAGGTTTACAGCGAGCTGTTAAAACAATATCACCCGCAAAACCTGGCGTTATGCGGAGATTCGGCAGGGGGAGCGCTGTCACTGGTTACTGCGCTTCGGGCCTCGCGCATGGGCATGGCGTTACCGGCGGTAATGGCGCTGAGCAGCCCGTGGGCGGACATCGCAAAAACCGGAGACAGCTACCACCTGCTGGAAGGATGGGACTGCCTGATCCATTATGAAATGAACCTGCGCAAGCCTGCGGAAGCGTACGCGGGCAACAACGACTGGAATGATCCGGGCATCTCACCGCTGTATGCCGATTATCCTGCAAAGTTCCCGCCTGTCCTGATTATTACGGGCACGCGCGACCTTCTGCTGAGCTGTTGCGCCAGGCTGCAGCGGGTTATGAAACGCGCCGGCATAGAGGTGCACCTGGATGTCTGGGAAGGCATGTGGCATGATTTCGTCGGGTTTCCCTTCCTTCCCGAATGCGACGAGGCCTTTAAAGAGATCGCCGCGTTTGTTGCTTCCCGCCTATGACGGGAAAATAGTGATGGCCCCGGCAACAGCTATTGAAAGTCACCGCGGATAACGCGCATAATAAAGAAAATAACAGCGTTCAAGGGGAGGTAGAAATTATGTATCTGGCAGGTCTTATCCTGACCGTCATCGGGTGGGCGTTCCAGCTTTACGAGACTCTCATTAAAAAGACGCGCAACATCAATATTATTTTACCTCTGGCATATACCATCGCCTGCATCCTCTTCGGCGTCAACAGCCTCACGGCAAATGATCTGACTTTCGCAATCCTGGATTTCGTTTGCGCGATACTGGCGGCCGTCGTTTTTATAGCGCTGATAACACGTAAAAAATGAGTTGAATGATCCCTGTATCAACAGGTAGGAGAAGAGGATGAGAAAATCGACGAAGCTACTTATAGGGATTGCAACTCTCTGGCCGCTGCTGTATATGGTGCTCTTTTTTGGCTTCATGTTCTATATGATTTTTCCCCTGTGGAACGGCGCTGAACCCGATGAAAAACTCTTTTTCATCATTTTCCCAATCCACATGCTGACAATGATTGTGGTCGTGGCTCTGGAGGTGTTCTATATTGTCAATGTTTTTCGCAACGACCGGGTCAACAAAGATATGAAGGTGCTGTGGGCAATTGTGCTGTTTATGGGGAATATGATAGCTATGCCGATCTACTGGTTTCTCTACATCTGGCGCGAACCTAAAGCGCTCGCCCCGGTGACCACGGGTTAAAAAATGCGGATGAAAGGAGGACAAAGCCGATGTTAAGACTTTACCGTATTGCTTCAGTTTCAATTATTTTCCTCATCATATCTGTCATGGCATCCTGCGCCCCGGCGGGCACTGCCCCCTTAGCTACTGCCCCGGCGGGCAACGCTCCAACTGGCAATGCTCCCGTCGCATCGGGAGGCAATATCGATGCCTTCCGCGCCGCGCTGCAGAAGGACGACTTCGGCTTAAAGCTGGCGCCATTTTTACGTGTGGATTTGATCAGACTGTACCAGGCCGGAAGACTGGCCAACGCGGCCGGCAACAATGCCGGCGCGCTGTACAGGGGAATTTTCGGCGCTATTCCGGACAATGTGGTCATTCCTGATGTCAGCCAGCTTGCCGGAGCTTCCAAACAAATTGAGAACTTCTTATATGGTATGCCCGGGTTGCTACAGGGATGGCAAATCAATCCCGACGAAGCGGTTGTGGTGGTCACCAGGACCCCTCCACAATGCGCATATTTCAGCTACTGCGGCTTCATCTTCAATAAATACTACGAAAAAGATGGAAAGCAGAAATGGATCTGGGCCAGCTACAACGATCCGCTGAACAACCTCACCATCAAAACTTCGGGAACGCCCAACGGGGCAAAAGGCAATCCCTTCAACCAGGATACCATCATTATCATCACAGCAGATAAAGGCACCGACCGGCGCATCCGCAGCGCCGCCGTATCGGCGGGATATTCCGAGGATATCATCAATACGTATGTAATCCCCGGCTCAATGGTAAAACTGGGTATAGGCCCGGAGTATGACACCGTAGTCTTCGGACAGCGCATAACGTTATGCGCGGATGAGAAAGCGGGAGAGGAATACGCAAGCACCGTAACGGGGGCCATCAGGGCAATCCCCAAATCCACGGGGAAACTCGATCCGTTCCCGGCGCCCGAGCTCAAGGTGAGGGGCACCGGCAAGACCGAGGTGGATTTTCAGCCAGCGCTCGATGAGTTGCGCAAGGCCATCCTGGCAAAGTACAGCGGATTTTCGGCCAATGAGCTTACAACCAATGTGTGGCTGCAAGAATCTTACGAGGCGGTGCAGACAGAGACATATGTTGCCGGGGAAAGCCGGGACACTGTTTACCTGCGCAGCGACACCCTGAAGCTGGCTGATAACCCCGATGAGTTCATCATCGCCTACGGTGTAAACCATGCAGTCAGCGGCAAGGCCACCTATGCAAACTGCACCTTCTATGGTGAAGCCGGATGGAACGGTGTGGCGGGCATTTACAGCACCGAGTACACGGGAACTGCCGAGGCTTACCTGCCCGGCAACCCGATGGCCAAATATCTTTACGCCTGCAAGTTTGCGCGCAACTGCGGCTCCGAAAAGGCCTGCGTAACCGTGCCGACCGGGCCGGGCGCCTTCGGAGTCGGCCTCGATGAGCCTGCATTTATCGGGTTCCGGGCTTACCTGGAGCCCGCTACAAAGGTGGGGCCGGCCTATCCGGAGCTCCTTTTTGACCGGGTGATTAAATTCAGCGCCGGTCGGTAACCGGGCGCTGCCGGGTGCTCGCAGCCGCTTCTTAAATAGTTGTGGTTTGTTTTACTCTTCCGGTCTCTTAACCGCCTGAAGTTCCTTCAGCGTATGCTCCAGGATGATGATACAGATGGCAACTCCCATGCCGTTGGCCACCATCATTGCAGGGATGGCTGAATAGACAATCGCGAGTGCGTCTTCGAACGGCCGGGCGATCAGCAGGGTCAGACCGCCGTGAACAAGTTCAACAAAGATGGCTGCCAGTATGGCATAAAAGACGCCGATAAGCTTCTTCTTGTTGATCATATATATGATACCGCCGATCAGCCCGGCCAGGATGGTGGCCAGCCCGCAGGGTACGGCGGTAAAACCGCCGAGGAAGTAGCGCTGCACGCCGCCGATCAACCCGGCTCCCAGGCCGACGAGCGGCCCCGCTACCAGTCCCGCCACCAGGGGGCCCAGGTCCCTGATGCTGCTTATGGCGCCACCCGGCAACTCGATGCCGGTGTAGGTGCCGAAGATGGAAAACGCGCCGAACAGCGCCGTGAAAAAGATGATGTCGCGCCTGCCGGCCGTCCCGGCAATTACCTTTCGCACGGATTCAATGCATACAACGACCTCTATAAAGACATAGATAAAGACTTCCGTCGTAGCAAACAGGGCTAAAATATTATGTATCACTTTACTTACGTCCCGATAAAGCTCAATTCCATAAACCGGTCAGAGGTAATTTTACTACCCCTGTTACTGTCGAGGCAAAGACAATTTCATACTTTCGTCATTACGAACGGCAGCAAAGCGATCTTTATAACCTGGTACGATGTTTTAGATCATAGAGGTTGACGCGTCATGGTGCTTCTCGCCAATGACGCGGCGGACCGGATTCCCCGCAATATAATAAGCGCTGACATTGACAGCCTCGCTGCAAAACGATATTATCCGGTTTCAGGCTGATACAGGGTAATTTTCAGCCGGCCGAGAGTTGAAAGGGGAAACCGGGATAAAAGCGGAATTGTTTCACGAATAAAGCTTCTCCGCATTCCCGACTGCTTGTGAGAGTGTTGCCAGATGACTGACCCGAAAGTTAAAGCTGCATCGATCCCGCGCAGCCAGATATTCAAGATAGCGCTTCATGTACTGGCCTGGTGTACAGTCATTGCCGGGCTTTACTGGAGCAGCCTGTACAGCTACACATTATTCCATAGCCTTATTGAGATATTTTCCATTATAGTTTCGGCCTGCATCTTCCTCATTGCCTGGAATTCGCGCCGCTTCCTGGGAAGCAGCTACCTGCTCTTTCTGGGTATCAGCTTCTTATCTATAGCAGCTATCGATATCCTGCACGCCCTGTCCTACAAAGGCATGGGGGTTTTCCAGGCAAACGACGCCAACCTGCCGACACAGTTATGGATCGCCATGCGTTATATGCTGGCCGTCTCTTTTCTTATAGCTCCCGTATTCATAAAACGCAAGGTAAATGTGCTTGCGGTGCTATCTGTATACGCAGCGGCAACCATACTTTTGCTACTATCCATTTTTTACTGGCGTATTTTCCCTGCCTGCTATGTGGAAGGCGCCGGCCTGACCTCATTTAAAATCTACAGCGAGTATGCGATTTCGCTTATTTTCACAGGTTCGCTTGTATTCCTTGTTATTGAAAGAAAGTCATTCGAGCGGTTTGTGCTGGGGCTCTTAATCGGGTCAATAATTCTGAGTATTGGCGCCGAGCTTGCATTCACAACCTATGTCAGCGTTTACGGATTCTCCAACATGCTGGGGCATTTGCTGATATTCGCTTCATTCTATTTGATATACAAAGCGCTGATTGAAACAGGTTTAACCAGGCCCTACGACCTGATGTTCAGGGACCTGAACCGCAGTGAGGAGCTGTACCGCTCACTGTTTGACAACATGCTGAACGGGCTTGCCTATTGCAGGATGCTATTTGATAAAGGCCAAGCTGAGGACTTCATTTATCTTCATGTCAACAAGGCCTTCGAAGCGCAGACGGGATTAAAGGATGTCGTTGGTAAAAAAGTATCCGAGGTTATTCCCGGCATACGGGAGGCTGACCCGGACCTGTTCAAAATCTACAGCAGGGTAGCTCTGACCGGCCAACCCGAACACTTTGAGATGTTCCTCGCATCTTTACAGATGTGGTTTGCCGTATCGGCATATAGCCCCGCGCGTGAATATTTCGTAGCCGTGTTCGACGTCATCACAGACCGCAAGCAGGCTGAGGAAACAATCCGAGCAAGCGAGGAAAAATACCGTCTGCTCGTGGAAAATGCCCAGGAGGCCATCCTGATAGCAGTGGACGGCATCATAGAATTCGCCAATCAGAAGTGCGTGGAGATCACGGGTTATACGCAGGAAGAGATTATCGGCAGGCATTTCACCGATTTCATCCTCCCTGATGACCGTCTGATGGTCGTCGAGCAGTACAGGCAGCGGTTAAACGGCGTGGAAATACCGGACCTGCGCGCATTCCGCATCGTCCGCAAATCGGGCGAGATCAAATGGGTACAGCCCAGCGGGGCGGTATTTACCTGGGAGGGCAGGCCTGCAACCCTGCATTTCATCAGCGATATTACCGACCGCAAGCTTCTGGAGGAGGAGCATCAACGGGTGGCGAAGCTGGAATCCATCGGTATGGTGGCCGGGGGCATCGCTCATGATTTCAACAACCTTCTCACCGCTATTATGGGGAATATCGGCCTGGCCAGCATGGAAACAGAGGACGGCAGTGAAGCGCATGAGCGGCTGGAGGAAGCGCAGAAGGCTTCTATACAGGCCAGGGAACTTACGAGGCAGTTGCTGACCTTCTCCAAAGGAGGCGCACCCATCAAGAAATTAGCCTCGTTGAAAAGACTGCTCGGGGATACAGTCGGCTCTGCACTCCATGGTACCGGCGTGCAGTTTGAGATCTCGATACCCGCCGACCTGTGGCATGTTGAGATTGACAGGGATCAGGTAGGCCAGGTCATCCGGAACCTGGTCGTCAATGCGCAGCAGGCGATGCCCGAAGGCGGGACCATTGAAATTAAAGCAGAAAATATAGCTCTCAGTGAAACGCAAAACCTGGGCAGGGGTCTGCCTGTAGAGGCAGGGGATTATGTCAGGATCGCGGTATCGGACCACGGCAGCGGGATACCTGCGGAGCACCTGGACAAAATCTTCGACCCGTTTTTCACTACCAGGAAGACGGGCAGCGGGCTGGGACTGGCCACTGCATTTTCCATAGCGCGCCAGCACGGAGGCCATCTCAGCGTCGAATCCAGGCCCGGCGCCGGCTCAACTTTTTACTTCTACCTTCCCGCTTCCACGGAAACAGCAATCCCAAAACAGGCTGCAAAAGGGCAGGTAAAGCCTGCCGGCAAGGTCAGAATTCTTGTTATGGATGACGAGCAGGTAGTCAGGGAAGTAGCAGACCGCATGCTCAAGCGTATCGGCTATAAGGACATCGCGCTTGCCACGGACGGCGCGGAGGCAATTGAGATGTATAGGGCAGCCGTGAAATCAGGCCGGACCTTTAACGTGGTCATCCTGGATCTCACCGTGCCCGGCGGCATGGGAGGCAGGGAGACAGTCACGCAACTTCTCAAGCTGGACCCCGGGGTTAAGGCGATTGTTTCCAGCGGTTATACCGATGAGCCGGTTATGTCCAGATACAATGAATACGGGTTCAGCGGCATGGTAGCCAAGCCCTATACCATCGAGCAGCTCGGCAAAGCCGTGCAGGATGTGATTGGCCGGTAGTGGTCTACAATATTCTGCAATGCGTCCGTGCCCAAACCAATCCGCATAAGGTTCAATACTATGGCTATTGCGGCCTGTTTCAACTCGAGCTAAAATCTCATTGAGATACTTCTATAGATGTACAATCGAAGAATGAGTTTGATTAAATTCAGCGGAATCCTGGTGTTATTTATCATATCGGCCCTCGTACCTGGCTGTGCGCCGAGGGTTGCGCCGGTCAGCGATGCAAGCCTCGGCTTTGACCCCCGGGGGCTGATCACGGTCAGCGATGCCCGTGTGCAGGAGAGCCTGAAGGCCATCCTGGAGGATGAGGATGACCCCTGGGACGAATTCCACAGGATACAGAACTGGGTTGCCGGGCATGTATCCTATGACACTAATGTAACTGAATACTGGCAGCGCCCGTCGGAGACCATAAATACCGGGAAAGGCGACTGCAAGGACTATTCGACATTGCTCTGTTCACTCTGGCGCGCCTGGGGCGTGCCTGCATCGGACGTCTATGTGGCCATCGGCCGGAGCCCGAGCGGCAGGCGCCATGCCTTTGTCATTCAAAAATACCTCACGGGGAAATGGCAGGTAAGCGAGCCGCAGGTCGGTGGTATCATCGTTTCCGAACTGACCGCAGTGGACACTGCCGAGAAATACGCCATCACATACCTGTTTAATGACGCCGCTTACGTCAACCAGCCGTCCCTGATTTACCAGGTGGTCAGGGGCGGTGTCACGGTCACGCCTGCAAAGCCTGCCGGCAAGGGGCCGCTGCCTGTGATCAACTCTTTCACGGCTGACAGCGTGAATATAGCGGCAGGCACGCCGGTCCTTCTGAACTGGAACGTTTCGGGAGCCACCCAGGTGAGCATAGACCAGGGCGTCGGCAAGGTCGCACCCATCGGGGTCGCGCAGGTAAACCCCACCGACTCCATCCAGTTCAGGTCGCAGTCGGGGCTTGTCGTACCTGTCGAATACAGGCTGGTGGCAATGAATGCCTCAGGCTCCGTCCAGGCTACGGTCATCTTCAGGGTCATACAGAAGGCGTCTTCTACCACGCCCGCGCCGGATATTCCTGTTATAGAAAAGCCTGCCTCATTTTTAATTGGGTTTGAAGGGTGGTACAGCGATATCGGGGTTGTCAGCACGGCGAATGCGGGCCAGCGGATAGCAGCCAGGATAAGCCTGAAAGGTGGCAGCCCGGGGCAGTATTGGATACGTATCTGGAGGGATGTAAACCGGGGCAATGACGAGATCGTGTCTCAAACGGCATTTACTTACGACGGCAAATCAGCGGTGGAGGAGATTTTCTTTGCCCCATCGTACTTCATAGGTGAAGCTGATACGCGCGGCTACTGGATCGACCTGCTGGGTGACGGCCAGCAGGTCTGGGTCATGCCCAACGCCTACCCTCCGCGTTTGACGGTTATACCGAAGGCGTCCGGCGGCCCTCTAGCCGTCAACTTTGCGGGATGGTACATAGGAGTAGACAGTGTATCTACCGCTAAAACCGGCCAGGAAGTATTCGGCGGCATCACCCTGAGCGGAGGCAGCGCTGGCAAGTATGCGCTTAACGCACGGAGGGATACGGCGGGGCTTTCCGATGAAATCATGAACCAACTCACCTTCGACTACGACGGGTCGAGCGCACTGCAGCAGGTAACGTTTTCACCCACGAGCGCCACCAATGAGTCCGGCACACGCGGCTACTACCTCGACCTTTACCAGGACGGCAAGTTCCTCTGGAGCCTGAGCGGCAAATATCCGCCCAGGCTGACAGCAACGAGGGGAAATTAGGCTGTTATGAACCATGGTTCATACTCACAACCATATATACTAGATACAAGACCCATCAAACCCATTATCTGACCTATCCATAAATTTCCCCTCAATTACCGATTATTTTTACTGAAAAGTACCAAATTTTAATATTACGCTGGCTTGAACCAGATACGTATCTTATAACTTAATTAAAGTCAATGTGTTTTTATTTTAAATAGCAGCGAATCCAGCCAAGAATTTAAAATATTGCACTCTTTTTGATATCAGGAATGACTCTCTTAGAATACATGAATTTTCAAATGTATAATAGGTAATTCCTTTCCGATGAATATTAGTGTATAATAGTTTTAGTTCAAATTATAAGTAGCAGTGATGGTGACGGCACTATAGATGGGGATTTCGGAATAATTTCCAAAAAAATAAATCGCTGGTATGATTAGAATCTATCTTTCCCGCTTAGCAAGTATCCTGTTTTCACTTCTACTCTTATTAATATTACTATTAAGTTCTACAGATTTTGTAGCTGCAGAAGATCTATATCTTCCTGATTCTCCGCCACCTCCAATAATCCAGGAAGCGAGCTATCGGTGGAAAATACCTGTACAAGGAGGCACTCAGCCTTACAAATTTAGTGCACTCAGTGACTTGCCCCTTGGATTATCTTTAGATAATGTAAATGGAGTTATTTACGGGATTCCTCAAAAGTGTACTGACCAAGCATTATACTATGTCAAAATCCAGGTAGAAGATAAGTGGAATAACGGATATTGGAGGCTCTACACTTTTAAGGCCATGTACAAGTCAAATATTAAGGCAGGTGGGACTAAATTTGACGAAGAAATGAGTTTCTATGTCGATGGGAACATTGCAGGCCAATTGAAAAGTGGTCAAGTAGCAACACAATATTTTTGTTATGGCAATTCTCATCAAATATCTGTTGATTATGAAGTAGCATTTCCTGCTGATAACAGTACTAGATTTAAGGCTATTAATAGATTCATAACAGTGAACAGCGACTCGCCAGATGCAGAGTTTATATTTTACAGGGAGTGCCTGATTAGCATTGTTACAAATCCTCCTGAAGTCAGTGAGCTATCCACGTACTCAAGTGATTGGATTCCAAATGCCAACTGGTATAAAGAAGGTGATTTAATAAAAAAGAAAGCACTATTGGAAGTGGAAGATGGAAAAGGCACTAAGTATTCCTTCTCTCATTGGTTATTACCTGACTCTGACGAGATAGATACAAATAAACTAAGTTGGCCAATCACTGGATCTGGAAAAATTATTGCTTATTATAAGACTTATTTTCTATTAGATACTAATATTCCATTTATAGATATTGAAGGAACTGGTTGGAAAGAAAAAAATACTTTAGCCAAATGGCGTGTCAAGAATGTAGCCGCCAGGCTGAATCCTGATATAGGTGCATTCTTTGGCATATATCTTGTTCCTGATCCAGCAAACGGCTTAGAGTTTATGGATAGACCTAAAATACTCTCTTTTAATTGGCAATCCGAATGGAGACCGGCTATCGGTGCCATTGTTATCGCTTTGATAATTGCACTGATGCCGTATTTAATTACTCATTTCGTCAAGAAAAACCGTCGTTCGAGCTAAATCTCCTATAAGCTGCCACCATAGAGCCTTATTGAAACCAAGTTTTAGATATAGTACGCTAATCTGCATTATATAGAACATAGAAGAATGATTGTCAGGGAAATTCAGGCCAAAGCCATCCTGTCCGTATCACAGATCTACGACTACGTCATCAATCCCTATGTGGGATGCCAGCATGGCTGCACTTACTGCTATGCGCGCTTTATGAAAAGGTTCACCGGTCACAGGGAACCGTGGGGTGAGTTTGTGGATGTCAAGATCAACGCGCCGGACCTGCTGCAAAAGGAAATAACCAGGAAGAAACGGGGAAGGGTCTGGGTAAGTGGAGTATGCGACCCGTATCAGCCGCTCGAAAAGAAATATGAGCTGACCCGGCAGTGCCTGGCGATACTCAAACAGCACAAATGGCCGGTATCCGTCCAGACGCGCTCCCCCCTGGTGCTGCGGGATATGGACATATTCAAAGGTGCAAAGGATTTTGAAGTGGGGCTCACCATCACAACGACGGACGATAATATCAGGAAACTTTTCGAACCTCATGCGCCGCCGGTTGAGGCCAGAATCAGGGCACTCGACGAGCTGCATAAAGCGGGCATCCGGACCTACGCCATGATCGCGCCCATGCTCCCCGGCGCGGAAGGCCTCGCTTCGGTTCTGGCCGGAAAAGCCGATTACTTAATCATCGACCGGATGAATTACCACTATGCCGACCGGGTGTACCGCGAGCACGGCCTGGACGAAAAACTGGGCGATCAATTCTTCGCCCGGACGGCGGGGCAGCTTGTTTCTACGTGCAGGAAGCTGGGCATGGAATGCACAGTGGTGTGATGATGGCGTTAAGCCAGGAGATTGCCGAGTCCCGGTTTTATCGGGACTCGCAATGACATGTGTGAGTAGGGACAGGTCTTCACACCTGTCCGGAAAGCGGGCGCACCTGAAGGTACGCCCCTACACCGTATGGAAAGGCACACCGCAACGCATTGCGCCAGGAGTGGGGTTGCCGCGTCCCGGTTTTATCGGGACTCGTAATTACAGGAAGGGTGTATTGCTTTAGCGCTTGCGTCCTATGGCTTTCAAAAATTCCTCTTCTGATATCGAAAGCTGCTTCAAAACATCAGAAAGAAAATATGGGCTTAATTCTTCATTAGGATGAACAGGCAACGTAGTGCGGCGGCAATCTTGATGATGCTAAATAGCGTGGCTGCCTTTCTGTCCTTACCAGCTTGAAACCGAGCTTCGTTAATCCTCTTGTTACAACACGCACTCTGAGGCCCGGCAAACCGGTTATAAAGCGACAAGCACCTGCCTGGATTTGCTTTCATCAGGGATTTCTTCGCCACGCTCTGTCCGATATTCGATACAAAGCTCAAGTGCTTCCTTGATATTATGAAGACACTCATCGTAACTTTTGCCCTGCGCATGAGCCTCGGGCACTAAGGGGCAGCCTGCTACGTAATAGCCATCCGGGGCTTCCCTGATTATTACTGTATATTTCATATTTAACCTTCGGTTTTAATTATAGCATATCAATACAGGTATAATC
>Ga0163209_1001157_pt1 | contig 11495 bp, 7 predicted proteins | sample Kivu_160m_FD_113538 | JGI IMG/M metagenome (GOLD analysis project Ga0163209, IMG submission 113538) | Freshwater microbial communities from Lake Kivu, Western Province, Rwanda to study Microbial Dark Matter (Phase II) - Kivu_160m | ecosystem: Environmental > Aquatic > Freshwater > Lake ... | reverse complement strand
GTCATGGGGGTGTTAGTTGCTGGTTGTTGGTTGTTAGTTGTTGGTTGACAAAATCGGGATGCAAATCGGAATCGCTATCGGAATCGAATTCGATCAACGATCCCGACCGCCGATACCGATCCCGATTTCGATTTGGATGTTACCACCAAGTTTTTTCATTCACGCCGGTCCATTTTTATCTGCCGCAACCAACAACTACCAACCGACAACTACCAACTAACAATCCGCGCCACCCCCGTCACACCCCGTAATGGGCCTGTATCCAATCGCGATAGGCGCCGGACCGGACCTGTGCGACCCATGCGTCGTTATCCAGATACCAGGCGATGGTGCGGGCAAGCCCCGTGGCGAACGATTCACGCGGCGTCCAGCCCAGTTCGCCGCGGATTTTGGCGATATCAATCGCGTAGCGCCGGTCATGGCCGGGCCGGTCCTTGACGAAGCGGATCAGTTCGCGCCGGGTGCCATGGCCCGGCGGCGGGCCCAGCCGGCGGTCCAGCTCGTCGCAGATGGCATGCACGACGGTGAGATTGGGCAATTCGTTGTTGCCGCCGACGTTATACGTCTCGCCCCGCCGGCCCTTTTGCATCACCCGCCAGATCGCCTCGCAATGGTCGCCCACGTACAGCCAGTCGCGCACGTTCATCCCGTCGCCGTACACCGGGAGGTCCTTCCCCTCGCGCGCGTTGAGCAGGATGAGCGGAATAAGTTTTTCCGGAAACTGGCACGGGCCGTAATTGTTGGAGCAGTTGGTGACCGTCACCGGCAGACCGTAGGTGTGATGAAAAGCGCGTACGAGGTGGTCGGACGCGGCCTTGGAAGCGGAGTAAGGGCTGTTGGGCTGATAGGGGGTGGTTTCGGTGAAAAAGCCGTCCGCGCCGAGCGAGCCGAAAACCTCGTCCGTGCTGACGTGGTGAAAAAGCTCGATGTGCGACTGCCGTTCTCGCGCGGCTTGCAGGAGCTGGTAGGTTCCCACGATGTTGGTCTGCACAAAATCGTCCGGCCGGACGATGGAGCGGTCCACGTGGGATTCGGCGGCGAAATGGCAGACCGTGTCCACGTCATATTCGTCAAAAACGTTCCCCACCGCCGCGGCGTCGCGGATGTCGCCGCAAACGAAAACGTAGCGTTCCGGTTCGCGCCGGGCCACGTCGGCCAGGCTCAGCGGATTGCCGGCGTACGTGAGCGCGTCGAAATTGATTATCCGGCCGGTGAAATTTCCGGCATCAAACAGATAGCGGATGAAATTGCAGCCGATGAAGCCGCAGCCGCCCGTCACCAGCAGATTCTTCATGCGGTTTACCAGCTGGTGACATTGTCGGCGCGGTCGGTCACCTTGCCGCTGGGGCCGGCGGACCAGACGCCCGCGCCGCGGCCGATCAGATTGGTGGTGATTGCGGCGGTGAACTTCACGACGGTCTTGCCGTCATTGTCAAAATCGCACATGTAGCGGTACACGCTATCCCAGGGGTCCACATACGCACCGCCGACCAGATTGTCCTGCGCGGCGTCAAGAAACACCAGTTTTCGCGGATTGCGGCCGTTGACGTTGGTGCCCAGCAGCAGGTAGAGCGTTTGATTGGAAACCGCCACGCCGCCGTTCAGGCTCTCCGTGGGCGCCGACGGGGCGGTTTCCTGCAGCATCGGCCACATGCCGTACTCCACGTTATAGTTCTTCAGCGCCGTTTCGATGCCTTTGACCTGGTTGAGCGCCTGGGCTTTCATGGCCGAGTTGCGCGCCGAACCGATGGCGGGCATGAGCAGGGCGACCAGCAGGCCGATGATTCCCATGACGACCAGCATTTCCACCAGCGTGAACGCGGGGCGGGCCGCGGAGCTTGGTGCCAGACACTTTTTGTTCATGAAACAACTCCCCAAAGGCTTGTTTCGGTCACTCGGCGCGCGTGAATATAGACGGGCGGGCGATACGTCCGCCAGTTATTTTTTGCCGCTCGCAACCGGCGCCGGCAGCCATTCCGTCACGGCGGTGAGCAATTGGGTCGGCGCAAACGGCTTCGGGATGAAACGCGCCCGTTCCATATCCAGCGATTCGCCGTCCGCGGCGGCCCGGGCGTCGAACGCCGTCACCATCACAATGGGGATGTCCGGGCGCGCGGCGCGCGCGCGCGCCGCGAACGCCAGCCCGTTCAATTCCGGCATTTTCCAGTCCAGCAACAGGACGCCAACCTGGTCGGCATGCGCCATAAAATACTCAAGCGCCGCCGGCGCTTCGGAAAACACCATCAGCCGCGCATATCCATTCATCCTGAGCACCGCTTCGATCATGCGGGCGATCAGTGGCTCGTCGTCAACGATTAGTATTTCTTTTTCCATAAATATCGTTTTGTGAACCCATAGTATATTGAGCACGGACCGTGGCAAGCGGGAATTTTGCGGAGGAATCAGATAAACAACGTGGCGTTGGATCCGTTGGCCTCGCCGAGGAAACTGGCGACGCCGCCCACCTCGATGCCGTCGAGCAATTCCTCTTTTTTCATGCCCATGACGTCCATGGACATGGAGCAGGCGATCAGCCGCGCGCCCTGTTCCCGCGCCTGGCGCATCAGTTCCGGCAGGCTGTCCACGCGCTTGTCGCGCATGACTTTTTTCATGAGCGCGGTGCCGATGCCGGCCATGTTCAGGCTGGACAGCTTGAGCGCCGTCGGTCCGCGCGGCATCATCCAACCGAACATGCGGTCCAGCAATCCTTTGGCAACCGGCGGCGGCGCGGATTTTCGCAGCGCGTTCAATCCCCAGAACGTGAAGAAGATGCTGACCTGATCGCCCATTGCCAGCGCGCCGTTGGCGATGACGAAGGCGGCCATGACGCGGTCCAAATCCCCGGAGAATACCACGATGGATTTCTTGCGCGGTCCGGACGCGGCAGGGAGCGTCGGGTTTGCCTTCGCCGCCGGGCCGCCCTTGCGAATGCGGGCGGTGATCTGGGGGCCGGCGGTCGTGATCTCGACCAGCGTATGTCCCTGCGCGGCGCACCAGGCGGGGGCGTCACCGATGAATCCCGGGTCATTGGTTTGCAGCACGATCTGGTCGCCGGGGTCCAAGTCGGACATGGTTTCCTTGAGCCGGATAATCGGTCCGGGGCATTGCAGCCCGAGGCAATCCAGCGTCACCGTGCGCCCCGGCGGCGCGGCCGCGGCCGGCGGTTCCGCGTACGGTTCGAAGGCCTGCGTGGCGTCCGGTTCCGGCGCCTGCCGGCGCCAGGCGCGGAACGTGTTGAACCCGCCGGCGAGCGAGGCGGCGCGGAAACCGTTTTGCGTCAGGATGCGGTAGGTCAGACAGCTGCGTAAACCGACGCGGCAGTAGGTCAGGATTTCGCGGTCGCGCGGCAGTTCGCCCAGGCGGCGGCGCAGTTCATCCAGCGGAATATTCACCGCGCCGGGCACATGGCCGGTTTCATACTCCTGCGGGCTGCGCACATCCAGGACCAGCCCTTTTTCGGCGCGCGCGGGAAACTCCTCGGCATACCAGCACTGGAGATCGCCCTGCAGCAGGTTTGTGGCGATAAAGCCGGCCATATTGACGGGGTCCTTGGCCGATCCATAGGGCGGGGCATAGGCCAGTTCCGCGTCCTGCAGATCGCGCGCGGTTTGTCCGGCGCGAATGGCGGTAGCGAGCACGTCCAGCCGCTTGTCCACGCCGTCAAACCCCACCGCCTGGGCGCCGAGCAGCCGACCGGTGTCCGGAGCGAAAAGCAGTTTTAACTGCATGGGGCCGGTTCCAGGGTAATACCCGGCATGTCCGGACGGGTGCAGATAGCATTTGCGGTAGGGCATTCCCGCGCGCTGCAGATTTTTTTCCGTGGCGCCGGTCACGCCGGCGGTCAGGTCGAAAACCTTTACGATGGCGGTGCCCTGCACGGGGGTGAAGACGGTGTCCCGGCCGCAGATGTTTTCCGCGGCAACGCGCCCCTGTCGGTTGGCCGGACCGGCCAGCGGAATCAGCCAGGTGTCGGGCAGCACCTGATGCCGGACCTCCACGGCGTCCCCCGCGGCGAAAATATTTGGATCGGCGGTTCGTTGATGCTCGTCCACGCGGATGCCGCCACGTGGACCGAATTCCAAACCGGCGGTTTTCGCCAGCGCGACATCCGGTCGCACCCCCACGCAGAGCAGCGTCATATCCGTATCCAGCGTGACGCCATTCTTCAGTTCCACCTGCAGGCGTCCGGTCGCGGAATGACGGAAAGCGGCGGCCGCGGTCTCCAGGTGCAACACCACGCCGCGCCGCTTCAATTCATCCTCCAGCGCGCCGGTCATTTCGCGGTCCAGGGGCGGCATGATCTGGTCCAGCATTTCCACGAGCGTCACCCGGACGCCGCGCCGGACCAGGTTCTCCGCCATTTCCACGCCGATGTAGCCGGCGCCGATGACCGTCGCGTGCCGGACGCCGGATTGCATATCGCCCAGGATGGCGTCCATGTCCTCCATGTTTCGCAAGGTGCGGATGCCGGGCAGGTCCACCCCCGGCAGCGCCGGCCGGATGGGCGTTGCGCCGGGGCAAAGGCCGAGAAAATCGTAGGATTCCTCATAGGTTCGCCCCGTCTTGCGGTCGCGAACCGTCACGCGCCGCCGGCCGCGGTCAATCGCCGTGGCCTCCTGTGCCACCCGGACGTCCAGGTTGAGCGACGCCTTGAGCCGCTCGGGCGTTTGCAGCAGCAGGGCGTCGCGTCGCTCGATTTCGCCGCCGATGTGATACGGCAGCCCGCAGTTGGCGAAGGAAACATGGTCGCTGCGTTCCAGCACCACAATTTCCGCCGACTCATCCAGCCGCCGCGCCCGCGCCGCCAGCGACATGCCCGCCGCCACTCCGCCGATCACCACCAGTTTCATGCACGCTTTCCCCGTCGTTCGTTTTGCCGTACTGTACGCCGCTTCGCGCGGCAAACAATAGCGAACCGCGAATTTTTGCGCATGGATTTTCCTTTCGGCGGCGGGGACGGCGGGTTAACATGCGCCCGCGTGGGATGGAGCGGGCGGTCGCTCTTCGCCTTCGGGCGTGGGGAGGAAAGTCCGGACTCCGCAGGGCAGGACGTCCCGTCGTTAAGGCGGGAACCCCGTTGCCAGATCGGCGGGGATGGAAAGCGCCACAGAAAATATACCGCCGGGCGCGCGAGCGCCGGGTAAGGGTGAAAAGGTGGGGTAAGAGCCCACCGCTTCGCGCGAGAACGCGATGGCAGGGCAAGCCCCGTCCGGAGCAAGATCGAATAGGGGACCGATGCGGCGGCCCGCCGCGTTTTCCGCCTCGGCGGAATACGGTTCCGGGTTGATCGCATTAGATAAATGACCGCTAGAACAGAATCCGGCTTACGGCTCCATCCCACGTTGGACTTGCCGCGGCACAAAAGAAACACGACGAATGAATGAGATGCGCCAACAGCGGGCGATGGCCGGTCTGTGGTGGATATTCCTGGCGTTGACGGCGGCCGGGCTGGCGGCGTCATGGAGCTGGTATCTGACCCGGCCCGCCGCGCCGCCGCCGGAGCCGGCGGCGTCCGCCATCCAACCCGCCCCGCCCGTTCCTCCGCCGGCAACACCCCCGGAAACCGTCTGGCGGGTTTTCGCCGCGCCGGCTGTCCCGGGCGGGGTAGGGGACGAGCTGACGGATATCCGCCTGGCGGGCACGTTTTTCTGGCAGTCCGACGATCCGGGCGCGCCGCCCCAACGCAAGGCGATTCTCGACCTGATCGCGGAAAAAACGCAGTGCATGGTGGGCGAGGGGGATGAAATCCCGCCCTATCGGGTGCGCGCCATTGAAAATGACGCCGTGCGGCTGGAACGAGACGGGCGAGAGCTGCGGCTGACGCTGAGTTTTACGGACGCCGCCGCCGGTCCGGAAGGCGCGGCCGACGGCGGAGCGGCCACGGCGGCGACCGAGCCTGATTTCGATGACGAACCCGCGCTGGAAACCAACCGGTTCGGCAAGCGCATCGCGGAGAACCGCTGGGTCGTGCGGCGGGATGCGATGATGGATTACTATCGCGAGCTGCTGGAAGAGCCCGAGCGCGTGGTGCGTCTGTACGCCACGTTCAAGCCGGATTACGACGAGGACCGGAAGATCGCCGGCTACCGCCTCGGCATCGAAGGCGAAAAAGATTTTCTGGACGCGATGGGGCTGCGCGAGGGGGACGCCGTCCGCATGGTCAATTCCATGCGCATGACCAGCCAGTCCCGCGCCGAGTATTTTATCGGCGAATTCGTCAAGGAGCGCCTCGGCGCGGTGGTGCTCGATATCGAACGCGACGGCCGGCCGCAGAAGCTGATCTACCTGTTGCGCTGACCCCCCTCGAACATTCGGTGTGAGGAGCTGTTGCGGATGATCCGCCGGTTGCTGGCGCTCCCCATGGGAAAGCGGACCCACTTTCTGCGCGTCCGGCTGCCCGGCGGCGGGTCGTGCTGCTGACGCCCGCGCGCGTCAGCGTCGTTTCCGGCGCGCGGCCGCGGCGCGGCGGCGGGGCGCACGGACCGGTCCGGCGGGGGCGAAATCAATGCGATTGAGCCGGTCATCCACACGCGCGAGCCGGACGTCCATCCGGTCGCCGATACGCAGGGTGTGGCCGCCGCGCTGACCGCGCGCCGACACCCGTTCGGGGCTGACCTCGTACCAGCCGCCGGGCAGGTCGGCAAAGGCGACCAGTCCGCGCTGGCCGCTTTCCGCCAGTTCCACCAGCGCGCCGCGGGCGACAAAGTCCGTAACCATGCCCGGCCAGGGGCCGGTATCCCCGTCCGCCAGTTTGCGCCGATAGTATTCCAAGCGGTGGAATTCCACGCTTTCGTTTTCCGCCTCGTCCGCCTCGCGCTCGGTGTCGGACACGTGCGCGGCGATCGCGGCCAGGTCGGCGGCGGAGTAGGGGGACGGTTCGCCCCGCTCGTGCGCCTTGAGCAGCCGGTGCACGATCAGGTCCGCATAGCGTCGGATCGGCGAGGTGAAATGCGTATAATGGGTAAACGCCAGACCGAAATGCGGGCGGCGCTGTGCGGCGTAGACGGCCCGTTTCAGATGCCGCAGGATCACCAGCGTGAGCACACCCGCCAGCGGGGTGTTGTCCGCCGCCGCCACCAGCTCGTTGAGCGCGGCGTTATCCAGCCGGCGCAGCGGATGCCCCAGCGCGCGCAGCGTATCGCGCAGCTCGCCGAAGCGGCCTTCGTCGGGCGGGTCGTGGATGCGATAGAGCGACGGCCGGCGTGCGCCGGCCAGGGTTCGGGCGACGCATTGGTTCGCCGCCAGCATGAATTCCTCGATGAGCTGGTACGAATCCGTTCCGCCCGTCTTTTTAAAACCCACCACCGCGCCGTCCGCGCCCAGCACGCAGCGGGTTTCTCCGACGTTGAAGGCCAATGCGCCGGCGGCCAGCCGGCGTTCCCGCATGCGCACGGCCAGCGCGTTCATATGCGTCAGCATCGCCGCGACCGCCGGATCCAATCCGGGCGGCGGCCGGCCGGCGATGAACGCCTGGACGGCGTCATAATCCAGCCGCGTCCGGGAATGAATGCGCGAAGGAAAGGTTTCCCAGGATTGAATGACGCATTCGGCGTCGAGCTCGATCTGCGCGGTGTGCGCCATGCGGTCGCTGTCCGGCTGCAGGCTGCAAATGTCCTGCGTCAGCTCCCGCGGCAGCATGAATACGGCGCGTTCGACCAGGTAGACGGTATTGCCGCGGCGGCGCGCCTCGCGGTCGGCGGCGGAATCCATGGGCACATACTGGCTGACGTCGGCGATATGCACGCCGAGCGACCAGCCGCCGTCCGGACGCGGCTCCAGCGAGACGGCGTCGTCAAAATCGTGCGCGTCTTCGGGGTCAATGGTGATGGTCAGGCGGTCGCGCAGATCCCGGCGGCGCGCGGCGTCGGGATCCGCGTCGGCGGCGCGGCGGGCATCGCGCGGCGCGCGTCGGATCAAGTCCGGCTCAAACTCCGGCGCCAGGTTGTGGCGGCGCAGCAGGGCCGTCAGCTGCGCGGCGCGCGCCGATGCCGGTCCGAGGTCCTCCACCAGCGTGCCTTCCAGACCGCGCGGGCGCACCGGCGCCCAGTCGTCCAGCCGCACGGTGACCAGATGCCGCTCCCCGCCGGGCGGGAGGCCGTCGGTCTCGCGCAGCCGGCAATTCTCCGCGCAGCGCGGATCGTCGGGAACCACATACCAGTAACCGGGGCCGCGCAGCAGCAGACCCGAAATCAGTGGGCGGCGTCGTTCGATAACCGACTTCACCCGGCCGCGTTCGCGCGGCAGACCGGCGTCCTCCGCGCCAACGTGTCCGGGGATGGATCGAGTGATGGCGACCACCACGCGGTCTTCGTGCAGGGCGCCGTTCTGGGCGTCCGCCGGGATGTAGATTTCGCGGCGCGGGTCGGCGTCGTCCGCCACGAACCCGAAACCGGATGGCGTCCGACGCAGGATGCCGGTGACTTGTTTTTCCGTCGCCGCCGGCGCCCATCGGTTTCCGCGCAGGCAGACCAGTTGCCCGGATTTTTCCAGTTCCCGCAGCGCCGGCCGTAGTTCGGAACGACGGAAGGACGGCAAGCGCAGGGCCACCGCCAATTCGTGCCGTTTCATGGGGCGTCGGCCCGGCTGACGAAGGAATTCGTTGATCAGACGGGACAGGGATGGTACAAATTCTTCCATATTCGCGCGTTCGGATGCGGCCACGTTCGCACGGACAGGGGGAGGCGTCAAGGACGCGGCGAATAGGGCGGCCGCGGAGCGCGCATGAGAGTTGTTTTTGTCAGCAGCGAAATTTCACCGTTTGCCACCACCGGCGGGCTGGGGGAGGTGGGCAGTTCGCTGCCGCGCGCGCTGCACCGGCTGGGCGCGAACGTGCTGCGGGTGATGCCGCTATTCCGCCAGGTCTGGGATGGACGGTACGACCTGAAGGATACGGGGCTGCGACTCAAAATACCGCTCGGATTTCAGCTGCGGACCGCCGAAGTCTGGACGGCCGAAAAACCGGAACCGCCGACCTATTTCATCCGCCGTGATGAATTTTTCGATCGCCGGGAGATGTATGGGCTGCCGGAGCGGGATTACGACGACAATTTTGAACGTTTTGTCTTTTTCCAGAAAGCCGTTGTCGCCTTGATGGACGCCCTGAATTGGGCGCCGGATATTGTGCATGGGAACGACTGGTGCGCCGGACTGCTGCCGCTTTTTTTACGGCACGGCATACAAGGCATGGGGCGGACGGGAACGGAGAAATCGGTTTTTACCATCCACAATCTGGCCTATCAGGGCATTTTCCCCGGCGCGGATTTTTCGCTGACCAATCTCCCGTTTCAGGCATTCTCTATCGAAACGATGGAGTTTTACGGAAAGATTAACTGTCTCAAAGCCGGGTTGATGTCCTCCCAGCTGGTTACCACGGTCAGTCCCAGTTATGCCCGGGAGATTCGCACCAGCGAATTGGGCTGCGGGCTGGACGGCGTTTTGATGTACCTGCAGGAGCGGATGATCGGCATTCTGAACGGCGTGGAATATGAAATCTGGAATCCGCTGACGGATCGGCTGATCCGCTGCAACTATGACGGCGAACATCTCGAGAACAAGTTGCGCTGTAAAGAGGCGCTGCTGCGGCACGAGGGGCTGGACGAGGATCGCGCCGCGCCGCTGATCGGAATGATTTCACGCCTGGTGGACCAGAAGGGGCTGGACATCCTGTCCGCCGCCATGCCGCAACTGATGGAGCTGGGTGTGCGGTTTGTGCTGCTGGGGTCCGGCCAGGAAAACTATCAGCGCATGTGCCTGGAATGGAACCGGCAGTGGCCGGGCAAATTCCACGCCACGCTGGGGTACGATAACCGCCTGGCGCACCAGATCGAGGCGGGGGCGGATATCCTGCTTATGCCGTCTAAGTACGAGCCGTGCGGCCTGAGCCAGCTCTATGCGCTGCGGTATGGAACCATCCCGGTGGTTCACGCCACCGGCGGACTGAACGACACGATCACCGAGCTGACGCCGGACGGGGCCGCCGGCAACGGTATCAAATTCCGCGAATACACGCCGGAAGCTTTGATCGGTGGCGTACGGCAGGCGCTTGGATTTTATGGCCGGCCGGACGTCTGGCGCGCCGTTCAACAGCGCATCATGCTGGAAGATTACTCCTGGACCAAATCCGCCGAAGCGTATCAGCAAGCCTATCGCCAACTGATGGCGTAATTTTTCATTTTTCGTTCGCCTGGGCCCTGGTTTTCTCCGCCCCAAACTACGTCGCATAATATATATTATGTCGCTTAATTGGTGCTCAGCTACGCTACATATGGTTGTTAGCGGTTACTGACAGGCTGTTGGTGGCCGATACGACCTGCTTAATGCTCCGGCAAATTGTGCCTGGCACCAAAAGCCGCCCCCAGACGTTTTGGCCCGTGGTGCCAGGCACTTTTTCTCCGCGGCAGCGCAGCTTGGCGCCAGACACGTTGGACGCCGGCTGGTGGTGTGGCAGGTGCCAGGCACAATATGTGCGCTCCGTGTCGGCGCGGCGTTGGTGTCAGGCACTTTTTTTGCTTGGATGGGCGCGTAAGACCGGTGGCGACGCGAAGCTTTCAGGAAACCGGGCGTAGGGGGAATACGCACGTAACGGTGGTTCCGGCACCGGGGGCGCTTGCGATGGAAAGCCGTCCGTCAATCATCTCCGCCCGATGGCGCATAAGCTGCAACCCCACTCCGGAGGTCGGCTGTTCGGTCGCTTCCGGCTGGAAGCCGCCGCCGTTGTCCTGGATGCGCAGACAGGCGGTTTTGGTGTCCATCCGGACCAGTGACACGTCTATCCGCCGCGCCCGACCATGCCGCACGGCGTTATGTATGGATTCCTGGGCAATCAGATACACATGTCCGGCGGTTGCGGTGTCGACGTCAAATTCATTTTCCGCCGTTCCCCACACACACGCCACGTCCAGCAATACGGACGATTCGTCGCACAGATTCCGCAGCGCGGCGGACAATCCCACGCAGTCCAGTTCCACCGGCGCGAGTCCGCGCGCGATTCGCCGCACCTGGGTGACGGCGTCTTTAAGTGTGCTGCCCAGCTGGCCGGATATTTGTCGCGCGCGGTCCGGTGTCGGAACGATGGCTCCATCGAGCGCCCGCGCCAACAGGGTTGCGCCGGTCAGCTTTTGCCCGAGCGAGTCATGCAAATCGCGCCCCACCCGGTGTTTTTCACGGCTGGCGACGGCCAGCACTTCCCGTTCCAGCCGGCGGCGTTCCGTCAGCGCCCGGCGCAACTCGATCGTGCGTTGTTCCACCATTTTTTCGATTTGCCGGGTCCGCCCGATCAGCGATGCGGTCAACAATGTCAGCAACAGGGTGATCACGCCGCCCATGGCGGCCACGCCGATCATGCCGACCGGCGTGCCCCTTACTCCGGCAGACGGCGTCTTCATCCGGCAAACCAAATCCCAGCGCCAGCCTCCCAGCGCGATCGGACCGCGGAAAAAAATTCCGCCGTCCGGCGCCGCGCGGATTTCCGGCGGCCCGGGGTCCCAACCCATATC
>Ga0163209_1001156_pt1 | contig 11502 bp, 9 predicted proteins | sample Kivu_160m_FD_113538 | JGI IMG/M metagenome (GOLD analysis project Ga0163209, IMG submission 113538) | Freshwater microbial communities from Lake Kivu, Western Province, Rwanda to study Microbial Dark Matter (Phase II) - Kivu_160m | ecosystem: Environmental > Aquatic > Freshwater > Lake ... | reverse complement strand
TCTCGGACGTGTATATGTATGCGTCGTCCAGCCTGTCCCTTGTTGAGCCTAGGACGTTTTGCGACTTCACTCCTGTTATTATGCTTATGACTTCTATCCTGTCTTCGAGCCTCTGGTTTATCCTCGCGCCCCACATGACGTTGGCGCTTGGGTCGAATTCGCGTGTCAGCATTTCGCCGACTTGGTTGGCTTGGCCTATGGTCATGTCCGGGCCCCCTGTTATGTGTATGTGGGCGCCTTTGGCTCCTGCGTAGTCTACGTCCAGCAGCGGGTGGTCCAGCGTGTTTTTGACCGCCATCTCTACTTTGTCGGGCCCGTCTCCGTCGCCTATGCTTATGACCGAGACTTTCCCTCCTCCAAGGACTGCTTTTATGTCGGCGAAGTCCATGTTGACGAGGCTGGGCTCCTTTATTGTTTCGGTTATGCCCTTCACGGCCCTGGCGACGACTTCGTCTGCCACAAGGAATGCTTTGTCTATGGGCAGGTTTGGCACGTATTCGACGAGCTTGTTGTTGTCTATGACTATGACCGTGTCGGCTGCTCTTCTGAGCCGGTCTATGCCTTCCCTGGCCTTTTCTAGTCGTGATCTTTCGAGGGCGAATGGGAATGTGACTATTGCGACCACTATTGCGCCCTGTTCTTTGGCTACTTCGGCTATTACTGCGGCGCTTCCTGTTCCCGTTCCGCCGCCCATTCCTGCTGTCAGGAAGAGCAGGTGTGTTCCGTCGAGTAGGTTGGATATTTCGTTTCTGCTGGCTTCTGCGGCCTTCATTCCTATGTCGGGGAATCCTCCTGCCCCGAGGCCTTTTGTGATTTTAGCACCCACTAGGAGTTTGGTTATGCTTGCGTCGATTTTTTTCAGGTCTTGGGCGTCCGTGTTGCAGGCTATCAGTTCGGCGCCGGATATTCCTATCCTGCTCAGGCGGTTTACTGTGTTGTTCCCGCCGCCGCCGGTTCCTAGAACAACTATTCTTAGGTGGTTTGCTTCAGTGTACTCTCCCATGTCCTTGTTTTTTTCAGATTCTTTGAGTGCTTCGCTCACAATAGATTCCATGTATCTCTCCTCCGTTTACTGTTCGTTATGACTATATAAAAGGCCAAAAGGTGGTCATATATGAATTTATATAAAGCCATATAAATACTTGAGCTTGGTTATGTTTGGGGTAGTTTTTACCCCAAACATGTCATTAAGCAATTTTTGTCTCCTCCTCACTTGTCCCGTGACACGCGTGACTTACTTTTTTCCTTAAGCTGCGCGTGGGCTGCGGCAAGCCGGGCAATCGGCACCCTAAACGGGCTGCAGCTAACGTAGTTGAGTCCCGCCTTGTGGCAGAATTCAACGCTCTTCGGGTCTCCGCCGTGTTCGCCGCATATGCCGACCTTGAGGTCTTTCCTTACCGAACGGCCCTTCCTGACGCCCATTTCGACCAGCTGTCCTACGCCGCCGGTGTCGAGGCTCTGGAACGGGTCTACCTCGAGTATCTTTTTCTCTATGTAGTTGGGTATGAATTTTCCGATGTCGTCTCTGCTGAACCCGAAGGTCATCTGCGTCAAATCGTTTGTGCCGAAGGAAAAGAATTCCGCATACTCGGCTATTTCGTCTGCTGTTACTGCGGCTCTCGGGACCTCTATCATCGTCCCAACCTTGTATTTGATTTTCACGCCCTTCTTCTTTATTACGTCGTCTGCCGTTTTCACGCAGAGTTCCCTGAGCATCTTTATTTCGTTTACGTGGCCCACCAGCGGAATCATTATCTCCGGGTAGACTCTTATTCTTTCTTTGGCGCATTCGCATGCGGCCTCCATTATGGCCCTCACCTGCATCTCCGATATTTCGGGGTAGACCACCCCGAGCCTGCATCCCCTGAAGCCCAGCATCGGGTTGAGCTCGTGCAGCGACTTGACTTTGTTGGCTAGTTTCTCGGCCGGGACGTTCATCTCCTGCGAGAGCTCCTTTATCTGCGCCTCCTCGTAGGGGAGGAACTCATGGAGCGGCGGGTCAAGCAGCCTTATGGTCACAGGCAGGTTGTCCATGGCCTTGAAGATTCCCTTGAAGTCCTTCTTCTGCATGGGCAGCAGTTTGTCGAGGGCTTTTCTCCTGCCTTCCTCCTCCTCGGCCAGAATCATTTCCCTGACGGCTTTTATGCGGTCTGCTTCGAAGAACATGTGTTCGGTCCTGCATAGGCCGATTCCCTCCGCCCCGAAGTCTCTCGCTATTTTCGCGTCCTTCGGCGTGTCGGCGTTTGTCCTTACCCCGAGCTTCCTGATGCCGTCGGCCCAGGTCATGAGTGTCTTGAATTCGCCCGCCATCTCGGGCTCGATTAGGTCGACTTCACCGAGTATCACTTCGCCTGTGGTCCCGTTGAGGGCTATCAGGTCGCCTTCTTTCACAACGTGGCTTCCTGCTGTGAACTCTTTTTTCTTTTCGTTTATCTGCAGCTTCTCGCATCCTGCCACGCATGGCTTGCCCATTCCCCTGGCGACGACCGCGGCGTGCGACGTCATCCCGCCTCTTGCGGTCAGTATCCCCTGCGCGGCGTTCATGCCGTGGATGTCTTCGGGGCTTGTCTCGTTTCTCACCAGTATGACTTTTTCGCCTTCTTCGTCCGCCATCATTTCGGCTTGGTCTGCGGTGAACACGACCTTGCCGACTGCGGCTCCGGGCGACGCCGGAAGCCCTTTGGCTATCACGTCCAGCTTTGCCTTCAGGTTTATCTGCTTGTGGAGCAGCTGGTCCAGCTGGGACGGCTCAATCCTAAGGACTGCTGTTTCCTGGTCTATCAGCTTTTCCTCCACCATGTCGACGGCTATTTTCACTGCGGCGTGTGCCGTCCTCTTCCCGGTTCTCGTCTGTAGTATGTAGAGCCTGCCTTGTTCTATGGTGAACTCGAAGTCCTGCATGTCCCTGTAGTGTTTCTCGAGCTTGTGGTAGACTTTGACGAGTTCGGCGTAGACTTTAGGTAGGTCCTTCTTCATTTCGTCCACGTGCTTCGGCGTCCTTATGCCTGCGACCACGTCTTCGCCTTGCGCGTTGATGAGGTATTCGCCGTAGTATTCCTCCTTTCCTGTTGAGGGGTTTCTCGTGAACGCCACCCCAGTTCCGGAGTCGTTTCCGAAGTTTCCGAACACCATGGACTGCACGTTAACGGCTGTTCCGAGGTCGTCTGGTATGCTGTTGATTCTGCGGTAGGTGATTGCGCGTTTCCCGTTCCATGACTGGAAGACCGCGTTTATGGCCAGCCAGAGCTGTTCCTTGGGGTCCTGCGGGAACGGCCTCCCGGTTTCTTTTTTGAAGAGGGCCTTGTATCTGCTGACCAGCTCCTTCAGGTCTTCGGCGCTTAGGTCTGTGTCGAGTTTCGCGTTTCTCTCCCGCTTCAGCTCGTTCATTATTTCCTCGAACTTTTCGTGGGGGACTCCCATGACGACGTCGCCGAGCATGTTCACTATCCTGCGGTAGCTGTCGTATCCGGCTCTTTCTTTTTTGGTCTTGTTTATTAGGCCTTGGACGGTCTCGTCGTTTAGCCCTATGTTGAGGATTGTGTCCATCATGCCGGGCATCGAGAATTTTGCTCCCGAGCGGACTGACACGAATAGGGGGTTGTTTTTGTCGCCGAATTTTTTGCCTGTTACTTTCTCCAGCTCTTTTATGTTTTCGGCGACTTCCTTCTCAAGCCCCTGCGGGTATTTTTTCTTGTTTTGGTAGTATAGCTTGCATACTTCTGTTGTTATCGTGAATCCCGGAGGCACCGTAAGTCCTATGTTCGTCATCTCTGCCAGGTTGGCTCCTTTGCCGCCTAGCAGGTCTTTCATGTTTCCTTTTCCTTCAGCTTTTCCTCCGCCAAAAAAATAGACATACTTTGCCATTTTGTGTGCAACACCTCATGTGCGTATCCGTTTGAAGTAGGAATAGGATATCAGCAATAAAAATATGGTCGCGCGTATGACGACGTAATCACCATTCAATGCGTCTTCTCTCTGTTGTGTTCCTCCTTTCAGCCTCCTTTTGTACGTCTTCGACTTTTTCTCCGAGGCTTGTTCCCCTTCCCGTGCCTTTTTTGGGCTTCGCATCCTTTTTTCTGAGCATGGACTCCGTCTCCTGCAGCGACTTTTTTATTTTTTTGCTCTCTGGTTCGAGCTCCAGCGCCTTCTTGTAGCTCTCCAGCGCCTGCTCCAGCGCGCCCTGCTCGCGGAGTGCTGTTGCGAGGCCGTTGTATCCACGCGGGTCTTTCCGGTTTTTTTCAGTGTATTGCCTGAAGTCTTCCATGGCCTGCTCTAGGCTTTTGGCCATCAGGAGGGCGTTTCCCCTTTGGAGGAGCGACTCGCTGTCGTCCGGCTTTTTTTCGAGGGCTTCGGTGAACGCGAGCGCGGATTCCCCGTATGAGCCTAGTTCTAGGAGCACGAGCCCGCGGCTGTGGTGGGCTTGCGCGAGCGCGGGGTTCATCTCCAGCGTTTTGTCGTATTGTTTGAGCGCCTTCTCTAGTTCGCCTTTTTCCTCAAGCGCGAGTCCCAGCGCGTAGTGGGTGGCCGCGTCTTGAAGGCCCAGGGACACCGCTTTCTGGAGGTTTTGTGCTGCTTTGTCGAGGTCTTTTTTCCGGTAGTACACGCGTCCCAGGCCGGAGTAAGCTCTTGCTTGGTTCGGGTCCTGCTCCAGCGCCTTGGTGTAAAACGACAGTGATGCGGCGTAGTTCTTGTTCCTGTAGGCTTCGTCGCCTTTTTTGGTTAGTTCCTCTGCTCCGGCCATCTGTCTCTGGCGTTTGACGCCTTATTTTTTTTTGCTGTTTGGGCTTATTTGCCTTTTATCTGGAATATCTTCCTTTCCGGACCGACTTGTATGTAGAGTGCCTCAACTCCTGCAGCCACGTTTTTGCTTAGTTCCTCCTCTTCGGGCATGGGCAGCTCGAATGTTTCGTAGCTTTCCATGTCCATCAGCTGCACCTGGTTTCCTATTATGTTGAGGATTTGGGCCGCCTTTTTTTCTATGACGGGGACTTCTATCTTGTCTCCGGTCGGCTTTATCACGCTTTTTTTCTGGTTGTTGAAGATGCCTGACGCATCAATCTTCGCTTTTGCTCCGCCGTGTTTCCCAGGTTTCGAGTGGGTTACGTTTGTTACCTTGCACGGCACGTCGTCTATCAGCACGTATCTTCCCGGCTTGATGTTTCTTACTTCCTCAATCCTCTTCTCCATTTTGCATCACTCTTGCTTTAGTCATCCTATACATAGGATTATGGATATAAATCAGCTATTCGTCTGCATCACTTGGGTTCCGTTTTTTCAACTCGTGCGAAGCCGTCTGTTCCGTAGGAGAAGGTCATCCCGCCGTTTTCCCATTTCAGGCCGCTTATCCTCCCCTGGCTGTCCCTCTCTAGGGCGAATTCCATCCTCTGGTGTCCGGTTCCGTCCGGCTGCAGCGTAAGCAGGAAGCTTTTGTCTGTTTCCCTGTAGTTTGGGTCGAGGCTGTTTATGTCGAGCATCCAGAGGAGGTGGTTCAGCGGCTGTATCCTCGGCTTCGGTCCGGAGGCTTTTGTGGCGCACCAGCCGAGCACCGTTTCCGGGCAGACGTAGGCGACGTTGGCGAGGGTTGCGGCCGCCTCCTGCGGGAATCTGCTGAACCAGACGTGTGCGGGCACTCCAGTGCCGGCGAAGTTTCCGGCGTCGCAGTCTATGTCTCTTATGCTCGTTTTCTCTCTGACGCCCAACGCTATTATGGCCGACAGCCTCCTCTGGAGGTCCGGCCTTTGGGCGGCCAACACCGCATGCTGGAGGTGCACGAGCTCGTGGCTGAAGTTCACGAGCTGGGGGTGGGCGGCAGCCGCTACCGTTTTCCCTGGCTGGCTGCTGGCGAACTGTATTTTTTCGATGCTGTCGCCCATGTTTATCGTCCTTGGGCCGTAGACGTTTAGCGTCTGGCCGTGCAGGTGTCCTAGCGTGTTTCTTATTCCTGCGTCGCTTGGGTGGTATTTTGCCGCGAAGTCTTCCATCTCGTAGATGTAGTTGTATCCGTGGGCCGTGATTGTCGTGGGTTTTGCGTTGCCGCCCCCCTGGATGAGGTGTTTTGGATACAAGTCCATGAGATGCTCTACTTTGGCGGTGTATTCGTCGGTGAAGTAGGCGTAGTCGAATATTCCTCCGCCGTGCGTGCCTTTCACGGCCTTCCACCCGTTTTGGTGGTTTATCGTGCGGTAGTGTTCGCGTTCCGTGTCGGCTTGCACCCCGAATCCCGCCAGCAGGATGCCGTGTTTCTGCAGCAGTTTGGCTCCCAGCTGCCCGTTTCTTGTTTTCGGGAAAAGCGATTCCGCCAGCGTCCTCATCTCCTCTTCCGGGTTTGTTCCGGGAGTCGCCTGCACTGCCGCGAGCATCAGCGTGCGGCTCATGTGCTGCGTGAATATGTTGTTTGGCACGGCGTCTGTTTCCCTCGTTTTTTCGTAGAAGGCCTGATACTGGAGGAACGGGTTTTCGCGTATTATGCGGTTCAGGCCCTCGAATATTATGGCGCGTTGCTGTGGCGTTGTCCTCGGGTCCCGTATCGTCCTGTCTATCGCCTTCATGGACTCGAGGAAGGCTGGGAAGCCGTTTGTGGCGTTTCGCGGCCACGCGTTCGCGGGAATGTTTATGGACGCTGGGTTGATGTCTGCCGTGTTTTTTGGTCGTCCCCCGCGCTGGTAGTCGTAGAACCCCATGTTTTTCTCCTGTTTGGCGAACGCCTTTACGGTGTTTTCCACTCTCGAGAGCTGTATTTCGGTGCGGGTGCTTTCGACTGACACCATCGGAGGCCTTTCTCCTGTGCCGGCCTGCAGCGTGGTTGGAGTGGCCGCAATCACCTGCGAGCCTACCAGTATGGAGAATCCGACTGCATGGAGTCCTCTCTTGATTTTGTCGCCTAAAGTCGGCTTGGGCTTGTGATGGCGTTTGTCTTGTCCCTGGGTTTGCGGCTCGATTATCTGCGGCAGGGGCGTTTCGGGCGCGAGCTCTCCCGCCTCCTTCAGGTCGCAGGGTATGTCCGCCGGCCTCCAGTCGTCTTTTTTCTGCGGCCTGCCGCCGCCTTTCATTTTGGACGCCTCTGCCATCGCTGTTCATTGAATATAACGTCAAATGGGGTTATATACTCCTCCTGCTAGGCCTCTTTTTAATTTCCTAATCCAATTGGATATCCAAGATGTCAAGGCCTTCTTGGGACGAGTATTTTGCGAAGATTGCGGAGGATGTTGGCAGGAGGAGCACCTGCATCAGGCCTGACAGGCAGTTTGGCGCCATCGTGGTGAACGACGCCCACGAGATTGTTTCGACCGGCTACAACGGCGTCGTCCGGGGCGCCGCTCACTGCGAGGATTTGGGCTGCATCAAGGACGAGATGGAGATTCCGTCGGGAACCGGCCACGAGATTTGTCCTGCCGTCCATGCCGAACAGAACGCCCTCATTCAGGCTGGCAGGCTTGCGAAGGGCTGCAGCCTCTACCTGAACGCTTTCCCGTGCAAGATTTGCGCCCGCTTGATTGTCAACGCCGGGATAAAGCGTGTCGTCACCAGCGGCGAGTACGCGGACAAGGAGGGTCTCGGGATACTCAAGGCCGCCGGGGTGGAAGTCAAGCACGTTGATGTCTAGGCTCTTTCTTCCAGCCGCTTCACGCGTTTCTCCATGTTGGATATCTTGGATTCTATTTCTATCAGCTTTTTCTGGTGGTCTCTCACGATTTCCCTGAAGCTTTCCTCGTCAAGCTTTCTGCTGTGGTACTTCTTTTTGGCGAGTTCTATCAGCTCCTCTATGTCCCTTTTTTCCTTCTGCAGCTTGTCAAGTTCCCCCACGTCGTCTTTCTCGCCTTCTCTCTTGTGTTTCCTGCTTTTCCAGTAGACGTAGGCTACTGCGGCTATCAGCACGACGAGCAGGGCGATTATCGTCAGGTTTGTTATCAGGTCTAAGGTGACTCTCGGTTTTGTCGTCTGCGGGCTTGTCGTCTGCGGGTACGGCGCTCTCGTGGGCTGCGTCGTCGCATTAGCCGCCTTCTTGAGGTACTCAATGATTTTTTTCGTCTGCTCGTCGGTGAACTGCTGGCTTTTGAGGTAGGCTTCCACCTTTTTTTCGTCGGTTCCTTCCTTGCGCATCCTCTGCAGGTCCTCCACTAGGGTGTTCTGCTTTTTTTCGGCCTCCTGCATCAGCGTCCGGATGTCTTCTTTGTCGTAGCCCATGCTCCCAAGCTTCTGCATTATGTCTTCGTCGCTGGCTCCCTCCACTCTGAAGACTATTATGTAGTTGACTGCCCGGTCTCCTTCGCCGGGTTTTGCGTTGTCTTGGGCTGAAGCGTGCATGGTCGACAGCATTAATGCTGTAAGCGCCAAAACCGCAAGCGAATCCCTTCTGGCATTCATTGTAATCTATTCCCTCTTATGTAATATTAAAGTTTAGGGGTCTGTCTGTTCAGTGCATTTATTCTTTGTCTCCCATTTCTTTTTACGATGGAGCTTGTAATCGGCTTGGTCGGCAGGATTGCGTCCGGCAAGGGTTTTGTTTCAGACTACCTCGCCGGAAAGCATGGAGCCCGGGTGTACCGCTTCAGCGACGTCTTGCGTGACGTGCTCGAGCTCTTGAACCAGCCAAACACACGCGAGAACCTGCAGGCTTTGGGCTCCCTCATCAGGGAGGCGTTCGGAGACGACGTGCTGGCTGACGCGCTTAAGCGGAAGATTGTGTCGGATGACGCTGGCGTGGTGGTGGTCGACGGCATACGCTACTGGAACGAGCTTGAGATGGTCCGCGGCTTCAAACCCAACCTTGTTTTGGCGGTTCAGGCACCCCTTGAGGTGCGCTACGGGCGCGTTTTGTCGAGGGCAACGCGGGGCGAGGGCAGGCTTTCTCTTGACGACTTCAGGAATGCTGACTCGATGGCGACCGAGCGTTTCGTCGACGAAATCTGCGGCAAAGCCGACGTCCTGCTGGACAACGGCGGCTCCAGGGAGTCGCTGGTTGATGCGCTGGAGAAGGCGTTGGAAGGCAGGCTGTAGGGCTGCTTCACTCGCTGAGGTAGATTTCCAGGTTTATCTTGCTTTTTCTGACGACGTCGACGTGCGGGTACATAATGTTAATCTGCTCCTCCACGCGGTCGAGTATGCCTATCTTGGTTATCAGGTTGTCCCACTCGCTTTCCTTTATGTAGTAGTTTACGGGGATGTCGTCTATGCTATAGCACCTTTTGTTGTAGGCTTCGACCGCCGCCGCCTGGATTTTTTTTGGGTTTATTTCGTGGCCGAAGACCCTCATCACCTGCCTGTCGGTCTTCTGCGGTTTGGCTGGAGGCAGCTTCTTGAGCACCCGTTGTTCGGCTGGCGGTTCCTCAACCGGCTTTTTCTCTTCCATGGGAGTCGGCTGCTTCGGCCGGCTTTCCTGTTTTTTGGCGGGCTTTCCGGTTTTCTTGACGGCCTTCTTTGTCTTCTTTTGCTTTCTGGAAGCCTCTTTCGCCCGTCTTTTGGGTGGTCTCGCCTGTTTTTTTGTTGTCTTCTTTTGTTTCTTAGAAGTCTTAGGCCTTTTTCGTGTTTTTTTTACGGCTTTGGCCTTGCGTTTGCCTGCTTTCGCACCCTTTTTGACCATCCCGCTTACCTATATGCTTAGTTCCATAAAAAGACTTTTATGCGCTTTTTCTCATAGGATACCATGCAGAAGCTGCGTCTTGGGCTGCCGAAGGGGAGCCTGCAGGAGTCCACCTTCAGGATGTTTGCCAAAGCCGGCTTCAACCTGAACGTCTCCAGCAGGAGCTATCACCCCAGCATAGACGACCCGGACATCGAGCCTGTGCTGCTGCGCGCCCAGGAGATTCCCCGTTATGTCGAGTCCGGCGTCCTTGACGTGGGCTTGAGCGGCTACGACTGGGTTGTGGAAACAGGAGCCGCCGGCAGGGTTGTGGAGGTCGCCGAGCTGATTTACGCCAAACAGGGGCTTGGGAGGGTCAAGTGGGTTCTTGCCGTCCCCGAGGACAGCAAAATACGGTCTGTGAAGGACTTGAGGGGGAAGAGCATAGCAACGGAAGTCGTCAACATAACCAAAAGCTACCTGCGCAGGCATAAGGTGAGGGCCGACGTCGAGTTTTCTTGGGGTGCCACCGAAGTGAAGGCTGGTGAGCTGGCGGACGCCATAGTGGAGATAACCGAGACGGGCTCGAGCCTGAAGGCCAACAAGCTTAGGGTTGTGGACACGCTGCTTGAGTCCACCACCCGGTTGATAGCAAACAGGAGGGCTTGGCGGGACCCCTGGAAGAGGCGCAAGATGGAGGAGATGTCGCTGCTTTTGGGGGGCGCTTTGGCTGCCGAAGGCAAAGTAGGGTTGAAGATGAACGCCCGCTGGAGCGACCTGAACAAGATGCTTGAGCTGCTTCCCTCGCTGAAGAAGCCGACTGTGTCGCATCTCACCGACCCGGACTGGGTTGCGCTGGAGATTGTGATAGACGAGCGCACGGTGAGGGAGCTTGTACCCAAGCTGAAGAAGGCCGGCGCCCAGGGCATAATAGAGTATCCCCTGAACAAGGTGCTCCTCTAAAGTTTTTTAATAGTCAATACCATAACGTTATGGTGAGTCTGATGCAAAAGATAAAGTACGCCTTAATATTGTTTCTGCTTTTGTCTGCCGCCGGCTTGGTTTCCGCGTGGGGGAACGAGACCTACAGGTACGTGTGCGACGAGGCCGTCCGCTATTCATGGGGGTCTGAGGCGCTTGAGAGGTGCGTCTACAACCAGACGCTTTCGTTCCAGAGGCGCTTCTGCGACGTAATCCTGCTTTACCAGGGTGAGCAGGCCTACCACTTGTGTATGGCCGAATCCGGCCTTGTTCACCCGTCGCTTATGCCGCTACTGTTCTTCAACGACCCAGAATACCACCGGGACTACAGCGACTGCCCCATAAGGAGCGAGGTAGACGCCCGCTACCTCTGCAGCAGCGAGTCCGAAAACCCCTCGCTTGAGCGTTCTCTCGTCTGGTTCGAGGTCGCCTGGGACGCCGGCGACGAATGCACGCGCATTTACGAATTCTGTATCGGCTCTAACTACATGGCCGACGTCTACAACCCGTTGAGTCACCTGCTGTATGGCATAGACCAGGGCAGCTGCTCGGAGTTGCTCGACAAAAAGGTGGACACCCGGATTCTCGAGCCCTATTCGTCTGCCGGCTGGACCGTCTCACAGGTATGCAGTTTCAGGTATATGCAGCCTCTGACGGGTCAGTCGATAGCCAAAAGGTATGCCCAGGAGTTCCGTGTCTCAAACAAGACTTTCGTTGATTTGCTTGAGAACCTCACGTTCTACGCCGGCGGGCTTGCGAAGGCTTCTTATCTGCCTGAGCCGACCACTTCAACCACGCTGGAGACGACGACGTCGACGACCACTGTTGTATCAACGGCCGCCTCAACCACCGCCTATACGGTGCCGTCTACTGAGGCGACGGTGCCGTCAACCACTCTTGCGGTTGAGGAGTCGGGCGGAGTAAGCTGTCTGCCCCTCCTGTTTGTGGTCATCGTCTTGGCT
>Ga0163209_1001155_pt1 | contig 11503 bp, 9 predicted proteins | sample Kivu_160m_FD_113538 | JGI IMG/M metagenome (GOLD analysis project Ga0163209, IMG submission 113538) | Freshwater microbial communities from Lake Kivu, Western Province, Rwanda to study Microbial Dark Matter (Phase II) - Kivu_160m | ecosystem: Environmental > Aquatic > Freshwater > Lake ... | reverse complement strand
TGAGTTTTCTGTTCACTGCCGATACCAATGCCGTAGCCTGGAATTATATCGTTCAGGATTCGCTGCTCATTCTGACACCGGCCGCCAACTGGAACGGTGCCGCACTGATTACCGCCAAGACTAGTGACGGAATTGACACCGTTACAACGAATTTTACTCTGATGGTGCTGCCGGTTAACGATGCGCCGACCGCCTTCACATTGATAAAACCTGAAAATCAGGGAACGGTCACGGTTCGGGCGGACAGTTTGCCAGAAAGCCAATGGATTGATGTGGTCTGGACATCCTCCTCCGATGTGGATGGCGATTCGCTGACCTATATTTTTGTGCCGGGTGACGATTGGGCCGGTTTGGGAACAATTAGTACCGGTGCAACGAAACTGTTTATTTGCACAGCTGACCTGGATACATTATTATCCAGAACGAGTTTATCTTGTTCCTGGACAGTCTATGTGACGGATGGAATCGATACGGTTGCGGCCTCAGACGGCGTTTTTACATTTACGATTCAGGTTTTAAACGTTGGTATAGTCGAAGAGGCGTCGCTTCCGGAGCATTATTCGTTAGAGCAAAATTATCCCAATCCGTTTAATCCCATGACGACCATTCGCTTCGGATTACCCGAAAACGGATATGTGGAACTCGTCGTATATGATGCTCTGGGACGTAAGGTAAAAACCCTGGTTCAGGAAGTAAAAAATGCCGGTTATCATTCCGTTTCCTGGAACGCGACCAATGATAATGGGCAGCACCTGGCCAATGGTCTCTATTTTTGCCGGGTCCATTCGAAGAATTTCAATAAAGTCATCAAAATGATCTATCTGAAATAACTCGGAAAATGCGCGATATTTTAAGGAGTTATATTAATATGAAAAGAATCGTTGCTATAATTGTATTGTCAATCCTGCCGCTGATTTCATACGGTGCGTTAACCAGTGCACGTAGCGGCAATTGGAGCGATCCGGCCAGCTGGACGGGTACTGTTTTGCCGACAGCCAGTGATGAAGTCATAATCAGCGCCGGACATATTATGATTGTGGATAATGCCGAAGCGGTTTGCCAGGACATTGCTTTCGAAGATACCACTGCGAAATTGAACCTGAACACCACAACCAGCGCCCTGAGTCTTTATGGTGATTTTAGTCCGTACTCTTCGGCGCACATTCCGTTCACGAATTGGGAAAGCGGAGCCATCCTGCGGTTTACCGGTGCAGCCGATACTCAGCGGGTCAATAATATCCGTAATAACAACTCCGAGATTAATATGTCATTCTTTAAAACTATTGTGGTTGATAAAGACAGCGGAGTTGTTACCTATGCCGGATCAAGCGATTCGAAACTGAATATCGCTAATTCCCTGATCGTTAAAAACGGCACCTTTCTGGTTCCTACCGATTACGATATTAATGGCCGCAGCTTTAACGGAACAGCTTTTGCCTATCCGACCATCCTTGTGGAAAGCGGTGGCACTTTTAAAATGGCGGGAGGTGCTACTCAGATAGTAGCCCGCTCCGGTTCATCCATGGAGAGCATTGGCGCGATGAAAATTTATGGTAAAGTGTATCTGGCTTCCACCAGCACCAACCGGATTCGAATCGGCGGCATTGATGTGGAAAGCGGGGGCGCTTTATTTATTCCATATTCTTCTTCCGGCGGTAATATGGGTTCCGAAAAGCTCGAAGCCGGAACAGTTACCGTCAAATCAGGTGGAACGTTCCAAAGTTCGCTGAACACAAATATCTGGTATTCTACGACGGTAATGAATCTGGAAACCGGTGGGGTTTATAAAGTCAACAGTACGGCTCAAGTGTTTCCCCCGACTTTCAATAACAACGGAACGGTGCGCTATATCCGCTCTAATTCGACCGGCAACAACCAATCGGTCATTGATGTGGATTATTATCGTCTCGAAATCAGTTTTGGCGATTCGATTTATAAAGACTGGGCGCTGGCAGAAGACCGCGAAATAGCCGATTCTCTGGAAATCAATAATTCCGGCCAACTAAGACTCACTGGAATATCCGGCAAAAAGGTAACTCTTAACAATACCCTCCGCCTAACCAGCGGAATTCTGGATAACAGTGATTCTTATGTTAATTTAAAAATGGCCGATAATGCAACGATTTCACGGGCGACCGGAGTAATCTTATCCGCGCCGATATTTGATGAAACTGTCAATGTGCGTTACACCAGTTCTCAGGTCACGGTGACGACCGGCCCGGAAATTCCGGAAGAAGAATCCGTGCTGAAGAATCTGGAATGCAACAGTTCCATGGGGATTATTTTGGACCGCGATATTACCGTGAATGGCGAATTGTTGGTTACTGACGGCAGTATTAATACCGCCGGTTATACGATTTATCTGACATCCGAAGCCACGATCTCCGAGGATGATAGTTGTGCGGTTTTGGGCACCGTTCATACCAGTCGTACAGTGGCTCAAAACACGACCGCGGATTTTGGCGGAATCGGTCTGGAAATTACACCGGCCGGGAACAACATGGGAGTCTGCGCACTCAGCCGGATCACCGGCCAGAGCCGTACACTCGGTACGGGCAATTCCATAACCCGTAGTTTTCTGGTTACCCCGGCAACTAATATCAATCTGGATGCAACAGTGACCTTGAGTTATGATCCATCGGAGCTGAACGGAATCGCTGAAAAAGAACTGGCAGTGTTTGTCTCCGGCGACGGCGAAAACTGGACGGAAATCGAGAGCCTGACAGATACAACCTTGCATCAGGTAACAGCCAGCGGGCTTAATACACTAAATTATCTCACTATGGGTAAGTCAGACGATTCAGCCATTGAAAATACAGCGGCGTTGCCGGTCTGTTTTCAGGTCAGGGCAAATTATCCTAATCCGTTTAATCCGATGACCACCATACCGTTCTGTTTACCTTCGTCGGGAATGGTTCGCCTGGAAATCTATAACCTGGAAGGGCAGAGCGTCGTTGCAGAAGAAAAACATTTTGATAATGCCGGCCAATATGATTTTAGTATCAGCGCCGCCGACTGGGCTTCGGGAATTTATTTCTACCGGCTAACGTTCAACGGTACTGCGGTATGCCGGAAAATGGTTTTTCTGAAATAAAATGAAAACGGAGCGCGATATTTAAAAATGGATCAAAAAAATATTGGTGCTATATTTAAACTTGGATTATTTTACGCACTTTGCTTACTAAATATGAATTGTTCAGCCATAAAATATAAAGTCTCACCGGAAAAAATATCTCCGGAGAAGGTTGCGATTTTAGTCACCGATTCCGGGCTGGGAGGTTTGTCAGTGGCCGCTTACCTCGAACAATTGTTCCGCGAAAAACCGGTGGTGCCGCAGGTTGAAATCATTTTTGTCAATGCGCTCTATGAATCCGGTTATGGCTACAATTCGATGAAATCCACCGCAGAGAAAGTAACCGTCTTCAATACTGCTCTGCAGGCTTTTAACGCCCGCTTTAAACCCGACATGATTCTGATTGCCTGCAACACTCTGTCGGTGATTTATCCTTACACCGATTTTGCGAAGTCAGGAACTAAACCAACTGTGTTCTCGATTGTGGATGACGGGGTGACTTTGATGCAGGAATATCTGCAACAGCACCCGACCGGTGCGGTCATAATTACCGGAACGCCCACGACTGTCGGGCAGAATACCCATCGCGAGAAATTACTGGCCGCCGGATTCGACAGTACCCGCATTGTCACCCAAGCCTTTCCGACGCTCGAATCGGAAATTCAGGATGACCCGAACAGTGATATGGTTCAGTCTTTGATTGAGATGTATGCTTCCGAATGTGTAGATGCATGTCCTGAAAATGCTGATAAGTTCGGTGTGGCCTTATTTTGTACTCATTATTCTTATTCAATCGGTTATTTTCAGAGGATATTCAGTGACCTGTTAAACCGACCGGTTACGATTCTTAATCCTAATCAGGGAATGGCGCAGACCGTTTTCGCGCGTTTTGGCGGGAATGTTAAGAAGTCGGTTGTTAAACTTGAAGTGGTTTCACGGGTACCGATTTCGGAAGGTGAGCGTCAGAATATTGGTGTATTACTCGCTAAAACTTCACCGGCTCTGACAGAAGCGCTTCACGATTATCAATACGATCCGGATTTATTTAAAATCAACAAATGAAATATATTCAATATATGGTGTGAAAAGGCGAGATATAATTACTTATTGCATAATAATTAAAATCGCCAATGATTTGGCACAATGAAAATCAGTCTGATCTGAAAAACAATAAATAATTACCTCAGACAGGTCATGCCAGCCTTCGGAGGACTGATATTTGCTGCTGTGACGGAAATATCTGTTCGGCCAAGGATGTTATTCCTGGTTTGGATTTCTGCGGTATTGTATATTATCAAAGTTGAATAATTTTGAATATATAGAATTTTAGAGGTCAGGATGAGAAAGTCAAATATGTATTGCCGAAAGAACTTCGCATCATTTGGAGAAAAACATGCTGGATTTTATACATATAGACAGACTGACCTTTACATACGAAAACTCTATCGAACCATTGTTCGATGAAATTACTTTTCAACTCCAGCGGGGCTGGACAGGTGTTGTCGGTCCCAATGGCAGTGGAAAAACCACTTTACTAAAATTACTTACCCGTATTATAAGACCAGATTCCGGAACAATTAAATATTCCGGAAAAGCCTACTATTGTGCACAGCGCACGGATTACATCCCAACCGGATTCGAGGAATTTATTAATTCAAATGATAAACAGGCTTACCGTTTGAAAGACGCACTGGCTATACAAAATTGCTGGTCAGAGCGTTGGGATAGTCTTAGCCATGGTGAACGTAAGCGTAGTCAGATTGGAACGGCATTGTTTCTGAATCCAACGGTACTTGCGGTCGACGAACCTTCCAATCACCTGGATCTGGGATCAAAACGAATATTATTTGAGGCATTGCAGGCATATCGTGGTATTGGTATCCTGGTTAGCCACGATCGGGATTTACTTGACGATCTATGCCGGCATACATTATTTGTTCAAGCCGGAAAAGTTGATATTCGCAGCTGTAATTACAGCGTTGCGGTAGCTGAGATCGAAAAGGAAAGCGTCAGCCGGCAACATGACTATGAAATCACAAAATGGGAAGTAAGACACCTGAAACGACAGATCGTTCTGCAAAAGGAAAAAGTCGATCGCACAAAAAGAAGACTATCAAAACGCGGCCTTGCACCTCGGGATCACGATGCGAGAGCTAAGATCGACGGGGCCAGATTGACCGGTAAAGACGCATCGGCCGGCCGAAAATATAAAAATCTGCAAGATCGGTTGGAAAACAAACGGCAAAAACAGGTGGCAATCGGCTTCACCCAATCAAAAACTTTAGGAATATCATTCGACGAAATAAAAGGACATTATTACCCAATTACGGTTGAACCAAATAAACTTTTCCTAGGTCCGAAAAAAAAACTTTCGGTCCCCAATATCTCGATTCAAAATGGTGATAAGATCGGTATTATGGGGAACAATGGCACGGGTAAAAGTACATTTTTAAATTATTTCGTTAGTAAAGTAAATGTCCCGGTTAGTGGAATGATATATATCCCGCAGGAGATTCCGATTGAACAATCGAGAGCATTGATTGGCCGGCTACGTGATTATAACGATGAAAGAAAAGGGAAGATTGCTAGCTTGATTAGCAGGCTGGGTTCCGCCCCGGCGCATATCCTGGAGACCGAAATTCCCAGTCCGGGCGAAATCCGGAAACTGATGTTGGCGGAAGGTATAATTCAGACGCCCAGTCTCATTATTATGGATGAACCAACCAATCACATGGATTTGTCATCGATCCAGTGCATGGAACAAGCACTTATAGACAGCCATTGTACCCTGCTACTGGTTAGTCACGATCGGCGATTTCTGAAAAAAATCGTTGATTATTACTGGGTATTCAGACATAATCAGGATGGTAATTGTACCATCAGGTTGGAGATGAAATTGCCCGGCTAATATGGCATACCCGAATTGACCGATAGATATATTCCTGAATTGCCGGATAAGGTCTGATAAAAAATTTGAATCTTGGGATTTTAGATTTGAATATTGAAGAGTGGGCCCCCGGGGATTTGAACCCCGAACCGACGGATTATGAGTCCGGTGCTCTAACCGTTGAGCTAGGGGCCCGTGATTGCGAAAAAGCGGTCAGAAATTATCTTAAAATCCCTTGTTATCCAAGAAAAAAACCAAAGCCTTTAACGAGCGTAATACCATTGGGTGAGCGCCGTGAATTCCGCAATATTTAAAGTCTCTGCCCGCCTTGATAGATCGATCGGGCAATCGCTGACTTCTATAATGCCTGGTAAGTCGAGCGAATTGCGTAAAATTTTGCGGCGCTGATTGAAGGCTTTACGAACCAGTTCATTGAACTGGCGGCGAAACTCCGGATCGTAATTATTCTCAACCGGGATGAATGTAATCACGCTGGAAGTAACTTGCGGAATAGGGCGGAAGACCTTCGGCGAAACGTGGAATTCAATCTGCGGCCGGCAATAGAAATTGGTCATGACCGTTAAAATGCCATATTCTTTGGTGCCAGGCTGAGCACAAATGCGGCGGGCAATTTCCTTTTGGACTAACAGTATAATCCGGTCGAGGTGCTCAGTCATTTCAAAGAACCGGAACAGCAGCGGGCTGGTGATATTGTAGGGAATATTGCCAGCCAATTTTATTTTACGGTCGGAATTCAAAATGTCAGTGTAATCGAATTGAACCGCGTCGGCGTGATAGAAATGTAAGTTGGAGTATTCCTTAAATTCGTGCTGCAGATAGGTGAACAATTCCGGATCAAGTTCGATGGCGTGAATCTCAGCGCCTGATTCCAGTAAGTGCTTGGTCAACGCACCTTTACCGGGACCGACCTCAACGATAAGATCATGTTTCTGAGGGTCAATTACCTTAACGATTTTCCGCAGGACATTCGGGTCGATCAGGAAATTCTGTCCGAGTCGCTTCTTGGGAATATGTTCGATCACGAGAGATTGAAGAAGTCTATTGCATTTTGAGTCGTGGCCGTTTCGATTGCTTCCACCGGCAGGTTTTTTAATTCGGCGATTTTGATAGCAATCAACGGAATATTGGCCGGTTCGTTGGTTTCACCGCGTTTGCCTTCCGGGGTTAAAAATGGTGCGTCGGTTTCCAGCATAAGTTTATCAAGAGCCACAGTCTGAACGGCCAGATTGGTTTTTTTATTGCCATAGGTTGCATTTCCGGTAAATGAAATATACAATCCGAGGTCGAGCATTTCCTGTGCAAAGGCGGCATTCCCGGAAAAGCAGTGCAATACGCCGCGGAAATAGCCGATTTCAGTCAGAACCTGCTTTAAATCTTCGTGCGCTTGCCGGTCGTGCAGAATCATCGGCAAACCGATGTCTTTGGCGATCGAAATTTGCTCCCGGAAGACTTCAATTTGCGTTTCTTTGGGAGAATAATCCCGATAATAATCAAGCCCGATTTCACCAACGGCTACGACTTTTGGCAGAGACAGCAATTCACGCAGCCTTTTTTGCCAGTCAGGAGGTAGATTAGCCGAATCCTGTGGATGAATGCCAACCGCAGCATAGACGCAATCGTATTTTGCAACCGATTCTATGACGATTTCAGAAGAGGCCAGGTCGGTGGCAACATTAATAATGCGGGTGACACCGGCTGCTTTCGCCCGGTCAATGACGTCAGGTAATTGAACTCTTAAAGTCGGGTAGGTGAGATGGGCGTGGGTGTCAACGAACATGCAGTCAGCTGATCTTGGCGCCGGATTCAATCGGATCGAGGCCGGTCAGCAGAGTCATTTTGCCGTTTTTTTTGGCCGCCAGCAGCATGCCTTCGCTCTGGATGCCGCGAATCGTAGCCGGTTGCAGATTGGCGACTATGACGATAGTTTGCCCGACGATCTGCTCCGGTGAAAAATGTTCGGCGATGCCGGCGACGATCTGGCGTTTTTCGGTGCCGATGTCAATGGTCAATTTAAGAAGTTTGGTAGCGTCCGGAACCTTTTCCGCGGTTAATACTTTGGCAGTTGTCAGTTTAATTTTGGCAAAATCTTCAATGGTGATAAATGGTTCGGCCGGCTGAGCCGGCTGAGCCGGTTTGAACGGTGCCGGTGGTTCGACGGCTGGTTTGGCAGTTTTATCAATACGCGGGAAGAGGATCGGAATAGGGTTAAGAACGGCGCCGGCTTGCGTGCAGCCCCATTCGTATTTACCTTTATTAGAATCAACCGGAATTGCTCCCAGCAGCGCCGCGATCTTAGTCGGCATAATCGGTTCCAGGAGAGTGGCAGCTAAGCGCAGTCCTTCGAGAGCGGTGTAGAGCACGGTTCCGGCTGCGGCTTTATCGTTTTTCACCAAATGCCAGGGCTGGCGCACTTCCATGTATTTATTAATCGAGCGGATGAAGGTAATAATGCCTTCGAGCGCGTCGGTTAGTTTCAATTCGGCGATCAGTTTATGGGTTGCTTCGGGTAATTGTGTGGTAGTAGACTGAATCTCAATTTCAGCAGCGCCCGATTGCGCCGGAGCGGGGATCGCAGGAAAGTTTTTATTGATCAGGGTCATCACCCGGCTGGCAAGATTCCCGAAATCATTGGCCAATTCGGAATTATAACGCTTGATAAATATTTCCTCGTTGAAGTTGGCGTCCTGGCCGAGCACCATGTCGCGCATCAGGAAGTAGCGCACCGGATCGACGCCGTAAGCATCGACCAGATCAAGCGGCCGGACGATGTTTTTGAGCGATTTGGACATTTTGGTTTCGTCAATCATCCACCAGCCATGTGCGAAAATGGTTTTGGGGAGTGGCAGCCCCATGGCTTTCAGCATGGTCGGCCAGTAGACGCAGTGGGTCGTGACGATGTCCTTACCAATCAGATGATAATTGGCCGGCCACCAGTGTTCGAAACGCTCGCGGTCGTTCGGATAACCAACCGCCGTTACATAATTCAGCAGCGCATCGAACCAGACATAGGTGACATACTCCGAATCGAACGGCAGCTCGATGCCCCAGCTCAGGCGCGCTTTCGGACGGGAAATACATAAATCGTCCAGTGGATTTTTGAGAAATCCAAGGACTTCGTTTTTGCGGCTTTCCGGTTGAATGAAGTCCGGATTATTCCGGATATATTCAATCAGCCAGTCCTGGTATTTGCTCATGCGGAAGAAATAGTTTTTTTCCTTGATGAAATCCGGTTCTTTCAGGTGCTGGGGACATTGACCGTTGACGAGTTCCTTGGGCGTATAGAAACGCTCGCAGCCGACGCAGTAATAACCGCCGTACTCATGTTGGTAAATTTCGCCTTTGTCGAACAAATCCTGCATGACCTCCTGAACGGCTTTGACATGAAATTCGTCAGTCGTGCGAATAAAGAAATCGTTCTTGATTTCCAATTTCTCCCAGGCCTTTTGGAAATGGACGACCATCCGGTCGCAATGTTCCTGCGGCGTAATGCCGGCGGCGGCCGCGGCCTGCTGAACTTTCTGGCCGTGTTCATCGACGCCGGTCAGGAAGAATGTATCGACGCCGCGCGCCCGATAAAAGCGTGCCAGTATATCGGCTAAAATTGTCGTATAAGCGTGGCCGATATGCGGCTGGCTGTTGACATAATAAATAGGAGTTGTCAGAAAGAACGTGTCTGATTTTTTCATATTTTGAAAATGTTATTGAATTACGGTTATTTTACTGTTACTGAAATCGGTTAGCGGGAAATCTTCGACGGTGTTATCCTCATAACGAATGCTGACGGTTTGGGCAAAAATGTCGATTTTTTCGAGAACGCCGTTCTTCTCGGTAACTTTTACCTTCGAGCCATAGGCCGGATAGTTTTTCAACACTTCTTCGTACAGGTCATGTTCGTAGCGATAGCAGCATTTCAGTTTCCCGCAGCAGCCGGAGATTTTGGCCGGGTTCATCGGCAGATTTTGCTCCTTGACTAATTGAGTGCTGATCGGATCGAAATCATCGATAAAACCGGCGCAGCACAATTGCAGACCGCAGGGGCCCATGCCATCCGTGCGTTTCATTTCCTCCCGGCTGCTGATCTGGCGCATTTCGATGCGGGTCTTGAACTCCGCGGCTAATAGTTTGACCAATTCGCGGAAATCGATCCGGTCTTCGGCCGTAAAATAGAAAACGATCTTGCGCCGGTCGAGACGCAGATCGACATCGACCATTTTCATCGGCAGGTTCAGTTCAGCGACCTTGGCGGCGCAGAAACCGTTCTTGCTGGCGGCAAACAAAATGCCGTCATCAAAGACAATCAACCCAAAGATATAGCCGTGAAAGATATAAACCCGAATATTGTTCGGTCTGCGATTGCCCGAAACCCTTTCTTCACCTTCGCCAATATCAAAAAGTATTTTCCAAACCTGCCATCCATGAGCAATTTTATTGTTTCCAAAGATTATCTCGGCGGACTGGAAATTACCTTTCAAGGCAATTTGTATGGGTTGGAAGAAAACTATGCCGAACACCTTTCCGCCATGCTTGGCGTATTGAATCAAATTGAAATTGAAATTCGGGCGCAAATCACCGATTATGAAGGCTCAAAAGAATTTACGCCTTCCCGAATTCATGAAATTTTCTATGACAAGACCCTGAAATTTTCTAAAGACAATGAGCGCGGCAAAGAAGATTCACAGTTTGAGCATGAAGTCAAAACAAAAAATTGGTTTGCATTCAATACGATTTACGGAACGAGCGAAGAAAAAGCCTTTGTGCGTATGCTGGACAGGCATATTGAAAAACTAAAAGAACAATACGAAAGTATTTATCTTCTCCGCAATGAAGGACATTTTGCAATTTACAATTTTTCAGACGGCGCAACTTTTCAGCCCGATTTTGTGCTGTTCCTGAAAGAGAAAAGCGGCGAAACGCTCACCTATCAACTCTTCATCGAGCCGAAAGGCGGACATCTTACCGAGAAAGACCGCTGGAAAGAAGTTTTCTTGAAAGAAATCAAGCAAGAATTTGGAAACAAGGTTTTGAAACTCGAAGAATCGAAGTATCGTTTAATTGGCGTGCCGTTTTATAATAACGAAGATGAAAATGCTTTCCGTGAAAATCTGGAATCGGCATTGTCCGTTTAGGTTTAGCAGGCGAGTCTTAAAGTCAAAAGGCTTGCCAACAAAGCGTGCACCTGACGTGTGGGATTCTGCGGCATTTTCGAGCATTTTTCTGGCTTCGAGTTTTTCCTGCTCCCAAGCATTGTCCACGCCCGCCCACACGCAGGTAACGCAAACCGTTATACATTAAAGGAGTAAGATGAATACTCAGCAAAATTTATATACTTACTTGCATTTTTTAGGACATGGTAATCCTGATAATAAAATATGGTTTATCGGAATTGAAGAAGGTGGCGATATGAGCTGTACCCCAAAAACTGGACAGTTAGTTAAGGTGAAAAATCTTAACTTAGTACCAGAAAGGGATTACCATGAAACGTCGAAAATTTAGTGCAGAATTCAAGACTAAAGTAGCAATTG
>Ga0163209_1001152_pt1 | contig 11536 bp, 12 predicted proteins | sample Kivu_160m_FD_113538 | JGI IMG/M metagenome (GOLD analysis project Ga0163209, IMG submission 113538) | Freshwater microbial communities from Lake Kivu, Western Province, Rwanda to study Microbial Dark Matter (Phase II) - Kivu_160m | ecosystem: Environmental > Aquatic > Freshwater > Lake ... | reverse complement strand
GCTCCGGCGCGGATAGCCCGCTGGAAACGGCCAATCCCACGGTCGGCACGGAGGTGATCGCGCAGTTCAGCGCGTCCGGCACCAGCAAGGCCGGCAAGAAAGTCACCATGACCGGAACCTTCCAGGGCGTGGTCGGCGGCGGGTCGCTCAATGATCGCCGGATGCTGGGCACGTGGATCGAGAGCAAGGGCAAGACCGGCGACATCAGCGGTCAGGCCTCGCCGATCGGAATCAGCACGACGACGACCACCACGGGCGGCTGATCGTTCCTGATGAATCAAAAAGGCGCGGGCAGACGCCCGTGCCTTTTTTGTTGCGGGGCGCATCGGCGATTCGGTCCTGCGGGGGATCGAGTTGTAGCTCCGGCGCTCCGTCGCCGGAGGAATCCGCTGTGGCCCCGCTGAATCGCAGACATGTTTTTCTGCGTTTCCCGGTTTCCTTCTTGACCTTGGGGCGGGGGAGAATTAGCCTGACCGACACACAATTTGGTGGCAAATATGACGAAACGTGAATTGGTTCTCAAAGTGGCGGCGGAGACGGGGTTGATCCAGCAGGATGTCATGTCGGTGCTGCAAAAGGCGCTGGACGGCATTGTCGCGGCGCTGGCCGCGGGGGACACGGTGGAGTTCCGCAATTTCGGCGTTTTTGAGACGCGCACCCGCAAGCCGCGCATCGGCCGCAACCCGCGCCAGCCCGGCAGGGAATACAAGATTCCCAAGCGCCGGGTGGTCAAGTTCAAGCCCGGCCGCGTGATGCGCGCCCAGGTGTCCGTCGTCCGCCCCGCGCCGAAATGAGCGCGCCCGCGCCCCAGCCGCTGCAGGGTATGGCGGACCTTGCCGCGCCGGAGATCGGGCGCTGGCAGCAGGTGGAACGGATCGCGCGCGAAATCCTTCCCCGCTACGGGTTTTCCGAGGTCCGCACCCCCATCCTGGAACGCGTCGAAGTTTTTACCCGTTCGCTGGGCGAGGGGACGGATGTCGTCCAGAAGGAGATGTACGTTTTCCCCGACCGCGGCGGCCGCACGGTGGCGCTGCGGCCGGAGGGCACGGCGGGGGTGATGCGTTTCGCGGCCGCGCGCGGCGCGGAGGCGGCGGACGGCCGCTATTACTATCTCGGCCCGATGTTCCGCTGTGAACGGCCCCAAGCCGGGCGCAAGCGGCAGTTTCACCAGCTGGGCGTGGAGGCGCTGGGCGGCCCATCGGCCGCGGCGGACGCGGAGTGTATCGCGCTGCAGATGCATCTGCTGGAGGCGTTCGGCCTGGGCGGCGCCGAGGCGCGCATCAACACGCGCGGCGATTTTTCGGACCATGCGGCCGTGGCGGATGGTCTGCGCGCCGCGCTGGGGCCGCACCGGGACGAGTTGTGCGAGGATTGCCGGCGGCGGCTGACGGACAATCCGCTGCGGGCGCTGGATTGCAAGCAGCCGGCGTGCCGCGCGCGCGTGGCCGCTTTGCCGCCGATCACGTCCTACATGGCCGAATCCTCCAGCGCCTATCTGGCGGAGGTTGTCCGTTTGTTGGAGCGGTTGGGCGTGCCGGCGACGGTGGATCCGTTGCTGGTGCGCGGGCTGGATTACTACGCGCATACCGTCTGGGAAATCCGTCATGCCGCGCTGGGCGCGCAGGACGCGCTGGCCGGCGGCGGCCGCTACCGCATCGAACAGGGCGGACGCGCGCTGGAGGGCGTCGGTTTCGCCCTCGGGCTGGAACGGGTGGTTATGGCGCTCGAAAACACCGGCGTCGCGCCGCCCGCGCCGCCCGCGCCGCGGGCCTGGCTGATCGCGCTGGGCGATGCCGCGCGGGACGCGCAACTGGTCCTGTTGCAGGCGCTGCGCCGCCGTGGACTGGCCGCCGGCATGGACCTGTCCGGCCGCAGCATGAAAGCGCAGATGCGCGCCGCCGACCGCGCCGGCGCCGAATGGGCGGTGATCCGGGGCGATATGGAATTGGCGCAGGGGATGTACCAGCTCAAAAATCTTAAGACCGGCGCGCAGGAAATGCTGGACGAGCCCGCGTTGCTCGCCCGGCTGGATGCCTGAAGAGTAAGGCGCATGAAAGGGCGAAATCGGTATCGAAGTCACCGTTATTTTGGGTTGCGACTCCGATTCCGATAGCGATTTCGATGAAAAGGGCGGTCGGTCCCGCCGTATGAATGGCGCGTCATGTCTTCCGGCGTGATCATTTTCCTGCTGACCTACCTGGGCGTCGCGCTCGGCAGCGTGCCGGGGCTGGCGCTGGACCGGACCGGCTTCGCCTTGCTGGGCGCGCTGGCGATGGTCCTGTGGCGGGTGGAAACGCTGGAAACGGCCTTCGCGGCGGTGCATCTGCCGACGATCCTGTTGCTGTACGGGCTGATGATCGTTTCCGCGCAGTTGCGGCTGGGCGGGTTTTATACCGAGGCCGCGCGCCGCATCGGGCGCTTCACCGCGCGGCCGCGCTTTTTTCTGGGCGCATTGATGCTGACGGCGGCGGCGCTTTCCGCGTTGCTGGCGAACGACATTGTCTGCCTGGCCTTCACGCCGGTGTTGTGCGTGGCGCTGCGGCGCGGCGGGCTGCGGCCCGCGCCGCAATTGATCGGGTTGGCCGCGGCGAGCAATATCGGTTCCGCCGCGACGATCATCGGCAATCCGCAAAACATGCTGATCGGCCAGCTGGGCGGGCTGGATTTCGGCCGGTTTCTCGCCTGGTGTTTGCCGCCGACGGTGATTTCGCTGGCGGGCGCCTGGCTGCTGCTGCTGGCGCTCTACCGCGGCCGCTGGCGGTTGGAGGTGACGTCCGCCGGGGCGTCGGTCGCCGCGCCGCCGGATGAACCGTCCTGGCCTGAATTCCAGCGGTGGCAGAGCGTCAAGGGCTTATTGGCGGTGGCGGCGGTGGTCGGGCTGTTCTTTACGCCCATCCCCCGCGAGGTGTCGGCCCTGGCGGTGGCGGGGGTGCTGCTGGTCAGCCGCCGGATGCATACCCGCGCGGTGCTGGGGCTGGTGGACTGGCACTTGATCACGCTCTTTTGCGGGCTGTTCATGGTCATCCACGGCTTGGAACTCACCGGCGCGCCGGAGCGGGCGTTGGCGGCGCTGCGCGGATGGGGCGTGGACCCCGCCCATCCCTATTGGCTCACCGGCGCCGCCGCGCTGCTGAGCAATCTGGTCAGCAACGTTCCGGCAACGCTGCTGCTGGTGAAGTTTCTGCATCCGGCGCAGCCGGAAGCGTGGTATGTGCTGGCGCTGGCCGCCACCTTTGCGGGCAATCTGATCACCATCGGCTCCATCGCCAATCTGATCGTCTTCGAACAGGCCCGCGCGCATGGGGTGCGCATCGGTTTTTGGGAGCATGCGCGCGCCGGGATCCCCATCACGGCCTTCTCGCTGCTGGCGACGCTGGGCTGGATCGCGCTGCGCGGCGGCTGAGCGCGGCCTACGCGCTTTTGTCCGGGCGCTTGACCCAGCCGTCGTCGCCGACGTCGTTCTGCGCAGGAAACGCGCGCCGACGGAGGGGGAAATGGCGTAATTCAGCGTGCCGGAGACGAACATGGTCGGCCCCGCCGCCACGCGGAACTGGCGGCGTGGGTTTTCGCTTTCCGCCGGCGGAGCGGCGGAATTACAGGGATTCCATCCGACGGGCGTATGTAGCTCCGCCGCTCCGTCGGCGGAGGATCGGCTTCCAAATCGGTATCGGTATCGGGATTGAAACGATGGTCGTTTTCAGTTCCGATCCCGATAGCGATTTGGATTCGTTCACGTAACCGTTCGCACTCATATTTGCTCGTTCACGCGCCCCCGCGCGGCGCGAGCGGACGGATCGTAAACGGGAACGCGTACGCGAACGAGAACGGGGAGGGGCGATGCGTTCGCGTTCACGTCGGCGGGCCGACGCCCGGTTCAGCGCTCGGCGCGCAGCGCGCGGGACAGGGCGCCGAAGGCGAGCGACAGCAGCGCCGCGGCGGCGATGCCCGCTCCCCACCAGCCCAGGAGCGTCAGCGCCGTCATGATGCCGCCGGCGATCAGCACGCCGAGCAGGATGGACCACAGGGAATGACGGAAGCTCATCCCGAGCAGAAAGGCGGCCATGGCGCCGGTCCAGGCGCCGGTGGCGGGCAGGGGAATGGCCACGAAGATCATCAGCCCCAGGGTCTCGTATTTTTCAATCTCCGCGCTCTTGCGCCGGGTTCGGGCGAAAAGCCATTCGACCGCTCGTTTTCCCGCCGGATTGCGGCTGATCAGGTTGGAGATCGGGCCCAGCAACAGCAGGATCAGCGGGACCGGGATCATGTTGCCCAGCACCGCCAGTCCCAGCACGCGCCCGGCGATGGTCAGCTTTTCGCCGAGGCGGTCCAGCGGCGTGGCGCGCGCGCTGGTTTTCATCCAGTAGCCGACGGGGACCGCGCCGCGCAGCTCAACGATCGGCAGCGCGGCGATGGTTACGATGGCCGCGTCTTCCGAAAAACCGGCCGCGCGCAGCCTTTCCGCCACGCGCCGTCCCAACGGAACATGCTCCGGCTGCGCTCCGAAGGCGCCGCGCGCGCCGCCCAGCAACAGCAGGCACAATCCCAGGATGCCGCCTCGCCGGCCGATCATATTTTTCCGACCAGGTCCAGGCCGGGTTTCAGCGTCCGATCCCCGGGCGTCCAGTTCGCCGGGCAGACTTCGCCGCCGTGTTCGGCCACGAACTTGGCCGCCTGCAGCTTGCGCAGCAGCTCTTTCGCGGAGCGTCCGATGCTGTTGTCGTGAATCTCCAGCGCCTTCAGGATGCCGTCGGGGTCCACAATAAAACTGCCCCGGAGTGAAAGGCCTTCTTCCTCGATGTAGGTGCCGAATTCGCGGCACATCACGCCGGAAGGATCGGCCAGCATGGGGAATTGGATCGTTTTGATGGCGGGGGAGTGGTCGTGCCAAGCCTTGTGCACGAAAACCGTATCCGTGCTGACGCTCAGAATCTCGGCGTTCTCTTTCCTGAAGTGCGGATAGAGCTTGGCCGCCTCCTGCAGTTCCGTCGGACAGATAAACGTGAAATCCGCCGGATAGAAAATCAGCGCCAGCCACTGCCCCTTGTAGGACGACAACCGCACCGTCTTCACTTCGTTCTGATGATACGCCTGCAATTCCAGGTCCGGAATCTTGTGCCCGATCTTTACCATGACGTTGCTCCCTTTTGGTGGCCCGTATTTGGTCGCGAATATAACCGCCGCCGGTTGTTTTGCAACTGCGTTTGACAAAAATCCGATGGTTTCCGGCCTGGACTTCGGCTTTTTAGCCGTTCTTTACGTTTTCACGCGCGGTCCTTTCGACGGGGAGCCGGCGCCCCATTGGCGGCGCGCCTGCGCCGGGCGCGGCATACGAAATCGCGCGTCCGCCGCGCCGCGCCGCCCGACGTCGGCGGACAACGCGAATTGCTTGACGTATTTCCATAGCGGCAATATGGTTATCCATATGAAGACGACGCTCAATATTAGCGATGTGACGATGCGCGAGGTGAAGCGTGAAGCTGCGCGCCGGCAACAAACCATGTCCGAAGTGGTCGAAACGGCGCTGCGCATCATCGTCTCCCCCCCAAAAACGACGACCGAACTGCCCGCGCTGCCCGAATTCAGCAGCGGGGGGTTGCGGGTCAACATCGCCCATCGCGATGCGCTCTATGATGTGATGGGCGCCTAGCCATGCATGTCGTCGACACCAACCTGCTGGTCTATGGCGCCGACAAGGACTCGCCCGACCATGCGCGTTGTCGCGCGTTGCTGGAGCAGTGGCGTTCAGCGACAACCCCGTGGTACGTGACGTGGGGCATCGTCTACGAATTCCTCCGGGTCGTCACTCATCCGAGAGTTCTGGTGCATCCCTTTTCGGCGGCGCAGGCATGGGCGTTTCTGGACGCGTTGTTCGCTTCTCCCAGTCTTAGAATGCTGACCGAAACAGACCGCCATCGCCATGTCGCGGCGGACGTGTTTTCGGAGACGCCGGGCATCTCAGGCAACTTGGTCTTCGATGCGCACACCGCGATCCTGATGAGAGAAAACGGGATCAAGACGATCTACACGCGCGACACGGATTTCAACCGGTTCCCTTTTGTCGACACGGTCGATCCGGTCTCCGATCACCGCCGAACAAGCGTCTCCACTTCACGTCGCGTTCCGCGCCGAACGTGAGACAGTGCGTTGGGGCACGAAAAGAGTGCCGGGAAAAGATGTTGACGTGTAATCACAATGTGGATACTTTGATGGCATGAAAACGACACTGGTTCCGATTGGCAATTCGCGCGGCGTTCGGATACCAAAGCCGTTCATCGAGCAGTGCGGTCTGAAGGAGCAGGTGGAAATGGACGTGCAGGATTGCATGATCCTGATCCACGCGCCTCGGCAGCCGCGTGCCGGCTGGGAGGCCGCTTTCGTCCGGATGGCCCGTGCGGGTGACGACAAGTTGCTGGACGGCCAGCCGGCCTCGACCCGTTGGGACGAGGAGGACTGGCAATGGAAGTGAACCGCTTCGATGTGTTCCTCGTGGCCCTCGATCCAACGGTCGGACACGAAATCAAGAAAATGAGGCCCTGCACGGTCATCTCGCCCGACGAGATGAATCACCATATCGGAACAATAATCATCGCGCCCATGACGACCAAGGGGCGCGACTACCCGACACGGGCGCCATGCACATTTCAGGGAGTCGAGGGGCAAATTGTGTTGGACCAGATTCGGACTGTGGACAAGGCACGACTCGTCAAGAGGCTGGGCCGGCTTTCCCCATCGGCGTCCGATCGCCTGCTCCGTGTCCTCGTTGAGATGTTCCAGAAATGAAGCCCCAACAAGGCGCCGGAGGCGAATTGGTACCCGCGCGCTTCCGTGCTGACGTTCTGAATAACCGGATGCCGTTTTGAAAAATATGAACACCATGAATTCGCCGGCGCCGGGCGCGGGTGGCGCGACGGAAACCGTCGGCCTCATTCCCGCCCGCTGGGGATCCACCCGGTTTCCGGGCAAGAGCCTGGCGCTGATCGCGGGCGTGCCGCTGGTGGTGCGGGTTTGGCGGCGCGCGCGCCAGGCCCGCGCGCTGACGCGGCTGGCCATCGCCACGGATGACGACCGCATCCGCGCCGCGGCGGAGGCGGCCGGCGCGGAGGTCGTCATGACCCGCGCCGATCATCCGTCCGGCACGGATCGCGTGGCGGAAGCCGCCGCGCGGATGAACGCGGCGATCGTGGTCAATATCCAGGGCGACGAACCGCTGATCGAACCGGAGCTGATTGACCGGCTGGCGGCGGCGCTGCGGGAGGATTCTCGCTGGGACATGGCGACGGCCGTCGCGCCGCTGGAAACGCCCGCCGATTTGCATGAGCCGTCGGTGGTCAAAGTGGTGCGCGCGGCGGACGGCGCGGCGCTGTATTTTTCCCGCGCGGCCATTCCCTTCGCGCGCGACGGGGAGGCCGGCGCGGCCGGCTATCTGCGGCACATCGGCATTTACGCCTACCGCCGGGCGTTCCTGGACCGGCTGGTGCGGGAGCCGCCCTGCGCGCTGGAAATGACTGAAAAACTGGAGCAGTTGCGCGCCCTGCACCTGGGCGGGCGGATCCGGTGCCTGGACACGGCGGCGAGCGGCGTCGGCGTGGATGCGCCGGCGGACGTGGCCCGCGCCGAGGCGGCATTGCGCGCGCGCGGGCTGGAATGACGCGGAATGTCCCTTCGCCGGCGCGTTGCCTTTCGCCGTCCGGCGGGTATAGTGTGACGACGTCTCGCATACGAAGCAACGGCACGGAGTTGACCTATGTATTCGCAGGATAAATTGGCGGCGTGGGAGGTGTGGTTCGTCACCGGCAGCCAGCATCTGTACGGTCCGAAAACGCTGGCCCGGGTGGGCGAACACGCGGCGGAGATCGCGCGGGGGCTGAATGCCGGGAAACGGATCGCCCTGAAGCTGGTGGGGCAGCCGACGCTGACCGACCCGGACGCGGTGACGCGGCTCTGCCGCGCGGCGAACGCCGATCCGCGCTGCGCCGGCCTGGTGTGCTGGATGCACACCTTTTCGCCGGCGCGCATGTGGATCGCCGGGCTGCGCGAATTGCGCAAACCGATCCTGCATCTGCACACGCAATATCACCGCGAAATCCCCTGGCCCGCGCTGGACATGGATTTCATGAACCTGCACCAGTCCGCGCACGGCGACCGCGAATTCGGCTTCATCAACACGCGCCTCCGACTCGAGCGCAGGGTGGTCGTCGGTTACTGGCGCGACGCGGATGTGCAGCGGCGCGTGGATGCCTGGGCCCGCGCCGCCGCGGCCTGGCAGGACGCGCAGGGGGCGAAAATCGCCCGTTTCGGCGACAACATGCGCGACGTGGCCGTGACGGAGGGCGACAAGGTGTCGGCCCAGATCCAATTCGGTTACGCCGTGAACGGCTACGGACTGGACGAACTGGCCGCGCGCGTCGCCGCCGCGCCGCCGCGCGCGGTGGACGCCACGCTGCAGGAATACGCGCGCGACTACCAAATGCCGCCGGCGCTGCGCCGGGCCGGCGCGGGGCGCGACGCCCTGCGCGAACAGGCCCGCATCGAAATCGGACTGCGGTCCTTCCTGCGGGACGGCGGATTCAACGCCTTCACCACGACGTTTGAGAATCTCGCCGGCCTGAAGCAACTGCCGGGGCTGGCGGTGCAGCGGTTGATGGCCGAAGGGTACGGTTTCGGCGCGGAGGGCGACTGGAAAACCGCCGCGCTGGTGCGCGCGATGAAGGTCATGGCGGCCGGCCGGCCCGGCGGCGTGTCGTTCATGGAGGACTACACCTATCATCTTGATCGCCGCGCGCCGCTCGTGCTCGGCGCGCACATGCTGGAAGTCTGCCCCACCATTGCCCGCCCCGGCGTCAAACCGCGCCTTTCGGTGAATCCGCTGTCCATCGGCGGCAAGGACGACCCGGCCCGGCTGATTTTCGACGCGGCGCCCGGCCCGGCGCTGAACGCGAGCCTGATAGACCTCGGCAACCGTTTCCGCCTGATCGTCAACACCGTCACCGTTGTGCCGCCGCTCCGCCCGCTGCCGCGGCTGCCCGTGGCCCGCGCGCTCTGGCGGCCGCATCCCGATCTGTCCACCGCCGCCGCCGCCTGGATTTTCGCCGGCGGCGCACACCACACCGGCTTCACCCAGGCGTTGACCGTGGAGCATCTCGAGGATTTCGCGGCGATGGCCGGAATCGAACTGACCGTTATTGACGAAAAAACCGAGCTGCGGGCCTACCGCAACGAACTGCGCTGGAGCGAGGCCTATTACCGCCTGACCACAGGCGTCATTTGAACCCTACTCCTATTCACTATGGCACCCCATCGGGATCGAAATCGGGATCGGAATCGAAATCGACGAGAAACTTCCGGATTCGACTCCGATACCGATAGCGATACCGATTTTGATAAGCGCTGTTTCTCCCCCGTATTCGTGTTACCCAAGCATGCAAAATAGAAACCGGAGATAGAAGACCATGAAATACTTCCCCATGCTGAAGCATCCGATTCGTTACGAAGGTCCCGACAGCAAAAATCCCCTGGCGTTTCGCTGGTATGACGCCAAGCGCAAGGTGGCCGGCAAGACGATGGCCGAGCATCTGCGTTTCGCCGTGGCCTATTGGCACACGTTCAAGGGCGACGGGTCGGATCCGTTCGGCGGGCCGTCGCTGTTCCGTCCGTGGAACGAAGCGACGGATCCGCTCACGCGCGCGGAACAGACGATGGACGCGGCGTTTGAGTTCATCCACCTGCTGGGCGCCCCGTTCTATTGCTTCCATGACCGCGACGTGTCCCCCGAACTGGGAACCCTGGCGGAAACGCACAGGGGATTTGACCGGCTGGTGGCGCGCGCCGTGCAGCGGCAGAAGGAGACCGGCGTCAAACTGCTTTGGGGCACGGCGAATCTCTTCAGCCACCCGCGCTACGCGCACGGCGCGGCGACCAATCCCGATCCGCGGGTTTTCGCCTGTGCGGCCAGCCAGGTGCGGCACGCGCTGGACGCCACGAAACGCCTGGGCGGCTCGGCCTACCTCTTCTGGGGCGGACGCGAAGGCTACGTCAGCCTGCTCAACACCGACCTCAAGCGCGAACGCGAACAACTCGCGCGGCTGCTGCGGCTGACGGTCGAACACGGCAAAAAAATCGGTTTCAAGGGCGTGTATTTTATCGAACCGAAGCCCAAGGAACCCAGCACGCACCAGTATGACAGCGATGCCGCGACCGTGCTCGGCTTCCTGCGCGAATTCGACCTGCTGGATTACTTCCTGCTCAATATCGAGGCCAATCACGCCACGCTGGCGGGCCACACCTTCGAGCACGAATTGACGATGGCCTCGCAGGCGGGCAAACTCGGCAGCCTGGACGTCAACCGCGGCGACCCGACGCTCGGTTGGGATACCGACCAATTCCCGAATGATATCGCCTCGGCGGCGCTGACGATGACGATCCTGCTCAAGCAGGGCGGCCTGAAACACGGCGGCTTGAACTTCGACGCCAAGGTGCGACGCGGCTCGTACGATCTGGAGGATTTGTTCCACGCGCACATCGGCGGCATGGACATCTTTGCGCGCGGACTGATGATCGCCGACCGAATGCGGCGCGACGGCGCGCTGGACCGTTTTGTGGCGGAACGCTACGCCGGCTTCAAGACCGGGCTGGGACGCCGCATCATGAAGGGGCAGGCCAGTCTGGCCGATCTGGACCGCATCGCCCAGCGGCAGGGCGAACCGCCGCGCATCAGCGGTCGTCAGGAGCGGCTGGAAAATATCCTCAACGCATATCTGGAATAACCGCATGCGTCCCGTCCTCTCCCGCGCCGGATGCATGGCGGGGCTGCTCAGCTGGGCGGCGGCGTCCGCCCAGGGGCAGTTCGTCACCAACCGCGGCCCCTTCAATTTCAGCTTCTACGGTTCGGACGAGAGCAACGGCTATCTCACCGGCGAGGCGGGCTGGAGTTCCGCGCAGATCGAGGCGGCGGTGGACGCCGCTTCGGTCTGGTCCGCCGGCATCGCCAACACGCCCGGCCGCCCGGTCGCGGTGCATTTTTTCTGGAACGAATTGGGAACGGAAGGCGGCGCCGAAAATATTCTGGGCGGGTCGGCCAGCTATCGAATGGCAGACGGACTGACCATCTGGAACCTGGGGGAATATGTCTGGAAAGAAGGCGCCGATCCGGGCTTCACCCAATTCGGTTTCGACACCATCATCCAGTACGACCTCACCGCCGCCGGGCTGGCCTGGAATTTTTCCGCCGCGGCGCCCGGCGCCTCGGAAATTGACTTCCGCAGCGTCGTCGTGCACGAAATCGGCCATTCGCTGGGATTTGTTTCGTCGTACGCGTCCGGCAGCGACCGTTTCGGCTATCTCTATAGCGACACGCAATATGACTACTACCACACCAACGCGCTGACGGCCTGGGACCGATTTCTGGTGGACGCCGACGGAAACGCCGCTGCGCCGTTTAGTCAGGGCGTCCCCGGCAATTTCAACGAAACCGCAAACCCGGTATACTTCAACGGTCCGCGCGCGACCAATTCTTACGGCGGGCCGGTTCCGGTGTATG
>Ga0163209_1001150_pt1 | contig 11543 bp, 10 predicted proteins | sample Kivu_160m_FD_113538 | JGI IMG/M metagenome (GOLD analysis project Ga0163209, IMG submission 113538) | Freshwater microbial communities from Lake Kivu, Western Province, Rwanda to study Microbial Dark Matter (Phase II) - Kivu_160m | ecosystem: Environmental > Aquatic > Freshwater > Lake ... | reverse complement strand
GTTTACCGCAGCCAGCTCTTCCGCGCCCGGGCAAAGCGATTCGCCCGGATTCACAACGATTTTCACTCTTCCTTCGGTGGCTTCCAGGACTGCCGCGGCATATAATTGCGCTATAGTGGCATACGGATTCCCCGCCGGATACATGGTTGCAGCCACAAGGGTGATCGTCTCCTGTGCGGCTGCTTGAGGTGTTTCATTTTCCGACGGCTTGGTTGTCTGAGCCGCGGGCGCTCCGGTGCACGCAGCTGATATATACAGAATTACCAGCGCCAGTGCACATACAGTGACTAATAATCTGTTTTTCATCTATATCCTCCAGCTTGATTATTTTTAGTAGCTGCTATCAACGCTTTTTATAAAATCCATCTGTCTTCTTACTTCTGATACCTCCTCAAATAACATACAATCAGGTTATCCGCGTCACTTTTATCCGGACCCTTCGTGCGTCAACAACGCAATCAATTCATCCTCCGAGAGAGACAGGATGTCTGTGGCTATAAGCTCCGTGTGCTCCCCCAGGCAGGGAGCAGGCATACGGGGCTGCGCGGGCGTCTCCGACAGTATTGCCGCCTCACCCAGATGCAGACAATCACCCATAGCAGGATGCTGTATAAACCAGAAATGGTTGCGCGCTTTCAACTGCGGGTCTTCACACACATCTTTGGCGCTCTCCACAATACCTGCCTGCACCCCTGCGGCCTGCAGCAAGGTCATTATGCTTTCAGGCGTCCTGTTTTTCGTCCATTGCCCGACCAGGTCGTTAAGCTCCTCTTCGTTTCTCTTCCTTTTCTCCAATGTATTGAACTTTTGGTTGTCAGCCAGGGCAGGATCGCCTATGGCCGTGCAAAATGACTCCCACTCGGTAGTGGAGAATACTGCAATTGCGCACCACCTGTTATCCAGGCAGGGATAAACGCCGTGCGGCGCCGCATTGGGTGAGGTATTGCCGACACTTGCAGGCAGTCTGCCGTTAGCAGTGTAATCCAGCATACCCGGTTCGAGGAACTGAATGCCCGCTTCCAGCTGCGAAACATCGATAAATTGACCCTCGCCTGTCTTTCCACGATATCTCAGTGCAGCCATGATAGCAGCGGCGCAGAAATAGGGAGTAACGAAATCATTGACCGGGCCATATGGTTGAACGCAATCCCTGCCCGGCCAGCCGCTGAAGCTGTTAAATCCTGTCAGAGCCACCAGGACGTTACCTGACGTGGGCATCGGCGACATCGGACCTGTTTCTCCGAATCCTGAGGTGTTTAACATAATTACATCCGGATTGGTAACTCTCACTGTCTCATAATCAAGCCCGAGTTTCTTCATCTTGCCGGGCACGTAGTTGGTGACAATGATGTCGGCCCAGTCCGCCAGTTTCCTGGCGACGTTAAGCCCGGTGGTGCTTTTAAGATTCAATGCAACACTGTATTTATTGGGATTGTAATAAGCGAAATAGGCCGAATTATCGGGGCCGTTACCGTTTTTAAAAGGGGCGGAAGACCTGGTGAAACAGGGGCGTGTAATGGTTTCCACCCGCACAACTTTCGCGCCGTAATCAGCCAGGCATTTCGTCACCAGGGGACCTGCTATGACCCAGGTAAAATCAAGGACCTTTATTCCATCAAGCGCCTGCTTTCCCATACTGTTATCCATTTAAATAATTTTGTTTAGTTTAAATTGGTCGATCTCCACCGGCGATAAGCCGAGCTCATCGCGAAAGACCTCCAGATTATGCTCGCCGATCAGGGGCGCCCTCCGTAATTTAGGGGCGGGCATCGCCGGAAACCGCATACAACCGGCGGGATACTTGATCACACAGCCGAGTTCCGGGTGGTCCACATCCACCCAGAAATCTCTTGCCTTGAGCTGAAAAAAATCCGCCACATCCGCCGGATTCAATACCGGGCAGATAGGCATATGTCTTTTCAGGGCTTCCTTGAATAATTCCTGTTTGGTATATCTTGAAAAGAACTCGGCTACCGGGGCTTCGAGCTGCTCCCACTCTTCCTGCGTAAACCTGGTTACGTCAAAGTTATCCCAATCCATTTCCTCGCGCTGTTTAGTGGACAGGCCCTCTTCTTTCAGCCATTCAGCGAGTATTTTATTCATTACCGCTCCCGGCGCGCCCCCGAATATTACGAAATTAACGAGCCCGTCTTTGCACGGCCACGTTTGGCGCGCACGGGTGCCGCTGCCCAGCCCCACTCTATATGCGCCTGATCTTTCCAGAACCATTCCATAAGTGAACCACAGAGAGTTTGCGTTTACCGTGTTCTTGACCATGCTCTGCTGCGCCGACACATCGATATACTGGCCTTCACCTGTTACGTCCCTGTGATACAGGGCAATTAAAGCGGCAACTGCCGCTTCCCCGCCTGCGAACAAAGGCGATTGCGGTAAACTAACACGCAAGGGGGGACGGTCAGGATCGCCGCAGATATATAAATATCCGCTCATCGCCTGGACGATGAGATCTGAACCCGTGAATTTGTTGTAAGGCCCAGTCTGCCCGAAAGGCGTGATGGACGCCATGATAATGCGCTGATTGACGTTCTTCAGCTCGGGATAGTCTAACCCGATCTCTTTCATGTATCCGACGGGATGGGATTCCACTACTATATCGGACCTTTTAACAAGCTGTTTGAAAAGCTCTCGTCCCTTCCCGGTTTTGATATCGAGGGTGATACCTCTCTTATTCAGGTTGTAAGCAAACCAGGTCAGGCTTTTCTCGGGATCAGGTATGTCATGATAAAAGGGGCCGATGCTCCGGGAGGTGTCGCCCCCCGGCCTCTCAACCTTAATAACATCAGCCCCCAACTCGGCAAGCATCCGTCCGCAGAGAAAACCGTTCTCGTCGGCCAGATCCAACACACGTATGCCGTCAAGCAGCGTTTTCATCAGATCCATCCTCTAAATGAAATCAATTTCAATGGGAGACTACTGCTGTATTTTCTATTGTTAACCTGGAGGTTCATTGAATACGGGTCGCTGCCTCCGGCCCCATCTCCAACTCTGTACGTATGCATGTTATCATTAATTTCACGCATGTCAATGATATGTTTATCTTCATTAAATATTTTTATCATATTGATCAGATAAATATAACTATTGATCATTTTATTTACAATACTTGGTTATATATGGTATTAATATCGATTATGCATCAATTGGATCAAATGGATAAGAAGATAGTGGACGCGCTGGCGATAGACGCTCATATGAGCAGTATGGAAATGTCCAAACAGCTCAACATATGCGCTCCGACTATCCGTCGAAGGGTAAACAGGTTAATAAAAGACGATATCATACGTATACAGGCGGTTCAGATAAATCGTGTAAAAACATCAATAACAGTATCCATTTTGCTGAAAGTGGAAAGCAATGTCATTGCCCGGGCGGCTGATTTACTGGCGAGTCAGAAGGAAGTGGGTTTTATAGTATTGACTGCCGGCTACTTTAATATTGTCTGCCTGTGCTGGTTTGAATCCGTGGAATCCTATTCCAGGTTTTTAAATACAGTGCTTTATCCGATGGAGGGTGTGCTCGATACCGACACTATGATTTGCACCGAATACAGGAAATATGCGTTCATTAAAATGAACGGTGCTGCCAATCCTCTCAAACGGGCTAACAAACCGGTTGATGACATCGATATGAGGATTATTGAATCACTGGAGAAAGATGCACGTCAAAAAAGCACCGTGCTGGCCAAAAGTCTCAACATCAGCGCTCCCACCATCAGATGCAGGATAAACGACCTGTTGGACAATAATATTATTCGTATACAGGCTTTCCCAAACTTCCGCATGAGCAAAACAATAGCGGCTGTCATAGCTTTGAAAGTAGCTAACGGCTCAGTAAACCGTATCGCTGATTATTTATGTGATATGGCTGAAGCCAGACAGGTTTTGTTATATACAGGCACTTACGATATAGGAGTCTGGGCCTGGTTCGAATCTATCCAGGCTTTCTCTGATTTTTTAAAGGATGTTATCAATCCTCTGGAAGGCGTCGAAAAAAAGGAGATCGCCATCCAAACAGAGATTAAGAAATGGGTGCATCAGTGGTGATCGTGCCTGCGCAGCTATTGCGATGCAGGAAGAGAGTTTACCGCATTGAAATCAACTGATTGTCAGCACGGTTTTCCGGGCGCACGGCAGCCTCTTTTTTATGGTTGGGTCATTGTTATTGTGTGTGCCGTCCAGCAGGCCCTGCAAAACGGCATACAATATAGTTTCGGAATCTTTTTTAAGCCCCTGGTCGCGGATTTTGGTTGGACCCGCGCTTCCCTTTCCGGTGTATACGCTTTATCAATGATCTGCGGGGGTTTATTTGCCATACCCGCGGGGTGGCTGGCGGACAGGTTCGGCCCGGCTAAAATAGCATTAATCTGCGGCTCCCTGATCGGCCTGGGCCTGATACTGAGCAGTCGGATAACCGACCTGGCACAGCTTTATATTGCATATGGTGTTATTTTTGGAATAGGTACAGGCGGGGTATTTGCCATCAGTAGCGGTATCACCGCCCGCTGGTTCTACAAGAAACGTGGGCTCGCGTTAGGCATTGTCTCAGCAGGTGTCGGTTTCGGCATTCTCGTCATGCCGCCGTTAACCGAGTATTTAATCCGCGCCGTCGGCTGGTCGAGCTCTTATCTGCTTCTGGGGATCACGGCCCTGATTATTTTTATTGCTACCGCCCTGTTTTTACGGCGTGATCCGAAAGAGATAGGATGTTTACCTTACGGCGCTGTGAAATCGGAACCGGTGGATACGGGCAGCCAGGGACAGAAATCATATCACCCGGCGTTCGACGGCGGGATGACATTATGGAACGCCTGTCGCACCCTGCCCCTCTGGTTACTTGTCGGCACCGCGGTTCTTGTCGGTGTCTGTACGCAAATGATCTTTTTGCATCTGGTTAACTATGCCACTGACATCGGGATATCCCCGCTGACGGCTGCAACGGTCATGTCCGTTATAGGAATTGGCGGCATCTTCGGTCGCATCCTGGTTGGAAGCGGATCGGACAGAATCGGCAATATGAATGCCATGATCCTGTGTATGGCGATACAAACTGCCAGCCTGGTCTGGTTAATTTTTTCCAGCGAGCTGTGGATGCTGTATGTTTTTGCTGCGCTATTCAGCTTTGCCTTCGGGGGAGAAATTCCTTTGTTAACACTGCTGGTCAGTGAGCGATTCGGCCTCAGGGCAGTGTCGGCGCTGGTGGGATTAATGTTGCTTGCTTCACGGGTCGGAGCCGCCGTGGGTTCCTGGCTGGGCGGACAGATATTCGATGTTACCGACAGCTATATGGTCGCTTTTATTATCGCATCGGCGGCCAGTATGACGGCAATGATCGCTGTAATTGCTATGAAGAAAATGAAAAAAAGCCTCTTAACCGTGTAACAACCGGCATCTCATCAGTACAAAACATCAGCATACTGCTCCGCTGCTCCAGCGGTCATAATGCACCCTCTCCTCCTTGAACCTGTCCTCACTATGAGGTTTTTCATCAGCGTATCCAAGGGAAACGAATGCTATGGGAATAACGTGCGGCGGTATACCGAGTAAGCCCCTTGTTTTTTCCATGCGCTCCTGCACCGGGTATATCCCCACCCAAACCGCTCCCAACCCCAGGGCATGGGCAGCCAGCAGGATGCTCATTGTGGAAGCAGAGCAGTCAAGCGGACCCCGTCCGGCGTTGAATTCAAAGGTCGGATCCTCGCAAACCAGAATAGCCAGTGCCGCCTGATCAAGCATATATGAGAACGTGTGGATTTTGGATGCCTCACCGAGCGTCTTACGGTCTCTGATAACCACGAACTGCCACGGTTGTTCGTTGGCCGAAGAAGGCGCCGCCATCGCCGCCTGCAACAATTGTTTCACCAGACTATTATTTATGGGCCGGTCAGTATATTTCCGGATGCTCCTGCGTGTCAGCAGGCAATCGATAGTATCCATACACAACTCCCCCTATTCGCAGATTATATTTAAGATACCGTTTATTGGAATGATCCTGTGATCTCCCTCACATCCTTGACGGTCTCGAGCTTATTGAGCGTTTTCAAAATATGGGCCGCCTGCTGCGGAGATTTTGAATAGGTGGCACAGTCCATGTATTTCTTTATAACGTCTTCCTGCCGCATCGGGTTGAGCGGATGGCCGAACGGGTGGTCGATCTGACGGGTGTACACAGCCGCCGATTTAAGTTTGATGGACACCTTGCCGGGCGCGAAGAAGGACTTGACCTCGCCGTAGCTGATATCCTCGGCCACTATTTTTTGAGCCAGCATCAATGTAACCTTATTAGTCAGTCCTTCTGAAGCGAAGCTCTTGAGGCGGAGTCCTTTATTGGCGACGGCGGCGCCGACACAAAACGGCAGGCTGATCCTTGCTTCCGTGCCGGTCGCAGGTTTTTTCCTCTCTTCTCCGGTGTATCTTTTCTGTATTTCCGTAACATAAAGAGTGATCTGCTCGATGTCCGCGGGATTGATATCATGCTCTCGCGTCAGTTCCAGGGCCGCCTGGACGTGATTATGCATGATTCTATTGGCCGACCATGCCTTTAATCCCACGTTTAAACCGTCATACCTCTTCCCCAAATCACCTACCAGGTAATCCCTGTCATATTTTCCCTGGAAATATAAGTTGAGGAGTCCTGCTGGACCTTCGAAGCTTGTTTTTATCCCCGTGACTCCCCTCTGCGCCATCAGTGCCGCCAGGGCGGCCTGCATCCCGATGCTGCCTCCATAAAGTTCCCTTATTTTAGGATCTCCGGGGCTGAGGAATACTTCAAATGTCCCTGCGGCGGCCTGGTGAAAGGCGATGCCCAGTGCATCCACAATCCGGTCACGGTCGAGTTGCAGTATCTTGCCTGCCGCTGCCGCGGCTCCGAAAACACCGAGCACGGGAGCGGGCCGGAAGCCCAGCACTAAACCCTCCTGCTTCCTTTTAATGGCTGATCCCAGCCTGCATATTAGATCGTTCCCCAGGGCGACGGCGGTTATGAACTCTTTGCCGGTTACACCGCCCCTCTTTTCCGCCAGGGCGAAGGCGGCCGGGACGGTGCACAGGGTAGGATGGACCCCGGCTTCGTCGACTATGTCATCGTAGTCCAGAGCATGTGCCAGCACACCGTTGGCGAAAGCGGCCGACCAGGAAGGCAGCTTTTTATCAAATCCTATGACTGTGGACTCTTCATTGCCTCCTGCTTCCAAGAACAGGTCGATCACATTTTTACTGTCCTGGGATAAACCGGAGCCTGCCAGGATGCATCCGAACGTGTCCAGGATGCAGTTCTTTGTTATGTCCACAACTTCCGATGGAAGGTCCTTAAAGGTAATACCGGCGATATTGTCAGCTAATGTATAACTTGCATCCATCCCATTCCTCGCTTTCACGGCGTACTTAATCGTAATAATCTAAGTTATCGGTTGGAGCTTTTGATGTCAGCTTTCATCTGATAATAGCTCGACCAGCTCTTGCTCAGACATATTCAGGAATTCGGTAGCAACAAATTCAGTATGTTCGCCCAGGCATGGGGCTGGCCTGACTGGTTGGGCGGGGGTTTCCGATAATATGGCAGGCTCCCCAAAACTGACAGAATCCCCGATCACCGGGTGTTTCATGCTCCAGAAATGATTGCGCTCTTTGAGCTGCGGGTCCTGGCAGACGTCCCTGGAGTTCTGAACTACCCCTGCCTGTACGCCCGCGCTCTGAAGCGTCTGCATTATATGTTCGGGTGAAAATTCAATGGTCCATTGGCCGACCATTTCATTCAATTCATCTTCGTTTCTTTTCCTGTATGCAAAAGTGTTGAACATAGGGTTGTTCGCTGCTTCAGGATGACCCATGGCGGTACAGAACGCCTTCCATTCATCGTCGGAAAAGACGGCTATGGCGCACCATCTATTCTCGGCGCAGGGATAGACGCCGTGCGGAGCTGCCTCCGGGGAAGAATTGCCGACGTTTCCTGTTTGCCTTTTGTTAGCCGTGTAATCCAGGATGCCGGGCGCCAGAAATTGGATTCCCGCTTCCAGTTGTGACAGATCAATGGACTGCCCCCGGCCGGTTAATTTCCTGTGACGGAGAGCAGCCAGGATTGCAGGGAGGGCGAATGAAGGGGTGACAAAATCGTTCACGGGCCCGAACGGCTGCGTGCTGTCTTCTCCCGGCCATCCGCTGTAGAACATGAATCCGGTCAGAGCCACCAGGATCATTCCCGTCATGGGGATCGCAGCCATGGGCCCCGTCTGGCCCTGTCCCGAAGTGCTGAGCATTATAATATCGGGGTTGGTTTTTTTAACGCTCTCATAATCAAGTCCCAGCTTCGCCAGTTTTCCCGGCACATAATTCTCTACTATTATGTCCGCCCAATCTGCCAGTTTTCTGGCCGTCCGCAGCCCCACCGGCTTTTTCAGGTTCAAAGAGGCGCTGTATTTATTGGAATTAAAGTAAGCGAAATAGGTGGTATTGTCCGGCCCGACAGCGTGGTCCTTGAACGGGCCTGATACCCTCAGAAAACAGGGACGTGCCATGGACTCGACCCTGACAACGCTTGCCCCGTAATCGGCCAGGCATTTCGTTATGAGCGGTCCGGCTATGACCCAGGTGAAATCCAGGACCTTGATGCCTTCCAGCGGTAGTTTACTCATAACACTTCACATTTAAATGACATTCAGCTTCTGCAGACGGGAGATCTCTGCGGCGGATAATCCCAGCTCACAGCGATATATCTCCAGATTATGCTCGCCGACCAGGGGCGCCCTGCGCAGTCCGGGGTTGGGCGTGTCTGTGAACCTGATGCAGCTTCCGGGATATTTGATTGAAGCGTCCAACTCCTCGTGCCGTACTTCCGTCCAAAACCCCCTGGCGTCCAGCTGGGGATAATCGACTACCTCTTGCGGTGAATGGACCGGGCAGATGCTGACCCTTCTTTTATTGCCCTCATCGAACAGCTCCTGTTTTGTGTGTTTCAAAAAGAGCCTGGCCACCGGGGCCTCCATCTCCTCCCACTCTTCCTGCGTGAATTTGGATATATCGAAATCTTTTAACCTGTTTTCATAATCGGTTGGAATGCCCTCTTCCTGCAGCCAGTCCGCTAATCCCGACGATCCGGCCACCGACGCCAGTATTCCCGCGACAAAGAGGAAGTTTACAAATCCGTCCTTGCAGGCCCATGTCTGCCGGGCGCGCAAGTTTTTACCAAGACCGACTCTGAATGCTCCTGATCGCTCCAGTATCTCACCGTAGGTCAGCCACAGTGGAACGGCGTTTACCGTATTCCTGACCATGCTCTGTTGCGCCGAAACGTCCACATACTGTCCTTCGCCGCTGTTTTCCCTGTGATAGAGGGCAACCATGGTTGCTGTAGCTGCTTCGCCACCGGCGTGAAGGTACGCCTGGGGAATACTGATACGCATGGGAGGGAGGTCGGGGTCTCCGCAAAGATGCAGATACCCGCTCATGGCCTGTACGACGATGTCCGAGGCAACGAAATCCTTGTAAGGGCCCGTCTGACCGAAAGGAGTGATGGATGTCATGATGATCCGGGGGTTCATTGCTTTAAGCACTACGTAATCGAGGCCTATTTGTTGCATATATCCGACAGGGAATGACTCGATGACGATGTCCGCTTTTTTGATTAATTTGAGGAAGATCGGCCATCCATTGTTAGAAGAGATATCAAGAGTTATACCCCGTTTGTTAAGATTGTAGGCAAACCAGGTCAGACTCTTCTCCGGATCAGGTTCATCGTGATAAAAGGGGCCTATCCTGCGGGAGGCGTCACCTCCCGGTTTTTCAACCTTTATGACATCGGCTCCCATCTCGGCGAGTATACGCCCGCAGAGAGAGCCTTTTTCATCAGTCAGGTCCAAAACCCTGATATCTTCAAGCAGTGAGTTCATCTATCCTCTAATCGATAAATATCTTATCGCTGCACTTTGCTGTTGGGATGAATTATTGAAGATATCTGCATAATATCACTGTTTTCACGCAAGTCAATGATTTGTTCATTAATATTTAGTAAAATTATTCAATTGATATGAAATATGAACAAATTGATCATTTCTTTTACAAAACAAGTAGTATATGATACTAATAACAACAATGAAGCACATAGATGATATCGACAAAAAAATAGTTGCCGCTTTGGAGAAGGATGCCTCTATGAGCAGCAGAGAACTGGCTGAAGCGCTCGATATATGTGCGCCTACGGTTCGACGCAGGGTAAACAGGCTGATAAAGGACGATATCATACGTATCCAGGCGGTACAGATCAACCGTGCCAGAACTTCACTTACCGTCGCGATATTATTGAAAGTTGAAAACAGCGCCATTTCACGCACGGCTGATCTTCTGACAAAACAAGAAGAAGTGGGATTTCTGGCATTGGCCGCCGGCCACTTCAACATGATAATGGTCTGCTGGTTTGTCACAGTGGAAGCGTATTCCAAATTTTTAAACACCGTGCTGTATACGATGAACGGGGTGCTGGAAACAGACACTGCAATCTGTACGGAATACAGGAAATATGCGTTTGTTAATCTATCGCGTACTCGTGGGATTGTTCAAACAACCGGCAAACCGGTGGACGACATCGACCTGAAGATTGTTTCTGCGCTCGAAAAGGATGCGCATCAGAGCAATACCCGCCTGGCTAAAAGCCTCAATATGAGCTCTGCCACTATCAGGCGCAGAATAAATAATCTGTTAAGTAATAACGTAATACATATACAGGCTTTCCCCAACGTTCGTTTGGGAAAAATGATCACCTCTGTAATAGCACTGAAAGTGGATAACGGCGCACTAAACCGCATTGCAGACTACTTCTCCGACATGGACGAGGTCAGACAGGTGCTTTTAACGGCCGGCAATTACGATATAGGGGTATGGGCGTGGTTTGAATCTATTGAAGCTTTCTCGGAATTCCTCAATAACCGTATCAATTCTCTGGAGGGCGTAGAGAAAAAGACCATAATAATCATGACGGAGATCAGAAAATGGGTGCATATGTGGTGATATTGCACTTTCTCGCCCGGCAGTTCTGATAGAGCGATATTGCGATTATGGCGACAGCACCATAAGATTTATGCCGCTTTCTGCAGCGCGCTGTTTGACCGCGTCGATAATCGATGATGCGGGAAGAGTGATCTCCACGCCGTGCTGCGGCGTTTGCTCCGAGCGCAGCTTGCCCAGCCAGGAGACAAGCTCGTTCTGGGGAACTCTGCTTAGCATGGTTATAAGCGCATCCAATCCCACCATATGTACATGTACCCACCCCTCTGCGGAGACAATATTTTCCGTGCTGATTATCTCATCCAGCGTTTTATCGCGGTTGGTGCCTGTAACCAGTGCGAAATGCCACAGTCCATTTACCGGCCAGGAATACAGTTCGTATCCTTTGAGGGAATGCGGAAGCGTGTTCACAGGAGATTCCGATGTTATGACCGACAATTTTCCGGCCTGTTGCAGAGACCTCATTATGTCCAGGTTATTCCTGGGGTCTTCGCCTTTGAAGAAAGACGAGGATGGATAACCAGATTCGAT
>Ga0163209_1001149_pt1 | contig 11547 bp, 6 predicted proteins | sample Kivu_160m_FD_113538 | JGI IMG/M metagenome (GOLD analysis project Ga0163209, IMG submission 113538) | Freshwater microbial communities from Lake Kivu, Western Province, Rwanda to study Microbial Dark Matter (Phase II) - Kivu_160m | ecosystem: Environmental > Aquatic > Freshwater > Lake ... | reverse complement strand
GTTACCAGGATCAGGGAAAAGCTGCCCCTGGCCTGCATCGCCGCCGATGTCATCGTTGGCTTTCCCGGAGAAACGGACGAAGATTTCAAGATCACATACGAATTCCTCCAACGCCTGCCCGTTTCCTATATGCATGTCTTTTCCTATTCGCGCCGGGATAACACCAAGGCGGCCAGGATGGCTGATCCGGTCAGGGACTTTGTGAAAAAACAGCGGAGTGAGACCCTGCATGAACTCTCCGACCGGAAAAAAAAGCGGTTCTACCAGGAAAACCTTGGAACCGAAGCGGAAGTCCTGTTCGAATCCGATAATACCGGGGGCTTCATGCACGGCTTCACCGGAAACTACATCAAAGTGAAGACGACCTTCAATCCGGAACTTATTAACCGGATCGTTCCGGTAACTCTTGAAATTCTTAAAGTAGGTGAATTTTCCATAACTCATAATTTAGGTGTTACTTTGTGAAGGAAAAAGGGCTCCATGAATCTGGAAAAACTAACATATGGTGTTTGCGACCTGGCACGTGAAACGGGTGAATTCTTGAAAAAAGCAGTCACCGACCTGAAAACGACCGACGTCGAGTCGAAGGGCGTACACAATTATGTCACATGGGTGGACAAGGAGTCGGAACGGCGCCTGGTGGAAAGGTTGTCGGCGCTGCTGCCGGGAAGCGGGTTCATCGCGGAAGAGAATCCCGCCCTCCGTCCTGCCGAGTTCACATGGGTCATTGATCCGCTCGACGGCACTACGAACTTCATTCACGGAGTACCGCTGTATTGCATCAGCATCGGGCTGCTCCATCACGAGGAGACGGTCCTCGGAGTGGTCCACGAACCTAACCTCGATGAGATGTTCTATACCTCGCAGTCGGCCCCATCCCGGCTCAACGGGAGTGAGATCAGGGTTTCCGGTACTAATACGGTGAACGATTCGCTCTTCGCCACAGGCTTCCCCTATTACGATTATCAACGACTTGACGATTACCTCGCCATCTTCCGGCACATGCTGAAGAACTCCCGCGGGCTGCGCCGGCTGGGCTCCGCGGCGGCCGACCTGGCCTATACCGCCTGCGGACGGTACGACGGCTTTTACGAATACGGGCTGAGCCCCTGGGACGTCGCAGCCGGGGCGCTGATCGTCCGGAACGCGGGGGGGATCGTCAGCGATTTCCTCGGAACGGGGAACTACCTGTTCGGACGCCAGATAATCGCCACAAATGATTTGATTTACAGGGAATTTCTCGGGTTATTCCGTACATGGGGTGAGGCAGGGAAATGAACCGGGAAATCGCCCTCTTCACCGATAACAATTGCAGGCCTTTGTAACCTCCATTAATTTTGCCCGTCTTTAATCCATATGTACGCGCCCAGGATCCTGACCATGCTGGTCGTGCTGCTTTTCACCCTGCCGGGATTTCCGCAGGCTGAAAAGAAGCATGCAACGGCTGTTTCCGTCAGCCAAACCCCGAAGATCGACGGCGTTCTCGATGAGTCCGCCTGGAATCTGGCTGCCCCGGCCAAAGACTTCATCCAGCGTATGCCCTACAACGGCAAACCTGCCACTTACGATGCCGAAGTCAGATTCCTGTATGACAATACCGGACTGTATGTCGGCGCACAGATGTTCGACCCTGCACCAGACAGCATTTACACCCAGTTGGGTCTCCGCGACAACCTTGATCTGAATGCCGACAATTTTATCGTGGTGATCAGTCCTTTCAATGATGGCATCAACGCCTTCTGCTTCGCGGTCTTTGCCTCGGATGTGCAGGGCGATTTTAAACTGACCGGCTCAGACGGCGATGATGACGTGAGCTGGGATGCCGTCTGGACCAGCAAAGCCAGGATCAATGAAAAGGGTTGGGTGGTCGAAATGAAGATCCCCTAGTCGGCGATCCGGTTCCCCAAGGTACCCGTGCAGGAGTGGGGCATCAACTGCCAGCGCGAGATCAGGCGCTTCCGGGAGGTCAACTCCTGGAACCTGGTGGATTCGAAGGTGTCGGGATACGTCAACCAGTGCGGCCTGCTCGAGGGGATCCGGGACATCCGGCCACCGCTGAGGCTCTCGGTCACCCCTTATGTTTCCGGCTACCTGCAGAACAGCCCGGGCAACAACGACTATGATTTCTCTTATAACTACGGGGCTGACCTGAAATACGGCATCAACCAGAGCTTCACCCTCGACATGACGCTGATCCCCGATTTCGGGCAGGTCCGTTCCGACGATATCGTGTATAACTTCTCCCCCTTCGAGATCCGCTATGCCGAGCGCCGCCAGTTTTTCACCGAGGGAACGGAACTCTTTAACAAAGGCAATATCTTCTATACGAGGCGTGTCGGCAGCCAGCCCAAAGGCCATGATCAGGTTGATGATCACCTGGACTCCAACGAAGTTGTTTCGGAAAATCCGGCCGAGACCAGGCTGATCAACGCCTCGAAGATCTCGGGCCGCACCAACAAGGGACTGGGCATCGGGTTTTTCAACGCCATGTCGGCCAACACCTGGGCCACCATCACCGACACCATAACGGGGCACTCCCGGGAGGTACTCACCCAGGGCTTCACCAACTACAACATGATCGTCCTGGACCAGAACCTGAAAAACAACTCATATTTCGATCTGCTCAACACCAATTATTATATGCCTACCGAAGGCTATACCGCCAATGTATCCGGGACCTCCTTCCTGCTGGCCAATAAGAAATACACCTATGCTTTCAGCGGCGACGGCTTTATCAGCCAGAAGTACTACAGCCACGATAAGCCCGACTTCGGTTATCATTATTCGCTATCTTACGGGAAGATATCAGGTAATTTCAAGTTCGACTACACGCAGTTGCTCGAAACGGACAAATACGATCCCAACGACATGGGGTTCAACGTGATGAACAACCGCTTCCACAACACCCTGACCCTGCAATACAACATCTACGAACCTTTCTGGAAACTGCTCAACTGGTACAATTATTTCAACGCCGAATATAAAACCCTGTACGACGGGTTCAAATTCACCTCGTTCGAAGTCTATGCCGAGAGCAATGCGACCAACCGCAAGCACCTTACATACGATCTCAGCGCCAACTTCTCTCCGGTCGAATCCCACGATTACTACGAACCGCGCGTTGAAGGCTGGATGTTCATCTCCCCGCCGTACGGCAATCTTTCAGGCTTCATTTCCACCGACTACAGTAAGAAATTCGCCATCGACATTTCGCTGGCCGGCTATATCGCCCCGCAGTTCACCTCATGCGGGTACGCCGTCTTCATCAGGCCCCGGTACCGCATCACGGATCGCTTTTTCCTCATATACAGCCTGAATTTTGAAGACATCCGCAACGATGTAGGGTATGTGGACGACGACACCGATTCCGTGGGAAATACCACCATCTGGTTCGGACGCCGCGACCGCCGCACGGTGACCAACGTCCTGGAGGCGAACTATATGATCCGCAGCAACATGAGCATCGACCTGCGGGCGCGCCATTACTGGGTTACGGCGCCATACTATTCCTTTTACACGCTCCTGCGTGACGGTACGCTCCGGCCTTCCGGGTATTCCGGCGACCCCGACATCAACTACAACCTCTTCAACATCGACCTGAGCTATATCTGGAATTTCGCCCCCGGGAGCCAGGTCTCCGTCGTTTGGAAAAATGCCATCAACACCATGGACAACGCCATTGAGAAGAACTTTTTCCATAACCTCGGAAACACCCTGGCCTCACCGGCATCCAACAGCTTCTCCATTCGGGTGCTGTATTACCTGGATGCGCTGTATTTTAAGAAGAAGCGAGGTAGCGAGGCAGCGAAGTAGTGAAGCGGTACCGCAGGGTGGCTTGCGATGAGACCGCCCTTCCCGTCGGGCTGATCATCAGCGAGCTGCTCACCAATGCTGTTAAATATGCCTTCCCTTCGGGAATGGAGGGAGAAATAAAGTTAACCCTTCACAAGGAGGACGGTACCCTGTGCCGCCTTACGGTCGAAGACAACGGAGTGGGACTCCCTGAATCCCTCTCGGTGGACTCCGGCAAGTCGATCGGTCTCTACATCGTCCGGCTGCTCGTTGAGCAGCTCGAAGGGACGGTGGATATCCGGCGGAATAACGGGACGGCGTTTACGATCAGGATTAACAACACGTCCAACAGGAAGCCCTGAGCGGGAATGCCGGGTGGTTGCCAGTCGGAGAACCTGGCTGTCTCAATGAATCTGCTCATTTTCTTCCATCCACCCTTCACACCATTCGGTTACCTTTGGCACTTTGGCGATTTTTGCAGTAAAAAGTTGTTCGTCAGGCATGATTCCCGGATGATGCGCCTGCAGATATTCAATCATCATTTCGACCATATGGGTCTTAATACCAACCGTACCCCTGCCGTCTCAACTCCTCCTCCCTTTCATACTTTATTCGTTGTTTTTCCCATTTACGGCGCTGTTCTTCCATTTCCTTCGTATGCTTCTCCACCGAATGATCTATCATATCTTCGAGGCTGATCCCCTGGCTGTTGAGGATATCCCTGACAAGCATCCAGGAATCACCGTAACGGAACTGCATAAGAGAATTCAAAACATAGACCCCCCGCTCGATACGCTCGAATAGTTTTTTATTATACGGGTTATGGCTATGGATTTCATGTTTGGCCAGGATTGCAAGCCAGTATTCACGCTTTTTCCGGTATGGCGGAAGCACATTTTCAGGGAAAAACTGCAATTTCTCAATAAAGTCGTCAACCCGGATACCGATGGCCTGGTAATGGCTTTTCGATTGCTGGATAGACGATTGCACCGCGATGAAAAGGTTCACCAGCATGTATTCCACTTTATACGGATCGATCTTGATCAGATGTCCGTCAACCTGCAGGCTGATGGCTCCTGAGAGGATCAAAGGATATATGCCGCCAAGCTTTGATTTCGCGTATTCCCTGCTGACAAATGCCTGCAGGAGGGCTATCTGTACAGGAGTCTTATTAAAGGTATCCTCAAGGTCGGGATTTGCCCCGTTTTCGAGCAGGGAGGCGGTAACCTTTACAGCGCCGCAAAAAACAGCCGCATGGAGCGGAGTGAAATTATGGATATCGCGGTAATCGATACCAAACCGGTTAACCTCCTGCGCCACCATCTTCAGGTTATCGTCGCGGTAATGCTGGTAATATTTCCGGAAGATGGAGCCGCGCTCATCTTCGTATTTCTCTGCCCGGCGGTAATCCAAAGCGGCAAGTTTCTCCATGATCAGCCGCTGATTATGGATCAGCGCAAAATCGAAAAGATGGTCCTTGGCCTTTTTATTAAAGTGTTCCGGATCGAGAGCATCCTTTCTCAGGGTCATGTAGCGTTGCTGGGTCATGGGTTCCCAGTTCGGTGTTGCTGTCACCAGTATGTTTGTCCGGATGGCTTCGGCCTGTTCGGCTTTACCCATCTGCTCAAGTCGCCGGGCTTCGCGTTTCCAGTCATCCGCCGAAGATACCTCCTCCCTGATCACCCGCTCCCGATCCTCTTCCGATATTCCCAGCAGGTTGATCAGCTTATGGCCCCTGGTCTTTTCGACAATGTAAACACTCTTCACGGCACGGGTGATGGCGACATACAGCGAGTTGATATAGAATTTATACGCGTCGAGCGATTTGTCGGTCTTGTCCCTGCCCCTGGAATATCCCGGTTCACTGCCATAAACATCGTCCACATTCACGCCATCGCAGATACTGTTGAATTCTGCAGCATTATCGGAGATAAAATTGAACAGAATGATGTTTTCATATTCCAGACCTTTCGATTCCTGAACCGAAAACAGCAGCGGAGAGTGAAAGAGGCCGGCGGCTCTTGGCTTATCCTCATTCCGGAGCACCAGCACGGCGTAATGGACCGATTTACCGGTCTTGCGCGCCAGTTCGGCAACGGTCTTATTCTTTTCTTCAAGAAAGACCATCTCCCCGGCCGATTGTGAAACGGTGGTGACCAGGTAATTGCTCTCTTTATCGATCGATCCGAAACGGGCGATCTTGATTTTCAGCAGGCGGTTGGCCAGATCGGAAACCACGGGCGTATTGCGGTAGTTGGCGTGGAGCAGGCGGATATCGTCGCTCCTGAAGTCATGCCGGTAAAACATGCTCTTGAGATGCGACCATGAAAAGAAATTGGGATGGACCACCTGGTTTGCATCGCCGCAAAGAATGAAATTCACAGGTTTTATCAGCGATTTCAGGATCAGGAAAAGCTGAATGTTGGTAAAATCCTGAACCTCATCCACCACGATATAGTCATAGACCGGACTGCATAACGACAACAGATTGTGAGAGTATATGTTAATGTCGTAAAAACCCTCCTCCTGCAGGAAGAGGAGATACTTTTCAAACAGGGAATAAACAGTTTCCCTTTCAGTTGAAAGGAAGATGGATTGCTTCACGCCCAGGGCAAGATAATCAGCAGAGGTAAGATATTTTTTGGAGATATCCATCCCGGTGATCACTCCGCGGAACTCTTCATACACCGTGTGGGCATCTTTCAACCCGGTCGATTGCCTGAACCCCCAGAACCAGCGTTCAAATATTCTGAAATCCATCTCTTTTCCTTCAGGGATGCGGATGGTTTCGATGAATTCGCGGTAAGACAGGAAATCAGGCTCCAGGCTTTCATTCTCATAATTGTTGGCATAGTACCAGTGCGATGCATTCTCGGCAAGATAGGGAGAAAGCGTCACGTAGAGCACACGCCCGGTGAGGGTTTTAACCTTTTCAAGGGTCAGCGCCGTCTTGCCGCTGCCGGCCGAGCCGATGATGATCTGGGGCAGGGGATATTGAAGGATCGCTTCCTGGTTGTCGTCGAAGGACAGGATTTTATCGAGCAGGTGAAATTTCGGATAGCGCCGGTTAACGTAAGGCAAAGCCATCACCTCTTCAGCCGGCGGAACGGATGCGGTTTTCAGTGGAATCAGGGACGATTCGTCCACCGGCGCTCCGCGGAGAAACCTTGAGCCGGCATAATCGTGATTCAGGATCAGTTCAAGGATCAGCAGATAGGTTTGATCATGCCAGCGCCCGAACCGGAATAAAAGACGGTTTGTATCATCCAGCCTGGCACGGTAAAATCCTTTGCCGGGCATTTTTTTCACCTCCGCGGCAGTAAAGTTTCCCGAAGCCAGTTCTTCGAGCGCTTTATCGAACTGTTTACGAAGTTTCCCCGGATTCAGTCCGTTCAGAAGCAGTATCTCGTACATTCCGTCAGTTTAGATGCCAAAGTTACTTGTTGACCTGAAAGAATTGTGGATTGTTAATAAAAATTGCTTTGTATTTTCGACCAACATCGAGTCATTATAATTTTGCCATTTTACCATTTTGCCATCTGGCCATCTTGCCATCTTACCATTTTGACATCTTTCAATTTCCCTATATTCCATCAAAATCCCGATCGCCTCCACCGTCAGGACGAAATGCTCACAGATGTGACGGGCGGGGATTTCACAAATCTGAAATAGGAAAATTTCCAAATCATAAATGGCCAAATGGCAAGATGGCAAAATGGCAACATTGTAAATCGGAAAATCGGACCCGGCCCCCCGCCCCCCGGCTTGGGATCCTCGTATGGTCAGGCGATTTTTTTCAGCATAAACCGAAATCATCTATTGCCTGATGATCTTCGCATTTCCTGACCCGGTATCAGTAACGACCCGTAGAATGTACATCCCCGGCGTTTGTCCCGACAAGGAGAGTTCGTGAACCTTGCCGGTCAGGATCACCTTTTCGGTGATTTCAGAACCCATTACATCAAACAACCTTACATGTACGGGTGTCCCATCGGGCTCATCCGATAGTTCAACCAGGAACGTACCGGTGGTAGGATTGGGATAGGCCTTAAAAAACGAACCGGCGGAACAGGGAAAATAATTTTCGCGTAAATCCGTGAAGGCCATGCTACCGGATACAGCAGATTTCAGCGAGTTGCAGTACTGGCCATTGGCGTCAATCGCGCCATGAAAATACCCCCCGGATTGTACGGAAGTGACCGGTAAGATGATAATATTCTGACCGGCGATCAGGGACAAACAAGCACCGTTTTGAACATCAAAAACACCGGTACCACCTGAAACGGTGATTGTTTGCGTTGCTCCGTAGCAAAAATTCTGCCCTGCGGAGACCGTCATGTTCTCTAAATTGAGCATTGGCGGCAGCGGCGATACGTCGATGCTGATGGTGCTGCTTTGCGGAAGGCCCCAGACGCCGGTGGCATCCCTGGTCCGAAAATAAAGCGAATGGTTTCCGGGTGAGAGGGAGTTCAATGGAATATAAGTGCCGATCGTTACGTCATGGGACGGGGTCAATGACATCACCTGGCCATTGCCCATCCCGGGGTCAGCGTCGAAGAAGTATTCCGACCGGATAATATCAGGCAATGTATCGCCCGGGCAGTTTTTTTGTAGTATCAAAGTTCTTGATTGGGGGATGCTCCAATGTCCAAGCGTATCCTTTGCCCTGAAAAAGAGGCGGTGCAAGCCGGGATTGACGGATGAAAGATCGATGGCGGCAAACGTGGTCACGTTGGTTCCCGCGGTAAATGCAAGCGCCGTTGCCGTTCCGTCGGGTACGGGGTTGTCAAGAAAATACTCGATCCTGGTAATCGCAGGCGGACTTACCGCCGGACGGGCATTAACGTAAACCTGCCGGCTGACCGGAACACTCCATTGGCCCCGCGAATCTTTTGCCCTTACAAACAGGCGATGCGGCCCGGGATCCAATGCGGAAAGATTGAGATTGCCCGAGGCAGCAATGTCGTTTCCATGTGGGCTGGCAAGGGCAGGTGCAGTCCCCAATGGCAGGTTGGCGTCAAAGTAATATTCGATCCGGGTGATGTCAGGAAGGGTCGTGGTCGTTTCGGCGCTTTCGACAAAAATCGCCGCAGATTGGGGCAAACTCCATCGGCTGCTGTCATCGAGCACACGGAAACAGAGCGTGTGCAAGCCGGGGATGACGGAGGCAAGGCTGATATTGAACGAAGAATCGACAAGAGATCCGGGATTGAACAATACCGGCGTCCCGTTTCCCATTCCCGGATCGGTATCAAGGAAATACTCCGCCCTTTGCAGCATCGTGGGGCAAACAGATGACAGGGAGGTAATGTAATGCTGACGGGAACACAAATACGCATGTCCCTGATCAAACAGTTTCAGCGACACGTTGTACATGCCAATGTCTTCATAGGTATGGACAGGATTCGGCTCAACGCTGAAGCTGCCATCCCCGAAATCCCACAGGCGGGAGGTGGCCGGCCAACCAGGCGTTATCAAAGAGGTGTCGTTGAATTGAACGGTCAACGGAGCAGCCCCATTACGTTTGTCGGCCTTGAAACCCGCCAAAAAGTAAACCGGAATGGCCTCGGCGCCGTTCCAGTAAATTTTACCATTGGAAAAATAGGTGGTGGGATAATTCAGGGTATTGGGATCAGGAAACTCTTTCGAAACAGGCAGCCCGATAACGCTTTGGGTCGAATCGAGTTCGATCCACTTGTTCCAGATCCCCTCGCCGATCCAGAAAGCGCTGTCGTTGTCGTTGTTTAAATAGATAGCCCCGTTGGTGAATTTCTGCTTTGAATAACCCGGACTGCCCCAGGATGATTGCACCGGTTCGATGGGCAGACACGGCGTGCCAAGGCGATTATAGGCCGCTTTGTATTTTGTTTCATCGTACAGGTATGTCTGGATATAACTAAATCCAACCATGTATTTATAGGCCTCCAGAACATTGACTTTCCCTGCGCCCCAGTCCGTCTGATCACCCTGGGCTGGGTCAACGGTGCTTGCAGACTCCGACAGGATCAGTTTGCAATCGACCGGGGTCAATAACGGGAAATGCTGCAAAAGCAGCGCGATGGCCCCGGCTACGTGGGGCGCCGCCATGCTGGTCCCGTTTTTTGCAAGATGAAATGAACCTTCGGGTTCGCTGATCAGCATGTTGTTCAGGACGCCGTCGTTATAAGCCTGTTCTGTCCATTGGGTCTCTTTTGAATAGGCTGAAACGATATATTGACCGGGAGCGGCAATATCCGGTTTTGAATTACTTGTACTGTTTCTGAGCGGGCCTTTTGAACTGTACGCGTCAATATCATTGATAACCACAGATTCTCTTGATTGCACGCCATTCAATGAATTCCAGGTATTTTTCGTGCTATAGGAGGCGACCGTTATGACCCCGGATGCCGACGCCGGCATCCCGATGGTTCCTGCCGGGCTGACTCCCTGGATGAACCTTCCCTTGACATACCGCTCCAGGTACCCGTTTACCACGCTGTTTGAAACGTTGTCGTTATCGGTAATTCTGATCTGCCATTCATCGCTGATGGTATTCGGCGTAGATCCCAGGCACATGATATTAACATCAATCACATTATCATTGTTCAATTCACTGGAAAAATTCGAGACGGTGGCGTAGCCGTAAAGGAGATTCCCGTAGGAGAACGCGGCAAGAACGGAACCCAGGGGGATTGGATCCGACCAGGCTGATTGCAGCTTGCCGGGCTTTATCTGAATACTGAAATGGTTGCTTCCGGAATACCAGAATTGAATTTTCCGGTCCTCAACCACCGTTAATTCATTGTAAAACCTGATGGAAAATTCCAGGCTCCCGTTCTCCGGAATATCATATTGCGCATGCCTGCTGTCATTTCTGTTGTTCCCGGCGGCAACGACCAGTATTAATCCGTTGTTTTGCACCCTGTAATTGATCGCCTGTTCAAACAAGGTGGTTCCGTCATGCGGCCCCATCGTTGTTCCCGCGCTGAAATTGATCACCAGCGGTTTTTCGTATTCATTTTTTTTAGCGAGCATCCAGTCGATGGCATCGAGGGTCCCCATGGTGGTGGCGTCATAGGTAAACAGCGAAGCAACCTGATTCTTGCAAATCAGCAATCGTCCGTCCGGCGCTACGCCCCGATACCCTGCAGCCGTGGATGTGCCGTCACCGCATGCGATGCCGGCCACATGGGTCCCGTGACCGTTGGTATCGCTGGAGAGGAACGGGGCGTCGTTCCGGATGGCCTGGTTTATCTGGTCATGATTGTATTCGGTACCATAGGAATAGCCGGCCGGAGGCGGGCCTAACGAATCGTTTGGAACAAATTGATCCCAGATGGCCTCAATTCTTGATTCCCATGCATTTCTTGCCGCAACTGTGTCATTGGCTATAAAATCCGGTTGAAAATAGTCAAGGCCGGTATCAATTATTCCGATCAAAACGCCGTTCCCTTTGACGGGTATATCCTGGTAAGTATAATTCCAGACGTCATCCGCATGGATCGAGGGGATGCTGTTATCCATGTTGGAATAAAGATATGCAGAGGATTCGATATATCTTGTGCCGGGAAGGTTGGCGATCGTTGATAATTCGGATGCTTTGCAGCGCAAGGAAACGATATTGCCCGAAATTGAATGCTGAGAAAAGGGCACCGTGGCAGCCAGTTGAACCAAGTCGTCCGTTTTGACAAAAACCGCTACTTCGACCTCGCCGGAACCGGTAAAGCGGAACGGTGTAGAGCATTTCGTTGTTCGAAGCTCTTCAACAGGGGTACT
>Ga0163209_1001147_pt1 | contig 11550 bp, 11 predicted proteins | sample Kivu_160m_FD_113538 | JGI IMG/M metagenome (GOLD analysis project Ga0163209, IMG submission 113538) | Freshwater microbial communities from Lake Kivu, Western Province, Rwanda to study Microbial Dark Matter (Phase II) - Kivu_160m | ecosystem: Environmental > Aquatic > Freshwater > Lake ... | reverse complement strand
GGCACGCGCCGCAGCGGACGCACAGCAGCGTCTCTCTCGCGCGTTCGTCTTGCAGAACGCGCGTGCGCCCGTTGTCGAGCAAGACCAGGTGAAATTCGCGTAAGCCCTCTTGCGCTACGCCGGTGACGAACGTGACGTACGACGACATTTTCTGTCCCGATACGCTGCGCGCCAGCAGTTTCAGCATCACCGCCAGCCCTTCCCAATCGGCAATCACCTTGTCGATGCCGACAATCGCCGCGTGCACCGGCGGCAGCGCGGTGCACATCCGGCCGTTGCCCTCGTTCGTCACGATGACGAGCGTGCCGGTTTCAGCGACCAAAAAGTTGCCGCCGGAGATACCCATCTCGGCGGAGAGAAACTCTTCGCGCAGTTTCACCCGCGCGATCTCGCAGAGCACTCGGGCGTCCGCCGGCGCGTCGACGCGCAGTTTCTCGCGGAAGAGCGCGGCGATCTCTTCCTTCGTCATGTGCAGCGCGGGCGCGGTGACGTGCACGGGCTTGTCGCCGGCGAGCTGGACGATGTACTCGCCGAGGTCGGTCTCCCGCACCTGCAGGCCGGCCTGCTCCAGCGCGCGGTTCAACTCGATCTCCTCGGTCGCCATGCTTTTGACTTTGACGATGCGCCGGACGCCGTGCCGGGCAGCAATCTCCTGCACGATGCGCTGCGCTTCGGCCGCGTCGCTCGCCCAATGCACGATGCCGCCGGCTTTCGTTACATTCTCTTCCAACATCGGCAAATACGTGTCGAGGTGCGTGAGGGCGTGCAGGCGCAGATCGTGCCCGGCTTGGCGCAGCGACTGCCAGTACTCTTCGCCGAGCGCCGCAACCGACCTGGTGCGGTTGGCGAGCGAAACGCTGGTTGCCTTTTGTGTCGCGCGTGGGATGCGCGGCGGCACACGCTGCGTGTTGGCGCGGAAATCGATGTGCGGGATCGTTGCGCTCATCGCGCTCCTCCGTCCGCCGCCAGTACCTCGATCAAGTGCATCGCGCGCACCGGCAACCTGGCCTTGTGCAGCCCGCCTCCCACATTCATCAGGCAGCCCGGCTCGCTGATGACGACGACCTCCGCGCCACTCGTCAGCACGTTGGCTACCTTTGCCTCCATCATCGCCTTCGAGACTTCGGGGTAGAGGATGCTGAAGATGCCGCCAAAGCCGCAACAGGTCTCTTCCTGCTCCAACGGGATCAACTCCAGCCCCTTGACGGCGCGCAAAAGCTGTTTCGGCTCCTCACGCACGCCGAGGCCGCGCAGCGTGTGGCACGGCGCGTGGAAGGTGACTTTGTGGGGGAATCGCGCGCCCACGTCGGTCACCTTCAAGATATTGACGACGAACTGGCTGAACTCAAAAGTGCGCGCGGCAAGTTCTTCTGCCTGCGTCTGTTCGCGGCTGCCGGCGGGAAAGAGTTCGGGATAGCGATGCTTTACAAAATCGACACATGAGCCGGACGGCGCGACGATGTACGCGTCCGAATCGCCCGCACCGAACACGCGCAGCCACCGCCGCGCCATTTCACGCCCCTGGCTCTGGAAGCCGCTGTTGTGGAGCGGCTGTCCACAGCAGGTCTGCGCCTCGGGGAGTTTACATTCCACGCCAAGGCGTTCGAGCAATACCACCATATCCTCAAGCACGTTCGGGAAGAATTGCTCGCCGAGGCAGGTGACGAAGAGTTTGGCTTTAATTGACATGCTGTTTGAAACCTGAACCACCAAGGCAAGGGCACAAAGAAAACCCGAAACCTTGTGTCTTGGTGTCTTTGGGGTGAAATCCGTGCGAACAAAAAATCTCGATGGCGCAGGAATACTCTTCGCGCCACCGAGACGTTGCACGCGCGACGGTCCGCGCTACGCGGAACAAGTGCGGTTCTACGTCTTGTTGAACAACATCGCTTGGCGCACTTCGTAAATCGCCCGGGTAATGTCGATGCCGCGCGGGCATGCTCCAACGCAGTTGAAGATGCTGCGGCACGTGAACACGCCGCCGGCGTCTGCGAGTACCGCCAGCCGCTCGTCCGCGCCCTGGTCGCGCGAATCGAAAATGAAACGATGCGCCTGCACGATTGCCGCGGGACCGACGTACTCCTTGTCCGCCCAGAACGTCGGACATGAAGTGGTGCACGCCGCGCACAGGATGCACTTGGTCGTATCGTCAAAGCGCTCGCGCGCTTGCGGCGACTGGAGGCGCTCGGCGGTTGGCTCAGGATCATGATTGATCAGGTAGGGCTTGACGCTGCGGAATTTCGCAAAGAACCCTTCCATGTCGACCACGAGGTCTTTGATGACTGGAAAGCCGCGGATCGGCTCGACGGTGATGACCTTGCTTTCCGCGACGGCCTGCTTGATCAGGAATTTGCACGCGAGGCGGTTGCGTCCGTTGACGACAAACACATCCGAGCCGCAAATTCCATGGGCGCAGGAGCGCCGATAGGTCAGCGAGCCATCGACATTCCACTTGATATAGTTCAAGCCGTCGAGTACGCGGTCCGTTGGCTCGACCTCAGCGGTGTATTCGCCCCAGAAGGGCTTGGCTTGCTTCTCTGGATTGAAGCGCTTGATCTTGAATTGAACCTGCATTGTTCGTTTCCCTTGTTGGAGATTAGAGCTTGGAGATTGGATGTCGGAGGCGAATTTCTAACATCTAATCTCCAATTTCAAGTTCCAGACCCTACCAATGTCCCGTCTTCCAATAGAATCGCATTCCCAACGGAATGCCGACGATCAATCCGATCACGAGTCCGACGATCAAGCCGATCAAGCAGGTGATGTCTGGCAAATGAACTCCAGTAGTCAGCCATCAGTAGTCAGTCGTCAGAGCGAATTTTTCTGGTTGACTGTGGCGAAGTGCGCCACAGCCATGACGACTGGCGACTGGTTACTGTTCTTCAGTCCCACGCCCCGGCGCGCTTGTACAGTGAGAAGCCGATAAATACGCCGAGAACCAAACCGAGCACGACTCCGACAACTAGACCGATCACAAGCCACATCTCTATCAAACCAGTCGCGCTAGGATATCCGCCGGTACCTGTGAGCGGAGATGTGGATAGTTCTCCAAGAGTCGCTCGATATCAAGCAGGTCTTTCCGCCGCTTGGATGAGCGCCGTGTTGGATCCTGTGCCACCCACACCTTGCCGCGCAGCACATCATTGACGCTCGCGACGGGCAAGGTCAAACCAAGGATGTCTCGTTTTGACGCGCGTTCGATGAATTGGGCGTACCGCGGATCGAGTTGAACTTGGACGCGCAAATCGGAGCCAGCCAGCGATACGTTGAGACTGTGCTCGAAATGCTCCACGCGGAACTCTTTGGCGAGAAGCCGTTCAACCTGGCTGAGTTGATCAACTGCCACAGCCAAATCCAAATCGAGACTGACCAATGGCTCCGCGTACGCGTTGACTGCCTGCCCTCCGATCACACAATACCGAATCGCATGTTCGTCGAAAAGCGCAATCAGGCGTTCGAGCAGGTTAGACTTGTCCACCGTGATGGTTTTCCAGAATTCCAGCGCGCGCATCTCTCATCCAGCAGAGGGCCATACCGGTTGGTCATTCTTCTGCTGCCAACCATCTATAGTTCTTTCCAACAATTGCCCCTCTAGTACTTTCTTTCCTTCGGCTCGTAGCGCGTGATGACGACCGGCTTGAATTTCAATTCCACCTTGCCATCTCTGCGGTAAGCCAGCGAATGCTTGAGCCAGTTCTTGTCGTCGCGCTTGGGATAATCCTCGCGCGCGTGCGCGCCGCGCGATTCCGTGCGCGCAGCCGCCGCGAACGCCGTCGCCTCCGCGAGGTCAAGCAGATAGCCGAGTTCCAACGTCTCAAGCAATTCGGTGTTGAACTTGATCGTATGATCTGCGAGCGCGACATCCTGATAGCGCGCCTTTAGCTGGGCGATCGTTTTCTTCGCCTCATCCAGATAAGTGGCATTGCGAAAAACGCCGACCCGGGCGGTCATGAGTTCCTGCATTTCGCGGCGAATCTGGGCAGCAGATTCCTTGCCCACATCCGCCAACAATCGATCAATCTCGGCGCGCACGGGTGCGTCTGCATTCGCCGGCAGCGGCGCGAAATCCGCCTGGCGCACGTACTGCGCCGCCGCGCGCCCGGAACGCCGCCCGAAAACCAAGATGTCGACCAGCGAGTTGGTGCCGAGGCGGTTCGCACCGTGGACGGAAACGCACGCGCATTCACCCGCGCCATAAAGCCCGGGGAGCACGGTGTTCTGCTCATCGATCACCGCGCGGCCGTCCGTATCGGTTGGGATACCGCCCATCGCATAGTGCGCGGTCGGCTGCGTCGGCACCAGTTGCTTCATCGGATCGACGCCGAGGTACAATTCCATCATTTCGATAATGTCCGGCAGCTTGTTGCGCAATTCCTTTTCCGTGACCGGCTTGCCGCCCGGCGCGCTCTTGTACTGGGTGATCGACTCGGGACGGATGTCGAGGTACAGGTAATCCCCGCCGCCGATGCCGCGTCCTTCGTTGATCTCCTGCTGCATATAGCGCGAGATCATATCGCGCGGCGCGAGGTCCATCATCGTCGGCGCGTAACGCGCCATAAAGCGCTCGCCCTGGTCGTTGAGCAGCACGCCTCCTTCGCCGCGCGCCGCTTCGGACATCAGGATGCCCATTTTGTAAATGCCGGTCGGGTGGAACTGGAAGAATTCCATGTCCTCCAGCGGATAGCCGTGCCGATAGAACATCGCGACCGGGTCGCCGGTAAGACTGTGCGCGTTCGACGTGACTTTGAACATTTTGCCGAACCCGCCCGCGGCGATGATGGTGGCTTTGGAATGAAAGATGTGCAGTTCACCGGTCGCGATGTCGATCGCGACGACGCCAGCGCAGACCCCTTTGTCGATGATCAGATCGAGCACCTGAAATTCGTTGTAGAAATGCGTCTCGTGTTTGATGCACTGCTGGTAGAGCGTCTGCAGGATCATGTGCCCGGTGCGGTCGGCGGCATAGCACGCGCGGCGAACGGGACCTTTACCTTCGTGATGGGTATGCCCGCCGAAACGACGCTGGTCGATCTTCCCGTCCGGCGTCCGGTTGAACGGCAAGCCCATGTGCTCCAGTTCGTACACCGTCTCCACGGCTTCGCGTGCGAGGATCTCTGCCGCGTCCTGATCGGTGAGATAATCGCCGCCCTTGACGGTATCGAACATGTGCCATTCCCAATGGTCTTCTTCCAGATTGCCGAGCGCGGCGCCGATGCCGCCCTGCGCCGCGCCGGTATGAGAGCGCGTGGGATACAGTTTCGTGAGGACGGCGACATTCGCGCGGTTCCGTACCAACTCCAGCGCTGCCCACAAGCCCGCCCCACCTGCGCCAACAATCACCGCGTCATAGCGATGAACGTTTGTCATAGAGTCCCTCGACTAGATGATTCCGTTTCCCATAGACGGCGAACTGCCTGAAAGTTCCGGTCGAATTGGTTCAAATCCTGTTTCAGACTTTCGGTTGCTACGCGCGGCCGGATTTCCGCGAAATATTTTTCGAGCAATACCATGTCCACGCGTTTTGCCTGCAACAGAGCAAGCACATCATTCAAATCTTCTTCCGTGCCGCGTGCAATCTTACTCAACGCGGTTGCATAGAGATCGAAATGATATACGTCGATTTGGCCATAGCGATTGATGAATACCGCGCGCTCGCGATAGCCCTCCGCCAATGGAATGAAATCACCCGGCGAAACCTCTTCGACATTCAAGGCGAGTTGATCCTTCAACTCTCGAATTGCCTGAATCATCGCGCCATGATCCGATGGGGCTACTTCGAAGGTCAGATCAATGTCAAGTGATTGAGCGCGAAATCCTTCAAAGACCATTGTCGTCCCGCCGACGAGGTAAACGCGTCCCGGCTTGTGGAACTGTTCTCCCAGCCGCTTGAGAAACTGCTCGATGCGATACCGATCAACTGGCGGTCGCGAACTCATTTTGCCGAGCCTCGGCTTGCCATTGCCCAAACAGCAGATCGGCTGCTTTGTGGTACGATGCCAGTCGGTTGAACGGGAACGAGGAACGACGCGCGTGCCATTCGGCTAACTCGATCAATCCTGTCTTGCCATAGCGCTCATCCGCTGGCGGCAAGCCCAACGCGCGCGAATACAAATCGGGTAATAGCGGATGCTTGCCGAGAGAGAACTCCAGTCGTGTCCGCCAGAACCGTTGCAAGTAAACTGCCGCCATATACCGCGCCTGAAGTTCGATGATGGCTGATCCATCAAGTGTCGCCGCGACACTCGGCACGAAGGCGGACCAATCCGGATGCAAAAGGAATAAAGCCGTGAGCGCCAGATGCAAACGCGGATCAGGGTCGCTAACTAATCCGGCAATCAACGCCGATGGTGAAAGCGCAACAGATTCTCCCACCGGTTCATCGCCTTTGGCGAGGAAATGGATTCCCTTCGCACGCAGCGCCGCTACCAACCGGTCCCGCTCAGAATTCATCTTTGCGCCTCACGCTCAGTAGCCAGACTTGAGCCGTCAGGCGGTTCAATCTGGCTACGGTAGATTATTTCGGAAACGTGCCCGGGCTAAACGTGAAGATGACGTACATCCCCATGCCGATCAACAGGAACCAAAAGAGCACCAGGCCGATTTTCAGGAACGCGCGCCAGCCGGGCGAGTGAAAGTAATCGTCCATGACGTTGCGCAGGCCGTTCACGCCGTGCGTAAACGCAAAGACGAGCAACAGTAGATCGTACATCCGCCAGAACGCGCCTTGCAGTGGGTCCGTCCAGCGCGCGACGACCGTCTGGAAGGTGATCGCCTCGACGCTGATGACAAAGTGCAGGATGAACATATGGACGAGCGCGAGCACGATGAGGAGCAGTCCCGAGACGCGCATGAACAGCCACATGTTGAACTCGAACCCGCTGTGCGGTCGCCCGCGCGAAGACGAGAGGCGCACCAGCGCGTCTGCGTAGTTGCCGCCGCTGACTGCAATGTCGGAATTCCCGAACGGCAGATAGCTCGCGGCCGCCGCGACGACGATGGGCAGAGCGAGCACCACCGCTGTGATGAGCATGCCCAGGGCCAAGCCATAGAATTCGTAGAGCATCGCCAAACTGGCGGGAATGAAGAGCAGGAGGAAGATAACGATCTGAATGTAAAAGAGGGTAAGGTGCTGTCGCGCGGTCGACGGCTTGAAATCCATCAGCGTCAAGCGCAAGCCATTGAGGCCATGGTAGAGCAAACCGAAGACGAGGACGACATCCAAGAGGCGGACGGCTGGACCTTTGTAGAGGAACAGCAATTCATTGAATAGAGCCGGCCCAAACGCGGCGATGAAAATGTCGACGATGTGGAGCGAGAGGAAGAGCAGGATGCCCAAGCCGGCGACGCGGTTGACCGCCCAAGCCCATTGCCCGATGCCGCCGCGGTACCGCAGAACGCTGTATCCAACTCTCAGCGCATTGATCACAAACGCCTCCTTGCATCCGATGGTGGTCTGGGATTACGTGAGCGCCGGCTCTTTCTCAGACGCCGGCTTGACCGCGCCGCCGCCCTGATGGAATGCCGGCACGCGCGCACGGTTTTCGGTGAGGCGATACAAATCCTCCGGTTTCTCCAAACGGTCGGTGAACAGCACGCCGTCGAGGTGATCGATCTCGTGCTGCAGCGCGCGCGCGAGCAAGCCCTCGCCTTTCACGCGCACTTCTTTGCCTTTTCGATTCAAACCCTTGACGGTGACCTTCATCGCGCGGCGGACCATCCCGACGTAGCCCGGGATGGAGAGGCATCCCTCTTCGCCGAACTGTTCGCCCTCGGCTTTGACGATTTCGGGGTTGACCAGCGCGATTGGCTCGCTGCCATCGGAGGCCCGGCGGGGTGGGCGTGGGCCGGGGTCCTCTTCGTCTTTGGGCAGTTCGATGACGAGGACGCGCAGCGAGACGCCGACCTGCGGCGCGGCGAGTCCCAGTCCATTCGCCGCGTGCATCGATTCGAACATATCGTCGATCAGTTTCTGCGTGGATGCGTCCACGCGTTTCACTTTTTTCGCTTTTTGCCGGAGCACCGAGTACTCCGCAGTGAGTATGTCTCGAACTGCCATTATCTTCACCTTCTATTTCCAGAGCAACGTCATTCTGCATTCAGCCGGCAGCAATCCGATGTCGGTAGTCGGTAACCCATCTGTCTGACTGTTTGCGACTGACGGCTGAAGACGGTCCATGGCTCACCTAGCCATGCTTGCGATGCCGCGCGCCTCAACCCGGCTTGAACGCCGGAGTCCCATCGTCTGGCCGCGCGATCTCCGCGGTGGGCACGTTCAATCGCGCGGCCATCGTCTGCGCCAGCCGATTCAACCCGGCTTTGTCGAACGCGACGACGGTGTCGATGATTCGGCCGTCTTGATCGACCAGAAAGAGAGTCGGCACGAATTCCGGATCGTACTCGCGCGAGACGCGCCAATCCCGGTCAATCAATATCGGGAACGTGCTGCCATATCTCGATGCAAATTCCGTCGAGACGTCCCGGGCGTCTTGCGAGATGCCTCTAACTGCCAAACCCGCGCCGCGATACTGCTGATAGAGTTTCTCGATGTAGGGCCACGCCATCATGCAAGTCGGACAGGTCGTCTTGAAAAAGACAGCGAGCGTCAGCCGCGCGCCGTCTTTTTCCAGTCCGTACAATTTATCGTCGATCCCGCTCAATGTAAATGCCGGAGCGGTTTGACCTATTGATAGAACGGGCATTACTTCTTTGCCTTGGCGGCTTCCTTTGCCTTGCGGTCCGCTTCCTCATGCTCCCAGTCCGTCGGATGGATGCTGGAATAGTAGGTCGTGGATTTCAGCAACTTGTTCACGTCAAAGACGTGGCCCACGTGCCGCTCGCCGCCCGCCAGTTCATAATCGTGATCCATCTTGATCGCGTCGAACGGGCAGTACTCCGCGCACATGCCGCAGTTCATGCACACGTCAATGTCGATGTAGAATTCAGCCGCCTTGGGCTTGGGTTTACCTTCGGGCGTCGTCGCGCGCACGATCCAGATGCACTGCGGCGGGCAGACTTTGGCGCAGATACCGCACGCGGTGCAGCGTTCGTAGCCGATCGCTTCCTTGCCCGTCGCGGGATCGATTTTCGGCTTGCCGTTTTCGTCCAGCACCGGCTCGTACACCAGGAACGGGACGAAGCGAAAGTTCTCCGGCACGGGCAGTTTTTCTTCGGGATACTGCACGGTGAAAATGCCGCTGCCCCGAACACTCTGTCGCCTTTTCAGCTCTGCGGCATCGTACCGGTGACCGAGGTGCTTCAGGTCGCCAATATAGGTTTTGACGACGCGGCCCATAGTGATGCTCATACCGCGCAGAACGCCCAATCCGAAACTCATGTCAATGTCCTCCGCCTCGAAGGGCTGCCCAAGAATCTAGCGGTCCACCTCTCCCATGACCACGTCCAGCGATCCCAGCGCCGCGATCAAGTCGGCGACTTTTTGACCGACCGCCATTTCGTTGAGCGATGTCAGATTGATGAACGATGGAGACCGGACGTGGTACCGGTACGGGTTCGGGCTTCCATCGCTCACGACGTAATAACCGAGTTCGCCCTTGGGATTCTCGACATGCCCGTACGCCTCGCCTTTGGGCACGCGTACCTGATAGTTCTTCTTCCCGGTCATGATCTCGCCGGCCGGAAGTTTCTCCAGCGCCTGCTTGATGATGCGGGCACTTTCGCGCATCTCCTGAATCCGCACGACAAAACGATCGTACACATCGCCGATGGTTCCAGTCGGGATGTCGAATTCAAAACGATTGTAGATCGAATACGGGTCGGCTTTGCGCAAGTCATATTTCACGCCCGAGCCGCGCAAGACGGGACCGGCGGCGCTGTAGTTGATCGCGAGGTCACGCGGCAAAACGCCGATATGGCGCGCACGGGCGTTGAAGAGCTCGTTGTGAACTAGATAGGTCTCAAATTCGTCGATGACGTGGGGCAGCCGTTCGTCGACCAGGTATTTGCAGTTGGGGACGAAATCGTCGGGCACGTCGCGCGCCAAACCGCCAAAACGCATATAGTTGCACATCATGCGCGAGCCGGAGGCGGCTTCGAACAGATCGAGAATCAGCTCACGCTCTTCCAAGCCGTACAGCGCTGGCGTAAAGAACGCGCCCAAGTCGCTGTAGGTGAATCCGAGCGCCATAAAGTGGCTGATAATACGGGTCAGTTCCGCCATAATCACGCGGATATATTCGGCGCGCTCGGGGACCTTGATCCCCATCAGTTTCTCGACCGCGATGGCGTACCCCATGTTGTTCGACATCGAAGTGACGTAATCGAGGCGATCGGTGTAGGGCATGTTTTGCAGGTACGTGTTGCGTTCGCCGATTTTCTCATGGTTGCGGTGAAGGTAGCCCACCACCGGCTCGACCGAGACGAGCGTCTCGCCGTCGATCATCGTCTTCAGACGCAACACGCCGTGCGTGGACGGATGCTGCGGGCCGATGTTCAAGACGATCCTGTCCGTGCGCAGCCGGGTGCCGGACGCGTTTTCAACGTCGACCGTGCGGACTGTGTCGCGCGGCGGCTTGTAAGTCGTCGCGTCGAACTCCGCGGGATATTGGACGTTATCGTGCCACGGATTGCGGTCTTCTGCGATGACGTGATGCCCCTGATCCCAACGCGTGCCGAACGGCTTGTGTTCCTCTTCGTAATATGGCTCGTGATAGTCCTTACGCAGCGGGTAGCCCTCAAAGCCATCCCACAGCAAGATCCGGCGCAGGCTCGGGTGACCGCTGAAACGGATGCCCATCATGTCGTACACTTCGCGTTCCTGGAAATCCGCGCCGCGGTACACCGGCACGAGCGAAGGCACGACTGGCTCCTCGCGCTTGGCGTTGACCTTGAGCGTGAGGGGTGCGCCGCCGCGCGAGATCGACGACACGTGATAGACCACCTCAAATCGATCAGGCCAATCGACGCTCGTCACGTTATTCAGATAGTCGTAGGACAGCCCCGGCGCGTCGTGCAGATAGCGCGCCACGTCAACCAGACGGTCGCTCTTGATGACGATGCCCTGCGCGCTGACCGAATCGACCGCGTCCGGGTATTTCGCCTTGATTTGATCGGCGATTCCCAGCGGATCGTTCGCGCTCGTCGGCTTTGCCACCGCCGGTGCGACGGGTTCAGTAACAGCCATTGCCAAGACTCCAAGTTAAAAGTGAAAAGCCAAAGGGCAAAAAGCAAAAAGTTCGCGTGTCCATGCCTCCACTTTTGACTTTGTACTTTCAGCTTTTGCCCTTCATCTCATGTTTTCGGAGGTTCTGCGGGCTTGGGGACAGCCGCAACGGGCTTTGCTTCCTTCTTCTCTTCCGCCAGTTTCTCGGCTTTCAATTCGAGTTTGGTCTGGATCTTCAGCGCGCGGGCTTGAAGTTCTGCGGGGTTGCCCGACAGTTCGGCAATTTCTCCCGCGCGGCGAGGGTCGAAGATATCGGGGCCGAGTACTGGCTCCGGGATGCCGTCGGTCGCGCCTTTCTTGTACCAGCGCACGTCGCGGATGGATTGTCCGTCGATCTTTTTCTGGAGTTCCATCAATCCGTAGAGGAGCGC
>Ga0163209_1001146_pt1 | contig 11565 bp, 6 predicted proteins | sample Kivu_160m_FD_113538 | JGI IMG/M metagenome (GOLD analysis project Ga0163209, IMG submission 113538) | Freshwater microbial communities from Lake Kivu, Western Province, Rwanda to study Microbial Dark Matter (Phase II) - Kivu_160m | ecosystem: Environmental > Aquatic > Freshwater > Lake ... | reverse complement strand
TCCAGCGCCGCGTGGCTGGGCTGACCGCTATGCCGGCTACTTGCGTCCATCTACCGCGAATAGCTCCGGCGAACCGCTGACAATGGAGGTCTTTTTCCGGCAGTTCATCTCCATCCTGGTCTTCATGATCGGGCTCGCATTTTCGCTCTGGGCATTCTTCGCCTTTCTTCAACGCCGCTGGCTCGAGTTCCTCATCGCGGCGCCGCTCGCGAGCTGCGCAGACCTCGCGGTCTGGTATCTCTTCACGCTGGCTCTCGAGCGCTCAAGCATCAACCCCGAACTTGTGCAGTTGAAAATTCGGTCGGCCGCGTATGATGTCTCGCTCCGCCTCGTGGCGTTCGCGCCTTCATCCGAGCGCGCCCGCGAACTGCTCCATCAGCTCGCGATGGCGTATCGCCAATACGACCTGTCGAGTGGTAATGCCCTGGTCGCGCGATGGGCGGTGTTTGATCCTCAAGTATTGGAAGTGGAACGCCCTTCTCTGTGGGACGAGTTCCGCGGTGCGGTGAATCGTCTGAATGTCGCCGAGCTCGCCGGGCTCTGGCACCTGCCGGTCGACAAGGATGTGCCGCTCGTGGAGCGCACGCTGGCCAAGCGGCTGCTCCCCTTACCACAAACTGTGCGCGAGGGGATGCTCGTCGGTTACTCGGAGCATCAGGGGCGCACCGTCCCGGTGCATCTTGGCCCGGATGCTCTCCGGCAGCATGTCTTTATGGTTGCGAAAACCCAACGCGGCAAGTCCACCTTGATGGCGCATTTCGCGGTCGAAGCGATGCGGCAGCCGGAGCGGACGGCGCTCGTCGTTATCGATCCACACGGCGACCTGGTGCGCTCGCTCCTTCCGCTCGTCCCGCGCGAGCGCGTGAGCGATGTGATCTACGTCGATTTCAGCGACGAGCAGCAAGTCATCGGACTCAATCTCCTGGACATGCGTCAGGGTCGGAACGCCGATACGATCGCTTCCAACATCGTCCATGTGGGCGAGCTGCTCTGGAGTGACTATTGGGGTCCCCGCATGGAAGATGCGCTCCGCTGGGCGCTGCGTACTCTGCTCGCGGTCAACGCGAAGCTAATCCTGCGTGGCGAGCGCCAATTCACACTGCTTGACATCCCGCCGCTCTTTCAGCTGGATAACTTTCGCCACCGGCTGCTCGAAGAGTTCGTCACCGAGGAGGACGTCCTCCAGTGGTGGCGAACGTATTACGAGCGATTGTATGAGACGCTGCGGATCGACGTCATCAATCCGGTGCTCACCAAGATCCACCGCTTTTTGGCGCAAGCGGTCGTGCGCGCGGTGGTGGGGCAATCGTCCTCGACCATCAACTTTCGCGACATTCTCGACCAGCGGAAGATTCTCCTGGTCAACACCGCGACCGGCACGATCGGACCAGATGCCGCGGGACTCCTCGGCGCCGTGATCGTGGATCACATCAATTTCGCGGTGCGGGAGCAGACGAAAATTGCTAATCCCCAGGCGCGAGCGCGAGCCGTGGTGATCATTGACGAGTTCCAGACCATCCTCGGCGTGGATTATCCCGGACTCTTGGCCGAGTTGGAAAAGATGGGTGCGTCTTTCATCCTGGCGACGCAGGCGCTGGGCCAACTGAAAGCGCTCAGCGAGAAATTGCACGCGTCCATTTTCGCCAATATCGGCTCGCTCTTCGTATTCCAATGCAGCGCCGAGGACGCGGACTTTTTGTGTCACGAACTCGACGAGGCCGTGACCCCCAGCGACGTCATCAACGTGGACGACTATGCCTGCTATCTGAAAACACAGCGGGAGCATCAGCGGTTACCGGTCATGTATCTCCAGACCCGACCACTCGAGTCGGGACTGCCGGAGATCACGGAGCGGATTCTCCGAGCCATGGCGAACTACATCCATCCCATCAGCATGGCCCTCGCGGAGCACCACACTCTTAGCATGCAGTGGTATGGGCGCGAACTAGAACTGTTGAGCAAAGCGACCGCCAAACGGCAAAAGGAGGATAAACAGAACGAGGGGTCAGGCGAGTCCAAACAGATCCAGGCTGGACAACCGTCTCCTGAATCGAATAACAGTTCGCCGGGGGATGAACCGAATGGCAGTCCGCCAAGGGATGAACCCAAAGCGGGTAACTCAGACGCGACCCACTCGACGAATGAACATGGAGACGAAAATACAAAACCACCAGGAGGTAGACCAATAGATGAAGAAGGGCACGAGAGCGATGGTAAATCAAAACCCGGACAACCGCCGACGGCCAATCCATGACCGCGTCCTCAGCGCGCTGTGCGAGCATCCGCTGTCCTCGCGCCGCCACGTGGAGCTGTTCCTCGGTTGCTCGGATGGCTGGTCGCGTCGCGGACTCGCCCGGCTGCTCAAGCGCGGCTTGGTCAAGCGGTACGACGCCCACCAACCCTGGGTGTATACCCGCGCCCTCTATGCGCCGACGCCTGCCGGGCTGGAAGAAGCCGCGCGTCAGGTCGGCATGGATGCGTTCGATTTCAGCCGCTACAAAGGGCTGCACTCGGCACGCCTGGAGCGCATGGCTTTGACGATGCGACGTGTGTTCCAATTGCGCACGATGCTCTTGTGGCTTGCGCGTCCGTCAACAGCATCCCACGGCGCGGCGAACGGTGCGAATGCCATCTGGCGACCCATGGCTTGGGACGTAGAAGTGGCGCAGTTCTTCAGCACCAAGGAGCGATCCGATTGGATTCCATTCCACGGCGCCGCCCTCTTTGCCAGGACGCTTGGAGGTGAGAATCCAGAGACCCGCTGGATTCCGGCGGTGATCGAGTTGGACCAAAGGCTAGTCTCGGTCGAAGCGGAGCGTGATAGATTCGCCCGATTCGTCGCCGCCCAAGACGATCCGCGCTTTTGGAAAAAGGAGAAGGAATTCCAGTTTCCGATCCTACTCATCGTCGCACAGGATGAGTTCCGGCTCCAGGAATATTACGCGCTGTTGCGAGCGCTCGCCCTGTCGCGTCAGTTGCCGATGCCGCGCGCGTATCTCACGACCATCCGCGATATGCTCCAGTTGCGCGACGACAGTGGACTCTCAATCTGGTATTCCACCGTATCCAGCCGCGAGCTGCCACTGCTCTTTGATCTGGAAGGGAACCGCCGTACTCTTCCTGATCCGGTGCCGTGGCGAAGACTGCCGCTCGTGATGGCGACGTCCAAGGAACCTGTCCTGACGCGAAGCGTGCCGAAGGAACCTGTCCTGAGCTTGGCGAAGGATAATCTTGGCGTAATTTCGCCAGAATATCCCTTTCAGAGTGAAAGCGATGCGTCGAATGAGCCGCACCAACTGGCTGGTTTGGCATTCGCCTTGCTCCCACTGGAGAAACGGTTGCTCGATGAGATTGCCGCGCATCCGGTCCTTGCGCAAAAAGATCTGGCGCTCCTCTTGCAAGCCTCGGAGCGGCGCGTACGGCCGGCTCTTGCGAAATTGAAAGGGCACGCGCTCATCGATGGGCAGCGCGAGCGGTTTCTCCTCGCACCGCGGGGAGAGCGGTATCTCGCCTTAAGTGCGGGGTTTGGGAACGCAGTGCGACGCTACGCGCGAGCGCGGGGCTGGGGACGCGGTTGGCAAGTGCTGCTCGATCACTGGGAACACACCCGCGCCGAAAACGATTTCTTCTTGCACCTCGCCGCGATCGCCCAAAGCCGGGGTCACACGCTCCTCTGGCTCTCCGAGTTGGAGGGCCGCCTGTACTATGAAGCCGGTCGCCGGCGTCACAGTTTCATGCCGGATGGGCGCGGGACGTATCTCGCCGGCAAGCGGGCGTACGCCTTCGCGATCGAGATCGACCGCACGCGTGCGTCTCAGGAGAAAATCCGACGCAAATTCGTTGAATATGCCGCCTGCGTGAACTCCTACGTGCTGCGCAAGGAAGGGATCGAATTCCTGAGGCTGCTTCTGGTGACGAGCAGTTGGGAACGCGCCGAGACGCTCCGTCGGACCGCGCTACAGGTGGGTGGGGGCGTGCCCATCTTTATCACGACCTTTGATCGCTACCGAGCCTCGGGTGCCGATGCGGCGATCTGGCTGCGGAGCGATCAAGCGTCTACTGAGTCGGCCGCGGATACGCCCAAGGTTCATTGCTTTGAATGTTTCAATTCTCGTTCCCCTCCGCGCCAGGAGCACTGAGCCATGCGTGAAAGAACGACGGCTATCGCTCGCCGACGGAGCGAGCCGAAATCGCACGTGAATACAGATCGTAAAACAAGGAGGACAACATGAATTACACGTGGATCAGAAACATCCAAGAGTGGAAAAGCCGCCGCGAAGGCATCCCGATCGGGCACGCGACAAACCAAGGTAGAGAGCTGCTTCGGATTTCCCCGGAAGCTTTTGGCTCGCATTCTCTCGTGGTGGGTCAACCCAGGACCGGCAAGACGAACGCGCTGACGCATCTCGCGGCGGGTTGGCTCCGGCGTGGGCAGAGCTTGATCGCCATAGACGCGAAGGGAGACCTGGTCGATGCGCTCCTGGGCCAAGTCCCGCGACACCGGGTGAGTGACGTAGTCTTCGTGGACCTCACCGATCAGAACAGAGCGATCGGGCTCAATCCTATCCAAATGACTCCAGGGTGTGACCCGGACGCGCGGGTGGCAAGTGTCGTACGAGCGGCACGGCGGGTCTGGCACGAGCATTGGGACCTCGATGTCGAGGGACTCTTGACCGCGGGTCTCTACACGCTCATCGCCGCGAACCAGGTGCTGGCGAAACAAGGCGAACCGCAGTTTACCGTGTTGGACCTGACGCACCTCTTTGATTCGCCCACCTTTCGACGGCGGCTGCTCAATGAGTTCGTCCACAATCCGCTCTTGTCGTACTGGTGGATCGGCGATTACGAGCGGCAGTTTCTGGAAAAGCGGGTGGATATCTTTGAGCCATTCCTGAACCTGCTGCATATCTGGACCGGGCATGCCACCACGCGCCACATCCTGGGGCAGTCCGATTCGACCGTGGACTTACGCCAGCTTGTGAGAGCGAGGGGGATTCTCCTCGTGAAGACAGATGCTCGCCGGCTGTGCTACGAACGCGGGGAACTCGCTACCGCGTGCCTGCTCGAACAGCTTCTCTCGGCGATTCGCGACGAGCGGGCCAATGCGCCGCGCACCTGGCGCGATCCGCTCCCGATCTTCGTGGACGGACACGAGCCGCTCATCTATCCCGATCATCCGGGAATGCTCGCGGAACTCAAAGGTATGGGGGTGACGCTGGCGGTCGCCACCGAGACTCTGGCAGAGTTGGATCAAGGCGTCATCCCGTGGTCCGAGGAACTGCTCGCGAGCGATCCGAATCTTTTCGTCTTTCGCACGAATCTACAAGATGCGGAGCGGTTGCAGCCAGAGTTGAACCGGGTCAACTCAACGCAGACTGAGTGATCTTCCCGAATAGAGTGAAAATAGCGCAGGAGAACAACCTGCGCTATTTTTGATTCGCTCGCTTTGTGACGACAATACCATGCTGTAACGGCGCAATCACCAATGCGAATGGCAAAGGTGGTTTGTCAAGTGCTGTGTAAAATTGTAGAGCCGAGTCCTGGGTCACCTTAGCCGGACATGATCACGTTGTGAAATTTCAAAGTGCGTACGACCGCATAGAACATTAACAAGCAACTCGTTTCATTGCGAAACGCGGCTCCCATTTTGTGACTGCGCCGCTTGACTTCTTCAAATAAACGTTCGATCACATTGGTCGTCCGAATGGTGCGCCAATGCTTGCGCGGAAAGGCGTAGAACGTGAGGCAAGCGTCCAAGTCGCGCTTCAGACATTCGATTGCCGTTGGATAACTGGCTTCGTATTTGGCACAGAAGGCCGCCACGGCTTGATCGGCTTGCGTGCGACTCTCTTGATAAAACAAGCCGCGTAATTCGGGATACAGTTTGTCGCGGTGGCTCTGCGGCACATAGCTCAACACATTTTCCATTTTGTGCTTGATGCAGCGCTGGCGCGGCGTGGTTGAAAACTTGGCGGCAATTGCGTTCAGCATCGCTTGGTTGCCATCGGTGATCCAAAGGTCTATCGTTTTGACACCGCGCGCTTTGAGATCATCGAGCAATTGTTCCCAGGCATCCTGGTTCTCGCGATCACCGACGCTGAACGCCAGAACTTCGCGCTGACCATCCGCGCGCACGCCAATCACAGCTAAAATCGGCATTTTGCACCCTTCGTGCTCGTAGATCACGCTGAAGTAGGTCCCATCGGCGAAACAGTAGGCGTAATGCTCCGCGAGGGGACGCTTTTTCCAAGCCGCATATTCAGCGTCGAGCGAATGAAAGACGCGTGAGACGGTCGAAGCACTGGGCTGAGTCCCGTTCAATTCTTCCAGCACCCTGCCCACACCTTGGGTGCTCACGCCACGCACGAACATTTCGCTGATGGTTTGATCAACTTCGGCACGCCGGCGTTGGTAACGTTCAAAGACTTGCGTTTGGTGTCCGCGCCGGGTGCGCGGCACAGATAAACTTTCGAGATGCCCGACACTCGTGTCTAAATCCCGGACGTAATGTCCATTGCGGTGATCACGACGGGTTGCTGTTCGCTCGTACGGGTTGGCACCGATCAGAACGGTGATTTCTTCTTCGAGCACTGTCGAAAGCGCCATCCGTACCGCTTCGCGCATCTGCGCGCGGATCAGTTCTTGAAATTGCTCTTGACCAATTGGTGCAAATGCGGTATCCTGCTTGGCAGGAGCCATGAGTATCCTCCTTTAGGTAATTTGGCGATTACCCAAGGATACTCGGCTCCTTTCTTTTACACAACATTCAGTATACCACCATGGCAAACAGAATATTTGTTTCTTTGTCATCTTGACAACTGCAAGTGTCATATTTTCCCGAAAAGCTTCTCTACCAGAGCGAGTACATTATTCCATGCGGCCACGAAAGTCGTCGCAGCCGCTAATGCCGCTGCCACCCAAAAGAGTACAGTAGCCATTGGAGCAGGCAGAACGCCCCAAACATTAGCCATCGTTACTGCAAAAAGCAAAACTGCAATCGAAAGGACTAATCCCAAACCAATCACAATCTTTCGACGTGTGCTCATCACGTTTTTCGATGTCACACTTTCGCCTTGACGAGTATCATTCGTTTCTTGGGTGTGCCCAACTGATCGTTCCTGGGTGTTTGGCTGCAAAGACAAAACCCTTGTCCTCGTTTCTCTACGCCATACCGCTAGACGCCCCCATTCCCATCCATTGACCCGATTCAAAATGTTCCCCGTCAGATCAATCAGGAATCCACAGATCTCGGGATGGTGATAATATGAGACGATTTCGACCTGTGATTCATTGCCACGATCTGATACATTGAAAGCGCAGATGCGCCCCACGGTTTCTTTTTGCATCCGCATCCTTTGATCGTTGCTTCGATTCTCAAGAAGAATCGCACTTACATCGAGTTGCGAATCGGAAATTTGAATTGCATCGAATTGCCAGAAAGTGCCGTTGGGAAGTAAGGCACCTCTGGCAGTATATGTTTCACTCCAAATGGCCATTGGTGGGGTCAACCACTCTTGCAATAAGGAAAACAACGATCGGCTCCCTACATTTAGCTGTTCATGCAAAATCGTGATCTGTTCTGGTGAGCCCAACTCGATCACGTCTGCACTTTCATTGGGTTCTTGCCTATGCAAAAACCTTGCGACTGCGGCTTCTCGCCAACGGTCAGCTAATTCTCTACCACGCTCAATGGCAAGAATGTATCTCACGATGCTAATCAACTGCTCGATGATGACTGGGTGTGCAAATCTGCATATCACTTGGAGACGGCACTCGCGCGCAGTAAGAGGATGCGGCCAAATAGCGCCGACATGCTCCTGCTTCCAGAGTACGTGACTCCCTTGTCTCAACTCAGCGTCTATGTCTCTCCGGCCATCATCCGGAGCGCACAAATAGAATTGCCAGTACGGCGAAGCCGCATTGAAAAATTGCCAGGTCTCATCTCTGGAATGCGAGTCGTCGGGAGATACCATTGGCCAGCCGGATCGTCTTAATCTCCGCTGTTGTGCCATAGTCATCCCCTCTGCCGACGTAACAATCGGTTGGCACAATTCGTCAACGATTGCTAGGATTCTTTCAGCATCTGCATCGACGCGATCAAAAAAGATTTCGACTATCTCAGGATGGCCTAGAACTTGGGCTTGAGCCATTTAGCCAGCTCCAAAACTGAAATCCGCTCGGGTTAAGATTGGCATTATCAGCAGCAATCAACTTGGGCTTGCACTTGTTTCATCGGTCTCGAACACCTTCCGGTATTTAGGGTTGTGTCGCGTCGCATCAGCTCAAATCGCCGATAGCTCTGGTATACATAGGCTTGTGCATCTACTGCCGTCGTACTCTGTTTGCGATCTTCCAGAATCTCACGTCGGATTGTTTTATTCCCAGTGCATCGAACGCGGAATCAAGAATATATGAGAGAGCCGATTCATCCCAGCCGAATAATTGGCATCTATACCAAATCGGTCGCACAAAGGCACGGGCGCTGGTCACACAGAGATAGGCAATGGACATCGGCGCTATATGTTTCTCGATGGCATGTACAGTCTCGTCAGGCTTGCGTAAGCACAATTAAAGAGGGTTCCGACTTTGTCCGTTGGAAACTCACCTGGATAAGTGCCCAAGAATGAGCGTGAGCCAGAGCCGAAAAAAGACGATAGGCGACTTCTTCATCCAGTGTGTTTTTGATGAGGTTTGTAATAGTTGGCATTTCCTGGCCTATTCCATGCCTTTGTGCCTTGTTGCTCTTCCCTTCGGAGATGCCAAGCTTTCGTGCGATATCTCGCGTTGTCTCAAGTCGCTTATCTATTTTCCGTCTGCTTGATTCATCGCCTGCTGCTTTCGCGATTTTCTGCTGTTGCTCCAATCCCTCATACCGAAATGCCAAACTCCGCTGAACACGAATTCTCGGCTCAATATCAGGATCAAGCAACCATACTGCTAGCGAAGCCGCCTCGATTAGACTACGAACGCATGTCCAAGGTGCAATGGTCTGCGCGGGTTCGGTTACCGTCTTGGTGAAAGCTATCATCTGGTCGGCAGCAACTTCAATTAGGAGACCACCTTGGCTATAAGCCGTTTTCAGAGATTCCACATGCGGAAAATGATCCCACTCGCGTGCCGCGCGTGAGTTAGGCGAAGGCTGAGGTTGCTGTGCGTTTATGAAGCGGCCTAACTCGTTATGTAGTCCAATCAAAGCTGTTACCATCCGCATTACATCGTCTCGCGTAATCTCTTTCAACTTGGACACCCCGGTTCATATGCCTATCAGATAATCTTACACCACTTCACAACTCGCCGCGAAACGCGCGCGCGAGGATGGCTTGGTCAATCTTGTCCGCGCGCTGCCGCGCGATGGCAACGGCTCGCTCGATGGCATCTGCCTGCGCGAACAGCGCTTCGATTTTGGTGACGATGCGGCGTTGCTCCGCGAGCGGTGCAAGCGCAACAGGTACGCGTCTCAAATCTTGACCAGAGATACCGGTTTGGCCAGCAGACGACTTTGCTTTATCCTCAATGATATTGCGTGGAACCCGCGTTGCGAAATACAATTCCAAATATTCTGGCGAGATGCCTTCCGTAACTCGCGCTCGAATCAGCTTGTCAGGATGAAGGATTGGTTCTTTGAGACCGCGTACCATGCCGCATACACCTACCAAGTCGAGACTGCCATTGTAGCGCGTGAACAACAAATCGCCATCCCGTAATTGGTAGTTTGCAACCTTATCCAGTTTCTCTCGGAGATATCGCCGGTCGTTCAGATCTACCAAACGCGAGCGTACTGAGCTGACGCGAAGGATCGGTATTCCGGGTGGTTCAAAGGCAGGTGCTTTGGAAAAATGCCCGTTCTTCAGTTCCGTCAGCAATTCTTCGAATCGCACCCATGCCCATCCCTCTGGCAACTTTGGCAAATCGTGGGTCTCAATCTGATTTGTATCGGACTTGCCGAGTCGCGCGAGCAGCGTGGACGCGGGTTCATCGATGGGGTCGCGTTCGGTCAGTTCGCCGCGAAACGCGGCGGCGAGGACGGATTGGCGAAAGCGTTTGATGAGCGCAGGCACGCGCTCCAGCCCGTCGTGTGCGGTGCGGCTTTCTGCGAACAGCGATTTGATTTTGGCGACGATGCGCCGTTGTTCAGGCAGAGGGGGAAGAGGAACTGCGGCTTGGACGACGAAATCAGCAGGGACGCGTAACTGCCCTGCCGTGCCAGTCATTGCGCGTGCCGCTTCATTCCGAAAAGATTGCTGGCGAACAAAATGATAAACCCATTCGGCTAGAACGTTATCGCTTGGACGCAAAACGTGAAATTCGGTCGAACCAAGCCCGATGCGGTTCAATAGATTTTTGGCAATCGCTGCTTTGCCATTCTCCATACAAGGCGTGATGCGAGCAAAAATTACATCACCATCTTGGAATCGTTTGTATCCTTTCCACACCTCACCAATCGGTCGCGGTTGAGGCGCGGTAATCGCGCCTGTCACATCATCAACCGCCGCCATCGGCACAAAATGCACAGGCGAATCTTCGCTCAATTGCTCAGGAAATTTCATCGCTGGATTGACAGAACACGCATCGCCAATCGTCGTCCATGTCCACCCATCCGGCAATTCGTATGGCGCGTCGCTCGTCTCCGAATCTGGCGACTGGCGACTGTTGACCGTTGGCCGTCTACTTCTTGCCATTGCCGTTGCCATTCCCCAACTGCGCCGCGAGTTCATTCAACGCATCGAGCGCGGTTTCCAACTGCGTCACCGCTTCGCTCACCAAGTCTTCCGGTTCGGGCAGGTTGTCGGCATCATCGAGCGATTCGTCTTTCAGCCAAAAGATGTCGAGGTTGTCGTCGCGGTGTTCAATTTGCTTGCGCGTGAAACAATGAAAGCGTTCGGATTCGCGCCGTGTCTTCGCCGCGTAGCATTTTTCAAAATCGGCAAAGTAACTCTCGTCGAGCGGATGGCGTTTGGTGACTTTGTCGATGTTCGTTCGCAGATCATAGACCCAGACCTGCTCGGTCGGTGTGCCTTTGCGGAAAAAGAGGACATTCGCTTTGACGCCCGCTGAGTACGGCGTGAACGTGCCAATCGGCAAACGCAAAATGGTGTGCAGGTCGCAATCCTTCATCAGGATTTTCCGCACGTCGCGCCCGGCGTGCTCCTCGAACAAAACATTATCGGGCAAGACCATCGCAGCGCGTCCGCCTGGTTTGAGAATCGTCAAGACGTGCTGGACGAAATTCAATTGCTTGTTCGAGGTGGCGACTGTGAAATCGCCGCGGTTGGGCACTTCGCCCGCGCCTTTCGTCCCGAACGGCGGATTAGTCAGGATACAGTTGTATTGTCCTGTCGCACCCTCGGCAATCGAATCGCCGTAATGAATCTGCGCTTCGATGTTGTGCAAGTACAGATTCATCAGCGCCAGCCGCCGCGTCTCCAGCACGAGTTCGCCGCCGGAGAAGACGCGTTTTTGCAGTCGCTTCTGATCTTCGCGCGAGAGTTGTCCGCCCGCTTGTTTCAAAAACCATTCCGCCGCGCCGATCAGAAAGCCACCAGTGCCACACGCCGGATCGTGTAC
>Ga0163209_1001144_pt1 | contig 11576 bp, 7 predicted proteins | sample Kivu_160m_FD_113538 | JGI IMG/M metagenome (GOLD analysis project Ga0163209, IMG submission 113538) | Freshwater microbial communities from Lake Kivu, Western Province, Rwanda to study Microbial Dark Matter (Phase II) - Kivu_160m | ecosystem: Environmental > Aquatic > Freshwater > Lake ... | reverse complement strand
GGATCTGAAAAACAGGGCAGCGCAGATGGCGCGTTAGCGGCAATACCTCTGCCTTAGATCCTCCGCCTCACGTTCGCCGAGGCCGGCCGCTTTCAGCCAGTCGCTGCAGGCTCCGTTCACATCCTTTGCATTGAACCTGATCTTTCCCCGGTTGAGATATGCAACTGCATTTACACTATCCAGTGTGATCGCCTTTGAAAAGTCCTGTTCTGCCTTCTGCATGTCATTCAGCCGGAAATAGGCGATCCCCCGGGCAGTATAACACGGGGTATAACCGGGCATCAGTCTGGCGGCGCGGGTGTATTCGGTAACCGATTCTCCGTGACGGCCTGACGCCGCAAGGGCATTGGCCTTGTTGAAATAGGCCAGGAACAGCCCGGGTTCATACAGGAGCGCAGAATCGTACCGGGCGATGGCCCCGGAATAGTCTTTAAGCGATGAAAGCGCCGATCCCTTGTTCACATAGACCTCGGCAAAATCGGGACGGATGGCCAGCGCCCGGTCGTAATCGGTGATGGCGCCTGTAAAATCCTGCGTACCCGCCCGGAGCTGCCCCCTGCTTTCCAGGGCAAAGGCAGAAGCCGGGTTCGATGTGATGGCACGCTCGTAATAGGCCATCGGATTCCGGTAGTTTCCTGCATAAACATAGGCATAAATGCCCAGCGCAAAGGCAAAAAAGAGGAGGAACGTCCCAACCCGATCTTTGACTCTGCCGGCGGGAATGCCCGTGCAGAGGAAAGCCATCGAAAGCACGATGCCTGCCAGGGGAAGATAGGATCGGTGCTCGAGATAATCATACGCGGCATTTCCCAGCCGGTGGTGATACATCAGGCCGGGAATGGTAAAAATGAGAAACCAGGCAACCCCGAAAAGGACTCCGCCCGGTGATTGTTTTGAATAACGGATGAACAATCCCGTAAGGAGTAAGAAAACCATGACACCCAACAGGGTATTCAGCAGGGTGAACCCCGGCATCGGCGAAAGACGGAAGGGAAACAGGAATTTTGCAAGGAACTCGGGCAGGGTCCTCAGGTTGTGCAGCAGCGGGATCAGTCCGAAATCCGCGGCCGGAGCCGGGAGCCTGACGACTTGTGAACGGGCGTAAAGATAAAGCAGGATGATCAGCAGAAAGCCGCCGAAAACCACCGCGACCTGAGGCATCAGGGCTTTGCGGTCTTTCGTCAGCAACAGGAAGCCAGCCAGGACCACCACCGGGATCAGGATGGCGGTCTCCTTGGAAAACATGGCGGCAGTGAAGGCCAGCAGCGCAAATACAGCATATTTGTACTTACGGGTCGCTGTCAGCCTGATGAAAAACACCATGGTCAGGATTCCCGCAAGCCCTATCAGCATATCGCCCCGCGAGGGCGCCCAGGCGATGGCCTGCACAAACAGCGGGCTGCACAGGAAGAGCATCGTGAAGAGGAAGGAGGTCTTCCTGCTGTTGCCGGCCAGCGTTAAAAGGTAAAAAAGAGAACAGCAGGTCGCCGCGTGGATCAGGAGGTTGGTGAAATAACAGACCGAACCCCTCTCCTGGAAGAACTGCGCGTCGATCATGAAGCTCAGGTTCTGAAGCGGCCGGTAAAAATACCTTCCCGCGTCGCTGAAAAAGGCGTCCCGCAGAAATGCCTGCCTGACATTCGAAAGGTTACGGAGAAGTTCCAGGTTGTTCAGGATAATATCTTCATCCATCTTGCCCAGGAAAAACCACATCACCTGGCCATAGATCAGGAAGGCGACCAGGATGAAAATGACAAAAACCCGGGGATTACCGGTTACGTAAGTCCAGGGATCTTTCCTTTCTTTCTGCTTCAGAGCGACCTTTTTAGCGGGCTTGTTCGCCATAATTTACCCTGTCAGTTCTCCTTCAGGATATAGTCGTCATACTCGATCTCGAATGCCAGTTTATGTTTCGATTCCTCCTGGGCAAGCATCAGGAACACCTTTCTGATCTCAGGGTTTTCAGCCCTTTCGGCCAGGCTTGAATACATGCGGAAAGCGGCTTTTTCCTTTTTCATCGCGAGAATAAGGGCATCCTGGTATGACATACCGGCTGAGGGCTTAACGTCGACAAGGTACTCTGTGATCTTCAGGTCTTTCACCGCCGCGGCGGACAGGCTGAAGCTGCCTTTCTCTTTGATCGACAACAGGTTGGCCTTATGCCGCATCTCCTCCTGCGCATATTCTTCAAAAATCTTCCGGGTCTGCAGGCTCTTTGACCTGGCCGCCAGTTCAAGGTAAAAATCTACGGCCGCCTGTTCCTCGCCGATGGCGAAGTCGAGGATTTCATCTATGGTGGTGAACTCTTTCATTGATTTATGATTTACGGTTAACGGATTGGCAGTATTTTATCCACTGGCGGATCTTGTTTGTCCGTGTGTTTGAGTCAAATTGCACTTTCATTTTAAATTGAATTTTTATCGCATATAATATTTCTTTTCTTTTAGTTGTTTCTGCAATTGTTTGCCTTTTGCCGTGAGGCGGTATTTCTGATTTGGATCGTTGGGGTTTTCGTGGATAGTCATTTCAATGAACCCCTTTTCGATAGCTGGTTGTAGATATGTGTATATAAATGCAGGACGGTGCCTCAAAGCAAGCATTTCCATCAATTCTTGTCTTGACATTTCATCATTCAATACTAAAATAAGTCTTATAGCTTGTTCGGTAGCTTGTTCGGTAGCTTGTTCGGTAGCTTGTTCGGTAGCCAACGTTTTTCGCCACAGGATTGACTTAAATGCCTCTTCCTGTAAAAGTTCGGGTTCCTTAAGCCCGGCAGCAAGACAATCTTTTATCATGTCAGGGATACCTGTGCCCATCCGTTCAATATACCCGGCAAGATAGAGCGGTTCAGCCAGCAGGGGATTGGCCGGATAAGACGCATGGGGTTGCTTCAGCTTTGATAAAGGCAACTGATAAGGGAGCTGACCGGGGTTCCATACTTCCAGCCTGTCGCGAAATAACATGACCTGAACCGAAGCATTGCTGGTGTAATCCCGGTGCGCGATGGCGTTTACAATCGCTTCTTTCACCGCTGCCGGTGGCAATTCGTACCTCGTAGGAACGTCCACCGAGCGGCTCCGGTCTCCAACGTACAAATCAATTCTCGACAACACGAAATCGACAGCAGCATCTACCTGTTGAAATATGTCGCCCTTGTAAACCTGATAGGAAGTGATCGGCTTTTCGACAACATATCCGGGGAATAAGGCACACCTGACCTCGGCTGTGATGAAAAAACGCTGGGGCTGTCTGCTAAACAACAGCAGCGCTGCATGGGTCAGTCCTTCCGGCTTGATGAGGTTCAGGTGGATGAGCACCGATTCGGGTGCGGCAGACAATGAAAAAGGAAAATTCCTCTTTTCACGGGCCATTTGAATAAACCAACGGATGCGTTCGGGGTCAATATCGCCCAGCGTAGTTCCTTTGCAGATTGTTGCATCAAACGGCACGGTGCGGATGAGTTCTTTCTCCTCCATGTAGTTCACAAGGGCAGCATACAAAGCAATTTTCAGTTCTTCCGGAGAACCAAATTTCTTTCGGATTACAACATCTTCCGCTTTCCGGATGAGTTGCAGCATTTTCGGATGCCGCTCATTGTTTACAACATTCGACAGAAAAATCAGGCGCGTTTTACCGTGCAAACTGGCATGATCGTACTCAAGTTCGGTGGGTGAAATACCGTCCTGGTCTTTATAACCATACTCTTTTCCGAACAATCCCAGGTAAATATCACTACGTTCCACCTTTTCCAGATAGGCTTTCCTAGCATCCATATCCGCAGCTGGAAGGTTTTCAAAAATGAAGGGTTCAAAGAACCTTCCCAGTAAAGCGTCTTTGCTGAAATACTCAAACAACATTTGCCTTTCGGCAGTAAACTCCGACTGAACGCTGCTGATAAAGATGCTATGTTTCTTCATCTTTTTACGCTTTAGTAACCGCAAAGGGCGCTTAGCAGGCGCAAAGGTCGCAAAGTATATCTCATCGTTCTTTGCGGTTCATTCCTTTCATTTCACTTTTCTTCATGACCCTGAGAAATGTCTATTCCGAAAATATCAATGATTTCATACTGCGAACGGGATAACCGAAGTTGACTGAAAATCCCTGTCAAAGTAAAGGTTGACTGTGTCACACCCATGGTCATACTTGCGGTTTGAGTTATCCTCCCGCGTCAGGTGCATGAGCAGTCGCCCCTGATCCTTCACTGAGAGCAGCAGGGAAATGATCTCCGTAAAAATATCGTGCGGGTCGCCGGGCGAGGGGATGCCCAGCTCCTTCAGGATCCCTGCCAGTTGTTCCGTCGAACTCATCCCGGTGCGGCACTCCAACTCTTTTTCGAATTCCTGTATCACCTTCTGGGTATTGGTGAAGGTGCCGCCTGTTTCAGCCGGAAAAGAGGCCGGCAGGATGAGATCGGCCATCCTGGCCGTGTCGGTCATGAAATAATCCTGGACTACCCTGAAAGACGCCCTGGCGAAAATCCCTTCGGCAGCTTTGCGGTCAAGGGCGCATCCGACAGGATCTTCCCCGAAAACGAAGAGATTGCGGATCATTCCCTCTTCCAGCCCTCCAATTTCGCAATGGGGGCTCACTCCCATGTCGAACAGCCCCTGCGAATTGTTTTTCTCTTTCAGGGCAATGATACCGCTGGCTGTTTTGCCGAGCTTTCCGGTGATCATGGCCAGGTTGAACAGTTCTTGCGAAGCGTTCCCCGACAACTGTTTTTCGGAAAAGACCAGGATGGCGTTCATCTCCCTGTTGTACGCTCCTGCGAATCCGGCTATCTCCTCCCGTGAGATTCCGGCAGCATTGGCAAGCGATTCGGGATCCTCTGCGAGCAATATGGACTTGTACTCTTCGTACCCGTCCACCCGGTCGCGAAGGAACAGTGCGTTTTCCGAACCGCTATCCAGAAGAAACCGGTTTACCGCCTTGATGAAATGATAGTAGGATTTCACCACGATCACCTGGTCGGCCTTATGTGCCATTTTGGTGCCTGCATTCTCTGTCACCATGATCACCCGGGCATTTTTCAGGACGCGTGTGTTCTGCACCATGAAACCGGCCACTGCGTGGTCTTCGCCGAGTTCGGCGCCCACAACGTAAATGGCGCCGGCGTCCTTCAGCGCCGACAGCGGTGCGTTGTGATCGCAGTTGCCGCGATAGCCTTCTCCCCTGCCGAGGTAATGGAAGCTGCCTACGTTGTTGGTTTTTACCGCTGCGCGGGCCAGCTTTTGGATCAGATAGAGTTCTTCGTTGGTCAGGCGGGCGCCGCCAAAGAAGGCGTTCTCGTCCGGGGCGACCGTGCGGATCTTCTCTGCGATCATCCTGAAAGCCATGTCATAGGATATCTCCTCAAACTTCCCGTTCAATTTCAGCAAGGGTTTGGCGATGCGGTTCGGATCGTTGAAGATCCGGTAACCGAACCGCGCATACCGGCAGATATTTCCGTCAGTGTTCACAGGTCCTTTGATACCTTCAGCCCCCACTACAAAACCGTTGAGGTGCTTCAGCCCGGTCCTGCACCCGATAGAACAGTAAGTGCATACTGTTTCCACGGTCTCCGTCTTTACCGGCCCCGGCTTGAACGGAACATTTTCGGTGATCGCGCCGGTAGGGCAGGTGGATATGCACAACCCGCAGGTGTCGCAATGGGTATCCTGCAGCGCCTCTCCCATGCTGGGCGCCACATAGGTGTGAAAACCGCGGTTGATCAGCCCGAGGGCGTTGGCCCCGGCTAATTCGCGGCAGATGCGGATGCAGCGGGCGCACAGGATGCATTTGTTGTTGTCGATCTCGATGTAAGGATGGCGGAAATCGATCCGGTATTCCCTGAATTCGCCGCTGAAGGTTTTCTGCTCCGCCCCATACTCGTCAGCATATTTCTGGAGGTCACAGCCGAAGAAGGCGACACAGCCGCATTCCATGCAGCGTCCGGCTTCATGGCGGGTCACCTCCTCCCCGGCGTACCCGAGCTCTACCTCGTGGAAATTCGCCCGGTCACCCGCGGGCAGGGTAGGCATTTCCTCCCTGTTCTGGCGGTCGTACCTGCCGGCGTAATCCTCCCTCTTTTGCTCCTTGAAGTTGTCGCGCCTGCTCATGAACGGCTTCCTGCCGGGATGCAGCGGCAACCCTGCCAGGTACTGGTTTACGCTCGTCGAGGCGATCTTCGCCTGGGCGATCGCTTCGATGATCGTGGCAGGGCCGGTCACGCCGTCCCCCGCAGCAAACACGGAGGGGATGCCCGTTTGCAGGGTTAACTTGTCTGCATCGATGTCGCCCCACTTGTTGATCTTCAGCTCGCCTCCGTCTGCATGCGCATTGACGTCCTGAATGAAGTCAACGTCGGTCTTCTGCCCGATGGCCGCCAGGATGTAATCAACTCTGATATCGAAATCGGATCCTTCGACGGGTACCGGCCTGCGACGGCCGGATGCATCGGGCTCGCCAAGCTCCATTTTGATGCAGGTGACCGATTCGACCTCTCCGCGCCCGTTCTTGTTGATCTTTTTAGGCAGGGTGAGGAAGAGGTATTCGACCCCTTCCAGCTTAGATTCGTGGATCTCGATGGGGTTGGCGGGCATCTCCTTCTCGGTCCGGCGATAGATCACATAAACCTTGTCGGCGTTGCACCGGACGGAGGTGCGGCAGCAGTCCATCGCCGTGTTTCCCCCGCCCACCACCGCGATCACCTTTCCCCGGAAATCAAAACGCTGGCCGGTCACCTCCATATTCTTCAGGAAATCGATCCCGGAGAAGACGTTCCCGGCATCGTCGCCTTCGCAGCCGACCCCGGTGCCCTTCTGGGAGCCGATGGTGAGCACCGTGGCGTCATACCCGGTTTTCAGTTCTCCGTAGCTCAGATTCTTTCCGAGTCTTTTGTCATAAAAGATCCGGACGCCGAGATCAGTGATGTTCTTCACTTCCTGGTCGAGGATGTCGTTGGGAAGCCGGTATTCCGGGATGCCGTACCTCAGCCATCCGCCCGGTTTGGGCGCCGCCTCGTAAATATCTACCTGGTGTCCTTCGGTCTGCAGGAAATGTCCGACGGAGAGTCCGCCTGGTCCGGCTCCGATAACGGCGACTTTTTTCCCCGTAGAGGGCTTGATCTTTGGAACATATTTACCGGGTGAGGCGAGGTCGTAGTCTGAGGCGAACCGCTTCAGGTAATCAATGCCCACGGGCGCCCCTTCGTTAAGCAGGTTACGCCGGCACTGGGTTTCGCACGGACGAACACACACACGGCCGCAGATCGCAGGCAGTGGGTTGGTCTCTTTGATCAGGGCAACGGCCTCGCTGTATAACCCCTTTTCAATGAGCGAGATGTAGCCCTGCACATCGACGCCTGCAGGTCAGGTCTGCGTGCAGGGTCCGGTGCAGTCGGCATAATGGTTGCTGAGCAGGAGCTCCAGCGCCATCTTCCTCGACTTACGGATCCCTTCGTTGTCGGTGATGATCTTCATCCCTTCAGTCAATAAGGTAGAGCAGGCGGGCTGATGGCCGCGCATTCCCTCCACTTCCACCACGCAGAGGTAGCAGGAGGTGAACGGCTCGAGACGGTCGTCGTGGCACAGGGTCGGGATCATGATCCCGTGGCGGCCGGCCAGCGACAGGATGGTCTCGCCGGGATGTCCTTTGACGATATTTCCGTTGAGAACGATGTTAAGTAAATTATCGGGCATTGAGATTCGTATTATTAGATAGTTTTAAGTTTTAAGTGTTAAGTTTTAAGTATTTGCGGTTTAGGCTGTGTATTGCGTTAAGAAAGCAAGATGGATTCGAATTTACATTTGGAGAAGCAGACGCCGCATTTGGTGCACAGCTCCTGGTTGATGTGGTGTACCTGCTTGCGCTCTCCGGTGATGGCATTCGCGGGGCAGTTTTTCAGGCATACCATACAGCCGGTGCATATTGCAGGGTCAACCGTGTAGGTCAGCAGCGGGCGGCACACCTTCGCCGGGCATTTTTTATGGCCGATATGGGCTTCGTATTCATCCCTGAAATAGCGGATGGTGGTCAGTACGGGGTTCGGGGCCGTTTGCCCCAGCCCGCAAAGCGAATTGTCCTTGATCTGGTAAGCCAGCTCCTCGAGTTTTTCAATATCCCCCTCCCGGCCATGGCCGTTGGTGATGCGGTCGAGGATCTCAAGCATACGCTTGGTGCCCATCCGGCAGAAGGTACATTTTCCGCAGCTCTCCTTGCAGGTAAAGTCGAGGAAGAACTTCGCGACATCCACCATGCAGGTAGTCTCGTCCATCACGACCATCCCGCCCGATCCCATAATGGCGCCGGTGGCGTTCACCGAGTCGTAATCCACGATGGTATCGGAGAGGTATTCGGGGATGCACCCCCCTGAAGGCCCCCCGAGTTGTACCGCCTTGAATTTCTTGTCCTCCTTGATCCCTCCGCCCAGCTTGAAGATCACCTCCCGGATGGTCATGCCCATCGGCACCTCCACCAGTCCCGAATGGCGCACCTTGCCGGCCAGGGCGAACACCTTGGTGCCGCGGCTTTTTTCGGTCCCGAAGTTCGCATAGGCCTCTGCACCGTTGAGGACGATCCAGGGAATGTTGGCGTAGGTTTCGACGTTGTTGATGTTGGTGGGCTTCTTCCAGAGGCCGGAGGATGCGGGGAAAGGCGGGCGTTTGCGGGGCATCCCCCGCTGGCCTTCTATAGAGGCGATCAGGGCGGTCTCCTCTCCGCAGACGAAGGCGCCGGCGCCCTCCTTGATGTAAATATCAAAATTGAACCCTTCGATCCCGAAGATGTTCTTACCCAGGTACCCTTTCTCATGGGCCTGCCGGATAGCGATATTCAGCCGCTTGATGGCCAGAGGATATTCGGCGCGGCAGTAGATCACTCCGCCGGTGGCCCCTATGGTGTAGGCTGCGATGATCATCCCCTCCAGCACCGAATGGGGATCGCCCTCAAGCACCGACCGGTCCATGAAAGCGCCGGGATCCCCTTCGTCGGCATTGCAGATCACATATTTGGAAGCCGATTTGCCGGCCGCCGCGAATTTCCATTTCATCCCGGTGGGGAAGCCCCCGCCGCCGCGCCCGCGCAACCCCGATTTCAGGATCAGATCGATCACGGCTTCCCGTCCGGTCTTCTCCGACGCAATTTTCGCGATCGCCTTATATCCGTCGCGGGCTTCATATTCATCGATCGATTCCGGATCCATGTACCCGCAATTGCGGAGTACGATCTTAACCTGGGAGCCGATGAAATCGTTCTCGGGCGCATCGAACAGGTCTGTGTAAACAATATACTCCCGGATGGGTGCATGCTGGCTGACATGCTTTTCGATGACCTCCACCGCGCGGTCGGCATCCATCTCACCATACAGGTAGGTGCCGGTGTCGTCGGTGATCTCCACCAGCGGCTCCCGGTAGCACATCCCGACGCAGCTTGTTTTTTTCAGGATAAAATCGAGGTTATCAGACTCCTTCAGCGCCCTGATCTTCTCATAAGTCTTGTGTGCGCCCGCGGCAATTCCGCAGCTTCCCAGTCCTACGGTGATGGTAGTAACCATATCAATTTACGATTTACGATTTCAGATTTACGATTTTTTCCATTTTGCACTTTGCATTTTGCATTTTTAATTCTTTTCGGCCAGCCTGATGTTCTTGACGATCTTCACGGCTTCATTGCCGGTCAGCTTGCCGTAAGTCTGCTCGCCGATCATCATGACGGGCGCCAGGGAGCAGCATCCGAGGCAGGCGACCGACTCCAGCGTGAAAAGCCTGTCCTCCGTGGTTTCGCCGTCCTTTACTTTCAACGCCTCCTCCAGCGATTCGGTGATCTCTACGGCATGCTGTACATGGCATGCGGTTCCGTGGCACACCTTGATGATGTGCTTCCCCACTGGTTTCAGCCTGAACTGGGCATAAAAGGTGGCCACCCCGTACATATCGCTGAGCGGGATCCCCGTTTCGCGGGATAGCTTTTCAAAGGCGGCCTTCGAAATAAAGCCGTACAACTCCTGGGCGCCCTGCAACAGCGGGATCAGGTTTCCCCTGGCGCCTTTGTGCCTCTCGATCAGCGGATCCAGCAGGCTGAGGTCCAGGCTGTCGTCTGCGTCAGCCTGTTTGTCAAAAGGAATTCTTGCAATTCTCATAAGTTTGTATGATTTGGATGCGGGATATGGGATACGGGATGCGGGATGCGGGATACGGGATATGTTATCTTTGATTTTTGATCTTTGATCTTTGATCTTATGGTTCTTTATACCAGGTAATCACCGATATGCGTTTCTTCCCGTCCATCCTCACCGTTAGCGGCTTTTCGAACTTCACTGCCGTGAAGAACTCATGACGGGTGATGTTTTTCTGGTTCTTCAGGATATCGTAGCGCACGAAGCTGCCCGACAGTTCCGGCTGGACGCAGAAGTACCCCACGTTCATGGAGGTGACGTTATGGAAGAAGTGGGACCCGGAGGAAGCGTCAAGCGGGAAGCCTTCGAGGCTTGTCTCGACGATGACCCTGGCATTGCTGATCTGTGGCCAGGTTACGGGGACGCCAATCCACCTGTCGCGGGTACCCCACCGCCCCGGGCCGATCAGAATATATTTCTTTCCCTGCTTCCCCATCTCTGTGTTGATCCGGTCGATCTCGGCCGCCATTTCGACGGTCTTGCTTTTATCGAACTGTTCAGGATCCACGAACACTACCTCGTCGACGTTGTCGATCAGGCCGTTGCCCATCTCCTTCTCGGAATAGAGCAGGATCTCGTCCTTATTGATCTTGTCCATGTCGATGACAAAGTCTGCGACATTCCCGATCATCGGCTTGATCTGAAGAAGGTAGAAGGAGGCCTTGTAATCTTCGTCCTTGTTCAGGTCGATGGCGAACTCGATCTCCACCGGTGAGCCGAGCGCCTCCTTTACCAGGTCAAGCACGACCTCGATGGTCTTGGCCATCGGGATATAGTTGTATTTCAGGATATCCGCGAAATTGATCACCCGCGGTCCCGCATCCCGCAACCCGGCGGAGATTCGGTCGTTCTCGGCCGAATAGACCGAGGCCAGGTGCTTGAGCGTGCCGTGTATCTCGGCATCATAGATATCGAGCTTCCGCAGTCCGGCATCCTCTCCCTCCAGGAGGTTGACATCGTGCTTGTTCAGGTCCACCGCATAAAAATAAACCTGGGAGCCTTTGAACTGGTCTTTGGGGGAGTTGATCTCCAGGTTCGGGTACAGCGGTGAAAACCGGAAGGCTTTTTCGCCCTCCACGACATACCTCCCCAGCCCCAGGGCAGCCACGGCAAATCCCTCTTCGGGCTTCATGTGGGCGAAGGGATAATAGTTGTAGGACTGCGCCACTCCGCTGATGTGGGGATAATATACATCCCCGTAGCGGTTGCCCACTACCTCCTGGATCACGACAGCCATTTTCTCCTGATCAATGCGGTAATTGACCGCCTCGATGTATCCTTTGGCAGTGGGAGAATAGACGGAAGCATATACCAGCTTGATGGCGTCCATCAATTGTTCCAGCCTGACTTTCGGGTCGGGGTGGTCGTTGGGGATGAGGTAGGTTTCGAAGATCCCGGCAAAGGGCTGGTTCTGCGAATCCTC
>Ga0163209_1001142_pt1 | contig 11580 bp, 8 predicted proteins | sample Kivu_160m_FD_113538 | JGI IMG/M metagenome (GOLD analysis project Ga0163209, IMG submission 113538) | Freshwater microbial communities from Lake Kivu, Western Province, Rwanda to study Microbial Dark Matter (Phase II) - Kivu_160m | ecosystem: Environmental > Aquatic > Freshwater > Lake ... | reverse complement strand
TTGCTGAAATCACCATCTATAGTGGCTATCTCTATTTCTTGAAATGCCACTGGAATAGGCTCAGGGGTTTCAAGATAAGAGTGGAGTGAAAGAGCGCCTCTGCGGTAAAGTGAAAGATTGAGTAATGATCGGGAGTTAGAAACAATGGTTCAGTGGCTAATCGATCATTGGTTGAAGATAACGGTTCCTCTGCTGACCTTTCTTGCCAGCATCATTGTGGGTCTATGGGTGAGAAGGGTGGTGAGTAATGCCTTTGACAGGTGGGCATCAAAGGTCAGATGGCAAGGAGGCGAGTTGGTGATGACAGCAGTGCATCGCCCCTTCCTATTCTGGTTTCTATTTTTGGGCGTCCTCATAGCCATTCAGGTGTCGGAAGTTACCCCACAAGTTAAAAGCATCACCACCAAAGCAATCGGGAGCCTTTTTGTCCTCTCTTTTGGATGGATGATCATCAACCTTTGTAAGCAGCTTCTGGAGAAAAATTTGCCCAAGCTGAAAGCTCGATGGCCAACGATCACCTTGGCAAAGAATATTACCATGGCCACCATCATGGTCTTCTGTGCTCTGATCATCCTTGAGATTTGGAGCATGCCTACCAGTCCTATCCTCGTCCTGATAGCCGTGGCAATCCTGGCGGCAGCACTGGTTCTAAGAAATGCTGCCCCTAACCTTTTCGCCGGGTTGCATTTGAATGCTACTCAGCAGATTAAAGTGGGTGACTACGTCAAGTTAGAAACTGGGGAGCAGGGCTATGTTACCGATATCAGCTGGTATAACACACGGATCAAGGCTTTAGACGAGAGTATGATTATTGTTCCAAACAATCGGCTTCTTCAGTTTACGGTAGTCAATTACGGGCATCCCTTAAAAAAAGCCAAAGAGCCCTTCCGTTTCCAAAGCCGAACGTATATAAAGGAGTTAACAGGACTTAAGGCAAGAAATCTTAAGGATCTTGTTGATATCCTTAAAAAGGTACCTGACCCTGTGATTTACTATCATACACACCACTTTCTTGAAGAACACCACTACCTGATACCCGAACCATCGAACGACTTTGCCGTCTGGGTCAATGATGTCTTGGGGGAGGAGGTTCTCGGTGAAAGGTTGGCGAGCGTGAATACCTTTGAATTTCCCAGTCTCGGCGCTCTCAAAGAAAGAATAGTGGATATCATTGAGGAAAACCTTGCCCGGGGGACTAACTCCAGAGAGGCAATGCCAGGGAGGGAATTCTGCTTTATGAAGTCAGTGAGCGTGGTCATTTCCACTCCCTATGTTGTACGGGACCTGCGAGAATTTGTTGAGGCTTTATATAAGATAAGCTTGGGATCTCTTTATTTTCATGTCTTTGAATCGAGATTGAGACTGGGCAGAGGGCTTAATGATTTTACGATCTGGATGCAAGACAGTCTGGGGGAAGCGGAGCTTGGCGAGGAGATAGCCCGCCTTGACCCCTATACCTTTACTCTGGAGGGATTAAGATCAGCTTTTATCCAACTTATCGAAAAACGCATCCAATAAGAATTAATGACTACGAGCCTATTGTAGGACGAAGCACCATTGAAGAGCTCAGGCTGCTTGCTTCCAGGCTCTCCGGCAAGGTTATTCAGAATATCAATTCAACCTTCACTGGAGGTGGCGTAGCCGAGATCCTAAGCCGAATGTTGCCGTTATTGGAACAGCTGGGTGTCGATGCCCGCTGGAATACCATTAAAGGAAGCCCTGAGTTTTTCCAGGTGACTAAAAAATTCCACAATACTTTGCATGGCCGTCAAGAGGACATTTCTGCCACTGACTTCGATCTTTTTCTGGAGGTCTCCCAGCAGAATATCAGGGAGATGGAACTCTCTGGTGATATTATCTTTGTCCATGACCCCCAGCCAGTAACTATGGTGAGCAGGAAGAAGGAAATAGGCAAGGACTGGATATGGCGTTGTCATATTGATGTCTCCCAACCAAACCAGAAAGTCTGGGGTTTTCTTGAGCCTTTTATTACCCAGTATGATGCGGCAGTCTTTTCTGCCACTTCTTTCTCACACCCGCTCCCTATCCGCCAGTTTCTTATCTCTCCATCCATAGACCCGCTCAGTGACAAGAATAAAGAGTTATCGCAGCAGACGATTGACTCTGTTCTTGGAAAATACGCCATTCCCAAGGACAAGCCCATTATCACTCAGATCTCCCGATTTGATTATCTGAAAGACCCCGTAGGGGTCATTCAAGCCTTTGAGATGGTAAGGAAGAGTATAGACTGCCGGCTTGTCTTCGCTGGAGGTACTGCCAGCGATGACCCCGAATCAGAAAAGGTCCTCGCTGAGGTAAAGGAGAGAGCTGGGGGCAATCCCGACATCCATATCCTGCTTGTACCACCAGAGAGTGACGTTGAAATAAATGCTTTACAGAGGGCTTCCACGGTCATTGTCCAGAAATCGCACCGGGAGGGTTTTGGGCTGACCGTAACCGAAGCCCTATGGAAGGCAAAGCCGGTCGTAGCTTCAGCAGTGGGCGGGATAACGTTGCAGGTAAAGAACAAGTTCACTGGCCTATTGTCCTATGGCATCGAGGGAACTGCTTACGCAATAAGGCAGCTACTCACCAATCCAGAATATGCGAAGTGGCTGGGGCAAAATGGTAGAGAACACGTCAGGTACAACTTTCTCATCACGCGGCACCTCCGGGATTATCTGTTGCTATTCCTCGCCCTCGAGCACCCTCAAGATATCATCTATCTGTGACAACAATCACCTCTTATCTTATAGCACCTGAAGAGGAATTCTTGAACCTCATCTGGGCCCTGAAGAAAAAAATCAGCCTTCGTGGGGAGCTTATTTTGTCCGATCAAAACCGAAATACCTTTACCTTTGAGCACTCGAAAAGCATCTTCATCGGTTTGGTCATCTCCCAAATAAATCGGTAAGAGCTCCAGTGGGGGAAACATCTCCAGAATTTCCCTAACGGCTTTCCCTTTATGAAAATCGACGTTGGGTTGGATTTCCAGGACCATTTTACCCGATGCCATTCTCCAACGATCCCTCCAGTGCCGAAGCTCCTTTTCCATTACCTGATGAATACGCTCGAAAAATTTCTTGTGAACGTTGCGGTAATGGACAGAGAGAATGGGCCCTTTCTCTTCAAATAGAATCCCAGGAACTTCTTTCAAAGAATTCTGCAAATTAAAGGTAATTCTTTTGAGTTCCTTTGTTCTGGCTGACGATAACATTTTGTTATGCCTGCCGTCCGGATACTCAATTTCCAATCCGTGGTTGCCGACATAAATAATGCCTGAGACTCCTATTTTTTCTCTCAGATCTTTTAGGGATCGCCCGCTGATGATGGCAACATATACCCCGGGGAGATCACGCAATTCCCCCAAATGTCTCTTTACTTCGGACGGACAAAGAGCCAGTTCAGGTCGGGATACAATTGGGGTGAGGGTCCCGTCATAGTCCAGAAAAAGGAAGAGATGCTGAGCCTGATGAATCTTGGCTTGAATGTTTTCCCAATCTTCGAAAAGGTACTTCATCGCAGCATAACCTTATCATGATGGAAATATTTTGTCGATAATGATAGGCCTTTGATAAACCTAAACAGACCTTTTGGGTTGACACGAAATAAATTTTTGGATAGAGTTCATCTTGATTTAAGTAAACCTGTGGAAGTATCGGTGTTCATGAGAATTTCTGTCAGGATTAAAACTTTTTTTTCGAGACATCTCTCCCCGGCAAGGATCTTTGTCCTCAGTGTCGAAGCAGTGATTATGGCGGGGGCAATTGTCCTCTGGTTTCCTTTTTAAGCAACAGAAGGGAATCTCCGATGATAGACATGACGAGCACTCCGCTAAGCATTCTCATCGTTGACGATGAGCTCAATATTCGAAAAACTCTTGCGGTCTACCTGGAAACAGAAGGTCATAAAGTTGTAGCAGTCAGCAATTTCCAGGACGCAGTGCATGAAGCTTCCAGGAGGTCTTTCGACCTGGCTCTTGTGGACCTTCGGCTTGGCACGGCTGATGGACTTGACCTTATCCCGACGTTGCTTGCTCAAACCCCCTGGATCAAAATAGTTGTCATCACTGCTTACGCCTCGATTGATACGGCTGTGGAGGCCATGCGGCGGGGAGCAACGGATTATATTCCAAAACCATTCACACCTGCCCAAGTGAAATTAGCCCTTCACAAGGTTTTTGAGATGCGGACATTGGAGCAGAGAGTTGCTTCCTTGCAGGAGGATCTGGGCAAACTAAGCCCTGAGGCGGATTTTTCGACCACAAACCCTGCCATGCAGCGAGTGATCAATCTGTGTCGGCAGGTGGCTACAACTGATGCAACCATTCTTTTGCGCGGAGAAAGTGGGACTGGTAAAACAGTATTGGCCCGCGCGATTCACCACTGGAGCCCTCGAGTTAACAAACCAATTTGCGTCGTTTCATGTCCTGCCTTTTCTCCCGAACTTCTTGAGAGCGAGCTATTCGGACACGTGAAGGGATCCTTCACAGGCGCTGTCCGGGATAATCCTGGTCGCATCGCAACCTGTGAAGGCGGAACCCTCTTGCTCGACGAGATTGGCGATTTGCCCACTAACCTGCAACCGAGACTTTTGCGCTTTCTTCAAGATAAAGAATACGAAAGAGTAGGAGACTACACAACTCGGAGAGCAGATGTACGCATTATCGCTGCCACCAACAGGGATCTCGATAAAGCAGTCAGAGAGGGGCGGTTCCGGGAAGACCTCTTTTATCGGCTTAATGTCATTCAGATCGAAATCCCTCCCCTGCGTGAGCGACCCGAAGATATAACCCGACTTGCTGATAGATTGTTGGCATTCTTTGGCCGGGCCAGGCATCATACTTTCCTCGGTTTTGCTCCGGAAGCTCTCCAGATCCTCAAACAGTATCAGTGGCCGGGGAACCTCAGAGAGCTGAGAAATGTTGTTGAAAGGGCTGCCATTCTCTGTCAATCCGACCGTGTCGGCGTCGAGTGTCTTCCAGAAAATCTGCTGCCAAGTGATTCGGGCGCAAGACTCGGCGATCTGGTTTCTTTGGAGAAGATCGAAGAGGAACATATCCGGCGGGTGTTGGCTACCACAAAATCGCTTCAAGAGGCCGCAGATATACTTGGTGTAGATCAGGCAACCCTATGGCGCCGACGGAAGAAGTACGGCATCTGATGTCAGCAGGCAGATAGATAGCCTCCGCACCGTTTATAACCCTCACTTTTAAAAAGCACTTATCGTTGTTCCTCATCTCCCTTTTCCTCCAACCTTGCAGTTTTCAAGGTTCCATTGTTCCGTTCTTGAAAAATGCAAGAATCTTTGCCAGAAATCATTGCAAAAAAGCATAGCGCATAGGGCATAGAGCATGGCGTAACTACGAAAAACAAAAGCCATTTTCCTGGTAGGGGGCGCCTCTATGAACTGGAGACTTATGTGAAAACCCTCGGGCATGAAGTTTGCTTTATAAACTGGAAGAAAGGAAAAAGGGGAATGCTGGGACTTCGACAGAAGTTATCGCTTGGCTTTGGCGGACTGCTATTGATCATTCTAATCATCGGCATCCAGAGCCTCAGCCATCTTACCCAGTTGGGACAGTCTATCGATATTATTCTTCGGGAAAACTATCGTAGCGTCATCGCATGTCAGGAGATGCAAGAGTCCCTCGAACGTATGGACAGTGGCATCCTCTTTATCCTTATCGGTGAAAAAGAGAAGGGGACTGAACTGATTCAGAAGAATGAGGCAGCCTTTGAGAGGGCACTCCAGGCAGAGTTGAATAACATCACCTTGCCTGAAGAGGGAAGGAAAGCCCATCATCTGCAGGAGCTTTTCAAACGGTATCAAGCGATCCTTCATGAAATGCAGGGACGAGGGACGCTCGTTCACCAGAAACGGGACATTTATTTCAGCAGGCTTTTCACCTTGTTCGTACAAATCAAAGAGACTGCGGATGAGATCCTCCAAATGAACCAGAAAAATATGAGCGATGCCAATAACCTGGCGCGCCGCAGTGCAGCTTCAGCTAAAAGGCAGATGTACATTCTTCTCCTTGCCGGAATGCTCGTAGCAGTTGGATTCGTTCTTTTCACAGGAAGGTGGATTCTTCGGCCGATCAATCGTCTCATCCGTTCCGCAAAGGAGATCAAGCAAGGTAACCTTGAGCTTGTTGTCCAAAGCGATTCCCGTGACGAGATCGGGCAGCTTTCCGAGGCATTCAATGAGATGGCCGCATCCCTTCGCGAAAGCAGGAGAAGCGACAAGACCCGATTAACTCGAATCCAGCGTGCGACAGAGCAGACCTTTAACAGCCTGCCTGATGCAGTTGCCATCGTCGATCCCGGAGGAAAGGTAGACGTTGCAACGGAGACAGCGAGGAATGTTTTTGAACTCAAACCCGGTAAACAGATCCGAGGTCTACAGTCCCGATGGATGGATGAGATTTTCACAGAAGCACTGAGGACGGGTCGAACGATCATGCCAAAGGGAGAGCAGAGAGTGATCCAACATTTTGTCAATGGAGAGGAGCATTATTTCCGTCCGGAAGCCATTCCGATTCTTGACAGGGATATCCAGCCCACAGGCGTCGTTTTGGTTCTGCAGGACGTGACTCAGGAACGGAAACAGGAGGAACTGAAGAGAGGAGTCATCTCAACCGTTTCTCATCAATTGAAGAGTCCGCTTACATCCATTCGCATGGCCATCCATCTGCTTTTGGAAGAGAAAATAGGAAGTCTTACACCAAAGCAGATGGAGCTTCTGGTGGCAGCCCGGGAGGATAGTGATAGGTTGCATATCATCCTCAATAACCTGCTCGATATCAGTCGAATCGAGTCCGGGAAAGTCCAAATGAATTTCAGAAAAGTTTCTCCCCATTCGATGGTTTTTGAAGCCCTTGAACCCTTTCAGATGGATTTCAAGGACCGGAACGTAACGCTTGGGAAGGAACTTCAGGATGATTTGCCCGAAGTTTGGGTGGATACGGCAAGGATGAGTCATGTCTTTGCCAACTTGCTCTCGAATGCCCTCAGATATACTCCGCCCGGGGGAAAAGTAACTGTCCTGGGAAAGACAGATGAAGAATGGGTCCAGTTCTCGGTTTCGGATACAGGGAAAGGCATTCCGACCCAGTATCTCGCAAGGATCTTTGAGCAGTTTTTCCGCGTTCCCGATCAGGGAGCTGAGACTGGGGCAGGGCTTGGACTTGCTATCGTCAAGGAGATTGTGGACGCCCATGGTGGGACAGTAAAGGTTGAAAGCCGTTTAGGAGAAGGGAGCACCTTCACTTTCACGGTGAGGAGAGCTGACAGGATAGCGGGAGAAGATAAAGGACAATGACAGATTTATTATACATAGCGCTTATGGCACTTTTTTTCGGTCTGTGCGTTCTTTTCGCGGAATTTTGTGAAAGGATTTAGAGAATGGCTGAGATGATCATTGGTATTTCAGGCTTGGGTCTGATGGTTTATCTATTCGTTTCTGTTGTCAGGCCGGAGAAATTTTGAGAAAGGCCTTTGTCGATGGATATTTTTGGATGGATTAAGTTGGTTCTGTTTGTTGGGTTGCTTCTCGTTTTGACCAAACCTATGGGGCGCTACCTCTTCAAGATTCTGGAAACAGAGGAAAGAACGCTCCTTTCTCCGGTCGTGGGTCCACTTGAAAAACTCTTTTACCGACTTCTTGGAGTAAAACCGGAAAGAGAGCAGACCTGGAAAGAGTACACCCTGTCCCTTCTTGCCTTTAGCCTGGTTGGAGTTATCTTCACTTACGCTATTTTCAGACTCCAGCATCTTTTGCCCCTCAATCCGCAACATTTCGGTCCGGTGAGCGATCATCTCTCATTCAACACGGCGGTGAGCTTTGCTACGAACACCAATTGGCAGAGTTATGGAGGGGAATCCACTCTTTCATACTTTTCTCAAATGGTGGGTCTTGTCTTTCATAATTTTGTTTCTGCTGCCGCTGGCATTTGCGTCGCGGCTGCTCTGCTGAGAGGGATTGCGCGGCACAGCGCTAACACCGTCGGCCATTTTTGGAAGGATCTGATCCGCCTTCATCTGTACATACTCCTACCCTTCTGTTTCGTTTACGCGGTCTTTCTCGTCTCCCAAGGAGTGATCCAGAATTTCAAGACTTACCAGAGCGCAACCCTGGTTGAACCCATCGCCACTACTGGTATGGAGAATAAATCCAGCAGCCGTTCAATGATTCAAGAGAGAAAGGTTGACACACAAACCATTGTGGAGGGGCCGATAGCCTCTCAGGTGGCCATCAAGATGTTGGGAACGAACGGAGGTGGGTATACTGGTGCGAACTCTTCTCACCCCTTTGAGAACCCAACACCCCTGACAAACTTCATTGAAATCCTCTCCATCTTTCTCATCCCGAGCGGCTTGACTTACTATCTCGGCCGAATGGTGAAGATGGAGCGGCATGGCTGGGCTATATGGACGGCCATGGTGATTCTCTTTCTGTTTGGTCTCTTTCTCTCCTGGTCGGCGGAGATGGCAGGCAATCCACGTCTTCACGCATTGGGCATGGATGCTGTGGATGGGGATATGGAGGGCAAAGAGGTTCGTTTCGGGGTTTTCGATTCGGTCCTATTCGCTACAGTGACCACGGATGCTTCCTGTGGAGCGGTCAACTCAATGCATGATTCCTATACACCGCTGGGTGGATTTGTTCTCTTGCTTAACATCCAGCTTGGCGAAGTTGTTTTCGGCGGTGTCGGTGCGGGCCTCTATGGGATGCTGGTTTTCATCATCTTGGCCGTTTTTCTTGCGGGCCTGATGGTTGGCCGCACCCCAGAGTATCTCGGAAAGAAGATAGAATCCTATGACGTTAAACTATGCGTGATTGCCATTCTTGTTCTCATCTTCGACATCCTTGGGTTCACTGCATGGGCAGTGGTCAGCTCCTGGGGGTTGGAGGGACTGAATAACACAGGACCTCACGGTTTAAGTGAAATCCTCTATGCCTTTTCTTCAGCCGCAGGCAACAATGGCAGCGCCTTTGCGGGATTGAATGCCAACACGTATTGGCTCAATACAACCATGGGCCTTGCGATGCTCGTCGGACGATTCGTATTTCTTATCCCTGTCCTCGCCCTGGCTGGGCATCTCGCAAAGAAGAAATGCGTTCCGGCAACGGGCGGAAGCTTTCCGGTTTCGGGTGTATTGTTTGTGATCCTTCTGATTGGCACGGTCCTGATCGTTGGGGCATTGACTTTTTTCCCTGTTCTTTCGTTGGGGCCGGTTTTAGAGCATTTTATGATGATTCATTCGAATATTGTTTTTTAGGAGGTTGCTTTTACCCCTCACCCCCTCCCTCTCCCCAATGGGGAGAGGGGAAGGGTGAGGGGGAGGAATTTTGTTCATGGCAGCAAGAAAACGTTCTCTTTTTGATCGCACAATCATTACTCAGGCCGCGTTTGAGGCTTTCAAGAAGCTCAACCCTAAGTCGATGCTCGGAAATCCCGTTATGTTTGTCACGGAGGTGGGAGCTGCCATTACCACTTTGGGTATTTTTCTGAGATCTGGAAATGAATCCATGGGTTTCGTTATTCAGGTGTCCCTCTGGCTATGGTTCACTGTGCTCTTTGCAAATTTCGCAGAAGCCATGGCCGAAGGACGTGGCAAGGCTCAGGCAAAGGCCCTTCGAAAAACTCGTACCCAAACCATGGCAAACCTTCTCCTCGGTGACAGTGCATTGGAAAAAATCCCTGCAGAACAACTCAAAAAAGGCAACATCATACTTGTCTCCGCTGGTGAGATCATCCCTGCTGATGGTGAGGTGATCGAAGGCATTGCATCGGTGGATGAGTCAGCCATTACCGGGGAATCGGCTCCAGTGATCCGTGAAGCCGGTGGCGACCGAAGTGCAGTGACGGGTGGGACAAGAGTCCTTTCGGACTGGATCAAGGTCAGTGTAACTGCGAATCCTGGTGAAAGTTTCCTGGATCACATGATCGCTCTGGTCGAGGGAGCCCATCGGCAGAAGACGCCTAACGAGATCGCTCTGACCATTCTTCTGTCTGCTCTTACCATCATTTTCCTTGTTGTCATGATCACGCTCAAGTTTTTCGGGATCTATTTAGGTTTATCTTTCTCCATAACAGTGCTGGTTGCATTGCTCATTTGCCTCATTCCGACGACCATCGGTGGGTTGCTCAGTGCTATTGGCATTGCGGGAATAGACCGTATGGTTCAGAAAAACGTATTGGCCATGAGCGGCCGGGCCGTGGAAGCAGCAGGGGATGTGGATGTATTGCTCCTCGACAAGACCGGGACCGTTACGTTAGGAGACCGTCAGGCGACGGAGTTTCTTCCTGCATCGGGCGTTCGGGGCGAAAAGCTGGCAAATGCAGCCCAATTAGCCTCGCTGGCTGACGAGACCCCGGAAGGCAGGAGCATCGTGATCCTGGCCAAACAATACGGTCTAAGAGGCCGCTCGATCTCTGAAATTCCCAATGCAAAGTTCATCAACTTTACGGCTCACACGAGAATGAGCGGCGTTGACATCGATGGCAGGCAGATCCGTAAAGGAGCGGTTGATGCGATCCGGGAATTGGTTGAAGAGGATTTCCCTGTGGAGATTCGGAATACCGTGAACCAAATCTCTTCTTCCGGAGGGACCCCTCTGGTCGTGACTGAAAATTCTCGTGTCCTTGGTGTGATTCATCTGAAAGACATTGTCAAGGGAGGATTGAAAGACCGTTTTGAACGTTTTCGGGCGATGGGTATCAGGACGGTCATGATCACAGGCGACAATCGAATGACAGCCGCTGCCATTGCCAAAGAAGCGGGGGTAGATGACTTTATCTCCGAAGCCAAACCTGAGGATAAATTGGCCTTAATTCGGAAGGAACAGACGGCAGGGCACCTGGTAGCCATGACAGGTGATGGGACGAACGACGCCCCTGCCCTTGCACAGGCCGATGTCGGAGTCGCGATGAACAGCGGAACGCAGGCGGCCAGGGAAGCGGGAAATATGGTGGATCTTGATTCGAATCCGACCAAACTGATAGAAGTCGTTGAGATCGGCAAACAGATGCTGATTACCCGTGGGGCGTTGACTACCTTCAGTATCGCTAATGATGTGGCCAAGTATTTCGCCATTCTTCCGGCCATGATCGTGGGCATGTTTCCGATGATCAGCCCTCTCAATATCATGAGGCTCGGGACTCCAACAGGCGCCATCCTCAGTGCGGTTATCTTCAATGCCCTGATCATCATCGCCCTGATTCCACTGGCCCTTCGCGGGGTGCGTTTTAGGCCTGTGAGCGCTACGAGCCTTTTGCGGAGAAACCTTATGATTTACGGACTCGGTGGCTTGGCCGCACCCTTTATCGGAATCAAATTGATTGACATTTTGGTGAGGGTGCTCCACCTTGCATAGATGGAAACAGTTATGAAAAATCTGATAAGGGAAGTTCGAATTTCGTTTATGGCTGCTATCCTCCTTGCCATTTTAGTTTGCGGACTTTACCCTTTAGTGGTATGGGTGGTAGCATATGGATTATTTCCTGAAAAATCTGAAGGTTCTTTGGTCATGTCAAAAGGGAAGGTCATAGGGTCTTCTCTCTTAGCACAGGGT
>Ga0163209_1001141_pt1 | contig 11580 bp, 5 predicted proteins | sample Kivu_160m_FD_113538 | JGI IMG/M metagenome (GOLD analysis project Ga0163209, IMG submission 113538) | Freshwater microbial communities from Lake Kivu, Western Province, Rwanda to study Microbial Dark Matter (Phase II) - Kivu_160m | ecosystem: Environmental > Aquatic > Freshwater > Lake ... | reverse complement strand
CAGGTTGATGGTATAGAAATTGCCCCCCCAGTTATCCTCCCCCTGATGGTACTTCGAGGTATTGAACAGGTACAGTTCGTTGGGATTCCACAGGCTGGGCACAAAAGTAGCCGCATGGGTGGATTCCGGGTCGCCTGTCAGGTCCGACCGGATCAGAATATGCGCGCTGTTCCAGAGCCGCCGGCCATCGGAACAAAACAGCAGGTTTCCATTGGCATCGCAATAGGTGGCCACCCCGTTGGGGGCGTCAAACCACCCATCGGTCAGTGGCATCGGGTGGAAATTGCTGAAATCCAGTCCCGCCTTACCGCCAAAATACCAGATATTGGACTGCTTCTGAGCCGGCAGCGCCAAGGTACACAAGATCACAAGCAAAAGGATACCTCCAACCTTTCGATTGAAAAGCCCAGCCTTTTCAGACCGGAACGAGGCCGGTTGACTGCTCAGGATTTTCAAGGGGCGATCATCTGAACACAGCGATCTTCTGAGTCGTTGGAAGTCCCTTATTGCTTACCAGCACCAGGATGTACAATCCGTTATCCGGCCGGTTGTTCAGCCTGAAGGAGCGTCTCCCTGCCAGATTTCCTGATTCCATCTTGCTGCCTTGCAGGTTATACAGCTCATACCGGCTGAACTCCGTGGCATCGCCGTCAAGGATCGAAATTTCATTGTTTTCAGGGTTGAAAAAAATGACCGGTTTGGCCAGTTCTATCACGCCGGTTCCGAGCAGATTCTCATTGGTGACTTTAATATCATCGAAAAAGATGGAACCGCCCGAGGGTGCGTCCAGGTTGGCAAACCGGATGCCGGCAAATCCTCCGTTATTGGAGGTTCCGTCCATCTGCGTGGACCAGCTCCATTCAGTCACCGGTACATCATTGATCCAAAGGGATGCCTGGCCCGTGGTTTGATCGATCTTAACCACAAAATGGTTCCAGGTTTGGGGTACAATGGTCAGAACGACCGGCGTGCCAATATGGGCAAATGCGCCTAAACTCGGGCCATAGAAGGTCATTCTTGCATTAACGCCAGGATCCGTTCCGATGCCGGCTTGCTGCAAGAGTTCCACCACTCCTTCCCCTGACTGGTTCTGCATATAGAACTCGGAATAGATCACCGGGTCCTGCAATGGTGGGAACACAACCTCCGCATCGCTTTTCGGTTTGACTTCCATGGAATAATAGTCCGACCGGCAACGTTCATTGTTGGCTACCGCCTGTCCCGTTAACTGATTATCGGCTTTTTTCCAGAAAAGGATGCTTTGCGGCAGGGGTGCGTTCAGGTAATAAGAATCAAAATTCTGTGTGTAGGGGAATGGGATGCGTTCGTAAGTTGAGAAATGATAAAGTCCCGAATAATAGGTTGTATCCGAGTGGAACGCTTCCACCCTCCAATAGTAATCCTTATCGGGTTCAAAGGCATAGTCGAGGAATTTATCGGTCTGGAAAACGGCAACAATTTCCTGTCTGCTCCTTGACGTACCCACATAAACATTATAATATACATCCGGGGTATCGCCCGGGTTGGAAGTCCAGGATAGCCGGCCGGCCGTTGTCAGGTTGGCGTCCCGTGCCGGAACCGGGTAACAGGGGGCAAAGACAGAAGGCTTGGTATTGGCAAGCAGGGCACTGTTCACCCTGATGTTCGGAACCACGTCGTTCCAGGATTCAACGCTGATATAGCAGTCCGTCGGTTGACCCAACATGCCCTGGGTGTATTCATATAAATAGAATTCAACCACCTTGGGGAAGTATTTATCCGCTCTGTAAAGATCCATCAGGCGGTTGGTGCTTGGCAGAGTGCTTTTGAAAAACAACATCGTGATATCCGAATTGTTCCGGAAGTCGTAGAGGTCAAAGGGGAGGAAATCGAGACCGTAGATTTGTATCAGTGAACGGGTTTCACTCAGGGAGGTGAAATCAAAATTACCGGTATTCCAAAACCTCAGGTAGTACAGGTTTCCCAGGTATTTACCCGTCTGGAAGGCAGTCATGCTCTCGGCATTCATCCTCAGGTTCCGCAGGGCAGGCAATTTTTCGATACCCCTCTGGTCGGCGAAATTGATCTCCAGGTCACGGATCAGCTCCAGTTCTCCCACAAAAGGTTGACGGGTCACATTATCGAAATATTTAAGCTCGATGTTGATGAGTTGCCGCAGGGGAATACTCGGTATATTGGCTACCGTTTCATCGGTAATGAAAACAACCGGATCGCTGAGTTCTGATATACCGCTGGCTCCGTAATCCGCCAGAATGGATATCCGGCAGCCGGAACCCAAAGCCTGGGAATTCAAAAGAATAGATAAATCATTCGTTTCAGCCACCGGGATCAGGCCATCTTTCAGGATAATGTACCGCTCCACCAGGTTCCTGATGGAATCCGTCGTGTTTAGGTTCCAACTGATCTGAATGCCGCTTTCCATGCGCGTCAATAAGACATTTTCCGGTACCGGCATAAAATAGAGCGGGTGGTAATTCACATAAAAGTGAAGGAGGTTATGTTCGCCTCCGATGTTAACTACCGGAAAATCTATGATATAATAACCGTTCAATTGTCCTCCCATACCCATGTTGAAATGGAAGAGATCCTCCCCGGCATATCCGTCAATCACAAAGGCCTGGTCGAGCCAATCGGCCGGAATGGGCTGCTTCATGGCCAGTTGATGATGCAGAAGGGTAACAATGTCATATTCCCAGAGATCCACTCTTTTCATGTCGGGAGTATAGGAAAAATGCTCCGGCAAGGTGGTCTGGTAAGCCCCGAGGTCCGCTCCGAAGGGTTGCAGGAAACAGGCAACCGACATGCAGTAGACCAGCGTATCCACAGCAGGATTCCCTTCGTTATTCGACATCCGGTCAAAGTTGAAAAGATAATCCTTGAATTCAACCTTGTATTTATCTGACACATTAATCAATTCATATTCTATCTCCCCGGATCCGTGCGGCGGGTCGGCATAGTAGCGGTACACCTGGGCCATGGCTATCGGAACGGAGCCTCCGGCCTGGTAACTGCCCGGAAAGAGGTCGAAGTAGCTGGCATCCACATTCCACGAGGTTTTCAGCAAGGGCAGGATCACCCCGGATTTCAGGGACTTGGCCGGGCTCATGTTTTCCCACTCATTCCAGCCTTTGATCGCTTTAGGGCTGGCCTCGGACAATGTGGTATAGCGCTTGCATTGATCCAACAGGTTGTTGTACCAGGGCAGGAAATGATCCATGGCCTGGCTCTCAACCCGGGGGAAGCCGGATTCCCACGAGAAACCCAGGACCGGAGGAACGTGGTCGTCCTTTGAAACAAGAACGAAGCCCTGTGGTTGAACTATAAATACATAAAAAGGGAGGTTTTCCTGCAAACCGGGCGATTCGGTTCCCGAACAGGAATAACCCGGGATGAATCGTTCAGCCACCACTTTTTCCGCGACCGCCAGGGCCCGGCTCCGGGTAACCTCGCCGGCAAACAACTGAAACTGGGTTATCCACAGGGAAAGAAGAAAGAGTAAAGCTTTTCGAAGTGATTTTCGTCCTGACATAAAAAATAAATTAAATGATTACATGAACCTGCCAATATACGATAATCATTGATCTTTCTGGAGTCCTGCCGGCAGATGGTCACTTTCGTACGCGTGAATATTCCATCAGGTGGTCCGGTGCCCCCGCGGAAATTCAATGGTAAAGGTGGATCCCTGGTTTTTGACCGAAGTGACGTCTATCCGGCCTCCCACGGCTTCCAGCAGCTGTTTGGAAATCGCCAGTCCCAGCCCGATCCCCTCATAACTCCTGGTAAAGGAATTATCTTCCTGCGTAAAGGGTTCAAAGATTTTTTTAAGGTATTCATCGCTGATACCGATCCCGGTATCCTTTACCTCAACGATAACCGATCCTTTATTTTCCTGGTAAAGGCGAATGTTCACCCGACCCCTGTCGGTGTACTTGAGGGCATTATCAATCAGGTTGGAGATGGATTGGGTGACGCAGTACTCATCGGTTTCCAGCAGTGTCAAATCAGTATCCCGAAGATATTCAAGGGTCACTCCCTTTTTCGAAGCAACCAGGCTGCATTCCTTGACGAGGTTATGGATGATCCTGTCAAGATCAACTTCCTCCTGACGGATGGAATACATGCCCGACTGCAATCTCGACAGGTTCAGGATCAGGTCGATGGTACGCATCAAACGCAAGCCGGCGCTAGTGATGACCGGGAAATACTGTTCACCCGCATCCGGGAGGTACCCGGAAACTTCCTCTTTTAAAAGCTCTGTAAATCCGATGATCGCATTGAGCGGGGTGCGAATTTCATGGGACAGGTTGGCAATGAAATAATCTTTAAGCCGGCTGGCCTGCTCGGCAGCTTCCTTGGCAGCCACCAGTTCCCCGTGAGCCTTTTTGGCCTCGGTCACATCCAGCCCGATCCCCACCAGGCCAATCACTTCACCATCAAGATTGCAAATCGGTATTTTGTTGGTCAATACCCATCCGGGCTTGCCATCGGCCTTGACAATCGGTTCTTCAAAGTCGATCAGCGGTTCACCCCTACTCATCAGTTCCTGTTCCTTCGCAAAATACTGGGCGGATAATTCCTGAGGGAAAAAATCAAAATCGGTTTTTCCGATCACGTCCCCGGGTGAGGCAGCACCGGTCACTTTAGCCACCTCCTTGTTGGCTATCATGAAACGGCTTGCGCGATCCTTGAAATAGATCTGGTCCGGAAGATTATCGATCAGTATCCTGAGGCGATCCTGCTCAATATGTAAAAGTTCCTGTGTTTCCAGTTTCTCGCACTCGGCTTTTTCCATCTTACGGTAGATCACCTTGGAAACCCTGAAAATGGCGACCGGAGTTATGATGCTGAACAGCAGGGTCATCAGCACGGAAAGGATAGTCTGGTTTATATGTTCCGCTGTACCCAGCCTGACAAGGATCAGGCCCTGGATCAGGATGGCAGAGACGACCAGCGGCAGGATCACCCTCATCAGTCTGCCCCGCGTGGTAGCCCTGTTGAACAGGGTTAACCAGTAACTTCCTTTCCCTGTCAGGGACTGCAGCCCCCTGCCCAGAACCATAAAACTCACCGTAGTCGGAGCCGACATCGGGATCACGATCCCCGCATACAGGAACGGAGTTCCGAACAGGTATCCCAGAAAGCCCACCAATCCGATGATCATGACCAGGGTGCCGGTAATATTCACTAGGTGTCTGTCCGTCTTTCCCGACCGGACGAGGAGGTGGAAGATCAGGGCCAATCCGGACAGGAGAAAAAGGAAGGAGGTAACGGGCGAAATACCTGTTTTCGGGTATATTTCCTTCTCTTTATAGCCGGGGAACATCCAGTCCTGGAAGGTGAGGTCCATCTGCAGGATGAATTCCAGCAAGGTCAAAAGGGCATAAAAAGAAAGGAATCCGGCCAGGGCGACGAAAGCCATTCTGATGCTCTTCCTGCGAATGATGGATTCGTTGAATATAAAGCCCATCCCAAATATCAGGAAGATCAGACCGGTATCGGCGGCCATGGGAATGTAATTCCGGCCGATCTGGGCCAACGGCATAATTACATCGATAAAACTTAACAGCCCGGTCAGCCCCAGGATAACCAACAGCGATCCCGCAATCACGAGAGTCAGCTGATAACCATTCAATGTGAGCCTGCGCCGGGAATTCTCCATACATGCGATCCACCAGTGAACAAATGTATATCAGAAAGATATATTTCCTTTAATCACTTTCTTCTAATATACACTGCCTGTCCGCCACCGGAAGCCAGCCCGGCCGTTAGGGTGTCCTTGTTGGTTATTTCTATAACCTTATATATCAGGTGATTGGGATTTTGATCACAGTCTTCTGCATCCTCATAGATCTCAGCCTGGAAAGCCCCATCGGGAAGAAAATCCAGCGGGATCTTTAATTCGCGCCCGGTCCAGTCGGTCATGCTGCCGATATACCAGTCTTCACCGCTCCTGCGGGCGACCGTGACGTAATCCCCCGGTTTTCCGTTGATCACCTTCATGTCATCCCAAGTGGTCGGAACCTGCTTTAGGAATTCAAAGCCCGCCTGGCCCTCGTAGGCCTCGGGGTAATCACAGAGAAGCTGCAGGTATCCTTCATAGACCACGTACATGGCCATATTGTGGCAGCGGGTTCCCCACACTTGCCCCACCCGTGCGCGATCCTGTTTCCTGACGGAGTGGAATCCTCCCAGGTGATAGTCCATCGGCCCGGCCAGCATACGGGTGAACGGCACAGTCACATTGTGTTCGGGATTGCAGGTTCCAAACCATTCGGTATTCAACACACCCTCCGTGGTAAACAAGTTGGGGTAGGTCCGGTTCAGGCCGGTAGGTTTACAGGCCCCGTGGAACTGGATATGCAGCTCGTACCGGGCCGCCAGCTCCAGACACCGGTGATAGAACTGAACCATTTCCTGATCATCTCGGTCCATGAAATCCACCATCAGGCCGCTGATGCCCCAGTCGTGGTACTGTTTAAATGCCTCCTCCATTTTCAGGTTCAGTGCTTTCCAGTGCACCCATAGCCTGAGCCCGACACCTTTTTCCCGGGCATAGGTTGTCAGCCTGTCCATCTGCAACTCCGGAAGCGGCGCTGTCACATCAGCCGTAACACCCGGATTCCATCCGGACTGGTCGGGATTCTGATACCAAAACTGGCCACCGGCCTCCACCAGGGAATGATATTCGATCCCGTTACGGGCACAGAAATCGATGTAATGCTTCATGGTTTCGTAATTCATCCCGGGCTTGAAACCGACTTTTTCCAGCACGGTGCCGTTCCACCAGTGCCACGTCGATTTTCCGGGCTTCATCCAGGAAACATCCTCAACCCGCGAAGGATCACTCAGGCAGATGATAACATCGGATTCCATGAGCGTTCCGGGTTTGTCGCCCAGCATGATCACCCTCCAGGGAGTGTAGCTACCGGGTTGGGTAACCACCTTGATACCATTTTTCCCCGGGTAAGGCGGCAAACAGGAAACCAGTCCCGGATGGTTTCCCTGTACTTTGTTGAGATACATCCCCGCATAATTCTCCAGGTTGGCCTCCGTGAGCGCCATCCAGACGCTGTCTGAGAATTCCATCAGCACAGGAAGACTGATCAGCGAAGCAGGCGCTTCCATCAGTGTGCTTTGTTTGAACAGGCCTTCGTAATTGTTGGCATAATCTGGCCACGAAAGGAACCATGCCGTCGGGTTGGCCGGAAAGAGAAAATGGGTGCTCTCTTCCATGATCTTGATGGTATCAGTGCCTTCCTGTTCCGGGAATTGGTAACGGAAAGCAACAGCGTCATCGAAAGCCCTGATTTCCAGTTGAATATTCCGGCGTGACGGACTTTTCTCCTGTAATAATAATTCTAAAGAGTTATAGATATTCCTGATAACCTTCCTTTTCCCGAACGGCAGTTGGAAGGTTTCATTCACGGTTTTCTTATTCTGATCCCGGCATTTGAGGTTTCTCGTAAAGGCCGGTCCATCCTCCAGGATAAAACCCAGCGGGGCATTCCGAATGAATTCAGCGCCCTGGAATTCAACAGAATAGCAGAACGTATCCGACAGGCTGACTTTCACCGACAGGGAGCCGTCCGGAGAGGAAACGCTCAAATCATGGGATTGGCCGCAAGAGATCAACAGAATCATTGCCGGCAGCAGGATGACAAACAGTGGCTTTTTCATCGTTTGGATGGTTAGTGACCGATAAGCGCAACCGGAAAGCCCGGATCGGCTATCAGGATACTAAGATATTGATTTTATCCTGCCTGTGTATGATCCCGGAATTCCCGGGGAGTGATGCCTACCGACTTCCTGAATGCTTCGTAAAAGGCGGACTTTGAATTGAAGCCGCAGCCGTAAGCGACGGCGATGATCTTTAAGTTCTGGTTTTTCGGCTGCAGCAACTGTTTTTTCACATCCTCGATCCTCAGTTCATTGATATAATCGTAAAAATTCTTGCCCAGGCACTGGTTAAGGACCTGCGACAGCTTATGGATGGTGGTTCCAACCTGATCAGCGACCGTCTTGATATCGAGATCGCAGTCGAGCCATGGCTGATCCTTCTCCATGTACGCTTTGAGTTTCATCAGAATGGCTTCCTTTTCAGGGTCCTGAAGCCGGCTGGAATTGTATTTGATGGTGACCAGGCTGCCCGGTGAGTTCCCATTGACCGAACGGACCGACAGGTCGAGGGGATCAAAATCGGTAAACACGCCTTGTTGCCTGAAACCGATCAGTCCCATGGCAAAGACATAGATTATCAGGAAGATCCAGGAATTGACCATCAGGTTGAAACCGAACAGGTGAATCCCCCTTCCGGCACCGAAGAACTGCAGAACCTCCAGGAAGAGGAACAGGCCAAAACCGCAGGTCAGGTAATTCAGCCAGCGAAGGTTCACCCGTCGTGCATTGGAAAAGAAAACCGGTATCTGTTTCCGGTGCCGTTGGATCAGGAAAAGGGTCAGAATATAGTAAACCACGCACGAGAAACCCCAGGTGACGGATCCGATGAACAGGGTGGGACTGCCGCGGTGCTCGCGGGTGTATTCATCTATAGCCATGTCATTCATTCTCAGCAGGAAGTAATCGCCATGGGTGATGAAAACCAGGAGTATGGGCAACAGGTGGATCAGATCGGTCACTTTTAATCGCCGGTTTGGATAGATCACCTGCCGGACATACAGAAACAGAACGGGACCGATCAGGGTCCAGTGAATGACATCCAGGATGGCCAGATAATTCCTGCCCTTGTCAAAGCCGATCAGGTACAGATAGACCAGGAGCAATTGAATGCTGATAATCACAAAAAAAGATATCAGCCAGAAATCCTGCCTGTTTTTTTTCGGCTTTAGCACAAGCAGCAGGGCTATAAACAGCGCCAGGAAGAAACCAACCAGGAACATGGCTTTCATGGTGAGCGACTTTAAGTTTAAATATACGGTTACTCAACGGGTTCAAAAATAGGTCCGGCGAAAAAATAATGAGTCCGGATTTATCAGACCGGACTTCCAAATGTTTTATCTGACCTAGGTTTGTCAGAAAATATCGTAAAACTCAATCCGATGAAAAAATCAGTTCTCTTGCTCTTACCGCTTGTCTTTCTTCCGTTCCCGGTGAGTACGCAGGCTGATATTCTGCTAAACCAGCATATAATCCGTCAGGATGTCGGAGGTGCCTGCTCTGTTGTTGCAGCCGATTACGACCTGGATGGGGACATTGACCTGGCCCTGACGGCCTCCTCGGCCGGAGCGCTCCTCTGGCTGGAAAACAACGGCAGCCAGGTGTTCACCCAGCACTCCATCACCGCCACCTTCACCGGGGCTAGGTCCCTCTTTGGCATCGACATGGATCTCGACGGAGACACCGACCTGGTAGCAACCGCTCCGGGTCTTAACCGTCTGTCCTGGTTCGGGAATGACGGTCATGGCAACTTTACAGAGCATGTCATTGAAGGTGGCTGGACCCGTCCGAGCTGGGCAGTCGCCGGCGACATCGACCGGGACGGTGACATGGACGTGGCAATGGCCGCCTGCGACATGAACCAGGCCGGATGGTTCGAGAATAACGGCCAGGGCGTCTTTACGTCTCATGTGGTCAAGTCGGGATGGACCAAAGCCAACTGTATCATCATTACCGATCTGGACAAGGATGGTGACAATGACTTCGTGGGTTGCGCCAAGGCCGGCAACATCATCATTTTCAAGAATAACGGGCAGCAGGAGTTTACCGAGACGGAGGTCTGCAGCGGATGGGGGGCACCCAGTTCCGTCAGCGCGGGGGACCTGGACGGTGACGGGGACATCGACCTGGCCGCCACCTCCTGCGGTAACGGTGATCAGATTGCCTGGTTCATCAACCAGGGAAATGATCGCTTCAACAAGGTCATCCTGAAAAGCAATTATGACGGCTCGCGCCAGTGCGAGATCGTTGACCTGGACCATGACGGCGATCTGGATATCCTTTCCATCGCATGGGTCAGCAGTTTCGTCACCTTGTGGGAAAATGAGGGAGGCGGCGAATTCCGCGAATATCAGTTTTGTACTGATGCCTATGACATGCTGAAACTTGCTATTGTTGACCTCGATGGCGACAACGATCTCGATATCGCAGGTGCCTGTTACGGCGACAATGAGGTCCGCTGGTGGGAGAACGTCAACGAGTTCCTGGCAGCCGGAATTGAGAACGAGGACCAGAGCGGGCATCATGAGGTGACCGTTGAGTTCCATGACAATTCCAGGGGCAGGCCGGACATCAGCCAATGGGCATGGGACTTTGACAGCGACGGGGTCATTGATTCAAACGAGTCCGATCCGGTTCATTCCTTTTCGCAGCCTGGATATTATACCGTGACCCTGACCGTCAGCAACGGGGTGCTCAGCAACTCAATGGTCAGGGAGAACATGGTCAGGGTGTTCGACGGTAACAGCGCCCTGGAATTCAATGGATTGGACAGTTACCTCGAAGCCACGCCGAAAAGTGCCCAGACGCTGTCCAGCGGCTTCGGGTTTGAAGCCTGGATCAAGCCGTTCTCCTATGGCGAGGCGGATGCCGGACATCTGCTGCAAAAAGACAAGGTGAAGATTTTCCTTTATGAAACCGGCGCCCTGGTGCCCAACAACCAGTGCCTGGCCCTATTCATGACACACGACAACGGAACGATCAGCAAGGTCTGCACTGCCGCCGGTTCGATCAGGCTGAACGAATGGCAGCATGTTTACGCAGGGTATGACGCGGCCACCTCTACTGTTTCTGTTTACATCAACGGCATCAACAAGCTTCTGACTGTGTCCGTTGCACCCGTGGGTGCGTTGAACAATGCCGGCAACAAGCCGTTCATCATCGGCAACACGGATATCAGGGCGCGCACATTCGATGGGGTGCTCGAGGAGATCCGCATCTGGGATCATGCCCTGAGCCAGGCGGATATCCAGGGCCGGATGAATTCCAGTCTCAACGGCCAGGAAGCCGGTCTCATCGGCTACTGGCGCCTGGATGAAGGTTCTGGGTTGACCGCGTCCGATTTTACCATGCTCAACACGGTAACAGGAAGGAATTTCCTGTGGGCACAAGGCAAAAACTTTACTGCGAGCGGAATGGATGAAGCCGGCATCGGTACAACGGATCAGCTGAGCATCAATCCGAATCCTTTTACCGATCAGACGGTTTTTACCATCACGACCGATCAGCCGCAGCAGGTTATAGGTGAAATCCTGGACATGACCGGAAAGGTCGTTTACCGGTTTGCCGGTTTCGCAACGCGGCCGTCCGAAACGTACCGTCTGGTCTGGAATGCCAGCGATCAAAACGGCAATACACTACCCCCTGGTTTGTACATCGGGCGTTTCACCTTAGGCCAGGAATACCGGCAGATCAAGCTGGTGAAAAACTGAGCCTTCTCCCACATCTCTCCCGGCTAAAAGCACAAGCCGTTGTAACTTGCTATTTTACAACGGCTTGTGAAGGTTTTGTCGGGGTGAGTGGATTCGAACCACCGACCTCGTCGTCCCGAACGACGCGCGCTAACCGGGCTGCGCTACACCCCGAGGCAGGTGTGAGTGTGGGTGTGAAAAATCGAAAGGCAAATGT